>Ga0208079_1001532_pt1 | contig 11988 bp, 8 predicted proteins | sample NGESurdeep092012_5_FD_184474 | JGI IMG/M metagenome (GOLD analysis project Ga0208079, IMG submission 184474) | Arctic peat soil microbial communities from Barrow, Alaska - NGEE Surface sample 210-2 deep-092012 (SPAdes) | ecosystem: Environmental > Terrestrial > Soil > Wetlands > Peat ... | reverse complement strand
GGCGACGATGAGCGATTGATGTTCCGACTGCATTTCGCTGCCTCGATCCCGGAGCGAAAGACCGAAATGAAACATCCGTTCCAACTCGACGAGCGTCTGGTTTAGCACCGCGATCAGTCGATCGTTGCCGCTCGCTACCGCGATAGAAAGATGGAAGTCGCTGTTGCGCTGAAGAAAAACAGCTTCACTCTCTTTGTCGCCCGGTTGGTAGTCGGTCCGGCACAGACGGTCCAGGCGATGAAGGTCTGCGGAATCCACCTTGCCGGCGGCTAGCTTCACGCACGCCACTTCGACAATCTCGCGGAGCTGGAAAAGATCGTTCAGGTCTCGCAACGTGATGGGCTTGACCCTGTAGCCTTGGCGGCGAACGGGTTGGAGCAAGCCGATGAGCGACAACCGATCGACGGCCGCGCGTGCCGCCGCTCGGCCTACGCCAAATTGCCCGGCGAGATCCACCTCGGTCACGATTGAGCCGGGCATGATTTCACAACGCACGATGGCTTTGTGAATGGCATGAAAAGCTATGTCACTTTGCCGCAAGCCCCCCTTCGTTTCCTTAGGCAAAGCTCCTATTGATACGACATGTCCCATAAGTAGTAGTGAACATATTAAGATTGGATTTGCAAGCTTCGTAGAGGCCTGATCTGATTGCGGTTTGTGGGCTTTTGCATACCCAACGTCAGTGTACTAGCAGGCTGACGCAAACGCCTTTGTGAGCTAGTGGTGCGAATCTGACGCTTGGTGCCCACGTTTCACCATAGAAACCCGCGAAAATTGGGCATTTCTGGCGGACTCAAGCGTATGACTTTCACCACTAGGCTAGGATGATCGTACATGCAAAGTAGATCGGATGGACTAGACAGTACATATTAGGACATCTATAAAATACTTTTAGAACATTTCACAGGGAGATAACGAAATGTCGAAGGGAACAATGCGCGCGCTGGTTTTGGAAAGCCAAGGCGGACTGGAAAATCTGAAAGTCGTCAACGACCGGCCGATTCCGGCTGTTGTCGAGGGCCATGTGGTCATCCGCGTCCGAGCCTCCTCCTTCAATTACCATGACGTGTTCACGGTGCGCGGCATGCCCGGCATCAAGGTGCCCCTTCCGGTGGTGATCGGTCTCGATATGGCCGGCGAGATTTCCGAGGTTGGTCCCGGCGTGAAGGGCTGGAACAAGGGGGATCGCGTTCTGGTCAATCCGCTGAACAAGAAAAAGGGACTGCTGGGCGAGATGATGGACGGCGGCATGGCGCAGTACTGCCTCGTCGACGCCGAACAGCTGATCCGGATGCCGGACGATGTCTCCTTCGAGGACGCGGCCTCGCTGCCGGTGGCCTACGGAACCGCGCATCGCATGCTGGTGACCCATAACACGATCAAGGCAGGCGACCGCGTGCTGGTGCTCGGTGCATCGGGCGGCGTCGGCACGGGTTGCGTGCTGCTGGCGAAGCTCGCCGGAGCTGAAGTCATCGCTTGCGCCGGTGGCGAAGACAAGATGCAGCGCCTGCGCGATCTCGGTGCTGACCATGTCATCAATTACAAGGATGTCGACTTCTCGAAGTGGGCGATCGAAAAATACGGAAAGCCGCAGCGCCGCAACTATGACGGCGGCGTCGATGTCGTTGTGAACTTCACCGGCGGCGACACCTGGGTTCCCTCGTTGCGCTGTCTGAAGCGCGGAGGCAAGCTGCTCGTTTGCGGCGCTACCGCCGGACACGATCCAAAGGAAGACCTGCGCTACATCTGGAGTTTCGAATTGCAGGTCATCGGTTCGAACAGCTTCTACGACGACAATCTTGCCGATCTGATGCGCCTGATTGCGGAGAAGAAACTCAAGCCGGTTGTCGACAAGGTTCTTCCGCTCGATCAGGCAATCGAAGGCCTGCGGCTGATTGAGAACCGGGAGGTCTTGGGCAAGGTAGTGATCACTCCTTGAGCCTAACATTCCGCCAAACGACCAACGCGAAGGATCGATAATGACCGAGAAACTTACTCCTGACGCCGTCGAAGAGATGATCACGCGCGGACCTTTCAACAGATGGCTTGGCCTGCGCATTCAAAAGGTTGACGAAGAGGGTATTGAGTTGACCGCCACTTGGCGTGAAGAGTGGGTGGTCAACCCGCAGCGTCGCTACACCCATGGCGGCATCCTGGCGGCCATCATCGATCTCACGGCCGACTGGGCATTGGTGGCCCACACGGGTCGCGGCGTCCCGACCATCGACATGCGGGTTGACTATCACCGGGCGGCGATGCCCGGCGACCTTACGGCGAAGGGCCGCATCGTGAAGCTGGGCAGCCAGTTTTCGGTCTCGGAAGCCAGCGTCTACGACAAGGACGGTGCCCTTCTCGCCAGCGGTCGGGGGGTCTATCTCACCGCTCCCCCGAAAACCTGAGCGGGATAGCCTCCGTGACAACTTCACCCGAAGGCGCCAATGGTTTCGGGACGGCGGCATCCGCCGTCCCGAAACGCGAGGGAATGTTCGATCACGCGGTCCTGAATCTTCATTACGATCTCGATGCCGGCGAAGAGTTGTTCAACTCACTCGGCTTCAAGATAGCGCCGCGAGGTTATCACAGCCTTGGATCGATGAATCATCTGATCGTGTTCGAGACGAATTATCTCGAACTGATCGGGCTGGATCCGTCGAATCCCAATCCACGCAAAGAGCTTCTCGACTGGCCCGTCGGCCTGAATGGCCTGGTGTACGGCAGCGACAACGTCGACGTCACGCAGGCGCGGCTGCGGTCGCAGCAATTGCCGGTGCTTGAGCCGAAAGCCCTTAGTCGACCTGTCACGATCGACGGCGTTGTGACCGAGGCGCGGTTTCGCACCGTTCACATGGATCCCGGATTTTTTCCGGCTTCCCGTCTCTATTTCTGCGAACATCTGACACCGAACCTAGTCTGGAATGATGCATTCATGCAACATCCGAACACGGCGAGTTGTTTGAAGCGTTTGTTGGTCGCCGCCGACGGTCTCGATGTACAGTCCGGCCGTCTCGCCCGGGCCGTCGCAGCAAAGCCCGACCCGGACGCCCGTGTCGACAGCGGAGGCACCCGAGTTGATTTCAACTCGAAGCAGCGCCTCGCGGATTTCTATCGCGACAACGTTTGCCTGGAAGGATCGCTTCCGCGCGTCGTAGGAATGAGCATCGGCGTTCGCTCGCTAAATGCCCTCAAAGCGAGTTTGGATTCACGGTGGACTGGAAAGCTGATCGAACCGGACCGTCATCGCTTGATCGTCCCTGGCGCTGAATGCTTCGGTGTGATGCTTGAATTTCTCGAACCTAATGTGAGCTTGGCATGATCTCATCACTCAACCTGGGAACCTTGATCGATCCCGCGCGTCCGCAGGATAAAGTCGCAGTGATAGACTTCGACGGCGAGCGCAGCCGGGAAGTGACGTATGGCGCACTGGATGCGCTTGCCAACGGTGTGGCGGGGGCGCTAGTCAATCGCGGCTTCGTGCGAGGCGATCGGATTGCCATCCTTTCTGCGAACAACTCCGACTATCTGGCGGTTCATCTCGGCATCATGCGCATTGGCCTGGTGTCCGTCCCGATCAACTTCCGCCTGCCGCGCCATCTCGTTGAGTACATCATCAAGGACTGTGGTACGCGTCTGGTGTTCTGCGATGCCGAGCGTCGTGCCGTCGTTCCCGATGATGTGGACGCGATAAAGCTCGACGATGCGAAGGAGTTCGGCTCCTTCGTCGAGCCCGGACCTTTTGAGGCTGTTCAGCCGCAAAAGGGCGAAGCTGCGACGTTTCTCTATACGTCTGGGTCGACGGGCAGGCCGAAAGGTGTCGTGCTCTCGCATGACGCCCAACGCTGGGTGATTGAGATGCGGCTTGGACCGCAGGGTATCGAAGGCCAGCACATGCTGGTCGCGGCGCCGCTTTACCACATGAACGCGCTTGCGCTGTCGCATCTGGTCCTCGCGGGGCACGCCAGCATGGTCCTCATGCCACAGTTCAGGGTGAAGCCGTATATCGAAGCAATCGGCCGTTTCCGCTGCACCTGGCTGACCTCGGTGCCGCCAATGATTGCCATGATGCTCGATGATAAAGAGGCGATGACAAGCGCCGACCTTTCGTCCGTGCAGAACCTGAGGATGGGCTCTGCGCCGGCCAGTGCGACTTTGCTCGACGAGATCAAGCGGACTTTCCCGAAAGCCAAAATCTTGAATGCGTACGGGACGACCGAGGGCAGCCCGGTTGTCTTCGGACCCCACCCCGAAGGCAAGCCGACGCCAAACCTGTCCCTCGGTTACAAGCACTCGCAGGTCGATCTGCGGCTTGTTGACGAGACCGGTGCCGAGACGGACGAAGGTGTGCTGCAGCTACGCTCGCCGGCGATGATGAGCGGATATCATAACCGACCTGACCTGCCGCGGCCTTTTACAGCCGACGGCTACTACGTCACGGATGACGTCTTCAGTCGCGACGCGGACGGTTTTTATTACTTTGTCGGCCGCACCGACGACATGTTCGTCAGCGGCGGCGAAAACATCTTTCCAGGTGAAGTCGAACGCATGCTGGAGACCCATCCGGACGTTATCCAAACCTGCGTTGTTCCGATCGACGATCCTATCAAAGGGCAAAAGCCGGTCGCTTTCGTGCGGCTCGCTCCCAGCGCGACCATCGACGCCAGCGGATTGAAAGCCTTCGCACTGGAGCGTGGGGCGGCCTATCAACACCCGCGTTCGATCTGGTTCCTGGACGAATTCCCGCTCGCATCGACCAACAAGGTTGATCGCGCCGCACTTGCGCAGCGCGCGCGCGATCTGTCGCAAGCGCCGCCAGCCGTCAAAAGCTGAGATTGCTAAATGGATGCCTCGCAAGTCATCAGCAGTCTCGATGCAAAATGACTTTTCGCTCGGCTCATGCGATGGCCCCTGCGGTAGCGGGAATTGCCGTTGAATTAATAAGGTAATGGATTCAAGAACCATGGCGAACGATCAGAACGAGATCTTCACAACGCGTCCGGAAATCACGGGCTCGTTTGGCGTCGTAGCGGCGACACATTGGATCGCGACAGCCGTCGGCATGGGCATCCTCGAACGTGGAGGCAATGCCTTCGATGCGGGCGTGGCGACGGCCTTCGCTCTCCAGGTCGTTGAGCCGCACCTCAACGGTCCGGGTGGAGACGTCCCGATCATGGTCTACGACGTGCGGCGCGGAAAGCCGGAGGTGATCTGCGGGCAAGGACCGGCTCCCGGTGCAGCGACGATCGCGCGTTTTCGTGAAATGGGGCTCGACCTCGTGCCGGGTTCGGGATTGCTGGCAGCCTGCGTGCCCGGCGCCTTTGACGCCTACATGCTGCTGCTAAGAGATTACGGCACTATGTCTGTTGAAGACGTGCTCGCGCCGGCGATCGGATATGCCCGGAACGGCTATCCTCTGGTCCAGCGGATCTGTGACACGATTTCGACCGTCGAAAAATTGTTTCGCGAGCATTGGCTGTCGTCCGCCGCCATCTATCTGCCGCATGGCGCCGTTCCGAAGGTCGGGACGATCTTCCGCAATGAAACGCTGGCGGCCACCTATTCTCGCATCCTTGCTGAGGCAAAGGCTGTCGGCGGCGACCGGGAAGCCCAGATTGAACGTGCCCGCCAGGTGTGGTCGCAAGGGTTCATCGCCGAAGCGATCGATGATTTCTGTAAGAACAACGCCGTTATGGATGCGACCGGCATCGCACGCCACGGCCTGCTCACCGGCAACGATATGGCGGACTGGCGCGCGACAGTCGAGGCGCCAATCAGCTACACTTATGGCGATTACACCGTGTGCAAGCCCGGCCCGTGGACGCAGGGACTGGTCCTGCTCCAGCAATTGGCGCTGCTGAAGGGCTTCGACCTCGATAAGCTCGATCCGTGTGGCCCCGAGTTCATCCATCTGCAGGTGGAGTGTACCAAGCTCGCCTTCGCGGATCGCGACGTTTTTTATGGCGATCCGAACTTCAGCGACGTGCCGGTCGAACATCTGCTGTCCGAGGCGTACAACGCGGATCGCCGAAAGCTGATTTCCGACCGGGCATCGATGGAGTTGTTGCCCGGCAAGATTCCTGGATACGGCAAAACGGTCGGGATGCGCGAGGGTGGTTTGCGCAAATCGGTATCAGCCATCGGAACAGGCGAGCCGACGGTCGGCCGGCTCCGTGCCGAGCGTGGCGATACCGTGCATCTCGACATCATCGACAAGCATGGCAACATGATTTCGATGACCCCCTCGGGTGGATGGCTGCAATCTTCGCCGATTATTCCAAGTCTCGGTTTCTGCCTGGGAACGCGCGCGCAGATGTTCTGGCTGGATGAAGAACATCCGGCCTCGCTGCAGCCCAGGAAGCGGCCGCGCTCGACCTTGTCGCCGACGCTTGCCCTGCGCGGTGGTGAATCGTACCTCGCCTGGGGAACGCCCGGTGGCGATCAGCAGGACCAATGGGCGACACAATTTCTGCTTCGCCATATTCATGCCGGGTACAATCTGCAGCAGGCGATCGACGCTCCAGCCTGGCACACCGAACATTTCCCCGCCTCCTTCTGGCCGCGCCTCGCGCGCCCCGGCGTGCTCGTCGTCGAAGGGCGTGTTCCCGATGAAGCGATCAAGAACCTGCGAGCGCGGGGCCATATCGTCGAGATCGGAGAGGACTGGTCGGAAGGCCGATTGACGGCGGCCTCGCGTTCGAACGGCTGGCTGAGAGCCGCAGCAAACCCGAGAGGAATGCAAGCCTACGCGGCGGGGCGCTAGGCCGGCTCCCCGATAGCAGCCCGCTTGGCCGACTCCGCACTCTTGAACGCCTGTCTTCAGTGCCGGTGTAAGCTTCGGAGACCCGCCCGGCGCGCGGAGGTCAGCGTTCCTCCCTCGTAATATGTTCTAGGGAATTCTACCGATTTTCTTATGAGGCGAGCCAGAGTCCGAGGGGTGCAGCATCTTCTGGCAAAAGCCGACGTGTAATTCAAGCCAAAGCCACTCTATATTGATGTTTTTCCGCCTGTTTCGGAGCCGGCCCAGACGCCACAGCGATCTTTCCTGAAGAAGGCAAATCCCCAAAGCGCAGTTCCTCCAATAATCCTCAATCGCAGGTTAAAACATGTTGACTCCGGCGATCATTACGTTGAGTTTGGTGTTTATGAACATGTCTAAGCTGTCTCTGCAATGTACAGAGACACACGACCCGCTTTTGGGAGGGTACGAAAATGCATGCTAATTACGTCGCAATAGCAATTGTTGCGGTCTACATCGTCGGTTTGGCGCTTGTCGCAGCCGTTCTTCAACGGTCGGTCAAGTCGGCGAACACCTTTGCTTCGGGAACGACCGGTCACACCGGTGTGCCAGCGATTATGGTCGGCCTTATGCTGATGTCCGAGTTCATCGGGACGTCCGCGAGCGTCGGCACCGCGCAGGAGGCGTACAAGGTCGGCATTTCTGCCTCCTGGAATATTCTGGCGCTGGCTGCCGGCTTTGTATTCTATGGCTTCTTTCTCGCGGGAAAATACAAAGATTCCGGACACAACACGATATCGGCGATTATCGACGAGGTTTATGGTCGCAAGACAAGGCTCGCCACTTCGCTGGTGATGATTTTCGCGCTGGAGATCGTCGCTGTCGCCATATACGCCGGCGGTGGAACGATTCTGAGTATCCTGCTTAGCGTTGATCGCACGTCCGCGATCATCGTCTGCGGTATTGTTTCCGTGCTCTATGTATTTATGGGTGGCATGAAGTCGGTGGTCTACACCAACATCGTTCACTCGCTCATCAAGTATCTTGGCATCCTTATCGCTCTATATTTCGGCATCACCAAGGTCGGCGGATTCGGGGAGCTTCATGCGCGTATTCCGGCGGAAATGTTTTCCTGGACTTATGTTGGATGGGGTCAGATCCTCGCCTGGTTTATCGCGGGCATGGGGGCGACGTTCTCCACGCAGTACGTGATTCAGGCAATCAACACGGTGGATGACGCGAAGAGCGCGAAGATTGCGAGTTTCTTCACGGCGCTCTTTTTGGTCCCATTTGGGATTATCACGGCCCTCATTGGCATGTGTTCGCTTGCATTGTTCCCTAACATCAAATCCATCAACGCATTCGCTGCGTTGATCGGGCAGATGGATGCGGTGATGGCGGGCATCGTCTGCGCAGCCCTTGCTGCGTCACTCTTTGGCTCGATCGCTGCGTTCGCGGTTGCGACAGCAACGCTGCTTTACAAAGACTTCTATGTTGGCTTCGGGGCCAAGGGGCACACTGAAAAGAGCTCTTTGACGTTCATTCGCGTTGCGACTGTTGTGATGGGCCTGCTTCCGATCGTTCTGGCGATCTACACTCCGAACATCCTATCGATGACGTTCCTGGGCAAAGCACTTAGAGCCTCGCTATCGGTCCTGGTGCTGTTCGTATTCTTCGCGCCATGGTTTGGCACCAAGCTCGGAGCGTTCTTGAGCATTCTGGCGTCCCTGGCCGCAACGATCGCCTGGTTCATGATGGGTAATCCATTCGGCATCGACAACGCTTATGTGGCGCTGCTCGTCCCTCTGATCGTCATGGGTTTCAGCGAGGTCCTCCAGCGAGTCCGGAAAGACAGCGTCGCTGGTGTGCCTGCTGAATCCTCACGGGCGCTGAACTAGGCAGTCGTGCAAAGCGAAGGGGAAAATACCAATGCAGATTAATCCTGGCCGGTGGCCGAAATGGTGGAGCAGTCGATGACTACTGCGGAGAAATAGATGGTTGGCGAGGCATCGGGCTGTTCGGTCCGGTGCCTCGCCGACGGCTACCTACTACGGACTGTTTGATCGGCTCATCAGCCGGAAATTGCGAGCTGTCGCTCGCTTGCCCAGCGGAACGCGGATCGGCCATCGCTATCCGATTGGTCGAAGTCGTCGCCACCACGGTGACAGCGGGACGTCGCCGGCCCGGTCAGATCGGCCGGATGCTTTCGGACCGGATCGGGCGACTTGCACAGGCAGTGGTCGCAGGAAGTGCCGTCAACACAAATGCAGTGACGGACCACGGCCATCTTACGGTGACCTCCCGACACTTCTGGATAGGAAATCGAATTGCCTGTCTTTCTACAACACGCGAAATTCTCCGGAGATAACCTGTTATGAACATAGTGAACTGCCCGAGCATCGGGAACGACCCGTTCGAGATCGATACCCAGCTCTCACACCTGGGCCGTGCGCCGGCTGAGCACGCCGGGATGGTCAACGTTCCCATTTACCGGGGTTCAACCATCCTTTCGGAAACGCTTGAGGACTGGGAATCCAGAAAGCGCGATGACAACCCCATGGCAAATTACGGGCGATTCGGATCGCCGTTGTCCCGCGCGCTGGAAACCGCAATTTGCGAGCTCGAGGGCGGCCATCGCTCAATCCTTTTTCCCTCTGGACTGTCGGCCTGCACCCACACTCTGCTCGGCGTCTTGAAGGCTGGCGATCATCTCCTCATAAGTGACAGCGTCTATGGGCCAACGCGCACGTTTGCAGATCGAGTTCTCAGTAGACTTCAGATCGAGGTCCAGTACTTCGATCCGACGCTGGTTTCTGAGCTCTCAGCCAAGATCAAACAGAACACGCGCGCTGTCTATCTTGAGTCCCCCGGCTCGATGACGTTCGAAGTGCAGGACGTCCCCGCTCTCGCTGCGATTGCGCGTCGGGCAGGGGCTCTCGTCATCATGGACAACACATGGGCTACGCCACTCTATTTTAAGCCGTTTGGGCACGGCGTCGATATTTCGGTCCATTCCGCGACGAAATACATCGTTGGTCACTCCGATGCACTGCTCGGCGTTGCGACCGCGAATAAATCTGCTTGGCCAGCACTTCAATCGAGCGCTCATCACTTTGGAGAAACAGCAGGGCCCGACGACATTTATCTTGCCCTGCGAGGACTTCGAACGTTGGCAGTCCGGGTGCGGCGACATTGGGAGAACGGCGTACAACTTGCGCGAAGCCTGCAATCGCATCCCGCGGTTGAGAGGATCTTGCATCCAGCACTTCCGGGCGATCCCGGTCACGCGATCTGGAAGCGTGATTTCCTGGGTGCGAGCGGACTGTTCGGCGTTGTGCTGAAGCCGATGTCCCGTCAACAACTCTCCGTCCTGTTCCGTAGCCTTCAACTGTTTGGAATCGGCTTGTCATGGGGCGGCTATGAGAGCCTCGCATTGCTTGTTGATCCACCGAAGAGAACGGAAAAATCTCTCGACCTCTCGGGTCCATTGCTTCGCATTCACGCTGGACTGGAGGGAGCAAAGGACCTGATTGCAGACATGCAACAGGCGCTTCAGGCTGCCTGCGACGTGGCCGATGGTGGAGCGGCAAAGCGACAATTGGGAGGTATCCTTGCCTGATCGAACTCAACTCCGTTTGGCGCTCGATCATGTAGGTCTGGCCGTTCGGGACCTTGAGCGGGCGCGCGCAGCCTACGAGCGGCTTGGCTTCACGCTTTCGCCGAGAAGCATGCATGCCGGTAGCATCGAGCCTACGGCAAGCTCGTGGCGAGCGGCCGCGGCACCTACTACGTCGGCGCCAAATAGGCGCCGGCTGTTTCATTTCAGAATGCGGTTGCCGAACACGGCATCTGCGAAACACTGACCGGAGTTGCGTACGACATGCAGGAAAATTTCCGCCAATTCCTGGACCGGCTGCGTGACGCCGGAGAGCTTGTTGATCTCCGTCAGCCGGTCGACATCCGCCATATCGCGACGCTGGTCGATCAGTCGGACAAGGCGCTCCTGTTCCATGACGTGATCGGCTACGGCATGCCGGTCGTCTCCGGCATTACCCGCACCCGCGATCGCGCCATCATGTCGATGGGCTGCACGAACTATCCAGAGATTGAGGCCAAGCTGAAGCGGGCGATCGACAATCCGATCCCGCCGAAAATGCTTGCGACATCGCCCACCCGCGAAGTGGTGCTGGTCGGCGATGACGTCGATCTTTACCGGCTGCCGATTCCAATGTCGTCGATCTTCGATGGCGGCCCGATGATCACCGCGGGCGTGACCATAGCGCGTGATGCCGAGCACGGGCTGAATGCCGGCATTTACCGCTTCATCGTGAAGGAGCGCGGCATCACTGGGATCGACATCGTCACCCCCAACAATATGCGGCTCATCGCCCAACGCGCGTTTGAAGCGGGAAAGCCTTGCCCGATCTCCATCAGCATCGGCACGCATCCCTTCGAAATCATGGGGTCAGGCTTCCGGGCGCCGCTCGGTGTCGACGAGATGACGATTTCCGGCGGGCTGCGCGGCGCGCCGGTCGAGTTGGCGCCCTGCAAAACCATCGACATGCCCTATATCGCCGACGCTGAAATCGTATTGGAAGCGGAGATCCTGCCGACCGGTTGGGTCTGGCCTGAAGGCCGTTTCGGCGAATTCACGCGGCTGATGGGCGGCCTGCACTGGAACCCGCTGGTGCGCATCAAGGCGATCTCGATGCGCAAGGACGCCATCTATTACGCGCTGCACATGCCGTGGGAGAACACGTGGCTTGCCGCGCCCACGCGCTATGCGGCTATCCGCCAGGCTCTGAAGACGGCTGGCGTCGTCGTCAAGGATATCAATGTCACGCTCGGCGGCTGCGCTTTCTGGCACGCGGTCATCTCCATCAAGAAACAGCCCGGCGAAGGGCGCAACGCCATCTTAGCGGCGCTGTCAGTAATGGACCTGAAGCATGTCGTCGTCGTCGATGACGACATCGATGTGTTCAACCCGGTCGACGTGGAATGGGCAATCGCCACCCGCGTTCAGGGGGACCGCGACATCGTGGTGGTCTCGCATGCGCGCGGCAAACCACTCGATCCGAGCTTGGCGCCGACGCCGCCCGGCGTTGTTCCAACCACCGCCAAGGTCGGCATCGATGCGACGATCTCGGAAGGCATCCCGAAGGAGCGCTATGAACGCATAGCCTACGCTTATGCTGACCGGGCGAAGATCGGCGATTACGTCGCCGGCAAGGCGGATGTGGCGGGAACGGCGCCGGAAG
>Ga0208079_1001528_pt1 | contig 12008 bp, 7 predicted proteins | sample NGESurdeep092012_5_FD_184474 | JGI IMG/M metagenome (GOLD analysis project Ga0208079, IMG submission 184474) | Arctic peat soil microbial communities from Barrow, Alaska - NGEE Surface sample 210-2 deep-092012 (SPAdes) | ecosystem: Environmental > Terrestrial > Soil > Wetlands > Peat ... | reverse complement strand
CCAGAGATCAGCAAAATGAGTGGACGGTTCACGCGTGATGGCCGAACAGGCCGGCCAGGTCCAGCACGTGGTAGAACACGAGAATCATCATCAGGACAAGGTAAGCCCGCAGACTGAGCAACGAAATGCGCACACTCGCGGTCATCGCCATGGGGCCGAGATTCTCGGTATCGACCTTTTCTTCCCTCACATCGTCCAGCGGGTGGATCACTACGAAATGGTTAGCGAGTTCGTGCAGCTCGATTGGATTCGTCATCGTCGCCATTTTCGTTTCTCCTCAAAAAAGCCCGCCCTATGCGGCCGGGAACAGGTTCGGGGCCGCAACCTGCGCGGCCAAAATTAAAGACAGTATGAACAGGACGATGATGATGGTCCAGTTCACCCAATTGTTCCAGGGCTTGTTCGCGTACTCGCCCAGAAGTTCTTTATCGTTGAGCAACAGTTGCAGGAAGATAATCGCCGAGGGCAACATCACTCCCGCCAGCACCTGCACGCCCAAAATAATCAGTTGCAGCGGCGCCCGCGGAATCAGCACCAGTCCGGCGGCGGCGGCCACGCTCACCAGGTAAACCACGTAGAACCCCGGCGCTTGGCGCACGGGAAGCTGCAAACTGTGCGGCCAGCCGCGGACTTCGCCGTAGGCCCATGCGCTCGATAGCGAGATCGCCGTCGTGCCCAGCACCGCCGCGTTGATCATCATCAGTAGAATCGCGTGCTTGAAAAACCCATTGGTGAAGCTGCCGATGTCCACCGCCATTTGTGCCGGATCGGTGAACGTGAATCCGTGAACATGCGATGCATTGCCCGCGATCATCATGCAACCCGCCACCGTGATCGTGATGCACGCACCCAGAAACGTGTCCAGCCGCGCCCATTTCATATCCGCAAAGCGCAGGCGCTTGTCGGCAATGCAGCTCTGCTGGAAAAAGAGCTGCCAGGGCGCAACCGTGGTGCCTACAATCGCGATTACCAGGAACATCAGCTCCGGCGTCAGCCCGCCCGGAGGCATCCCGGGGATCAGAGACCCGCGCACGATCTGCCCCACCGCCGGGTGCATCCGGTACGCGATCGCAAACCAAGCCAGGTCCAGCAGGCACAGGAAAACCACGATGCGTTCCCACCGGCGATAGCTCCCGGTCACCGCAATCAGCACCAGGCCCGCCGCTACCAGCGGTACGCCGGCACGCGGGTCTACTCCCAGCTTGTTCAGCGCCAGGTCGATAGCGGCGAACTCCGTAACCAGAGTCAGAAAGTTCACCAACTGCAAATCGATCAAGGAAAACAGTCCCCACCACCGGCCGAACCGCTGATAGATCATCGCGGCGTGGCCCTTGCCGGTAGCGATGCCCAGTCTTACAACCATTTCCTGTATGAAGTACGTCACCGGCAATAAGAGCAGAACTATCCACAACAGATGAGTGCCGTATTGCGCGCCGGCCTGGCTGTAAGTCGATACCGCACCAGCGTCGTTATCCGCCACCATCACGATGAGTCCAGGCCCGAACACCATCAGAAAGGTCAGCAGATTCCGCGCCCACTTGGACTTCACCACTCGCCCGCGCACCGGTACTATTTCCGTTCCCAAGCCGGCCGCGGGATCCATCACAAATTTGTTGCTCATCGACGCTTCTCCTTTCCGCCCGCATGCGCAAACACTACGGGCATTACGGCCAGCGGCGCCATTTCAAGGCCGCAAACCGGCACAAGCACTTGCTGGAGATGTCGAAGGGAAAGAATTCGAGCTCCGGGAATTGGAGCGTCGGCCTTCAGCCCTCCGCCTTCACCACCGTAAAATCTGTGGAAGAAGCGGCGGCGAAGGCGATAGCCTGAGGGACTATCGGTTTACCACCGGAACTTCCACGCCGTATCCTCCGGAGGGGGTGCCCCCTGGGCCAGGAGGGTTATCGTCGTTCGGTTCCATATACCTTTCTGGAGACGAGTTCGAAGCTCAGGAGGGAAACAAAAAAGCCATTTCCCCCGAGCGGAAGAAATGGCCAACTATCGCAAGCGATTGCTGACGGATTCCCCCACTGGTCCAAGCTTCAGCACCGCGCGCCGTGAGAGATCCCATGACCTCAGCCACATTAGAGAAACCCTTAACCCGGGAGTCCCTGGTCGACCCTGACGAACATCTTTCGACGCCGGAGGGCAGTGGCTTATTTGCCGCGCGGACGCCTCGCCTACCGAGGATCCATGCAAATCGGGTGGACGCAACTAAAACGCGCTGCATCCATCCAACCCTAAGATAACGCGCACCCTCTGGTCGTGTCAACCAAGAAATTACAGGCGCAAGCATTAATGTGTTTTAACCGTCGAAACGCGCCGACCACCCAGTCCGATACCATTTCACGCTTTGGTCCGGCAGCTCTCGCGTTACATTACGGACGTGGCCGAGTTGTCTCGCTGCGTGCGGCACAGCCCCGCCCAGGCGGTCAAAGCGTGTCCGAGCGATCTTCGCACGAGACGCGCCGGCAGGCGCCTACGCCGCGTTTTTGACTTCGATGACGAGCCGCTTGCCCAGCGCTGCCAGCGAAGCCTCGATATCGTCCAGCCGGGATCGGCGCCGGAGGTCCAATACGCGGCGCACGCGAGACTCCTCCCACCCCAGGCGCCGCGCCAGATGCTCTGGAGTAGTTTGCCGCCCACGCATTGCCTGGTAGACCGAAATCTTCGCCGCAACCAACGAGTGCAGCACCACCACCCTTTGCCCGCGGACGGGCCTTGACGGCCGGGGGATTGTTTCCCGGTCTTCCATTCTCGCCGCTAGCATCGCCACGAGCGCCCCCTGCACGCGCTCGAGCGCCTCCTCTCGATTGGCGCCGACGGTCATGGTTCCGGGCACGTCGGGCACCATCGCGATCATGGTCCCATTTTGGTCCCGCTCGAAGGTCACTGGGTATATGAACTGCATTTCCTTACTGTTCCTAGAGGACCCGCCGTGGGTCCAGTCCCAGCTCTCTACAGAGCCTCTTTATGAAATCCGGGCCGATATCCCGATCGCCGTGCATCGGCACCGGCGCCTTGTTTCCTTGGTAGCGCGCAACCAAGTGACCGGTGCCACCCTGGCGCCCGGCGACTTCCACTCCGGCACGCCGCAGTCGCCGGACCAATTCCTTCGCCTTCACCTCTTCAATCCTAGAACAAACTCCCCTCAGAGTGTGCGAGCCTTTGCGCCCTCCGGCTTAAACGGACGGCGCAACTCGCCCGCGCCCTTCCCGCGGAGTATCATGGACCGATATGGACCCCAACCAGCTCGGCCCTTTCTCGCTGCTCGAGAAGATCGGGGAAGGCGGCATGGGCGTGGTCTACAAGGCGCGCGATACGCGTCTCGACCGTCTGGTTGCCATCAAACTGCTTCCCGAAGCCCGGCTCGCCGACCCGGACCGCCGCGCCCGCTTCATGCAGGAAGCCCGCGCCGCCTCCGCGCTGAACCACCCCGGCATCGTCACCATTCACGACATCGCCGAACAGGACGGCCGCCACTTCATGGTGATGGAGTTGATCGACGGCAAGCCGCTCAACGAGCTCATCCCGCGCAAGGGCATGCGGCTCACCGAAGCGTTGCGCCTCGCGGTGCAGATCGCCGACGCGCTGACCGCCGCCCACGCCACCGGCATCGTGCATCGCGACCTCAAGCCCGGCAACGTCATGGTGGATGCGCACGGCCGCGCCAAGGTGCTCGACTTCGGTCTCGCCAAGCTCACCGTGCCGGCCGCGCCGCCGGTCCAGACGACCGACGAAACCCGCACCGTGGCGATGGGCGGCCCGCGCACCGAAGAAGGCGCGATCATCGGCAGCGTGCCGTACATGTCGCCGGAGCAGGCCGAAGGCCGCCCGGTTGACGCGCGTTCCGACATTTTCTCCTTCGGCGCGCTGCTCTACGAGATGGTCACCGGACAGCGGGCGTTCCAGGGCGAGTCGCGCGCCTCCACGCTGGCCGCCGTGGTGGAGCGCGATCCGCCACCGGCCAGCCAGGCCGCTCCCGGAGTGCCGCCGGAACTGGAGCGACTCATCGCCCGCTGCCTGCGCAAGGATGTTGCGCGGCGCAGCCAGCACATGTCGGACGTCAAGCTGGCGCTCGAAGAACTGCGCGACGAATCGGAGTCCGGCACGCTGGTGCGCCCGGCGAGCGGGGTGGCACCCGCGACGAGCGCCGGCCGGCGCTGGCTGTGGCCCGCGATCGCGGCGGCGTGTGCGGCGATTGCAGCGTTCGCTGGGTGGAGCCTGCTGCGGCGCGGCGCTGGGGCGCTCGCCGCTCCGCAACTGGTGCGCGCGACGCCGGATGACGGCTATTCGTACACCGATCCCGCCATCTCGCCGGACGGCAAGTTCGTCGCCGCTATCTCCGACCGTAGCGGCACCAGGCAGTTGTGGCTACAGCAGGTGGGAGGAGGCGACCCCATTCAGATCACCCATTCGCCGAACCCCGTGCAACGCATGGTTTTTCCCCGACGCCACGCGACTGCTGGTGTGGACGAAATTGGATGACCAGAGCGGAAACGGCGCTCTGGACGTTGTGCCGACGCTGGGCGGACAGTCGCGCGTGGTCGTCGCCGGCAGTATCTACACGCCTGCGCTTTCTCCGGATGGGCGGTACGCGGCATACTTCGACAAAGGCGCAGGAGAATTCCATCTCACCGTGGTACCGGTGGACGGCGGGACGCCGCATGTACTCGAGAAGTGGTCGAACACGCAGGCGCTGGCCTTGGCCCTCAACTGTACCTGGACGGCGGACAGCCGGCACCTGCTGGTGCGCGGATCGAAGCGGCGCGGCGCGCCCAACCTGGACGAATGGGAGTGGTTCGCGCTTCCGGTGGATGGAGGGGACCCGGTTCCCACCGGCGCCGGCGAGGCGATTCGCGCAGCGGGACTCGGCCTGACCTGGAGCGGAGCCATCGTGGGCGACCGGGTGCTGTTTTTTGGGGTAGGCAATCAGCGGCATAACGTCTGGGAGATCCGGCTGACGCCCGGGTCGTGGCGAGTCGCCGGTCCGCCGCGCCAACTCACGTTCGGAACCGAGAAAGAGCTGCCCACCAGCGTGAGCGCGGCGGGGACCGCGGCGATCCAGATCTTTCGGGATTCCAACGACCTCTACCTCCTTCCGATCGACCCGGACACCGGCCACGCGGCGGGTCTGGCGCGCCGCCTGACGCAGGATGGCCGCAACAAATTGCTGTTTGTGTTCAGTGGGGACCCTGGTTTCGCGTATTTCGTGGTGCGGGACTTCAGCGGTCGCGGACCCGTGAATACCCTGTTCTCGCTCGACCTCGCGTCTTCCCGGCAGATCGCGTTGTACCGCAACCTTCCACTGGGCGCGTTCATGACGATCTTATTGGACGGCCGGCAGGTTGCCTACTCGCGGCCGGATGGCGACGGCTACGCGATCAGTGTGGGAGCAGTGGGAGCGCCTCCGGAGGACGCCCGCGCGCTGTGCCAGGGATGCGGTCGCGCCGAAGTGTTCTCCCCCGACGGCCGGTACCTGCTCTCCTCGCGGGAGGCCCGCGCGAAGCCGAATCCGAAACAGAATTACAGCATCGCGCGGATCGAGGTCGCATCGGGCAGGCTTGTCCCCTGGCTCGAGGACCCAGCCGAATCGGTCGAGGTCAGGGGATTCCTCATGCGCGAGTGGGTTGTCATCGACGCGCAACGCCCGGGCGAGGAGAACGTCACGCAGCGGGGCTGGCTCGTGCCGTGGCGTCCGGAGCCGGTCCCGCGCTCCGAGTGGATCGAGTTCCAGCCACCCGGGAAAACTTGGGACCACTCGCCGGTTGCGCCGTTCATATACGGGTTGCAGGAGTCGCGTCTGATGGCCACCAAATTTGACGCGAAACAGCGGCGCATGAGCGAGCCCTTCCCAGTCCGCCTGGCGCCGGATTCGCCGGTCGAAATCCGTCCCACCGACAACTGGTTTGTGCGCGGGCCGGGCATCGTCTTCGAGCGCCGGCAGACCAGCGGATCCGTGTGGCTGATGAAACTGCCGGAATAACCCTGGGGTGGTGGCGCGTTACAATACGCTTTCCCATGCCCCCACCCCGCCGAAGGCTATTTGTCGCAACCCTCATCCTGACCCTCCTCGCCGTCGCCTCGCCTTCGCCCTCCCACTGCCAGTCCGCCACCACCGGCGCATTGGGCGGCGCCGTTACCGATCCCTCAGGCGCCGCCCTCCCCCATGTCACCGTCACCCTCGCCAATTCCGCCACCATGGGGACCCAGACTGCCGTTACCTCCGCCAACGGCGCCTACACCTTCTCCCTGCTTTCTCCCGGCGCATACGCCGTCCAATTCGCTGCCCCCGGATTCAAGACCGCCCTCATGTCCTCGGTGGCCGTCAACATTGGCGAGGCCCCCACGCTCGATGCCGCGCTCGAGCGCGGCCAAACCGCCGAGCCCGTGCCCTGCCAGTGCCGCATCACCGTCACCACCTCCTCCACCAGCACCTTCGTCGATTCCAAAACCATCACCGCCGTCCCCCTCACCACCCGCAACTTCACCCAGATTCTGTCGATGGCCTCCGGTTCCGCCGCCGACGTCAACAACGCCGGCACCCTGGGACGCGGCACCCGCGGCGTCAACGTCAACGGCAATACCAGCGCCGGCGCCTACACCCTCGACGGCGCCTTCGCTCCCAGCGCCGTCCCCAACCCCGACACCATTTCGGAACTGAAAATCCAAACTTCGCAATATGACGCGGTCTACGGCGCGCAGGTCCCCAGCACCTCCCTCATCACCAAAAGCGGCGAGCATGAATTTCACGGCGATGCCTGGGAATTCGTCCGCAATGACCTCTTCAACGCCAACTCCTTCTTCCGCGCCACCACCGGACAGTCCAAGCCCAATCTCAAGCAAAACCAGTTCGGCGCTACCCTGGGCGGCCCCGTCCGCGCCAGGAAGCTTTTCTTTTTCGGCTCCTACCAGGGCACCCGCCAGATCAACGGACTCGATACCACTTCCACCTCCAACCCCATCCTCCCGCCCCTCACCAACGATCGTTCCGCCGCCGCCCTCGCCGCTCAGTTCTGTCCCGCCAACCACCCCCTCGACAGTCGCTACTTGACCTTCGCCGGCGGCAAGCAGGTCGATTGCCACAATCAAACCACCCCCACCACTGCGCCCATCAGCCCCGTCGCGCTCGGTATCCTGCAACTCAAGACGGCCGGCGGCGCGTGGCTTGTCCCCGTCCCCCAGACCCTGCTGACCACCGGCAGCAACGCGGGCCTCGGCTTCTCCTCTTACAGCCTGCCATCCACCTACAACGAGAACCAATTCCTCATCAACGGCGACTATCTCGCCACACCCAAGAACACCCTCGCCGCCCGCGTTTACCTCGCCACCATCGATCAGTACCGCACCTTCGGCTCCCCCCAGGGCTACCCCGGCACGCCCATGGTTCCAGGGCAGGGAACCCCTCAAGCGCTTGCCGCCCACGACTACGTCGCCAGCCTCAACCTCACCTCCGCCTTCCGCAAGACCCTGGTGAACGAAGCCCGCATGAGCTTTACCCGTTCCATGCAGGGCGCCCACGGCGATGGCACGCCCACCGCTACCGCTCTCGGCATGACCCCGGCCGACCGCTTCTTCGATCAGCCCCCCGAGATGTCCGTGCTCGGCCCGCTCGGCAGCTTCCGCGTCTTCGGCACGCTGGGCAACGATTTCGCCACCGAGAACCAATACTACTCTTGGACCGACAACCTCGCCTGGGTCCACGGCAGCCACAAGACTCGCGCCGGCGGCTTCTTCCTCACCCAGACCAACTGGCGCGACGACCCCGGCGCCGCGCGCGGCAAACTCTCCTTCCAGACCTTCAGCGATTTCCTCCTCGGGCTCAGCGCCGACGGCAACCTCAGCCCTTCCGGCCGCAGCAACATCCAGTCCGTCCAGGCCAGCGAGGGCGTCGCACCCCGCGGCCAGGTGCAGTACCACTACCGCAGTTACTACGGCGCGGCCTTCCTCCAGAATGATTTCAAGGTTAGCTCGCGACTTACTCTGAACTTCGGCCTCCGCTGGGAATACGTCGGACCCGCGCTCGATACCACGGGCGCCATCGGCAACGCCTGGCCCGACCTCCTGCGACAGGCGGCGATTCCGCCCACTGTGGGTACGCTGCTCGGCAACACCGTCGCCGCCAACTATGACGCCCGGCTGGTCAACCCTTATACCGGCCAGCCCTTCGGCCCGCCGCCTGCCGGTGTCTTCGTGCGATCCACCAACAGCTTTTACCGCAACAGTGCGCCGCTCGATACCTTCGCCCCGCGCTTCGGCTTCGCCTGGCAACCTCTCGGCGCCGGCGGCCGGCTCAGTGTGCGCGGAGGCTATGGACTCTTCTACCAGACCGCCAGTTACAGCGGGAACGCCGCCGGGACTCCGCTATTCACCTCGCCGCCCTTCGCTCAGGGCTTCACCAATGCGGATTCCAGCAACAACCTCTCCAGCCTGCAAAAGCCTTTCCCCACCACCACCCTCGGCTACGTGCTGCGCACGCCCACCTCGCAGCTCTCCGATCGCGTCGCCGGCCCCGATTACGTAGTCCCACGCCTTCACCAGTGGAACATCAGCACCCAGTTCCACCTGCGGCGCGGCCTCACTTTCGACATCGGCTACGTCGGCTCCCAGGGCAGCCGCCTCCTGCTGGCACGCGGTCTCAACCAACCTCTACTGGCGTCTGCCGGCGCCCCCGTCAACTGCGGCTACGATGGCGTGGCCGCGCACTGCATCGCCACCAACACCGCGCAGAACGCCGGCCTGCGCGTCCCCATCCTCGGGGAAACTCCTACCGCGCTTGCGGCCAATGAATTCTCCGGCGCCTCCGCCTACCACAGTCTCCAAGTCACGCTCCGCAAACAGGCCGCGCATGCTCTCTCGTTTCAGACCACGTACACTTACTCTCGCGCCGCCACGAACACCACCATCTATAACGACCCGGACAATCTTTCGCTCGATTGGGCACGTTCCAGCTTCGACCGCACGCACCGCTTCACCGCCAACTTCGATTACCAGTTGCCCGCCCGCCTGAAAGGCTGGACCCTGGCCGGCATCGTCATCGTGCAGAGCGGTCTCCCCATGACCCTCACCGATCCCAACGGCGGCGGCGTCTACGCCCACGCCGCGCCTTCCACCGTCACCCTGTGTCCCGGCGCGTCGTATGCCGGTCTCGTCACCGCGGGCAACACCGGCAGCCGCCTCACCCGCTGGATCGACACCGCCGCCATCTGTGCTCCCCCCGCCATCGGATCCGACGGGTCCACCGCCTACGGCAACGCCGGCCAGAGCATCATGCAAGGCCCCGGCCAGTTCAATACGGATTTCTCCCTCGGCAAGACGTTCCGCGTCGGCGGACTTCGCGAAGACGGCGTCCTGGCCTTCCGCACGGAATTCTACAACGCCCTGAACCACCCGCAATTCGCCAATCCCGGGACCTCTCTGGGTACCGCTACCTTCGGCGTAATCACCCAAAACTCCGTCGCCCCCCGGCTCATTCAATTCGCGCTGAAATACCTGTTTTGATGTGGCATACGGCTCTGCCGGTAGCTTGGCCTACAGAATGATAGTGTGGCAGTCGGCGGCTGCGGAAGGTGGTCACGAAAAGAATGTGGGTATTTGGTAGAAAGATTCTTCCGAAAGTCAGCAGGCCGATTGCCAATCGGCCGCAGGTTAACAACCTGCCCCACAACTGAATGCCCCCTGCCCTGAAAATGTAGAAACTCCAGAGGCGTTATTGCACCCCGACCGGCGCCGTAAGGCTATGCTGGTCTTATGGTGAAGTTCCTGATCGGCCTCGTGACCGGAGTGGCGCTAGTGTTCCTCTCGGTGATTCTGTTGTTCGTGGTAGCTCTGCGGTTTCGCGAAAGCGCGCCGGTAATCGCCGCCAATTCCGTGCTGGTGCTGCGGCTCAGCGGCGAGTTGCCGGAGAAGCCGCCGATGGAGCTGCCGTCATTTATGAGCGACGACCACACGCCGCTGACCGTCATCGGGGTCTGGTCGGCGCTGGAAAAAGCCGCGGCCGATACGCGCGTCAAGGCGGTCGTGCTGCAGCCGGAAGGCCTCTCGGCGGGATGGGCCAAGCTCGAGGAGTTGCGCCTCGATATCGACAAATTCAAGAAATCCGGCAAGCCCGTGTTCGCCTACCTGCGCCAACCGGGGACACGCGAGTATTACGTGGCCTCCGGCGCCGACCGCATTTATCTGGGCCCGTCGGAACCAGTCATGGTCAAAGGACTGCGCGCCGAAATGATGTATTTCAAGAAGACCCTGGACAAACTCGGCGTCAGCATGGAAATCGAACACGCCGGCAAGTACAAGGACTTCGGCGACATGTTCACCCGCTCCGACATGAGCCCGGAGACGCGCGAAGTCATGACCAGCGTGGTGGATGACTTGTACGCCGACCTGGTGGCGGGGATCGCCGCGGGACGCCGGAAATCGCCCGACGAAGTGCGCGCCATCATCGACCAGGGTCCGTTCACCGCGCCGCAGGCGCTCAAGGCGGGGTTGGTCGACGCCTTGCGCTTCGAAGATCAGATGTGGGGCGAACTGAAGGAGCGGCTCAAAGCCGAGCCTTCGCGTGTCTCCATGGACAAGTACTCCAGAGTCACTGCGGAATCCCTGGGGCTACAGGGCAAGAGCCACATCGCGCTGGTGGTCGGCGAGGGCGAGATGCTGCGCGGCAGTCCGGGCGACGATGGCGCGGGCGAAAACAGCCTGACCTCGTACGGCTTCAACAAACTCCTCCGCCGGGTGGAGAACGATTCCCTGGTGAAGGGCGTAGTGGTGCGCATCGATTCCCCCGGCGGCGAAGTCACCGCGTCGGACGAAATCTGGCGCCAGATGAACCTGCTCAGCAAGAAGAAGCCGGTGGTCATCTCCATGTCCGACGCCGCCGCGTCGGGCGGCTACTACATGGCGATGACCGGCGACCCGATCGTCGCCTACCCGGCAACCGTCACCGGTTCGATAGGCGTCGTGTTCGGCAAACCCAACTTGCACGGACTGTACGACAAACTGGGCATCACCAAGGACGCCATCCAGCGCGGCAAGAACGCGGGAATCGATTCCGATTACACGCCGCTCTCGCCCGACGAACGCACCAAGTTGAAAGAGGGAATCGACGAAACCTACCAGGATTTCGTAACCAAGGTCGCCGATGCGCGCCACCGCAAATTCGACGAGATCGAGCCCCTGGCGCAAGGGCGCGTCTGGCTCGGTTCTCAGGCCAGGTCGCGCGGACTCGTCGACGAAATCGGCGGGCTCGACAAAGCCATCGAAATGGTCAAGCAGAAGGCCAAAATCCCCGCCGGCGAGCGGGTCAGCCTGATGATCTATCCGGGCCGCCGCAGCCTCTTGGACCTGATCCTGAAGAAGTCGCAGGAAGATATGCTGGAGGCCAAAGTAGCCCAGGTCCTCGGCCGCATGCCCTTCCACGCCTGGCTGCGCGGCGGCTATCTGCGCATGATGCCGTATTGGTTCGAGGTTCGTTAGGTAGGACAGGCCTCCTGGCCTGTCCATGACAGACGACAGAACCCGATCGTCTGTCCCGCCTGATACACTGACGAAGCCGGACAACCTATGGCAACGCCCTCAGATCACGCCGCTTCCCTAGATGCCGCCCGTGCGGACACGAGCTTCTTCGGCCACCCCCGCGGTCTGGCCACGCTCTTCTTCACCGAGATGTGGGAGCGCTTCAGCTATTACGGCATGCGCGCCATCCTCATTTTTTACTTGACGGCCACCATCGCCAAGGGTGGCCTAGGGTTCAACGACTCCAAAGCCGGCGCCGTCTACGGACTCTACACCGGGATGGTCTACCTGATGTGCCTCGGCGGCGGCTGGATTGCCGACCGCATCACCGGACAGCGCCGCGCGGTTCTCATCGGCGGCATCCTGATCGCGTGCGGCGAGTTCTGTCTGGTGGTGCCCTCGGAAGCGTCGTTCTATCTCGGCCTGGTGCTGCTGGTTTGCGGCACGGGCCTGCTCAAGGGCAACGTCAGCACCATCGTCGGCCAGTTGTATACCCA
>Ga0208079_1001524_pt1 | contig 12017 bp, 8 predicted proteins | sample NGESurdeep092012_5_FD_184474 | JGI IMG/M metagenome (GOLD analysis project Ga0208079, IMG submission 184474) | Arctic peat soil microbial communities from Barrow, Alaska - NGEE Surface sample 210-2 deep-092012 (SPAdes) | ecosystem: Environmental > Terrestrial > Soil > Wetlands > Peat ... | reverse complement strand
GTGCGCGGTATGTCAGTGTTGACCTCATGGCGCGCCGATGGATGTCTGTCAGGGTGGAGCTCCTGGGCGGCAGGGGCGAGCCGTTGTGGCCGTATCCGGGGCGGGTCTTCGCCGTCGGTCCGGCCCACACGTTCGCCGATCTGGCCAGGGCTATCGACAACGCGTTCGCCCGCTGGGACCTGTCCCACCTGTCGTTGTTCACACTGGCTGACGGGCGAGTGGTCACCGATGCTGAGACCGGCGCGGAGCTCGCGACCTCGGCTCTTGGTGTGATGCCGACCGCTGCGCTGGACATCGAGGTCACCAAGGTGATGCAGACGGTCAAGACTAGTGCACAGTTCCGCTACGTCTTCGACCTCGGCGACGACTGGACCCACTGCTGCACCGTCGACGCAGGCCACGTCGACCCCGCCGACGTGCTGGGCGTCATACCTCCCGCACCGATGGCGTACTGGGGATGGGGCACCATTCCCGACCAGTACGACCGGGGTTGGGCGGAGGACGACGGCGAGGTGCGCGCTCCGTCGAGGCCGCGGCAGCCTCACGCCATGCTGGACCATGGGTGGCCAGGAAGCGGTGAAAGTCCTCCCCTGGTCGACGTTGACCAGCTGCGAGTTGCGGCGGCGTCTCGCGATGTGGCGGGCATCGTCGCAGCGATTGAGGGCCATGACGTCTCGAAGGTTCTACAGCGTGCGGGATCGGCGGTTCAGGTAGCGCTTGGCGTTGACCCCGACCGCGTTTCGTCGTTGGCCATCTCCCTGGTGCAGCGGCTGGAGATGCGCAGCCTGCCCGGCGACGAGGAACTGGCCCAGGACCTGCTCGCCGCGGTGCGGGGTGAGTCGCCTCCGGAGGAGCGTTTGCCGGTTGACCTCGAGGAGCTGTCGGGACTGCTCGAGGGAGACCCGGCCAGCAACGAGGGCGGCTTCCTGGATCTGCAGACTGGGGAAGTGGTGCCTGCTTTCATGACCGACGAAGCGATGGTTGGGGCGGACGCGGTGATCGACGTTGACGCCGAGCCCGACCGATGGCTACGGGTGCCCTGTGAGGGGTCGAGGGCCGGTTGGGAAGACATGGCTGCTTACGTTGCGGGTGTTGCGGATTCGCGCTTGCGTGAGCAACTTGAACGTGCCATTGAGGGTAAGGGTGCCTACCGCCGGTTCCGTGATCTCATCGGTGACACAGGCCTGAGGCAGGCATGGCAGGAGTTCTCCGACGAGCGGCAGATCGGTCGGGCTCGTGAGTACCTCGCCGAGCAGGGCATCCGCGCGACGAGTTGACGGGAGAGCCGTCATCAGGCCCGTTCTTTGCCGACGCACGCCAACGCACGCCGGCGAGAACGCTTGTCGGATGGGGAGGCTCGGGCGGACGCCAGTCGGAATAAATGTTCACACAAAATGATTTGTGAGTACAGTTGTTCTGGAACCAGATAGGGGACGTGATGCCGAAGACCGCTTCGACGCAACCGTTGAGCGCGCTGCCGGCGACGTTCACCTACGCCCAGGCGCGCCACGCGGGCTTGAGCAAGCACACCCTGTATCGCCTTCGGGAAGGCGGGCGCGTCGCAGCAATCAGTCGCGGCCTGTACCGGCAAGCAGGCGCCGAGCCCGCCGACACCGACCTCATTGCCATCGCCGTCAAAGCGCCCCGGGCCACTCTGTGTCTGGAGACCGCGCTGGCCCGCCATGGGCTTTCCGATGCCATCCCGGTTGCCCCCGACGTCGCGCTGCCTCGCGGAACGCGAATCCCTGCCACGGATGCACTTGCCCGGTGGCACCACTTCGCGCCGGCCACTTTCGACATCGGCCGGGAACAGCTGGCCCTGGACGGAGCCATCAGCATCGGCCTCTATGACGCCCCGCGCAGCATCATCGACGCCTTCCGGATGCGGGCCACCGAAGGTCACGAGCTGGGGTACGAGGCGCTGCGCCGATGGCTGCGCGCGTCGGGTTCCCAACCCGGTCAGTTGATCCGCCTCGCCGGCCAGTTCCCCAAGGCCGAAACACCGCTGCGGTTGGCGCTGGCGGCGTTGTTGTGAATCGGCCAACCCGTAATACCCCGGACGGCGACGCCTACCTTGACATACAGAAGATGGCCAAGGCTGATGGTCGATCCACCGATGAGCTGCTGGCGTTGTACGCCCTCGAGGGCTTCCTTGATCGGCTCAGCTCCTCATCGAGGGCAGACGACCTCGTGCTCAAAGGCGGTGTGCTTCTGGCCGCGTATGACACCCGGCGCCCCACCCGCGACATCGACCTGCAGGCCACGCATCTGGCAGGCGACGCGGACACCGTCCTGGCTCTGGTCCGTGACATCGCGGCCGTCCACAAGGACGACGGTCTGGTTTTCGACTCGGGCAGCGCCACTGCCGAAGTCATCCGGGACGAGGAGGAGTACTCCGGGGTGCGCGTCAGGCTCATCGGTCACCTGTCACGCGCGCCCATCCCGTTCCACGTTGACGTCAACGTTGACCCCATCGTGCCCCGCCATTAGGTCGAGGTAGCCCGGCTTCTCGGGGGAGCCACCTCCGTGCGTGGGTTCCCACTATCTATGGAATTTGCCGAGAAGATCGTCACAGCAGCTCAACGCGGGACGGTCAACACTCGCTGGCGTGACTACGCCGACATCGCCCTCCTCAGCGCAGCGCACGATGTCAACGGCAACGAGCTCGCAGCCTCAATCGACGTGGTCGCCACGCACCGCAATGCCACCCTGATGTCGCCTGGACAGCTTTCTGAGCCTGAGAGAAGTCGGTGCTCGGTGTTACGGATCAGAAGGTTGGGGGTTCGAATCCCTCCGGGCGCGCTCTGTTGAGACAGAACCTGAACGCCCTCGAGATGTCGGGGGCGTTTGGTGTCCCTTCGGCAAACCCGCTGCTCAGCGACCTGCTGCTGCCTTCTGACCCGGTCATCGAGGTCATCGCGGCCCGCGGTCGCTGGGGCTGAGCCCGGCCCGGGGCGGCTGGGGCCAGGACACACAAGGACCGCCCAGGACACACAAGGACCGCCCAGGACACACAAGGGCATCTTGCCAGGACACACAAGGGCGCCTGGCGGGCACGCGAGGGTCTCATGTTGGGCACCCCATCGACGGCGCGCCCCGCCCCGGAACGCGCCACCATCTCCTGTTCGGGTGCAGGAACTCATCATCGTGATGGCAGGGATGATGAGTCCCGTGATTTGCACGGATGACGTGTCTGGCTGCGGGGATGACACGTCGGTTGCACGGATGACATGTTGACCGTCATCATCGTGGGCACCCTCCTCGCCCGCCAGAGACTGGTCAACTGGCCCACTCGGGTTCGTCCCTCGTCGCATGCCATGTCGCTTGCCAAACTGCGTCCTCAACTTCCTGCCCGCTGGCCCGGGAGCCACATGCCGAGGAGCGTTCACAGCCGCGAGAGGCTGATCCTCGACACTCTTCACCGCGCGGACGGCGCTGGGTTCAAGACCCGCCGTGGCGGGCCGCCGCGGACATGCAGACCTGCGCGGCGGCCCCCCCGTACGAGGCCAGTACGGCAACAGGTGTGGGACGTTGCTGCACATTCTGGTTCCTGCATTCGTCAGTTCCCTTGCCTGGCCCGCCTGGCGTGGCCCACCCGCCGGCCGGCCCCGCTCAGAGGTGCAGCCAGATCCCACACGAGCTGCCGTAGCGGCGACCGATGGGGGGCCGGGGTCCCTGGCGCCCCTGCACTGCCTGCCCTTCTCAACTCAACGCCTCCACCGGTAGTAGTCGTCACCCCGCCGGGGGCAAGATCAATACCACTGGGGGAGAGCATCATGAACACGACACCAACGCTCGCAGCGGCCGCTGTAGTCCTGGCACTGGCAGGGTGCGGGACATCATCCACGCCGACAGTTGCCGGGACATCGAAGCCGGCCACGTCCACACCAGCGGCCGAGCCGACGACGGTGAGCGCCCAACCGACGGCGCCACAGGCCGAGGCTGCGTTGCGCGCTGCAGTCCAGGCCTACTCGGACGCGTACCTCAGCGGCAACGGAAAAGCGGCGTACGCGCTGCCGTCCGCTCGGTGCCAGAAGATGGACACGCTCAAGGAGTTCTCCGCGCTCGTCGACCAGGCCAAGAACCTCTATGAGAACCCTATGCCTATGACATCATTCAAGGCCCACATCGCTGGCGGTATGGCCCGGGTCACATACACGTACATGATCACGGCCATCAACCAGGCCGATCAGCCGTGGACCCTGGAGGCCGGTGGCTGGCGCGACGACAACTGCTGAGAACGCACGACAACACCCCAGCTGTTGTCATTCCAGCAGCTTCGCCTTGTGTGCGGTGAACTACTCCTGCGTGATCGCCCCAGCATCACGAAGAGCAACGAGTTTCACGCTCTCATCAGCAGCGCTAACCGTTGCACCACGCCTGCCGGTCAGCCCAATGACTCCGGTAATTCGCCCACGTCGCGTCGGAGAGCGATGCTTGGGCGAACAGGTCGGCCGCTTCCTGTGCGGCGGCAAGTGCGGACGCTGCGTGTGGCACCTCCGCCTGAAGTGCGCTCACCTCGACCAGCCTCGGCGCCTTCGTTCTCCCGATGAGCAGACCTTCGGGCCCGAGCACGACCAGACCTGCTCGTTCGCCGCGGGCGAGGTGGCGAACACCGTAGCCCCGGCCTCCGCCGGACGAAGGGGCCGTCTCACCCTGTGCGGTACCGCCCACTTCTCGGGCAGACTGTGTCCCCATGTCGCTTACCTCTTCCGGTCATGCCGCCCGGCTGGCGACTCGATCGGCGTTGACGGTGCGCGCTCCCTTCGGCGTGGCAATGGGCCGCAAACCGATGGGATCCTGTGTCTGGAGGCGGTAACTGTGGGTTCGGATTACATGACTTCTCCGAACTCAGGGTTACTGCGAACGACCAAACTGGCTGCACAGCAGTGATTCACGGCGCGAGGTACCTGCCCGTTTTAGGAGCAGGGCGGACCTGGGTTGCGGCGGGGTGGGGCAGCGGTCGGTCTGCTGGCCTTGCCTGTGAGGCGACGGGGCACGAGCGGGCGGGTTGGAGGCCGAGGCGGTGCCGTGCGAACGCGTTGGCCATGGTCGTCCGTCTCGTCGCGGAGGGTGAACGTGTGGGGTTATGGGGCGTAGTAGCCGGCGGCGTTGTAGAAGGTGACCTTGTTCCCTGCCCCGACGCGGACGATGACCATGTTGGGGATGGTCTGGCCCGCGGCGAAGTTCAGGTTGGAGGTGGCGGGGCGGTTCTGGCCCGCCTGGTAGAGGCTCAGGTAGCTGGTCGCGGTGGGGCCGGTGGCGGTGACGTTCAGGGCGACGGCGGTGGTTCCGGCGGGTAGTCCCGGGATGGTCAGGGTGACCTGGGCGCCCGCGCCGAGTTTGGCTTTGGGTGCGCCCAGGCCGGTGAGGGTCTTCATGACCCGGGCTGGGGGCAGCGCGGTGTAGGTGGCGCCCGGGCCGGGGGCGTAGTAGCCGGCGAGGTCGGCGAGGATGTTGACGGTTCCGGCGGCGTTGTAGAAGGTGACCTTGTCCCCAGCGCCGACGCGGACGATGACCAGGTTGGGGATGGTCTGGCCCGCGGCGAAGTTCAGGTTGGAGGTGGCGGGGCGGTTCTGGCCGGCGGGGTAGACGCTCAGGTAGCTGGTCGCGGCCCGTTCACCGATGCACATCGGCCTCACCCCCCTTGTGAGGGTCGTTGTGGGGCCCTGCGGCAGGGATGCGCTAGGAGGTGTTTGGCTGGTGGTCTTACAGGCCGCGGCGATGCGGTCGGTCGCCTCCCTTCCCAGACCCCTGGTGACGTGGGTGTGAAGGTCGGCCGTGACCGAGATCTGTGAGTCCCCAGCCGCTCGGGGACCACCTTCATCGCCACGTCGGCCGCCAGCGCGAGGCTCAACATCACCCGAAGTCCGGACCTTGCTGTCAGGCCACTACGACGCCAGCGGGGCGACACGGCAGGGTCTACGTCGAAGGGAAGCTCGCTTGGTCGTCGACGACGATGTCTGCTGACGTGATCGCTTTGACGCAGAAGCCCGACGTCACCGACATCAGCACCGAGCCCGACGTCGCCAGATCCGTCCTGTTGTAGTTCACCGTCGAGGTTCCGTTGCTGGAACTACCGCAGGGGTAGACGGCCAGCGATCCGCTGCCGGACGGTGAGACCACGGTGACCGTTAGTAGGTGGCCACCCTGGATCGCCACCTGCAGGGTTTGCCCGGCGCCCAGCCGCCTATGGGTGATCCGGGTGTCGACCAGCCGTTGGTTGGTCTGCGCCACACCGCCTCCCGGGCGGACCGTCCCGAACAGATCTACGACGGCATCCGCCGGCTGGTTCGCGATCAGGCAAATGTCACCCGAGTTGTCGACTTGGGCGACAGCTAGGGCCTCCCTGGCTACTCGTGGCCCCGCGTTGACGGTCGAGGTCCCCGCAAACGCCGTGTCGCAGCGTGTCACCGCGAGCCAGCCCCCGGTAGACCCCTGGATCTCGGTGACGGCGACGACCGCGACCGACCCCGGGGCCAGGCCGGTGTGTACGCGGCGCATGGGCGAGCGGCCCAAGCTCCCTGGCACGACGGCCCCCTGTCCGGTCCTGGTGTCGGCGATGCGGTACGGCTGGTTGATGCGAGCCAAGTCGGTGACCGGCAGCCAGCCGGTGACGTCGAGGATGATGTTCACTGTCGCGCTGACCAACACGCACACCTTGCCGTTGGAGTCGGGCGCGTACAAACCCGACCCGGCAACGGCGGTATTGGTGGCGAAGTCTATGGTCGAAGTGCCGTTATACCCGGCCGTGCACGGCCGGATGTCGGCCCACCCGGGGCTGGCGCCATCTACTGCTGTCACTGTCATGGCTACGGCGGCGACCCCGGTTCGGGGAATGCCTGCCACTCCCACCACAGTGACGGCTCTGGTGCCCCCACTGCCGATACGGCCCCCGCTGGTCTGAGTGTCGAGCAGTCTTGCGGGCGTCATCGGGCGCAGGACCGCCGGGGAGACATTCGCGGTCGCCGCGGGGGTGACGGTCGCGGCCACATCGTTCTGCGCGGTCGTCAGCAGGCCGTAGCAGCCCCGGGTCCCGGGATTGGTCAGTGTCAGTACGTAGTCACCGGCGGTCAAGCGGGTTGCCATCGGCACCGACACGGTGAACGGCGACCAGGACACGCCGGATGTTGTAGGGATGCGAGAGGGGACGAACGGCACGGCGATGCTGCCGAAGACCACCCCGGACTCGGCTTTCACGCTCAGCCTGGCCGCGGCGTTGGGAGCTTCGGAGGCGAAGACGTTGAGCTTGATGGCATCGACGTCCCCGGCCGAGGTAACGTGCAACGTGGCGGTCTGGGTTTTCTTGGGTAGCGCACCACACCGGACGCCGACTGGTTGGGCGCCGGCCGATGCGCCCGGGCCGAGCACCACGTCGTCGGGTAGGGCCCACGTTGGATGGCAGCTCATCAACGGCACACCTGTGGGGTCGAACGTCATCTCCTCGAACCACTGCGAGGCAGGTCCCTGGTTGCCGGTCGTCCCTGCATGGGGAATGGCGGGCACCCCCACGGTCATCGGGGACTCCCACCACCGGTCGCCCTGGTAGATCCATCGGGTCCCACCTGTGCTGGTCGGGACAGCCACCAGGCTTGTCGACTGTGAACTGCAGGCGTTTGCGATGAATGCCCGCGTCGGGGGGAACGGGCCGTCAAACGACGTGGCTGTGCTGTACACCAGACCGGCGCCGGTCGTGCAGAACCCGCATAAGGTGGATCCCAGGATGATGTAGGCGGCGCCGTTGGGGCCCCGCGTCAGCATCGGCGCCTCACCGGTGAGGCCCTGCGTCACCTGGGGCGGAAACACGACTGCGGCGCGCGCCGCCGCGGCTGCTCCGCCGACCAGGGTGGGCGGTGCGTTGGGGTCGATGTTGGTTCGGCTCGTGTCGAGTCGCTGGACGTAGATCCCTCTGCCTGCGCTCAGAGACGCGATGTAGGCGTTGCCGGTAACCGGATCGTCGTAGATGCTGAAATCCTCTCCCTCACCGCCGGCCGGTGCGCCCAGCTGGGCCTGGCCTGCCCAGGAGTAGGGCCCGGTGAGCGCACCGGCCGACTGGAAGACCTGGTAGTCCCGGTATGTGCCATGGTGATAAGGAGAATTGACCCAGATCGCCCAGCCGGATCCGCTGCGCACCGCTTTGGCCCGCCAACATGCCGGCGCGCAGGCGAGGGTCGGCAGCTTGGCCATGGCACTGCCATCGACCAGGTAGCCCTCACTCTGCCAGGTAACGAGGTCTGGTGAGGAGTACGCGCGCACGCCGCATGTGGTGCTGAGAACGCCGGGCGTCGGCCGGCTGGGCCACTCCTGGCCGCACGAGTAGGCCATGCCAATGAGCCAGTAACGCCCTCCGTCAACGATCAGCTGACCGTCGTGGGCGTCCAGGGGGTTGCCGTCAGAGTCGAGGCGTACCACGGGCCGACCGTCGCTCAGCGCGTTCACGATGGTCACCGGCGTCGTCGCCGCGACGGCCCGCCCCAGGACGGGCAACGCGAACGTCAGGGCCGCGGTCATCACCAGAGCCACAATCAGCCCCATCCTGCCGAGCGTCCGGCCGGGGATACTCCGATCCGCGCCCCACGCCTGCATCTCTTCCAACTCGACAGGTGCCTGATCTTGCGCTGAAGTTGGGCTGCGACCCTGGTCCCGCACTTCTCCGGTGGCTGCATACTCGATAAGGGACAACTCGGGCGCCTCCACCGGCTCGTTCCAGTCCGGCAACTCGTGGCCGGTTGTCACACGCCAACCGCTTGACCCACAACGTTGGATGCAGATGATGCGGTGGCAAAGTGCAGGACCGCGGCACGATCCCGTAGGTCTTCAGCGGGCGGCTTGCGTGTCATCTCGCGGTCCGGATGTTCGGGTGCCATCAGCGCAGTCTCTTCGGTCTCAAACTGTTTTCGATGACATCGACGCTACATGAGCGCAAACGTTTCGATACTCGATATCACTAAACCCATGGGCCCGATGATCCTCAGCGAAGCGGTGCTGGCCGCGGGGGTGGTGGTGCCCGACCGGGGCGCTGTCGATGTTGCCGATCCATGCCCCCGGCCACCACCCCGCCACAACACCCGCAGGCCCGGCAAGCCTGGGTGGCCCAGGCGCGGGAGGTGTCGCCTGCCAGCCCTTTCGGAGGTCGCCCAGAGCCGAAACGATAGTCCGCAGCGCCCTTGACCGCGATCCACAGTCCTGCGATGTTGACACCGTTGATGTCGGCGACCTGGCACGTCAGGTGATCGAGAACGTTGCCGAGGCCCGGTCGACATGGACCCGCTGGCACGTACAGGCCGAAGTGCAACGGCTGACCCGGGCCATGGCCGTGGCACCAGATTGCCGTGCCGGCTTCGTCGCAGCTATCACCGCGAAGGCCTTGTCGGGGCACAGCCTGCAGATCAGCGCACCGGACCTGAACCCCACCCCCGACACGCTGCAGCGCCGCGACGGGAGAGCGTCTACACCGTCCACGGGTCCACCCGGTACACCTCCGAGGCCCTGGTCCTGGCCGTGGAGGACCGGCTCCTCGCGGCGAACTCCTCACACACCGGATCCGCGACTACGCTCAGCACGCTGTCTGAAGCGCAGGCTCGCCTGGAGGCCTTGCACGGGTGGACCTTCGGCACTGCCCAGGTGGTGCTAGCCCGGTCCTTCGTCTGTGACGACCGGGTGCTCGTGGCCGGCGACCCGGCGCAGCTGAGCGCTGTGGAGGCCGGCGGCGCCCTGCGGCTGCTCGCCCACGCCGGCCCGACCGCCGAGCTCGACCAGGTCCACCGGTTCGACGACCCGGCCGAGGCTGAAGCGACGCTGCGCCTGCGGGCAGGCCAGGTTTCGGCTCTGGGCTTCTACGAAGCAGCCGGGCGCCTGACTGACGGTAGCCGTCAGGCCATGGTCGACGAGGTCTACGACGGGTGGAGCGCGGATCTGGCCGCTGGCAGGGTCGCCCTTATGGTCTCCGCGGTGGGCACCGAGGTGTCGGCGTTGTCGGGGCGGGCTCGACGCGACCGCGTCGTCTGCGGCGAGGTCGAGGCCGACGGCGTGGCTCTGCACGATGGCAACCAGGCCGGGGTGGGGGACCTTATCGTCACCCGGGAGAACAGGCGCACCCTGACCGTCTGCGGCGGCAAGGACTTCGTCAAGAACGGCGACGTGTGGGACGTGACCGGGCGCCACGCCAACGGCGACCTGACCGCGCGACACCACGACCACGGTGGCACGGCGCGGCTGCCCGCTTCCTATGTAGCCACGAACGTCGAGCTCGCCTATGCCACCACGGTGCACCGCGCCCAAGGCATGACCGTCGACGCCGGCCACGTCCTGGTCGACAGAACCATGACACGAGAGTCCCTGTATGTCGCGCTCTCCCGTGGCCGCACGGTCAACCGGGCGTACGTCGTCACCGACGAAGCTCTCGACATCGACCTGCACGTCCCACCCGGCCCCAGGCTCGATGCCCTGGACGTCCTCCGGGGCGTCCTGTCCCGGGAAAGCTCCGAACACTCGGCCACCGAAACCATCAGCGACACCCTGCAAGCCGCCGAGTCCCTCGCTACGCTCGTCCCGGCCTACCTGGACGCGTTCGGTCAGGCGGTCATCACCGAAGACCTTGAGACGGCGGTGCGGGCGGGCCTGCGTGACGCCGGCGGTCCCGACTTGGAGGACCGGGTCAACCACTCACCCGCATGGCACCAGCTCCTCGTAACGTGCGCCGGGGATAAGCCCCGAGCATTGGTGGCCGAGGCCGTCCGTTCGCGCCTGCTCGACGGCCGCGACCCCGTGCAGGATCCGGCTGCCGTTTTGGCCTGGCGGATCCCGCGACTTGTCGACGTCGAAGCAGATAGCCATGATGAGGCCCAGCATCCCTGGCGTCCGCCCTGGCTACCCACCCCATCCAAGGCCATGGCACAAGATCCGGTTGGCCGGTGGGCAGCCCGGCAGGACCAGCTCATCGCCGATCGTGTCCATGCCCTGGTCGAGCAGGTGGCAGCGGACCCACCGAAATGGGCCGCCGGTATGAGGCCCCGACCTCGGCCGGGAAATGAGTGTGCCCGGTGGGAGGCGGACATAGGAGTCGTGGTGGCCTACCGCGACCAGTTCCAGGTCACTGATGCCGCCGATCCGATTGGCACTGCACCCGTCTTGGGCCACCAGCAGCAGGCACGGCTGACGGCCTCGGCTGCTTGGCGGCGGGTGCAAGACCGTGGCGAGCCCGCCCCAGTTCCGGCAACTGCGAACGAACGGCTACGGGCGCTGGCCTTCGCGAGCATGAGGCGCCCATCACAGCAGGGGATGCTCTGGCGCGGTTGAAGGCAGCCCAACGTTCGGGTGAGGCGGCACGCCCCTAGGATTTCGCCCGAGGCACCTCTCCCGCTAGGGGGCCACGGATATGAGCAGAATCCTGCGGTGCCATCCGCCGATCCCCGCAGCGGCTCCTCGCGCTGTCACCGGCCTCACGGTGGGTGTCCGTCCGACGTGTCACACTCGCCATGCTCCAGCGGGCGTCCGGAAAGGGATAACCAAGAGCCCCTGCAGGTGCTTGGGCGTGTTTCTGAGTCGTGCGCAAACGTGATTGGTTGGGTGGTCGGTCGGCGCCGCGTCGATCACGCTCGTGCAGTGTCAGTAAGCGTTGAGGTGCTGGGTGAGGAACAGGGCTGCTCGGTCGAGTGCCTGGTCGGTCTCGTCGAGCGTGCCGACGAACGCCTGGAACACGTGCGGCACCTCGGCTGTGATGTCGAGAATCACGTCGACGTCTGCCTCACGTGCGCGCTCGGCCAGCCGTACGGAGTCGTCGAGGAGCAGTTCGCTCGTGCCGACCTGGAGCAGGATCGGTGGGAAGCCGGCCAGGTCCGCGTGAACGGCGGGAGCGAGTAGTGGCTGGTTCGGGTCCTGACCGCCTAGATACATCTCGCCGGTGTGGCCCATGGCGTCCCAGGTGAACAACGGGTCGACGCCTTCCTTCGTGCTCATCGTCGCGCCGGAACGCGTGTGATCGAGCCCCGGCGAGAACGCCGCGATCGCCGCGGGCA
>Ga0208079_1001523_pt1 | contig 12020 bp, 10 predicted proteins | sample NGESurdeep092012_5_FD_184474 | JGI IMG/M metagenome (GOLD analysis project Ga0208079, IMG submission 184474) | Arctic peat soil microbial communities from Barrow, Alaska - NGEE Surface sample 210-2 deep-092012 (SPAdes) | ecosystem: Environmental > Terrestrial > Soil > Wetlands > Peat ... | reverse complement strand
GCGCTGCCCCTCGGGCAGCTGGTCCGCCTGTCCCTTTACTGGCTGGGCCTCTCGTCGATCTTCGCCGGGCTGCAGGCGATCCTGGGCGGCCGCCTCGAGTTCGAGCACCTCGTCCAGCCGGGGACGGAGGGGACGGCGCTCTTCCAGATGACGGCGTTCGGCTCGCTGATCGCCGCGGTCGTCCAGCCCACCGTCGGCTCGCTCAGCGACTACACCGTCAGCCGATGGGGCCGGCGCAAGCCGTACATCGTCGTCGGCTCTGTTCTCGACATCGTCTTCCTCGTCGGCATCGCGAGCTCCAGCACCGTCCTGACGATCGCGGCGTTCATGACGCTCCTCCAGGTCAGCGCGAACACTGCCCAGGGACCGTTCCAGGGGTACGTCCCTGACCTGGTCCCTGAGCGGCAGGTCGGCCTGGCGTCCGCCCTCGTCGGCATGTTCCAGGTCCTCGGCAACGTGATGGGCGCCGTGGTCGCGGCCCTGGCAGTGGCGACCAGCCAGTACGCGGCGGCGACCGTCGCGCTCGGCGTGATCGAGGTGCTCACGATGCTCAGCGTGGCCCTGGGGGTCCGCGAGGGGCGAGCCGCGAAGGACCGCGCCGGTCGGTCGTGGGCGGCAATCGCGCGCGAGGCCTGGGGAACCGACGTGCTGCACGAGCGGAGCTTCCTCTGGCTGGTCGGTTCGCGCCTGTTCGTCCTGATCGGCTCGCTGATGCTGTTGAACCTGGGGGTCTTCTACCTGGTCCGCTCGCTCGGCCTCGCGGAGAAGTCCGACGCCGGACAGGTCTACCTCATGGTGTCCGGCCTGGTCGCGGCCGGGGTGCTCCTGGCCGTGCTGCCGGCCGCGCGGGCCTCCGATCGGTTCGGCCGAAAGCCCGTGATCTACACGGCCTGCGGCGTCGGAGCCGTGGCCCTCTCGACCATCGCGGTTGCGCCCTCGGTTCCCGTGGTTCTCGTCGGGGCTGGGCTGCTTGGCATCTCCACCGGGTCATTCCTCGCGGTGGACTGGGCGCTCATGACCGACATCATCCCGAAGGCGTCCTCCGGGCGATTCATGGGGATCAGCAACGTCGCCACGGCCTCGGCCGGCGTCTTCGCAACGGCCTTCGGAGGTGGCCTGATGGACGTCGTCGGGGGCGTCGAGCGCCTCGGCTCCGGGCCGCGCGCCGCGATGTGGCTGGCGGTCGGCTGCTACGCGATGGGAGCGATCCTCCTGCGGCCGGTCCGCGAGCCGCCCCGCCGCGCGACCGCGGCGGACGACCGCGCGGCGAGTCCGGCGTAGGCCGCCGGCGCTCCGTCCCTCGGCGCGCGGTCCCGGCCCTGGTCAGGCCGCCAGGCCGAAGAAGCTGCGGGCGGCCGCGCGCAGCCGGTCGCCCGCCCGGCCCGGAGCCCGGCCGGCATCCCCGTGTTGGCCATCGCGCCACGTGCGGCCGGTCGCCATGAGCTTCGCGGCCCACGCTCGCCACGTTGCCGGGCGAAGGAACCAGGCCGGGTCAGGTCGGAGCCAGACGAAGGGGACCAGCGCCCACAGATAGACCAGGTAGTCCAGCCGCGCGGGCCGGGGCAGCGCGAACAGGACGGAGAGCTGGACGAGCGTGAGCGGGAGCGTGGCGAGCGTCAGGAGCCCGGCGATCGCCAGGAAGAAAACGCCGTGCAGGCGCGCCCTGGGGGCAAGGATCGGGAGGAAGACCATCGGCACCCACTTCATCGCGGTGGCCAGCGCCCAGAGCAGGCCGGCCGTCCGTGGACCGGTGAACCGGGCGCCCCACAGCATCAGGACCAGGACCAGGTTGATGTTGCCGGTGTCCAGGTTGGCAAATGCCGGGAATGCAAGCCCGAGCGCCACGATCGCCGTCGCGAGCGGGTGGCGGCCGTAGGCCCAGGTGACGGTCCAAAGGAGGAGCAGGATCGTGCCGCCGCGCCAGACGAACCACGCCACGTCCCACGGAAGGAGGGCCCATGGCGCGAACGCGGGGAGCAGCCACGGCGAGTAGACGTACGGCATGAACGGGCTTGCGGGATGGTACGGGTCGCCGCCGTTGAGCCAGATCCGAACGGCGGCCCAATAGGCGCGGGCATCCACGCCGGCAAGCTCGCCGCGGGCGAACATGCCGGCCAACCCGATCCCGCCGGCCAGCGCGAGGAGGAGCACGGCGAGCAGCCGGCGCCGGTCGTGGAGCCGGGAGAACTGGCGTCGGAGGGCCCGTCGGAAGACCCCGCCCCGTCGGCGCGTCGGGTGGTCCACCAGCCCGTCCACCAGGCTGCCCACCAGGTCCGAAGCGCGCCGGGATGCCATGCCGGGGAGTATCGCATCGCGCCGGGACCCCGTCGCAGCACTCCGTGGACCGATGCCGGGCGGCCACCTGGGGGCGGTCCCCGTAGCGGTTCCTCGGCGCTGCAATCCCGGCGCGGCAATGCCGGCTCGGCTGCCAGCCAGCGCCACGCTCGCGCCCCAGACGCGGCACACTCCGAGTATGCAGAGCAGTCCGGTCGACGCCATCCGCGTCTTCGTGATCCTCGTCACGGCCGCCTCCGTGGTGGGTCTCGTCGCGCGGCGGATTCGGCTGCCGTACGTGGTGGGCCTCGTCCTCCTGGGCCTTGCCGCCGGGTTCGTCCTGCCCGACGCCCCACGGGGGATCACCCCGGACCTCGTGCTCGCCGTGCTCCTCCCGGGCCTCATCTTCGAAGCGTCGTTCCGGACGCCGCTCGAGCCGTTCCGGTGGGCCGTCTCGCGGGTCGTGGTGCTGGCGGTGCCGGGCGTGATCCTCACCGCGCTCGTCGTGGCGGTGGTGGTCCACCTGGGCACCGGGATCTCGCTGGGGTCCGGCCTGCTGGTGGGCGCCATGGTCTGCGCCACGGATCCCGCCGCGGTCGTCGCCACCTTCCGGCGGGTAGCGGCGCCGGATCGACTGCGAACGCTCGTGGAGGGCGAGAGCCTCCTCAACGACGGGACCAGCCTGGTCATCTTCGTGGTCGCGCTCCGGATCGTGACGGGCGGCCTGGGTGCGGCGGACGCGGCGATCTTCTTCGTGACCACGCTCACAGTCAGCGTCCTGATCGGTGGGGTGCTGGGTTTCGTCACGGTGCAGGTCCTGCGTACGCTGGACGATCACGTCCTCGAGGCGACGATCACGATCGCCTGCGCGTACGGCGCGGCCGTCATCGCCGACGGGCTGGGCGAGTCCGGGATCGTGGCGACCGCCGTCGCGGGCCTTGTCGTGGGGACCTATGGCCGGCGAGTCGCCCTGAGTGTCGCGACGGAGCAGGCGCTCGACGAAGTCTGGGAGGTGGCGGCATTCGTCCTCGCGGCGTTCATCTTCCTGATCGTGGGCGCGGCGATCCCGCTGCCGCGCCTGGTCGCCGACGCTGGCCCGGTCGCCTGGGGCGTGGTCGCGGTCGTCCTGGCGCGGCTCCTCACCGTCTACGGGCTGCTCGGGTTCGGCGAGCGCCTGCTCGCGCGGGTGGGTCGCCGGCGCGCGTCCGTGGCGCGGGGCGTGGATGCGGCAGCGAGCGCGCGCGGGCAGCCGCTTCCGCGACCAGAGGGCCCGAGCGTCGTTCCGCGCGCCTGGCTCGACGTGCTTGCCTTCTCAGGCCTGCGCGGTTCCGTGACCGTCGCGCTGGCGCTCGCGCTCCCGGCGGGCCTGCCCGACCGAACTGCGATCCAGACCCTGACCTTCGGGATCGCGGTCGTCACGCTGCTCTTCTTCGGCCTGCTGGCTGGCCCGTTCGTGGGCTGGGTGCTCGGGCGCGCCCCGGCCGAGCGGCGCTGACTTCGAAGCGTGTCGTCCGGCCGGACGCCCGGGGTCCCCGTCGGTCGGTCCAGCGGACCTGCCTCGTCGGCTTCTTCGATCCCGTAGCCACCGTAGACTGACCGAATGCCAACGGATCCGACCTCCCTCGTTGCCGACCGCGATCTCGCCGCGCTCCGCGCGCGGCTCACCGCCGCCGAGCCGGATCTGCTGGCCGACCTTGAGCGCCTCGTCAATGTGGACTGCGGCAGCTACACCCGCGACGGGGTGAACGAAGTCGCGGCCTGGACGGCCGACTTCCTGGCGCGGCTCGGTGGTGACGTAACCCGGCACGCGGACCCGGCCGGGGCGCTCGGCGACACGGTGGAGGCGGTCTTCTGGGGCGCCCCCGGCGGTCCGCGCGCGCTGCTCATCGGGCACACCGACACGGTCTTCCCGGTCGGAACGGTCGCCGAACGCCCGTTCCGGGTCGCGGACGGCATCGCGACCGGCCCCGGGGTGACCGACATGAAGGCCGGCCTGCTCACGCTGCTGTACGGGCTTCAGGCCGTCCTGGCCACCGGCGGGCTCCCGTTCGAGCGGCTTACGGTCATCGCGAACCCGGACGAGGAGATCGGCTCGCCGGTCTCGACACCGCACGTGCGGCGGGTCGCGGCCGAGAGCGACGTGGCATTCGTGCTCGAGTGCGCCCGCGCGAACGGCGACATCGTCTCGGCGCGCAAGGGGACCGTCGACTACGTGGTGACGATCACGGGGCGCGCCGCCCACGCCGGGGTCGAGCCCGAGAAGGGACGCAGCGCGATCCTGGAGGCGGCGCACCAGGTCGTCGGGCTCCATGCGCTCGCGGGCCGCTGGCCCGGCGTCACGTGCAACGTGGGTGTCATCGAGGGCGGAACCCGCCCGAACGTCGTGGCCGAGCGCGTCGTCCTCGAGGTCGACCTGCGGGCGGTCGATCGGGCCGCCATGGAGGCGGCAACTGCCGCGGTCCAGGCGCTCGCCGCGGCTCCCACGGTCCCCGATGTCGTCGTGGTGGCCGCGGAGCTCCACCGCCACTGGCCGATGGAGAAGCTGCCGCGCACGGAGCGGCTCGTGGAGCACGCGCAGGCACTCGCCGCGCGGCTGGGCTTCCCCGTTCGCGATGCCGCGACAGGAGGCGCATCGGATGCCAACACGACCGCGGGGATGGGCGTCCCGACGCTCGACGGCCTGGGCCCGATCGGTGGCCTGGACCACTCCCGGGACGAGTGGCTGGACGCCGCGAGCATCGTCCCGCGGACGACGCTCTTCGCGGCCCTCCTCCTCGCGACCGGGCGCGACCCGGAGATCGTGGCCTGGCGGGCCGGCGCACCCCGCTGACGGACGAGCGCCGGACTGCCGGCGCCCAGGGGCAGCCCGCTCAGCCTGCCCCGACGGCCCGGGCCCCGGCGGTCACGACGACCGCCACGAGCAGCCCCACGAAGAGGTTCCTTCGCCAGGCCACGAGCGCGGCGCACGCAAGGACGGCGAGGGCGTCGAACCCGAGGTGGATCACAGGGCGGCCGTCGGCGCCGGTGGCCAGCAGCACCTGTGACGCGGCGATCGCCCCGAGCACGGCCGGACCCACGAGGCGGAGGTACTCCAGGGCCCGCGGCGGCAGGCGCTCGAAACCCGGCGCCAGGAGCGGGATCGCGCGCGCCGGGTACGTGACCGCGGCCATGAGCAACGCGAGGCCGACCAGCCCGGTGTTCATGCCGGCCCCGTCACGGCGCGAGCCCGTCGTCGGAGCGGTCGGGGCGGCTGAAGGAGCCCGGGTCGGCCGGGAGCTCGTCCGGTTCGGGGATCGCGGGGTCGCGGCGCGGGACCAACAGGCCCACGACCGGGCCCAGGAAGCCTCCCGCCAGGACGCCCGCCCGGGGATCGACCGCGAGCCCGACGATGAGGGCGATGCCCACTCCGGCGACGCCCGCGGCGACCTCCCGCCGGCCGGTCGCGAGGCCCATCGCGAGCCCGGCCATCGCGGCGGGGAACACGATGTCGAGCCCGAGGACGCGCGGGTCGGGGACAACCTGGGCGCCCAGCACGCCGGCGAGCGTGGCGAGGTTCCACGGAATGAAGACCCCGCCGATGGCGGCCAGCCAGTAGCCGCGCCGGTCGGCGAACCCGAGCCGCCGGAAGTGGATCAGGCTGAGCGCGAACGCCTCGTCGGTCAGGACGTGCGCCATGAGCGCCCGCTCGCGACGGGAACGGTCGCGCAGCCATGGCCCCAGGGCGGCCGCGTAGAGGAGGTGACGGGCGTTGACGAGCCCGGTCAGGACGACGATCGCCGGCCAGCCGAAGCCAGCCCCGATCATCCCGGCCGCGGCGAACTGCGACGCCCCGGCGAAGACGAGCACGGAGAAGGCCACGGCTTCGATCGCGGAGAAGCCGTTCGCCCTGGCCGTGAGCCCGAAGACGATCCCGAACCCGGCCGCGGACGCGACGATCCCGAGCATGTCGAACAGCAGCCGCCGCCGGGCGGCCCGGAGCGCACCGGCGTCCGGTTCGGGTCTCGGCGCGAAGGTCACCTCGATATTGGCCGGCGGCCGGCGGTCGGCGACGCGGCTCAGCGGAGCGCGGTCTTCCCGCACCGGTCGCAGACCACGTAGACCGCGTGCTGGTCCCGCGCATAGCCGGCCACGTGGAGCGTGCCGCCGCAGCCACCATGGCGGTAGGTCCACCGGCGCTCGCCCGGGTCGAGTGGCGAGGATTCGCCGGCGATCGTGACGTCGAGTCCCGCGTGGCCCGCGACGGTCGCGGCGACGGCGGCAGCCCGTTCGGCTTCGGTCTCGCTCGAGTACGGGTAGGCCTGGGAGATGTTCGAGGTCACCGGGTCCTCCGCGGGCGGCGCGGCCGCAGCGTGCGGCGCAGGGGATGGCTGGTCCGGCGGCGAGTATCGCACGCATACGGGGCCCCGGGCGCCGCACGACCGAGGCCGTCGCGGCGGCCGGCGGCGGGCGTCAGGCGGGCGGCTCCCCGATGGCCCGCCGCCACGCACCCTCGAGCACCTCCACGACCTCGACGGGCAGGTACTTGCGGAGCGTCGCCGCGCAGGCCACGTTCCAGCACGCCACGATCGCGAGGCGCGGATCCCACGGCGCGACCGCATCCTCGATCAACCCGATCGCCGCACCCTGGAGCGGCCGATCGGCAGAGGTTGATCGCAGCAGGCGCATCAGGTCGCCGATGGCGCCCCCCTGCTGCCTGCCCCCGAGGCGCGCCCCAAACCGCTCGACGTCCAGCCCGGTGAGGCCGCCGGCGATCGCGACGACGACATGGCCGAACAGATCCTGGAGTTCGTCGCCCTCCGCCCTCTTCAGCCGCGGGCCCTCGTACCAGGCCAGCCAGAACCCCTTGTCCACCCGCTTGCGATACGGCTTCTCGTCGCGCAGCGCGAGAACCGCCGCGTCGAGCGCATGCAGGTCCTCGACCGTGAGCTGGCTCAACCGACCCAGCAGCGCCGCGCGCGGTCCCGGGAAGAGCAGGGGATCCCGCTCGGACGAGTGGCTCACCAGGCGGCCGGGAGTCCGAGGGACCGCGGGTCCGTGGCCGCGGCCAGGGTCCCGCCGCGAGCGGGTCCACCCTCTACCAGCTCGATCGCGTGGGCGTGCCCCAGTCCGCCGTCGAACGGCGCCCGGACATCCAGGCGGTGACCCATCGCGGCCAACTGGTCGAGCAGGCCGGCGCGGAAGCGCGGCTCGATGACGACCGTTTCAGGTGGGGCGAAGTGCCGGGGCGAGGCCGCGTGCCAGCGCGGCGCGGCGACCGCGGTCGCAACATCCACACCGCCGTCCACGAGCGCCGATACGACCTGGGCGAAGATCGCCGGTTGCGCGTCGCCGCCCATCGACCCGTGGACCACCCACGGCCTGCCCTCGCGGAAGAGCATCCCGGGCAGGAGGGTGTGGAGGGTCCGCTTCCCGGGTGCCAGCACGTTCGGGTGGGTCGGGTCCAGGCTGAAATAACTGCCCCGGTTCTGGTACGCGATCCCCGTTGCCGGGTCCACGATCCCGGAGCCGAAACCGGCGTAGTTCGACTCGATCAGGCTCACGGCGTTGCCGTGACCGTCGACGACCGCGAGGTAGATGGTCCCGCCACCGGGCGGGTTCGTCGCGGGCAGCGGAATCACGGCTCGCCCGGGGTCGATCCCGGCGGCCAGCTCGGCCCCGTACGCGGGATCCAGCAGGCGCTCGACCGGGAACGTGGCGAACGCCGGGTCGGTCAGGAAGGCGTCCCGGTCGGCGAGCGCGCGCTTCGTCGCCTCGATCCCGGCGTGGACCCAGCGAAGGTCGGGGCCGGCGCTGGCGCCGCCGTCGCCCGGGACGAAGTCTCCGGGGTTCGGCGCCGGGAACGCCCGGAGGATGTTCAGCACCTCGAGGGCGATCACGCCGGAGCTGTTGGGCGGGTGCGTGGTTGCCGTGACGCCGCGGTAGTCGAGCGCGAGCGGCGTCTCCCAGGTGGATTCGTGTGCCGCCAGGTCCGCGGCCGCGCACGGCGAACCGGCCGCGGCCAGGCCCGCGGCCTGGCGCGCCGCAACCTCACCGGCGTAGAAGTCGGCCAGCCCAGCCGTTGCGAGCCGCTCGAGCGTCCTCGCGAGGGCGGGCAGGCGCACGCGTTCGCCGAGACGCCATGGCCGCCCGTCGGGTCGGTAGACGGCGTGCCAGCCGCGGGCGAGCGGCCCGAGTTCCGCGTCGAAGACCCGGGCGGATCCTTCGACCGCGCGGGCGAAGAGCTCGTCTGCCGGGAAGCCCTCCCGCGCGAGCTCGATCGCGGGGGCGAGGAGCCCGGCAATGGGCACGCGCCCCCAGCGCGCGTGCGCGTCGGCCCACGATCGGACCGCCCCCGGGATCGTGATCGTAAGTGGCCCGCGATAGGGCAGCGTTGCCAGCCCGCGAGCCCGGAGGGCTGCAGGGTCTGCGCTCGCGGGGGCACGGCCCGACCCGTTGAGCGCCGTCTGCGTGCCCGCCGCCTCGTCCCATACGAGCCAGAACGCGTCGCCACCCAGGCCGCAGGCCTCGCCCATGACGACACCCAGGACGGCGTTCGTCGCGATCGCCGCGTCCACGGCGCTTCCGCCTGCCCGGAGGACCCCAAGGCCGGCCGCCGTGGCCAGGTGATGCGGCGCGACCACGGCGCCGGAGCCGCCGCGAGCGAGCGGGGTGGGCGCGAGAAGCCGGATGGGATCCATGTGACGGCATTCTAGGGCTGCCCGGCGTGGCCGATGCCGGGTACGCTGCACCGATGGCACGCTCCCTCTGGTCCGTGATCCTCGGGACGCTCACGCTCCGCTTCAGCACGGGCCTGACGGGCGCCTTGCTGGTCTACTACCTCGCGGACCTGCCGAAACACGGCGGGGTGGAGGTCTCGTCGATCACGGTGGCCGTGTTCACTGCCTCCTTCTTCGCGGCCGAGCTGATCCTGTCCCCGTTGTTCGGGCCGCTGGCCGATCGCTTCGGGTATCACCGGATCATGCAGCTGGGGCCTGCCTTCGGGGCGACCGCGGTCATCCTGACCGGGCTCACCACGAACCTCTGGCTGCTGGGCGGCACGCGCTGGCTGGAGGGCGCATCCACCGCGGCCAGCGTTCCCTCCATCCTCGGCTTCCTCGCGATCGCGACGATGGGCGACGAAGGCCTCCGCGGGAAGGCGGTCGCGCGCTTCGAGGCCGCGACGCTCGCGGGCCTGGGGGCGGGGATCGTGGCGGCGGGGCCGCTCTGGACGCTCCTCCACCGGGAAGCCTTCTTCGTCAACGCTGTCATCTACGGTTGCTCGTGGGCGATCTATCGATTCGGCGTCGCCGACCCGCGCGCGGAGCACGGCGGCCACGACCACGAGAAGCGAACGAGCCTGGCGCGCTACCTTGAGATCCTCTCCGGAGCCCATGTCTGGCTGCTGGCACCGACCTGGATCGCGGTCAATGCCGCCATCGGGCTGTGGACCTCCCAGTCGATCTTCCAGCTCGTGAAGGCGCCCGACCCCCGCTTCGCCGACCAGCAGCTGATGGCGGGCGCATCACCGCTCCTCGTGAGCGCCGGGCTGGCGGTCGGGATGCTGGTGTTCTTCGCCGGCCTTGTCTACTGGGGCAACCGCTTCAAGAAGCTGCGTCGGACCACCATCATCTTCTACGGCCTGGGCGGTGGCGCGGTGCTGGTCGCGGCCGCCGTTGCGATCAACCACGGCGGCGACTTGCCAGTGGCCCTGACGCTCGTCCTCATCGCGCCCGTAGTGGGCGGCCTGTTCGTCCTCGCCGGCGCCACGCCTGCAGCGCTTGGGCTGCTCGCGGACATGTCGGAACCGTACCCGCGCGATCGCGGCGCGATCATGGGCCTCTACTCGGTCTTCCTGGCGCTCGGCCAGATCACCGGCAGCCTGGTGGGCGGTGTCGCCGCCGACCTGCGCGGGATCGATGGCCTGCTCGTCGTGACGCTCGTCATGCTCGCCATCGCGGTCCTGCCGCTCTCGCGGCTTCGCGGGGTCGAGCACCACCTGGGCTTCGTCGGCGGGCCCAGCCCGGCCCCCGGGGGTTGAGCCCGAGCCCGGACCCGGGGCCAGAGCCCGGGGTCGGGCTCGGCCAGATGAGCGCGAGTCGGTCCCCGCACGGGCCGCCCCGCTCGTATCATGCCTCCAGCCGCCGGTCGGCAGCCCGACCCAGCCGTCCCGGCCGCGCGAGCGCGCGGAGGAAGAGGGAACTCGCCATGCCCACGGTCGCGATCGTCACCGATTCTGCCTCGGACCTCCCGCCGGAGCTCGCTGCCGAGCTCGGGATTCGGGTCGTGCCGCTCCTCGTCCGGTTCGGGACGCAGGAGTTCCGGTCCGGCGTGGACCTGTCGACGGCCGACTTCTGGACCCGGATGCTCGCGGCCGACGCCTCCTTCCCGACGACTGCCGCCCCGACACCCGGCGCGTTCGCGGAGGCCTTCTCGGACGCGTTCGCCGCGGGCGCGGAGTCGGTCGTCTGCGTGACGCTCGGCAGCCGGCTTTCCGCCACGTTCGCCAGCGCCGAGATCGGGGCGAAGGAGCACCCGGGCCGGGAGATCCACGTGGTGGACTCGATGGCCGTCTCGATGGGTGTGGGCCACCTCGCGATGCTCGGGGTCGAGCTGGCGGCGGCCGGCCGGACCGGAGCGGCAGTCGCAGCCACGCTCCGCGAACGGGCCCCGGACCTGGACCTCTACGTGGCGTTCGACACGCTGGAGTACGTCCGGAAGGGCGGCCGCCTCTCCCCGGCGCGGGCGGCGATCGGGACGATGCTCTCGGTCAAGCCGATCATCACGGTCGTGGACGGCCTGGTCGAAACCGCGGATCGCGCCCGGACCCGCGCCAAGGCCCGCGAGCGCGTGATCCAGCTGCTGACGGCGCGGCCGGTAGAGCGGATCGCGATCCTCCACACGGGCGCGGATGACCTCGAGGCGTTCCGCGACACGGTTGTCGGGCGGCTCCCGGGCGGCGTGGACCCTGCCTACGTGAGCGTGGAGACGGTGGGCGCGTCCGTCGGTCCCCACGTCGGCCCCGGCGCCGTGGGGGGAGTCGTCCTGCTCAAGCGCTGACGCGCGGGCCGCAGTCACTCCTTCGTCATCGCGCGGGCCGGATTGCCCGGGACCCGGACCAATGGTTGCGGGACAGATACGGGTCGGGTTCGGTACCATTGCCGTCTGGTTCCGGGCCATTTCGCCCGGGGCCGGCGTCCCCGTTCGGCACTCGCGCCAGGACAGGGAAGGGCCGGATGATCGGCCCAGTCTCAGCTCTCCGTCGTGGAGGAACGGTCCCGCGAGGCGGGCCCGCAACGTCCCGACCGGCCGCCGTCCCGGAGGCGGCAGCGTGACCGTCCGTGTGGGGCGGTGATCGCAGCGGTCGTCCCGCGTTCCGGGCGGCCGAGCAGGAGGATCTCCGCTCCAATGACCACTGAACAGATTGCGGCGACAATCAACCCGTGGGCCGTCGCCCAGCAACAGTTCGACCTCGCGGCCGAGCACCTGAAGCTGGACCCGGGCATCCGGCAGGTCCTGCGCGAGCCCCGCCGCGCGCTCACCGTGACGTTCCCCGTCAAGATGGACGACGGGACGGTCCGCGTCTTCACGGGCTACCGGGTCCAGCACAACCTGGGCCGCGGGCCGGCCAAGGGCGGGATCCGCTATCACCAGAACGTCTCGATCGACGAGGTCAAGGCCCTCGCGATGTGGATGACCTGGAAGTGCGCGGTCGTCGGCATCCCGTACGGCGGCGGCAAGGGCGGCGTCATCGTCGACCCCAAGAAGCT
>Ga0208079_1001521_pt1 | contig 12025 bp, 12 predicted proteins | sample NGESurdeep092012_5_FD_184474 | JGI IMG/M metagenome (GOLD analysis project Ga0208079, IMG submission 184474) | Arctic peat soil microbial communities from Barrow, Alaska - NGEE Surface sample 210-2 deep-092012 (SPAdes) | ecosystem: Environmental > Terrestrial > Soil > Wetlands > Peat ... | reverse complement strand
CCACGTACATCGGGCGCTCGACGCGCCACGAACCGGTCTGGTTCGCCAGGCTGGACCCGACGTCCAGCGTGATTGCGAACGGCTTCTCCATCACGCCACCTCCACCGGTTCGTTCGACATCGCGGCCGGGACAGCGGGTGCGACGTCGGGCTCGAGGAGCCCGTACCGCTCGATGTTCCGGTCCGCCATCGCCTGAAGCTTCTTGATCACGTCGTCACGACGCGTCGGTCGGAACAGGTGCGCGTAGCGGCTCTGCAACTTGAGGTACTCCTCGACCGGCACCTGGTGGCGGATCTTCGTCGATGAGGTGACCTCGCCGTTCACCGCCTCGAACACCGGGAACAGTCCACTCTGGGTGGCGAGCCGGGCGACCTTGATGGTGTCGCACGACGCCGAGCCCCAACCGAGCGGGCACGGGACGAGGACGTGCAGGTAGCGCGCGCCGCGGAACTCCATCGCGCGGGTGGCCTTGGCCTCGAGGTCGCGAAGGTCCGCCACCGTCGCGGTGGCCACGTAGGGGATCTCGTGAGCCATCGCGATCCGCGGTACGTCCTTGCCCTGGCCGAAGACATTTCCCGGCTCCGGGCCGACGGTCTGGGTCGTCGCGGTGCGCGCGGCGGGCGGCGTCGCACCAGAGCGCTGCACACCGGTATTCATGTACGCCTGGTTGTCATAGCAGATGTACAAGACGTCGTCGTTCCGCTCGAACATGCCGGACAGGCACGCGAAGCCGATGTCGACCGTCCCGCCGTCGCCGCCCTGGCCGACGACGCGAATGTCGTCGCGACCCTTGGCGTGCATGGCCGCGGCCACCCCGGTGGCAACCGCTGGCGCGTTGCCGAACAGCGAGTGCAACCACGCGAGCCGCCAGGACGTCTCGGGGTACGGGGTCGAGAAGACCTCGAGGCAACCGGTCGCGTTCACCGCGATCATCTGGCCCTTGGTGGCCCGCATGATCGCATCGAGCGCGTACCGCGCGCCGAGCGCCTCGCCGCAACCCTGGCAGGCCCGGTGACCCGAGGTGAGCGAGTTCGCCCGCTCAGGATCGGACTGCACACTTGCCAGATCCGGGTCGAGCAGGCGGTTGCCGACCGCAAAGCTGCCCACCTGGTAGAACTTCACCGGGACTGCGCCCATGGTTGTCTCTTCTCCTTCGCGCGATCTAGTGCAGTCGTGGTCCGACCGCGCCGACATCGCGCAGCATGTTCTCGGCACTCGGTCCCGAGCGGCGGTTCGCGCGCTCCCGGGCGAGCTCGCGCTCGACCAGCTCGTGGTCGAGATCGAGGAAGGTGAGCGGCTCGAGCTCGTCGCGCCCGGCCTGCTCGAACAGCGTGTGCAGGGAGTCCTTGCCGATCGGTCGACCGCCGAGCCCTGCCACCACCGTGTAGTTGGCCGTCGGCTGCCCGGCGAGCGCGGTCCGCACGTTGGACGAGACGATCCCGCCGATCCCCACCGCGAACGCCTTCTCGAGCACGACGACGCGCTTCGCGCCGGCGAGTGCCTCCCGGACGGCGTCGAGCGGGAACGGCCGGAACGAGGTGATCCCGAGCACACCGATCGAGACGCCCTGGTCCCGCATCTCGTCGACGACGTCCTTGATCGTCCCGAGAATCGAGCCGAGCGCGATGACGACGGTCTCCGCGTCCTGGATCCGGTACGGACGGACCAGACCGCCCGAGTCCCGGCCGAAGGCGCGCTTGAAGTCCGCCGATACCTGGGGGATCAGCTCGAGCGCCTGCATCTGCCGGGCATGCGCGAGATAGCGCACCTCGGTGAACGCCTCCGGCCCGACCATCGAGCCGATCGATACGGGCTCGTCCGGGTCGAGCACCTGGCGCGGGACGAAGGGCGGCAGGAACGCGTCCACCTGGGCTTGCTCGGGGACGTCGACCTGCTCGTACGCGTGGGTGAGGATGAAGCCGTCCATGCAGACCATCACCGGGAGGGACAGCTCCTCGGCGATCAGGAAGGCCTGCACGTGCAGGTCGGTCGCCTCCTGGTTCGTCTCCGCATACAGCTGGATCCAGCCGGAGTCGCGCTGCGACATCGCGTCGCTGTGATCGTTCCAGATGTTGATCGGGGCGCCGATCGCGCGGTTCGCGACGGTCATCACGATCGGTAGACCGAGGCCGGAGGCGTTGTAGACCGCCTCGACCATGTAGAGGAGGCCCTGGCTCGCGGTGGCGGTATAGGCCCGGGCGCCTGCCGCCGACGCGCCGATCGCCACCGACATCGCGGCGAACTCGGACTCGACGTTGACGAACTCGCAGCTCGTCAGGGTCCCCGCCTTCACCATCCGGCTCAGGCCTTCGACGATGTGGGTCTGGGGGGAGATCGGGTACGCGCAGATCACCTCAGGCCGGCAGGCCGCTACGGCCTCGGCCACTGCCATCGAACCCTCAACCTGCTTGAGCATCCACCCGCTCCTCAACCTGCGACTGCACCAGCTCGAACGCGGCCGTTGCCGCGGCGATGTTTCCCTCGGCGACCGAACCGTGGAACTTCTGCCGGACGGCGTCGACCACCGAGGGCAACGAGACGATTCCGGTCAGAGCCGCGAGGCCACCGAGCAGGACGATGTTCGGCACCGGGCGGCCAAGGTGTTCGAGGGCCAGATCGGTGGCCGGCACCGTGACGATCCGGGAGGCAGTCATGCCTCCGGTCAGGTCCCCGATGCCGAGGCTCTCGAGCGAGTGCGCGGAGTTCACCAGGACGTAGCCGCCGTCGACCAGACCGCCGAAGACGTCGACATGGTGCAGCAACGTGGTGTCCTGGACGATGACGGCATTCGGGTTCATCACGGGTTCGCGGACCCGGATCTCGGTGTCGGAGATCCGACAGAAAGCGACGACCGGTGCGCCGGTCCGTTCGGACCCGAAGCTCGGGAACGCTTGCGCGTGCCGCCCCTCGGCAAATGCAGCAACGGACAACAGCTCGGCGGCAGTGACGACGCCTTGACCGCCACGACCATGGATTCGAACCTGGAACACCATTGTTCCCTCCCTCGGTAATCTCCATGCTCACCCCGACGCCGAACCCGGCCGCGGGACGAAGGTCCCTTCCGGTCGGTTCCCGGCAGTCGGCCCGTCCGACGCCGCACCCGGCTCGTCGCTAGCGGCTCCCAGCGGGTCGTGCGAGAGTTCGACGGAGCGCGGCCGCACGACGCCGCACGAGGGACCGAGGGAGAACACCGCGCATGGGCGTCGCAAACATCGCCATCTACGGGAACGGTTCGCTGACCGACGGCGCACCGAGCCTCGAGGACACCTTCGAGTACCTCCGGGATCACGGCGGGATGGCCTGGATCTCGCTCGAGGGGCCGATCGCCGCGGACATCCGGGCGATCGCCGACGAGTTCTCCATCCACGCGTTGCCGATCGACGACGCGATCAGCGCCCATCAGCGGCCCAAGATGGAGAAGTACGGCGACGTCTTCTTCGTGGTGCTCCGACCGGCGAGGTACGTCGCCGCGGAGGCGCGCGTCGTCATCGGCGAGCTGCACGTCTTCATGGGCAAGAACTTCATCGTGACGATCCGCCACCCCGATGCGCCCGCGCTCGACTCGGTGCGCGACCGGCTCGCCTCATCGCCGGAGCTGCTCCAGAACGGCCCGCCCGGGGTGCTGTACGCGATCCTCGACCGGATCGTCGACGACTACGCGCCCGTCGTCGGCGGGCTCGAGGACAACATCGACGTGATCGAGGACGAGGTGTTCAGCGGTGGCGACCAAGATGTCTCGCGCCGGATCTACGAGCTGATCCGCGAGGTGATGGGCTTCCAGCGGGCGACCCAGCCGCTCGACGACCTGCTCGACGCTCTGCACACGACCTTCGAGCAGGCCGGCTTCGACGACGACCTGCTCAGCCACCTGCGCGACGTCGAGGACCACTCCACCCGGGTGATCGAGCGGGCGGACGGGTTCCGGGACCTCCTGCACAGCATCCTGACCGTGCACGCAACCCTGGTGGCGCAACGACAGAACGGGGAGTCGCAGCGCCTCACCGCGTCGAGCCTCGAGCAGAACGAGCAGATCAAGCGGATCTCGTCGTGGGCGGCCATCCTGTTCGCGCCGACCCTGGTCGCGTCGATCTACGGGATGAACTTCCGGCACATGCCCGAGCTCAGCTGGCTCGCGGGCTACCCGCTCGCGCTCGGCCTGATGGTCGCGACCTCGGTGGTGCTGTACACCGAGTTCCGCAAGCGCGGCTGGATCTGAACCGGCGGCGAACTCTGGCCGGCTGCGGTCCGTCGCAGATCGGGAACGATCCGTAGGATCGAACAATCCACCCGTACCCACCCATCGGAGCACCTGGATGGCTCGATTCTTCGTCACGGGCTCGAGCGACGGGATCGGACGCGAGACGGGGCGGCAGCTGATCGCGGCCCGCCATCACGTCGTCCTGCACGCCCGTACGGTGGTTCGCGCCGGGGACGCGCGGCGGGCTCTGCCCAAGGCGGCCGGCGTCGTCGTCGGCGACCTCGCCTCGCTGTCCCAGACCCGCGACCTCGCCCGCACCGCGGCCGACGCCGGGCCCTTCGACGCGGTCGTCCACAATGCGGGGGTCGGTGGACAGCTGACGGACCGTGCCCTCACGGCCGACGGGCTGGAGCGCATCTTCCAGGTCAACGTGGTCGCGCCCTACCTGCTCACTGCGATCATGCCGACGCCGAAGCGACTCGTATACCTGACGTCCCGACTGCAGTCAGCAGGCCGCGCGCACCTCGACGACCTGCAGTGGGAGCAGCGCGACTGGGACGGCAGGCAGGCGTACTGCGACTCGAAGCTGTACGACCTGATGCTCGCGCTCGCGGTCGCCCGGCTGTGGCCGCACGTCATCACGAACGGGGTCGACCCCGGCTGGATCCGGACCCGGATGGGTGGACCCGGTGCCACCGACGACCTCCCCGAGGGTGCGGATACGCAAGTCTGGCTGGCCAGCGCGAGCGAGCCGGCGGCGCTGGCTACCGGGCGCTACCTCAAGCACCGGGTCGAGCAGAGGCCGAACCCGCAAGCGCTGGACGTGGACCTGCAGAGCGGGCTGCTTGCCGCGCTCGACACGATCACCGGCGTCCAGCTCACCTCCTAGCCCCCGCGGAATGCCCGAGGGTCCGGCGAGCCACGCCGCGCAACGGGCACCTAGGGTGGCAGTGCACCTCCGGCGTCCGACGACGCCGGACAGCCCACGTTCGAGGAGCTCTCGCGATGACCTGGCTCGTGACCGGCGGCGCCGGCTACATCGGCGCGCACGTAGTGAACGCCTTCCGCGCAGCGGACCTCCCTGTCGTCGTGCTGGACGACCTCTCAACGGGGTTCCACACCTTCGTCCCGTCCGGCGTGCCGTTCGCGATGGGCTCGGTACTCGACACGGAGTTCGTGCGCGGGGTGATCCGCGAGAACGACGTGACCGGCATCGTCCACGTCGCCGGGTACAAGTACGCGGGCGTGTCCGTGCGGCGACCCGTCCACACGTACCAGCAGAACGTGACCGGTACCGCCAGCATCCTGGCTGCGATGGCCGAGGAGGGAGTGGGTGCGATCGTCTTCTCCTCGAGCGCGGCCGTGTACGGCACACCGCAGGTCGACCTGGTCACCGAGGACACCCCGACGGCGCCCGAGTCGCCCTACGGCGAGAGCAAGCTCGTCGCCGAGTGGTTGTTGCGCGACCAGGAGCGAGCCACCGGGCTGAAGCAGACCTCGCTGCGGTACTTCAACGTCGTCGGCTCGAGCGCACCCGGCGTGTACGACACCAGCCCGCACAACCTCTTCCCGCTCGTCTTCGACGCTCTGGCCGACGGCCGTACGCCGACGATCAACGGCGACGACTACCCGACCCCGGACGGCACCTGCGTGCGGGACTACGTCGACGTCGGGGACCTCGCCGCCTCGCACGTCGCCGCGGCGCGGGCCCTGGCCGACGGCGGGACGCTGCGCCCCGTCTACAACCTCGGCAGCGGCACGGGGTCGTCCGTCCGGGAGATCATGAGCGCCGCCGCGAGCGTGACTGGGATGGACTTCGAGCCCTCGATCGGGCCGCGGCGCCCCGGCGACCCGGCCCGGATCGTGGCCTCCGGCGAGCTCGCAGCGCGGGATCTCGGCTGGCGGATGCGGCACTCGCTGACAGAGATGGTCGCGAGCGCGTGGGCCGAGCGCCAGGCCCACACCAGGTAGATCCGGCAACCCTCGAACGCGCAACCCGCGTCAAGGAGCCCTGATGCTCGCGGACCCACACCGCTCGACACGCACGGCTCAGCCCCAGCCGAGCTCGTGGAGCCGGTCGTCGTCGATGCCGAAGTGGTGCGCGATCTCGTGCACCACAGTGACCAGGACCTCCTCGACCACCTCGGCGCGCGTCTCGCACATCGCGAGGGTCGGGTTGCGGAAGATCGTGATCCGGTCCGGGAGGGATCCGGCCGCCCACCAGCTGTCGCGTTCGGTGAGCGCGACGCCTTCGTAGAGCCCCAACAGTTCCGGCTCGTCCTCGGGCGAGTCGTCCTCGACCAGCACGACGACGTTGTCCATCTCGGCCGCGAGCTCCGCCGGGATCTGGTCGAGCGCGTCGCGCACGGCATCCTCGAACGCCTCGCGCGACATCTTGACCATGGCCTCATCCTGCCCCTGACGTGGGCCTTCGCACCCTTGTCGCAGGGCCGGAACTCGCTTTGCTGATCACCAGGGTGTGCCCCTATGCTTGCCCAGGTCCTCGACGCTCGGACGTCCGGGCGTCCCGGCGCCCCCATCGTCTAGTGGCCTAGGACGCTGGCCTTTCACGCCGGTAACACGGGTTCGAATCCCGTTGGGGGTACGAGCATCGCCCGGAGTGATCCGGGAGCATCACAGGTCTGGTTCACCAGGCCCCGTAGCGCAGTTGGTTAGCGCGCCGCCCTGTCACGGCGGAGGTCGCGGGTTCGAGTCCCGTCGGGGTCGCTCGACTGCCGCCCGGTCACTTCGACCGGGCGTCGTCGCAAGAGGCCAGATAGCTCAGTTGGTAGAGCGTCCGACTGAAAATCGGAAGGTCGGCGGTTCGACCCCGCCTCTGGCCACCACGTCAGTGCACGTCAGAGACGCAGAGACCCCGGCACAACCCGCCGGAGTCTCTGTCTGTCACACGGGTGTCACGGACACCCCTCCGTGCATCACTCGCCGACGGCACCTCTCAGAGCGGCGAGCATCTGCCCGACCGCTGCCAGGCCCGCCACATCAAGGTCCGCGTGGTCGTACGTCTCGACCATCACTCGCTCGCAGTGTCCGTGCCAGGCGGCCACCATCCGGTCCGGGAGTCCTGCGGCCCGCATGGCTACGACGCTGCCGTGCCATGAGGGTCCATCATCAGGAGATGCCGCCCGGGAGATCTGCGCGCGAAGACTCGCGTCGCCGAACGTCGCACACCCCTTCTGTCGTCCTCGGTGAATGGTTCCTTTCGGCGGCCGAACGAGACAACCCCGATAGCCTTCTCGACTCACGGCATCCTGACCCTCAGTCGTGGACGACGGGGAACGACGTCCGGCCACTCGTGCACGGAGTTACCTACTTCCGTGAACTCCTGGAGTCGGTTCAGGCCATGGGTAGTGGGGACCTGCTGCTGTTCACCGACTGGCGGGGGGACCCGGACGAGAGGCTCGACGGGCCCGGCTCGGAGGTGGGGCCGGTCTTCGCCGCTGCAGCCGCGCGTGGTGTCGACGTGCGTGGTCTGGTGTGGAGGTCCCACTTCGACCGCTTCGCCTACAGCGCGTCGGAGAACCGTCATCTGGGCGCGGAGATCGAGGCGGCCGGAGGGCAGTGCCTCCTGGACATGCGCGTCCGCGTCCTGGGGTCGCATCACCAGAAGCTGGTGGTGCTACGTCACCCGGCTCAGCCCGAGAGCGACGTCGCCTTTCTCGGCGGCATCGATCTGTGCCACGGACGGCGCGACGACGCACGACATGGGGGCGACCCCCAAGGTCAGCCGATGGCGAGGGTCTACGGGAGCACGCCTCCCTGGCACGACATCCAGCTCGCGCTGCGGGGGCCTGCCGTGGGTGACGCCGAGGCCGTCTTCCGCGAGCGGTGGGACGACCGTGCTGCGCTCAGCCGGAACCCCGTTCACCTCGTCGGCGAGCTGATCCACCGGGAGCAGCGGCGAGCGCGACCCCTGCCAGAACAGGGGCCCGATCCCGCTCCACGCGGGGACGTCGCCGTCCAACTGCTCCGCACGTACCCGGTGCGTCGCCCGGGATACCCGTTTGCGCGCCGCGGAGAACGAAGCGTGGCGCGCGGCTACACCAAGGCACTGTCCCGGGCACGCTCGCTCGTGTACGTCGAGGACCAATACCTGTGGTCGACCGACATCGCGGCCGTATACGCCGACGCGCTCCGTCGGGAGCCACAGCTGCGGATGGTGTTCGTGATCCCGCGCTACCCCGATCAGGACGGCCGGATCTCGATGCCCCCCAATCTCGTGGGGCGGGCACCTGCCTTGGAGCTGTTGCGGGAGGCCGGTGGCGACCGGGTCGCCGTCTACGGCCTGGAGAACGAGCAAGGGACGCCGGTCTATGTCCATGCCAAGGCCTGCGTCGTCGACGACACGTGGGCGTGCATCGGTTCGGACAATGCGAACCGACGATCGTGGACTCACGACAGCGAACTGAGCGCAGGCTTCGCCGACACGTCCTCGACGAGTGCCGCCCGCTCACTGCGTCTCGAGCTCGCGCACGAACATCTGGGTAGCGCGGCATCCGAGTACGACCTCGACGACCCCGCGCAGTGGTTCAAAGCGTTCCGCGACACCGCCCGAGCCCTTGACGACTGGCACGTCGGTAGGGGCTCCGGCTCTCGACCGCCCGGACAACTTCGCACCTACGCCCAGGCCGCGCAGCCCAGAAGGACGCAGCTGTGGGCCAGACCCCTCTACCGGCTGGTGTTCGACCCCGATGGCCGCAGCCTGCGGATGCGTTTGTCTCGCAGGTACTGACCGGTCGAGCATCGGGTGCTTGCCCGGAATGCTTGACTGCTTGGACGCAGACAGACACCGGCCCGGCGTGCGTCGACAGTCGCGCGCCGGGCCGGGCCGGTGACCCGCCCCCTGGTGGGTCACCGGAGGACTGCAGCCGTGCCTAGCTGGTCGTCGTCGCCGCCGGGAGCACGAAGACGCGAGTCGCGGTGCGGTTGCCCGCGGAGTCCTGCGTCGTGCTGACCACGACGCTTGCCTTGGCCAGCACGTCGGCGGCAGTGCCTGCGGTGGTCTTCTCGACCGCGGCCCCGGCCGGAAGCGCGATGGTGACATCGCCGGCGCGGGTCTGGATCGTCATCGTGCTGCCGGAGACCGCCGTGACCGTCCCGTTGACAGCGCCGGCTCCGAAGAGCCCACCGAACCCGCCGGCGCCACCACCGGAACCGCCGGCGCCGCCACCCGTTCCCGGCGTGGCGGCGTTGCCGCCCCCGAAGCCACCACCGGCGAGACCACCACCGGCGAGACCACCACCGGCGCCCCCGCCTTGGCACAACCGGGTGATGAAGGCGCCGCCACCCGCACCCGACGTCCCCGGCGTCCCGCACGGCAGCGTCCCGGCGGACGCCTGAGCGACTGCTTCGACCAGGGTCGAGGGGCCCGAATGAGTGGTGAAGTGACCGAGCGCGAAGCCGCCGCCGAACAACAGCAGACCGCCGACGATCCCGATGGTCTGGAGCCTGAACCTGGCTGGATCGCGTTGCTTGCGCTGGGGGGCGGCGGCCAGGTCGGTCAGGTCGGGCATCGTGTACGACGACGCCGGGCCCTGCTGCGGGGTGGGGACGACCGGCGGCTGCGCGGCGGCCGGATCGATGGGCTGTGTCATGACGACTCCAAGGTTGCTCGACGGTTCGTGGACTGTGGGGATGGCGTGATGCTCGTTGTCGGTCGACCGCCGGTGCGGTGGCCGAGGATCAGGGCCGGCGGCCGCTCATTCGTACCTCAGCGCTTCCACCGGATCGAGACGGGCAGCCTGCCGGGCCGGCAGGAAGCCGGCGACGATGCCGACCAGGAGCGAGGAGAAGAACGCGAGGGCGATACCTGGCAGGCTGGCCCTCGCGGGGACATTGACCGCCGCGCCGACGGGCCCGGTCACGAGGACCCCCACGACGACCCCGATCAGCGCGCCGCCGAGGCTCACGATCACCGCCTCGACCAAGAACTGTCGGCCGATGTCGCGGCGTCGGGCTCCGATGGCCTTGCGGGTGCCGATCTCCCGGACCCGCTCGCGGACCGAGACGAGCATCGTGTTCGCGATGCCGATCCCGCCCACCACCAAGGCGATCGCCGCGATGCCGATGAGGAAGTTCCGCAAGGTCGCGGACTGATCGCTCGCCACCGTGAGCAGCTGGTTCTGGCTGACCAGGCTGAAGTCGTCGGACGCCGAGGCGGCCAGCCCGTGCCGGCTCCGCAACGTCAGCTGGATGGCGCTCGACGCGTAGGCGATCGCGTTCGGGTCGTTGACCGAGACGCCGATCGTCCGCAGCGTCGTGCCACCGGTGAACGCCGCCTGCACCGTGGTGATCGGCGCAAAGACGAAGTCGTCGGGGTTCGCGAATCCCGACCCACCCTTAGGCTCGGTCACCCCGATCACCTCGAACGGGATGCCGTTGAGCTCCACGGTCGTCCCGACGATCTGCTCCGGAGTCATGTTGAGTTTTACCCGCATGTGCAGCGGCGATGTGGCGATCACGGTGTGGACGCGGCCGCGTTTGGCAAACTTCACGGCTTCCGCGCAGCGGTCGATGTCCTTGGGATGCGCACGCGCCAGGCCGGCGATGATGGAGTTCTTGGAACGCCGCGCGATCTCGCTGACCGCCTGGAAGTCGCCTTCGGAGGTGATAGGGAAGCCGGCCTCGATGACGTCGACGCCCATGTCGTCGAGCATTTCGGCGACCTCGAGTTTCTCCTCGAAGGACATGGTGGCGCCCGGGCATTGTTCGCCGTCGCGCAGGGTGGTGTCAAAAATGATGACGCGGTCCTTGTCGGACTTTTTCACGGAGGTCATTTCGAAAATTCCTTGTCAGTGGTGCGCTGCTGTCTGAGCGCTGAAGGGGTCTGGTGATCTCGCGCAACCCCTGAGTGCCCAGGCGCAGACGCCCAGACGGCCCTCAGGGGCAGATAAGAAGCAGAAGCCCGCCAAGAAGCCGGGTGGGCAAGGACGCAGCCGGAATCGCTTCGGGCCCGGCGGCCAAGGCCGCGTTCCCGTGAACTCCGCACATTTCGCTGCGAATCAGCATTGCCAGACCCTGTGGAAGTCCGATCCTGAGCCAAAACCATTGACGGTTTCTTAGCCCCGGGGAGCGCTTCCAAGCTTCTTCTAGACGAGAAATACCTGAAACCGCAACGCCAAAAGATAGTCAGATGGGCTGACCTAATCCGCCTTTCCCAAGGGCGCGAGCGGCTATAGTGGATCGAGGCTTCGCTGAAACACCAGATCGACATCGTCGCCGACTGCGGCGCCAGCCCGGCCATCCTCGCCTTCTTCAAGAGCCAGGAGATCGTGGTAAAACCCGGCCAGGGCGACGGCGGCGGGCATTTTTCGTCGAACAGCAAGGGCGTCACCGTCGACGCCGCGGTGCAGGTGCCGGAGAAGCCGGTCATCCTGCATGAACTCTTGCACGCCTATCACTTCCGGGTCCTGCCCGGCGCGTTGCAGAACCCGGACCTGCAGCGATTCTACGAAAGAGCCAAAGAGGGCCAATTCTATCCGCCGGATTCCTATGTGCTGAAGAACGTGCAGGAGTTCTTCGCGGTGACCGCCAGTCTCTATCTCTGGGGCAACGTCGACCGGCCGCCGCACAACCGCGACAATCTGCGCGACAAGCAGCCGGTCTATTACAAATGGCTCGGCCAGTTGTTCGGCGTGCAAAAGAGCTGACGACGGCCACTAAAACATGGGCCCGCGTTCCCGCGGCGCGCAACGCGCCCGAGCTATGCCGGAAAGCTTTCGCCCTCCGATCAGAGGGCGCAGGGAATGCCGGGCGCCCGATGCGCCCGATAGCCGCGTGTGCAGAGATAGTGGGTGTTGAGCACACGCG
>Ga0208079_1001520_pt1 | contig 12026 bp, 8 predicted proteins | sample NGESurdeep092012_5_FD_184474 | JGI IMG/M metagenome (GOLD analysis project Ga0208079, IMG submission 184474) | Arctic peat soil microbial communities from Barrow, Alaska - NGEE Surface sample 210-2 deep-092012 (SPAdes) | ecosystem: Environmental > Terrestrial > Soil > Wetlands > Peat ... | reverse complement strand
CGGCACGCAGTTCCCGATCAACGTCAGCTTGTCTCACATCGACACCGGGGACGTCCTGCTGGTGATCACGGCGGTACGCGACGTGGCCACCCAGCAGCAGGCGGTCAAGAACGCCCAGCTCATCTCGGCGATCGTGCAGGGTTCCGAAGATGCCATCATCAGTGGCTCCCTGGGCGGCGCCATCACGAGCTGGAACCCCGCGGCCGAGCGAATGTACGGCTACTCCAGCGCTGAGATCATCGGCAAGCCCGCCAAGCTGCTGACTCCCAAGGATCGCGCAGGCGAAGTCGAAGCCGTCCTGGGGCAGATCAAGGCCGGGCGGCGTGTCGAGCGCCTTGAGACCACGCGGGTGCGAAAGGACGCAACGGTGTTCCCGGTCTTGCTGACGGTCTCACCGATCCGCGACGAGAACGGCACGATCTTCGGCACCTCGGTGATCCACCGCGACCTGACCGACCATAAGGAGGCGCTGGCGGTGGCCCAGCGGATGGCGGCGATCGTCGAGTACTCGCACGACGCAATCATGGGCGGCACCCTGGACGGCATCATCACGAGCTGGAACCCGGCCGCGGCCGCGATGTTCGGCTACACCAGCCGGCAGATCGTCGGAAAGCACATAGGCCTCATCGTTCCCGAGGATCAAGCCGGCGAGATGATCTCCATTCTCGCCAAGATCAGCGCGGGCCGGCCGGTCGACAACTTTGAGACGATCAGGGTCCGCAAGGACACGACGGTGTTCCCGGTCTCGCTGACCATCTCACCGATCCGCGACGACAACGGCGCGGTCGTGGCCGCCTCCGTCATCTGCCGCGACATCACTGAGCTGAAGCACGCAGCCCTGTACGCCCGGAGCCTGATCGAGGCGGCGCTGGATCCCCTGGTGACGATCAGCCCCGAAGGCAAGATCACCGACGTCAACGAGGCCACGGTCAAGGCCACCGGTGTCCGCCGCAACAAGCTCATCGGGACCCCCTTCTCCGACTACTTCACCGACCCCGACAAGGCAGAAGAGATCTACCAGCGGGTCATCACCAAGGGGAAGGCCGTGAACTACCCGCTGACCATGCGCCACCGGGACGGCACCCTGACCCGCGTGCTGTACAACGCCTCGGTCTACCGCGACACCGGCGGAAACATCCTCGGCCTGTTTGCCGCCGCCCGCGACATGACCACACAGAAGGAGGCGTCCGAAGCCGCCCAGCGAATGGCTGCGATCCTCGAGCACTCGGGCGAGGCCATCATCGGCCTCACCGCCGATGGCATCATCACGAGCTGGAACCCGGCCGCCGAGAGGATGTTCGGATACCCCAGCCAGGAGATCGTGCGCAGGTCTGTCGACCTGCTCAGTGCCAAGGATCGAGCCCCCGAGATGGTCTCCATCCTGACCAGGATCAGTGCGGGCCAGGCGCTCGACAACTGTGCGACCGTCTTTGCCCGACAGGACGGAACGGTTCTGCCGGTCATGCTCACCGTCGCACCGATCCGCGATGCGGACGAGGCCGTCGTGGGTGCATCCGCGATCGCCCGCGACGTGTCCGCCAGAGCAGAGAACCTCACCTAGCAGGGGCGGGGAGCCGCAGCGGCCCCGCTGACGGCCAGCCTCGTCGAGTTCGGGTCGGGAGGCAGACTTCGGCTGCACACTGACCGTCGTCATCTCGACCTGGAGACCGCCCCGCCCCTGGACCGGGCCGCCTTCTTGGTCTGTGCAGCGCCGCAGTTCCTGGTGGCCGCCCTCCCCGCCGCCTGCCCGCGGCCCGATCGCGTCACCACGGCGCGCGCCCGGGCGCAGCACGCGAGCCAGCCGGCTGGCCGGCAGTTCCACAACTGGCCGCCGGGCATCGCACCCCTGGCCCGGGTGCCGGCCCGCTTCGCCGCCACCGTCGGGACCGGCCCATACTGGGGGGACGAGGAGTCCGATTCGGCAGGGGGACCAATGCGTATTTCCGTTATCGGCTGTGGCTACCTGGGCACGGTGCACGCCGCTGCCATGACCCAGCTGGGGCATGACGTGGTGGGCGTAGACGTCGACACGGCCAAGGTCGCGGCGCTGTCCGCGGGAAGCGCACCCTTCTACGAACCGGGACTGACCGAGCTGCTCACCCAGACCCTCGCGACCGGGCGGCTGCGCTTCACGACCGACCCCGCTGAGATCACCGGCGCCAAGGTGCACTTCGTGTGCGTGGGCACCCCGCAGAAGCGCGGAGAGTTCGCGGCCGACCTCACGTACGTGGAGGGGGCGTTCGCCGGGGCGCTACCGTACCTGTCCGAGGGCGACCTGCTGGTGGGCAAGTCGACGGTACCGGTCGGCACGGCCGAGCGCCTCGCCGCTGAGCTCGAGGGCTCTGGTGCGACGCTGGTGTGGAACCCGGAGTTCCTGCGTGAGGGACTCGCGGTCCAAGACACGCTGCATCCCAACCGCCTGGTCTACGGCGTTCCCCCAGGAGTGCCAGGCGAGACAGCCAGGGCGGTGCTCGACGAGGTCTACGCAGCCCTGCTGGCCGACGACGTGCCACTGGTGGTCACGGACTACGCGACCGCTGAGCTCGTCAAGGTCGCGGCCAACTCGTTCCTGGCCACCAAGATCTCCTTCATCAACGCGATGGCCGAGCTGTGCGAGGCGACCGGCGCCGACGTCATGGGGCTTGCAGAGGCCATCGGGTACGACGAGCGCATCGGACGCAAGTTCCTCAACGCAGGCCTCGGCTTCGGCGGCGGCTGTCTGCCCAAGGACATCCGAGCGTTCATGGCACGCGCGGGCGAGCTGGGTGTGGACCAGGCGCTGTCGTTCCTGCGCGAGGTGGACTCGATCAACATGCGCCGCCGGGTGCGGATGGTCGACCTGGCGCGTGAGGTCTGCAACGGCTCGATCGTCGGGCGCCGCATCGCGGTGCTGGGTGCCGCGTTCAAACCGGACAGCGACGACGTGCGGGACTCCCCCGCGCTGTCCGTGGCCGCGCAGATGCAGCTTCAGGGGGCGCACGTGGTGGTCACCGACCCGCAGGCGATCGACAACGCGCGTCGCAAGTGGCCAGACCTCACCTTCGCCAAGACCGCCGAGGAGGCCGCCACCGGGGTGGACGTCGTGCTGCTCGCCACGGAGTGGGCACAGTACCGCGAGCTCGACCCCGTCCAGCTCGCCACGGTCGTGCGCGAGAAGCGGATCCTGGACGGGCGCAACGTGCTCGATCCGGGCGCCTGGCGCGCCGCCGGGTGGACCTATCGCGGGCTCGGACGCCGCTGACGGACAGCACCCGACCAGCCCCTGCCACGGCAACCAGAACCGTCGCCGGCACCGGTCTTCAGGCGGGTCCATGCCCAGGCTGCCGGCCGGTTCACGGTAGCCCAGGCCATGCCCGTCCCGGCTTCGGGTCCAGAAGCAAGCCGAAGCCATCTCGCGCGGGCTCCTCGCGTGCTGCCTGGCCTACTTCTCGTGCGAACCGCCGAGGCGATGGGCGCACCGACGCGCGAAGGCCGTCAGCTCGCAGCTGACATGTGGACGTAGAAGCCGCGGATGTGGGCTTCCACCAGGTCTGCCCCCTGCTCGCCCTGGCCAGCCTGGACGGCGCTGAAAATCGCGTGATGGTCAGCACGCAGACCGTCCCGGATGTGCGGCCACCCCTTCTTGCCGGTCTCAGACATAGCATTCACGGCGTCCATGAACGGTACCCGCACCGACTCGCGGATGGCGCGTGTCACATCGGACATCAGCCGGTTGCCGCCGGCCTCGGCGAGCTCTACGTGGAAGTCGATATCGATCTGGTTAAACCCTTCCCGGCTGACCTGCGGTTCGTCCATGGCCAACAGGTAGGCCCTCATCCGCGCAAGGTTCGACGGTCGGGCGTTGTGGCAGGCCAGGACCACCATGGATCTCTCAAGCGTCACCCTGGTCTCGATGACGTCAATGAGCGGGAACGAGCCCAGGGCCACATGCAGCCGTAGGAGTCGAGCCAGGGCGTCGCCGGGCAGGCGATCGATCGTGGTCCCCGAGCCGGGACCCTGCCCGACCTGTGAGCGCACGGCTCCTTGCGCCTCCAGGACGCGTAGCGCCTCCCGCACGGCGGGGCGGCTCACACCGAGCAGCTCGGCCAGCTCTCGCTCCGGCGGCAGCCGCTCGCCGGCCTGCAGGGAGCCGCTCACGATCTGCGCCTCGATGCGCTCCAACACCAGCTCGTAGGTGCGAGCGCGCGACACCGGCGCCCACTCATCGCTCAGGTTGCCCCGCACCGGCTCAGATCTAGCCACGTGGGCCACCCTTCTGGTCAGGTCAGCCATGTGTGGCTCCCAACGTCCGTAAGAGGTCGCTGCCGAAAACCCTCGACAAAAGGTAATTCAACCAGTAAGGTCAGCGCAATAGTTTGGTAAGACCATATGAGCGGAGACAGCATGATTCTCGCGTATCGGCCGGACTTTGTCGCGCTGGGTAGCCCCTGCAGGAGCTTGCCATGAAGGTGGCCCTGTTCGTCACCTGTCTGAACGACACGATGTTCCCGGCAACTGGTCAGGCGACAGTCGCACTGCTGCGCCGCCTCGGGGTCGACGTCGACTTCCCGAAGGCCCAGACCTGCTGCGGTCAGATGCACGTCAACTCGGGGTACGTGCCCGAGGCGATCCCGGTGGTGCGAGCGTTCGTCGAGGCGTTCGCAGGCTATGACGCTGTCGTGACTCCCTCCGGCTCGTGCGCCGCGTCGGCACGCCACCAGCACAAGATCGTGGCGCAACGCTCCGGCGATCCCACGTTGATCAGTGGGGTCCAGGGGCTCTCACCACGGGTCTACGAGCTCAGCGAGTTCCTGGTCGACCTGCTGGGTGTGGTGGATGTCGGGGCTTACTTCCCTCATCGCGTCACCCTGCACCCCTCCTGCCACTCAACTCGGTTGCTGGGAGTGGGCAACCGCTGCGAGCGGCTCCTGGGGGCGGTTCGTGGGATCACGATGGTTGACCTGCCGGAGGCTGAGGAGTGCTGCGGGTTCGGTGGAACGTTCTCGATGAAGAACCCCGACGTGTCGGTGGCCATGGGAGCGGACAAGGCACGGCATGTGCGCGAGTCGGGCGCCGAGGTGCTGGTCGCCGGAGACAACTCCTGCCTGATGCACATCAAGGGCCTGCTGACCCGCCAGCGGGCGGGCGTGCGTGTGATGCACCTGGCCGAGATCCTGGCCGCACAGGAGGTGGCCGCATGATCGTCACGCGAACGTTCCTGGGCACGCCGCCGTTTCCCGTCGCGGCCAAGGCGGCACTGGCTAACAGCCAGCTGCGCAGCAACATGCGCAATGCGACCCACACCATTCGGGACAAGCGCGCCCGCGTCATTGGCGAGCTCGACGACTTTGAGCAGCTGCGGGACGCCGCAGCCGACATCAAGGACGACGTCCTGGCCAACATGGCTCGATACCTCGTCCAGGCGGAGGAGGCGCTCACCCGAGCCGGGGCCACCGTGCACTGGGCCCGCGACGCCGCGGAGGCCAACCGGATCGTGGTGGGCATCGCCGCCAGCCACAAGGTTGATGAGGTGGTGAAGGTCAAGTCCATGGCCACCCAGGAGATCGAGCTCAACGTAGCGCTGGAGGCGGCTGGGATCGCCGCATGGGAGACCGACCTGGCCGAGCTGATCGTTCAGCTCGGCGATGACCTGCCCAGCCACATCCTGGTCCCCGCGATCCACCGAAACCGCTCCGAGGTGCGTGAGATCTTCCTGCGCGAGATGGGCAAGGTCGGGATGGCGGCCGAGGCCGACCTCACCGATGACCCGGCTGAGCTGGCCGGTGCGGCCCGTCGCCATCTTCGTGAGAAGTTCATGCGGGCCAAGGTTGCCATCTCGGGGGCCAACTTTCTGGTCGCGGACACCGGCACCCTGTGCGTGGTGGAGAGCGAGGGCAACGGGCGGATGTGTCTGACCTTGCCCGAGGTCCTTATCTCCGTGGTGGGGATCGAGAAGGTCGTGCCGACCTGGACCGACCTCGAGGTCTTCCTGCAGCTGCTCCCCCGCTCGGCGACCGGCGAGCGGATGAACCCGTACACCTCGACCTGGACCGGGGTCACTGCCGGCGACGGGCCGCAGGAGGTGCACGTGGTCCTGATCGACAACGGCCGGACCACGGTGTTGGCCGACCAGGTGGGCCGCCAGGCCCTTCGCTGCATCCGGTGCTCAGCCTGCATGAACGTGTGTCCGGTCTATGAGCGCACCGGCGGACACGCCTACGGCTCGGTCTACCCAGGCCCGATCGGCGCGATCCTCACCCCGATGCTGCGTGGGGTTGGGGTGGACGAGGCCACCGACGCGCTGCCGTTCGCGTCCAGCCTCTGTGGTGCCTGCTACGAGGTGTGTCCGGTGCAGATCAACATCCCCGAAGTACTGGTCCATCTGCGCGCAAAAGTCGTGGACTCCCATCGAACAGGTGTGCCGGGAGCTTTGCAGGCCGCGATGACCGGGGCGTCGTGGACGCTCGGACGCAGCAGCAGGCTGGCGCTGCTGCAGACGTGCGCCGGGCTTGGCGGCCGGGTGTTCGGGCGACGCGGCCTGATCGGCCGCCTGCCCCCGCCGCTGAGCCGCTGGACCGATGCCCGAGACCTGCCGGCACCGCCGCGTGAGTCATTCCGCCGGTGGTGGACGCGCACCGACGGCGGGCGCCGCGGCGCCGGGTCGCAACCCGACGGCATGGGCAACGAAAGAAGTGAGAAATGAAGGCACGCGAGGAGATTCTGCGCCGGATCAGCTCCGCGCACGTCGCCGCCCCAGAGCATCAGGTACGCCGCGACTACGTCCACACACGGCAGCTGCCTGACCTGTTGGGCCTTTTCGTGGAACGCGTCGAGGACTACAAGGCAGCCGTGATCCGCACCGACCCCGACGGCGTGGCGAAAGCTGTCGCCCAGTGCCTCGTCGGGGTCGGCAAGGTCGTGGTCCCACCAGGGTTCAACGCGTCGTGGGTGCCCGCCGGCCTCGACATCGTCGCGGACCAGCCGAGGTTGCACCCCGGCGAGCTCGACGCCGTCGGCGCTGTTCTGACGTCCGCCGTGGTCGGGATCGCGGTGACAGGCACGATCGTGCTTGACCACAGCCAGGGTCAGGGCCGGCGGGCACTGACGCTGGTGCCGGACCTTCACGTGTGCGTTGTCACCGCAGACCAGGTCGTCGCCGATGTCCCCGAGGCGGTCGCCAGGCTGAGCGCATCGGTCAGCGAAGGCCGTCCGCTGACCTGGATCAGCGGCGGCAGCGCCACCGTCGACATCGAGCTCCAACGGGTCGAAGGGGTGCACGGCCCTCGGACCCTGTACGTCGTCCTGGTGGAGGCACCCACCACCGACAAGCCCTTGTGAAGAACCTGACCACGGGACCTGACCATGACGCCAACGGAGGCCTTACCCATGTTCAGACAGATCACCGATCCCATCGCGGGATCCCTCGTCCTATCGGCGCTTGTTGCCGCACTGCCCCTTATCGTCCTCTTCCTCATGATCGGCGTCTTCCGGGTCAAAGCGCCCAAGGCGGTTTTCGCCGCCCTGGTCCTGTCCATTGTGCTGGCGGTCGTCGGGTGGAAGATGCCGTTAGGCCAGGCTCTCAGCGGCACCGCCGAGGGCATCGTCTTTGGACTGTTCCCGATCCTGTGGATTCTGGTCAACGCGTTGTGGGTCTACCGACTGACCGTGGCGACCCCCTGGTTCGAGGTGCTGGGACAGACCATCCGCTCGGTCTCCAGAGACCATCGGGTTCTGGAGACCATCGGGTTCTGGCCATCCTGATCGCCTTCGCTTTTGGTGCCCTGCTCGAGGCCCTGGCCGGCTTCGGCGCGCCGGTGGCGATTGCCGCAGCGATGTTGATCGCCGCCGGAATGAAGCCGTTGAAGTCCGCCGTGGTTGCTCTGATCGCCAACACCGCTCCGGTCGCGTTCGGCGCGATGGGCGCACCGATCATCGCCCTGAACGGCGTCACTAAGATTCCTGTGGACACTCTTGCCAAGATGGCCGGCCGAGAGGGGATCATCGCCCTGGTCGTGCCGCTGCTGCTGGTGTTCATCGTCGACGGCCGTCGAGGTCTGCGGCAGACCTGGCCGGTGGCGCTGGTAGCCGGTGTCGTCTTCTCAATGTCGCAGTTCTTGGCCTCCAACTACATGGCCTTCGCGCTGACCGACGTGATTGCCTCGGTCGTGACCATCGGCGTGATTGTGGCCATGATGCGGTTCTGGCAGCCGACTCAGATCATCGGCTCGACCGAGATCACCGATGAGGCGCAGACATCGCAACTCGTGCCGGCCGGTGCCGCAGTTGGCGTCGCAGGTGCAACGACCGCACGCTCGCCTCGCTACTCTGCAAGCAGGTCCGTCACGGAGGCAGTCGCGGGCGCCGCGACCGCTGGCACCGGCGCCAACGCGGCGAATCCAGGAGTTGAGAACGCCGCCCGCCCGTCGGGTCGGCACATCTTGATGGCCGTTGCTCCCTACCTGATCATCATCGCCGTCTTCTCGATTGCCCAGATCCCGCCCGTTGCGACATGGCTGACCGCAAACGTTGGCCGTAGCCTCAGGTGGCCACCCCTCCATGTGGTCAGCTCACACGGCAAAGCGGTTGCTGCTGAGAAGTTCACCTTCAGCCAGAGCACCGGCACCCTGCTGCTGGTCTCCGGCCTTGCCACCATTTCGCTGTACAAGGTCAGCGCCGTGAAGGGATGGCGGATCTACAAGGACGGCGTCTACGCGCTGCGTTGGACCATCGTCACCGTCAGCCTGATGCTGGCCCTGTCCTACGTGATGAACCTCTCGGGGTCCTACGTGATGAACCTCTCGGGCCAGACCACCACGATGGGCTTGGCCCTGGCCGCAACCGGCGCCGCCTTCGCAGTTCTCTCTCCCGTGCTCGGGTGGATCGGCACCGCGCTGACCGGGTCGGACACCTCCTCCAACGCGTTGTTCGGCAATCTGCAGGTCACCGCCGCCACCCAGACCGGCCTCTCGCCGGTACTCATGGCCGTGTCCAACTCCACGGCCGGCGCGCTGGGCAAGATGGTCTCCCTGCAGAACCTGGCCGTCGCAGCCGCAGCCGCAGCTCTGGTGGGTGGGGAGAACATTCTCTTCCGCAAGATGTTGTGGTGGAGCCTGGCCCTCCTGGCCCTCCTGGCCCTCCTGGCCGGCTTTATCCTGCTGCAGTCCACGTCGATCCTGGGCTGGATGGTGCCGTAGTGCAGGTTCCCACGCTGAACGCCTTCCGGGCGGCGGTGGCAGATCCGGCACAAATTAGGACTCGTGCCCTGGATCTGCACGCGGGCGCCCACGACGCCTCCCACTTCTTGCTGATCCCACAGGCGGTGGTGTTCGCCGGCAACGCCGATGAGGTGGGCGCCCTGCTGCGCGCCAGCGCTGCCCAGGGGGTACCGCTGACCTTTCGGTCGGGCGGCACCAGCCTCAGTGGCCAGGGGGTCACCGACGGCGTCCTGGTCGACGTCCGCCGCCACTTCAAGGACATCGAGGTGCTCAACGGCGGCGCACGGGTCCGCGTCCAGCCGGGCGTCACCGTGACGGCGCTGAACGCGCGCCTGGCGCCCTACGGGCGCAAGTTCGGACCGGACCCGGCCAGCGAATCCGCGTGCACCATCGGCGGGGTCGTCGCGAACAACTCCTCCGGCATGGCCTGCGGCACCGTGAACAACACCTACCAGACGCTCGAGTCGCTGACGGTCGTGCTACCCAGCGGGGCGGTGGTCAACACCGCAGCCCCCGACGCCGACGATCGCCTGCGAACCCTGGAGCCTGACCTGTTCGAGGGTCTGCTTCGACTGTCCGCCCGGGTGCGTGAGAATCCCGCCTCCGTGGCGACCATCCAGCATCAGTTCTCCATGAAGAACACCATGGGTTACGGGATCAACTCCCTGCTGGACTTCGACCGCCCGGCCGACATCCTGGCCCATCTGGTCGTGGGCAGCGAAGGGACGCTCGGCTTCGTGGCCGAGGCGGTGTTTCGGACCATCCCGCGGCTGGCTCATGTCACCACCGCGCTCCTGGTGTTCCCCCACCTGCAGGCAGCCAACGCCGCGCTGCCCGAGCTGGTGGACACCGGGGTCGCGACGCTGGAGCTGATGGACGCGCTGTCCCTGAAGGTCGGCCAGCGGCTGCCTGGCACCCCTGCGGTGATGGGTGAGCTCTTGGTGCGCGACCACGCGGCACTCCTGGTGGAGTACCACGCGGACAACACCGAGCAGCTGGCGCAGCTGCAGCAGGCTGGCGTCGATCTGGTGAGCCGCCTCAAGCTCAGCGCCCCGTCGGCGTTCAGCTCCGACGCCGTGGCCCGCGCCCAGCTGTGGCACCTGCGCAAGGGTCTGTACGCCGCCGTGGCCGGGGCCCGCAGGCAGGGAACCACCGCGTTGCTCGAGGACGTCGTCGTGCCAGTGCCCGTCCTGGGACGGACCTGCATCGAGCTCATCAGGCTGTTCGACAAGTACGGCTACGCCAACAGCGTGATCTTCGGGCACGCCAAGGACGGCAACATCCACTTCATGCTCACCGACGGCTTCACCACCAAGGATGAGCTGGACCGGTACGGCGCCTTCACCGAGGACATGGTGGATGTGGTTCTGGGCAAAGGCGGCTCGCTGAAGGCCGAGCACGGAACGGGCCGCGTGATGGCCCCCTTCGTGCGCCGCCAGTACGGCGATGAGCTCTATGACGTGATGCGCGAGGTCAAGAGGCTCTTTGACCCCGCGGGGATGCTCAACCCCGGGGTTCTCATGGACGATGACCCGATGGCGCACCTGCGCCACATCAAGAGCGCGCCGCCGGTGGACGCCTCGGTTGATCGCTGCGTCTCCTGCGGGTACTGCGAACCCGTCTGCCCCAGCGCCAACATCACACTGACCCCGCGGCAGCGCATCGTCACGCTGCGGGCCATCGCCGGGGCCCGGCTCGACGGCGACCAGACGCTGGCCGCCGAGCTCGAGAAGGACTACGAGTACGCCGCCATCCACACCTGCGCGGTCGACGGCATGTGCCAGACAGCCTGTCCGGTGAACATCAACACCGCGACCCTGGTCAAGGCCCTCCGCCGCCGCGACGCCGGCCCGCTGGTCAACGGACTGTGGGGCGGCGCTGCGAAGAACTGGGCAGCGGTGACCGGCGGCGCCGGTCACGCGCTGGACGTGGTGCGCAAGGTGCCGATCGGCGTCGTGCTGGGACCGGACAAGCTCGCACGAAAGGTGCTCGGAAACGACACCGTGCCCCTCTACTCGGCTGAGCTCCCCGGCGGCGGCACCGCCCGCGCGCGCCCGGCGCCGGCCGCTGAACCCCTCGCGGTCTACTTCCCCGCCTGCGTAGGGACGATGTTCGGCCCGGCAGTGGACTCCTCGCCCGGCATCCAGAGGAGCTTCGAGCTGCTCTGCGAACGCGCCGGCATCGCCTTGCTCGTGCCGCAAGGCATCGAAGGGCTCTGTTGCAGCACGCCGTGGTCGTCCAAGGGCCTGGTCGCCGGTCAGGCGACAATGCAGCACAAGACCCTCGCGGCGCTGCGCGTCGCGACCCGCGGCGGCGAGCTGCCCATCGTCTGCGACGCATCGTCGTGCACCGAGGGCCTTCGGCAGACTATCGAGACCGACCCGGGCACACATCCGATGACGGTGATCGACTCGGTCGAGTTCGCACCCACGCACATCCTGCCCACGCTGCCCGACTATCCGAAGCTCGCGTCCTTGGCGCTGCACCCCACGTGCTCCTCGACCCGGCTACACATCAACACCAGCCTGGCGGAAGTCGCCCACGCGGTGGCCGAGCACGTGCAGATCCCCGAGAACTGGGGCTGCTGCGCCTTCGCCGGCGACCGCGGCCTGCTGCACCCCGAGCTCACCGCCTCGGCCACCAAGGCGCAGGCGGCGGACGTCGCGGCCATGGACGTCACGGCACACGCCTCGTGCAACCGCACCTGTGAGCTGGGGATGACCCGGGCGACCGGTAAGCCCTACCGCCACGTGCTCGAACTGCTGGAAGAGCTGACGCGCCCGCGTGGGGCCGTGAGCACTGACGCGCCCGCGTGGGGCCGTGAGCACTGAC
>Ga0208079_1001519_pt1 | contig 12028 bp, 11 predicted proteins | sample NGESurdeep092012_5_FD_184474 | JGI IMG/M metagenome (GOLD analysis project Ga0208079, IMG submission 184474) | Arctic peat soil microbial communities from Barrow, Alaska - NGEE Surface sample 210-2 deep-092012 (SPAdes) | ecosystem: Environmental > Terrestrial > Soil > Wetlands > Peat ... | reverse complement strand
TCAGTCCCTGGACCAGCGCCAGGACGATCACCTGCAATAAAGGCATAAGGTTCAGGTTCCCGAAATCGCGCGTGCGGTGTCAAGTGGGACAGACGCTCGCCCTTTGTCGTCTGTCACCTCCCGTGCTTTACCGATGCACGACAGGCCACGAAAGGCGATGGCCTATCCCACCTTATGCCGCTTTGGTCTCGATCTTGGCGCGGGTCTGGAAGAAGAGCGCTACTAGCACCAGAATCACAGCCGCGCCGCCGCCGCAGACAATCCAGAACGACGTCCAGTTGTGTTTCACAGCGCCTCCGCTCTCGGTGGTAGTAAAGTAATCCAGCGCCACGCCGGAGAGCATCGACCCGATGAACATCCCCACCCCGTAAGTCAGGAAGGTAAGGAAGCCTTGCGCCGTGCCGCGCAGATGGGGCGGAGCCTCCTGGTCGGTATAAAGCTGTCCGGTCATGAAGAAGAAATCGAAACAGAACCCGTGCAGCAGAATCGCCAGATAAAACATCCAGACGGCGGCACCGGCGTTGCCGAAGGCCAGCAGCCCGTAGCGGAGGCTCCAACAGGCCAACCCGAGGATAAACACGCCGCGCACCGTGATCTTCCGGAAGATCAGCGGCATGAGCAACATTACGCCGACCTCCGACAATTGCCCCAACGTCATCGTCCCTGCCACGTTCGCCACTCCCACTTCAACCAAATACTTAGCAGTGAAAACGAAGTAGAATGTCAGCGGAATGCACGCCAGAACGGACGCAACCACGAATACCAGGTAAGGACGCTTCTTGAGCATCACCAGGGCATCCAGACCGAGCAGGCTGCGCGCGGTGATCTTCTGCCCCTTGCCCGCCGGAGGCGTATGCGGCAGGGTCAGGCAAAACGCGCTCATTGCCAGGGACATGCCGGCCGCCAGTAGAAACTGCGTCGCCGACTCTTGCACGTTCAAATAGCTGATGGTCACGCCGATCGCGATCCACCCGATAGTCGCGAACATGCGAATGAACGGAAACTGCCCGCCTGCATCCGTCAGTTGCCGCAACGTGAGCGAGTTGGTTAGTCCGATCGTCGGGAAGAAGCACAGGCAGTACAGCAGCATCAGGACGTATACGGATGCAAAACCAGTGGCTTGCGTGACACAAAACAAGAGGCCCGCGCCCATCAGGTGCAGCACCGCCAGCACCTTCTCCGTGGCAAAGAAACGGTCGGCAACCAGTCCGATGAAGAACGGCGAGATCATGCTGGCCAAGGCGGCCGTGCCGAACACAGCTCCGGCTTCGGTTCCTGAAAAATTCAACGTCTTCATCAGGTACGCTGTGATGGTCACGTACCACGCTCCCCAGATTACGTAGTTGAGGAACATCATCAGGCACAAGCGCGCCTTGAGTGAAATGGGCATAGGAGCAGTGTAAACGAAAAAGGGCGGGGAATATGCTGCCAGGCAGGGCGGGGACAGACAGGCCTGACAGCGAATTTCCGGCAAAGAGCGCCGGAAATTCATGTCAGGCTTGTCAGTCCCCGGGGAGAAAACTAGTTTGCCTCGTCCGCCGACGGCCCATAAATCGCCGGCACCGGGATGTCGCACAGGCGCAGGTAGACCGACAGTTGCCCGCGGTGATGCACGATGTGGTTGAAGATCATGCCGCGCAGCACGGCCGCTCGCGGCATGGTGAACATCGTCTTGCCGCCGCCCAGCAGGGACCACGGCTTCATCATGGCCTCGTTTTCGGTGGCCGCCAGGGCGGCGCGGAACGCGGCCGAGGCTTTGTCGAACATGGCCAGCAGTTCGGCGTTGGTCTTGGCCACCGGCGGCACGTACGGCTCACCGCCCTCCGGGGCGTAATCGAAGCTGTCGGATTGGAGCGTCAACACGCCCCAATCGAGCATGGTGGCGATGTGCACCGCCAGGGCACCCATTTCGAATGATTTCGGGTGCGGCTTGTAGCTGAATTTATCGTCGGGAATCCGCGCCAGGCACTTACGGGTGGTTGCCATTTCCTGGTCGAATTCGGGAAGTAGAGCGTCGCTGATTTTCATCGTGTCCTCCACAGGTAGATTCGCTTTTTATTCGCCTGATAAGTATAGCTTGCGATTTGTCCAGGATCAAGAAGAAAAATGTAAATCCGCGCTCGCGGCATCACCAGTTGGTTATCGAACCATCAGGCCGGAAATACGTCTGCGCGCGCGCCGTCACCGGCTGGGTAATCTCGGTCACGAGCTTGAGCGGCTTGAGATCCAGTTCCACGCCCAGCCCGGGCCGGTCGTTGGGATACAGCTTGCCGTTCCTGTAATCCAGCCACACCGGAAGGTGCGGAATGGTACGGCCTGCGTAGGTGTACTCCACCAGCAGCGGGCCGGAGAACGTGCCGAGAGAGTGGATCAGCGCGGCGGTGGCGATGGGACCGGTGAAGTGCGGGATGATGCCCACGAAGTGGGTCTCGCAGATGGCCGCGATTTTCATCATCTCCGTGATGCCGCCGACACTGGGCAGGGTGACACGCACATAGTCGAGGTCGTGGTTCTCCACGAGCTTGTGGAAATCCCAGCGGTAGCCCCACTCCTCGCCGGCGGCGATCGGCACCTTGGCCGTGCGCCGCAACAGCGGCAGGTCGTCGCGGAACGCTTCGTCGCGCACCGGGTCCTCGACAAAGTAGGGCGCCAGATCCTTGATCAGCTCGCAGCCGCGAATCGCCTCCGAAAGGTCGAACCGCTGGTGGAAATCGACGCACCAATCGCCGTTCTTGCCGACGCCCTCGCGGGCCTGCGCACTCTCCTCGAACAGCCGGTTGAGCCGCTCATGGGTGTTGAACGTGCCGTTGGCCGGCGCGTCGGCCGCACCCGAACGGTAGGCGCGAAAGCCGGCTTCCATGGTAGCCCGCGCCCGCTCCTGCACGCTCATGCCGGGGCGTATGCCGGGAATCACGCCGCCGGTGGGATAGCACTCGCAGAAATTCCGCGTCATCCCGCCCAGCAGGGAATGCACCGGCCGGCCGAGCACCTTGCCCTTGATATCCCACAGCGCCAGGTCGAGCGCACCGATGGCGTGAATCTTCTCGCGCCCCGGCGGATAGAAAAACGCGCGCGTCATGTCCTGCCACAGGCGTTCGATATACTGCGGATCCTGCCCGATTAGGCGCCCCGCGGACTGCTCCAGCGTATCGCGCGCGCCGCCTTCCCCGATCCCGGTGACGCCGGCATCGGTCTCTACCGTGACCACCAGGTCGCTCTGATTGAACAGGGGGTTCGGCCGCTCCGGCGAGTATACGCGGACCCGCGTGATCTTCATCTTGGGGACGGCGGCGTGAACCACCTGACGCCCGGCGACCGACAGGCCGGCGGCCGAGACCGCGGATTGCAAAAGTGTCCTACGATTCATGCCAACTAATGTACTGCATTCGTGGGGCGTGGGATAGGCGGCACGGCATGGCTCGTGTGTATCCCAAGGCGACACTCGCGATGAGGTCATGAGGAACATCAGTGAATCTGCCGACGGACAATTCCGGCCAGGAACCCGTGAAGGCGCGGCGGCAGGCACGGCCCGTATCAGGTCCGTTTTCCATAGTTTCAGAATTTCAGCTTCCTTTGTTGAGTTTTTCGATACCAGAAATCCGATTTTTGTTGTATTATTCTTCAGACTGCCGCTTACGGTCGTGTATGCGGTGGTGCGTGCGCTGGCGGGGCGCGCGGAGGGGATCCGGCACAAAAATCCGGTTTCCGAGGAGGTTGCGCCATGTCGGAACGCTTCCCGTCGACCTATGCGGTGCTCCAACAGCACGGCGTGGATCGGCGTACTTTCTTCAAATACTGCACGTCGCTGGCAGCCATGATGGGGCTGGAAGCCTCCATGGTCCCGAAGGTGATGGCCGCCATGGAGAACAAACCGCGCATTCCGGTGATCTGGCTGCACGGGCTGGAATGCACCTGCTGCAGTGAAAGTTTCATCCGAAGCTCGCACCCCATCGCCCAGGACCTGATCCTGAACATGATCTCGCTGGACTACGACGAAACGCTGCAGGCAGCGGCGGGAGAGCAGGCCGAGGAGATCCGCCGGAAGATCATGAAGGACCACAAGGGGCAGTACCTGCTGGCCGTGGAGGGCAACGCGCCCACCCGCGACGGCGGTGTCTACTGCACCGTGGGCGGACAGAGCTTTCTCGACATCCTGAAGGAAACCGCCGAAGACGCCAAGGCGATTGTGGCCTGGGGCGCCTGCGCCTCGTACGGCTGCGTGCAGAACGCCAAGCCGAACCCCACCGGCGCCCAGCCGGTTCACAAGATCGTGACCAACAAGCCGATCGTCAACGTGCCGGGGTGCCCACCCATCGCCGAGGTGATGACCGGCGTGCTGGCCTACATCCTGACCTTCGACCAGTTGCCGGAACTGGACCGCACCGGCCGTCCCAAGATGTTCTACGGGCAGCGCATTCACGACAAGTGCTACCGGCGCGCGTTCTTCGACGCCGGACAGTTCGTCGAGAGCTGGGACGACGAGGGCGCCCGCAAGGGTTGGTGCCTATACAAGATGGGCTGCCGCGGACCGATGACGTACAATTCGTGCCCGACCGTGAAATGGAATGCCGGCACCAGCTTCCCGATCGGTTCCGGGCACCCGTGCATCGGATGCAGCGAAGCGAACTTCTGGGACCACGGGCCTTTCTACGAACGCATGGCCGGCAGCGTCCCGCTGCCGGGAATCGAGTCGACGCCGGACCAGGTGGGCAAGACGCTGGCGGTGCTGACCGGGGTCGGCGTGGGCGCGCACCTGGCATCGTACTGGGCGCGCCGCGCCGGCAAGCGGATCGCCGGCAAACCCGTGGATCCGGCAGAGAACACCACCGGGGAGGTGAAGTGAGCCATGGCACAGCGAGTCGTAGTAGATCCGGTTACCCGAATTGAAGGACACCTCCGCCTGGAGGCGATGCTCGACGATAGCAATCACATTCACGACGCCGTGAGTTCGGGCACCATGTGGCGCGGCCTGGAAGTGATTCTGCAGGGCCGCGACCCGCGCGATGCCTGGGCATTCTGCGAACGCATCTGCGGCGTGTGTACCACGGTACACGCGCTGGCCAGCGTGCGGTGCGTAGAGAACTCTCTCGGCATCCAGGTGCCGCGCAACGCCGACATCATCCGCAACATCATGTTCCTGACCCAGATGGTGCAGGACCACGTGATCCACTTCTACCATCTGCACGCGCTGGACTGGGTGGACGTGGTCTCCGCGCTGAAAGCCAACCCGGCCGCCACGGCGGCGCTGGCCCAGAAGGTGTCGCCGAGCTGGCCCACTTCCACCGAGGGCTATTTCAAAGATGTGGCCGCAACGCTGACGAAGTTTGTGGCCTCCGGACAATTGGGCATCTTCCAGAACGCCTACTGGGGCCACCCCGCTTACAAGCTGCCGCCCGAGGCCAACCTGATGGCCGTGGCGCATTACCTGGAAGCCTTGAAGTGGCAGAAGGAAGTGATCAAGATCCACACCGTGTTCGGCGGCAAGAACCCCCACCCCAACTACCTGGTAGGCGGCATGGCTTCCGCCATCTCGCTACAGGGCGACAACGCCATCAACATCGAGCGCCTCACCATGGTGCGGGGGCTGATCGCGGACGCCATCAACATCGTCGAGAACCTGTACATCCCCGACCTGCTGGCGGTGGCCTCGTTCTACCCCGAGTGGACCAAGATCGGCGGCGGCCTGGGCAACTACATGTCCTACGGCGACCTGCCGCAGAACGGCATCGCCGACGTGGCCAAGTTCCGCTTCCCGCGCGGCGTGATCCTCAACAAGAACCTGAACGAGGTTTTGCCCGTGGATCCCGCCGATCCGGCCCAGGTCCAGGAGGAGATTTCTCACTCCTGGTATCAGTACCCCGACGGCAAGAATTCGCTGCATCCCTGGGACGGCGTCACCGAGGCCAACTACACCGGGCCCAAACCGCCGTACAAACAGCTCGACGAAAACAAGGCTTATTCCTGGGTGAAAGCGCCGCGATGGAAAGGCCAGGCGATGGAAGTGGGGCCGTTGGCGCGCATGCTCATGGGGTTCGCTAGCGGGCGCACCGATTACAAAGAAGTGGTGACCCAGGCGCTCGGGAAACTGAAGGTGGGACCGGAAGCGCTGTTCTCCACCCTGGGCCGGACCGCCGCGCGCGGCCTGGAGTCGCAACTAGCGGTGCACTGGCTGATGGATGAGTACGACCGCCTGATCGCCAACCTGAAGGCTGGCGACTCGGCCACTGCCGACACCCAGTTCTGGGATCCCTCTACCTGGAAAGCGGAGTCCAAAGGCTGCGGGTTCACCGAAGCGCCGCGCGGCGCGCTGGGGCACTGGGTGCACATCAAGGATGGGAAAATCGCCAACTACCAGATCGTGGTACCCAGCACCTGGAATGCTTCGCCGCGCGACGCCAAGGGGCAGCACGGGGCCTATGAGGCTGCGCTCATCGGCACGCCCATGGCGGATCCCAAGCGGCCGGTGGAGATCCTGCGCACCATCCATTCGTTCGACCCCTGCCTGGCGTGCGCGTCGCACGTGTTCGGCCCGTCAGGCGAGAAGCTGGTGGAAGTGAAGGTACGGTGAGGAGGACGCCATGGCTACCACCTATCGTCCCCTGGAACTTGTCCCCGGCGAAACCGGATACGGGCGGAAGTACGTCTGGCAGGCGCCGGTGCGGCTGGCGCACTGGATCAACGCGCTCGCGGTCGCGGCGCTGTTCCTGACCGGCCTGTACATCGCCAATCCGGCCCTGGCGCCCAACGGAGAGGCCTACAACCACTTCGTGATGGGCCGCGCGCGCCAGATTCACTTCGTGGCGGGATACGCCCTGCTGTTCGGATTCCTGCTGCGGATCTACTGTTTTTACTTCGGCAACAACTACTCCCGTTCGGGCTTCCCCTTCGTGTGGCGAAAAGACTGGTGGGCCGACCTCACGTCGCAGGCCAGGCAGTATCTGCGTCTGGAGCGCGGCCACGTGCACTTGGGCCACAACGCCCTGGCCGGCCTGGTCTACACGTTCTTCGTGATCTTCCTGGGGTGGTGCCAGATCGTCACCGGCCTGGCGCTCTACTCGGAATCGAACCCTGGCGGTTTCTGGGACCGGCTCACGGGCTGGGTGATTCCGTTGCTGGGCGGCTCCTACGCGGTGCACACGTGGCACCACACCCTGGCTTGGAGTTTCGTGGTCTTCACGATTCTGCACTTGTACATCGTGACCTTTGACTCCCACCAGTATCGCAACGGCCTGATCACTTCGATCATCTCGGGCTACAAGTTCTACCAGAAGGGCGATCTGGATCATGACCGCTGGCTCAGTTGACACTTGGCCCGACCCAAAGGGGGTACCCCGGGCGCCGATCCTGGTGCTCGGGCTGGGCAACCTGCTGCTGAGCGACGATGCCGCCGGACTGCACTTGCACGCGGCGCTATTGGCGGAGTGCGGCGCCACCGAGCAGGTGGAATTCGTGGATGGCGGCACGCAGGGTCTGGCCCTGCTCCACTACCTGGCCAACCGGCGCGCGGTGTTGGTGCTGGACGCGGTGGGACTGGGCGCGGAACCAGGCAGCGTGCACGTGCTGCGCGGCCCCGCGATCGACGGCCTTCGTGTCGCGCGCTCTACCACCGCGCACGAAGGCAACGCGCTGGAACTGCTGGCCACGGCGCGGCTGCTGGGCGACGATGCCGGGGAGATTGTAGTGGTCGGCGTGGAGCCGGCGCACATCGGCACCGGAATCGGCCTCTCGCCGCAGGTGACGGCGGGACTCCCCGCGGCCATGGAGCGCGCGCGGGCGGTGTTGGAATCGATGCTGCGAGGATAGTTCGCGGCTCCGTCGCGGAATCCGCTCCCTGCCGCACACGCTCCTCAACATGTTCATCGAGCGCCTCATATGCCTTCGATGGGCTCCCCCATCCGAAGTACTCTTTCCAGCCCTCGGCGCTCATCAAGAATGACCCACTTGCCAAATTGCGCACAACAGGTCATAGGCCTCCGGCTACTGAATGGTGCTGGCGCCTTCGATACCCTGGCCGTCCGGGATGATGTTCCGGTTGACGTGGCGATCGAGGTTGATCACGTAGGTTTCCGGGGACTCGATCAGCACCGGCGAGTGGGTGGCGCAGACGATGCGGAACTTCTTCCGGTCCACCAGTTCCAGAAGCATTTTCAGGATGCGGCGCTGGTTGGAAACCGAAAGCGCCATTTCGGGTTCGTCGAGCAGCAGCGTGGTGCCTTCGGGCAGCTTCGGAAAGGTCTCGCGGAACATGGAGAGCATGACCTGGCCGTGGCTGGCGGTGCGCAGGAATTCCACCATTTCCGGCTGCTCCTTGAAGAGTTCCAGTTGGGTGCGCGGATTGTGTTGTTCCGCGTCGAAGAGGTAGGCCTTGCCGGGCTGGACGCCGCCGGGTTCGACACGGTAGACGTAGCCCTCCACCTGGTCGCCGCGCAGGGCGTAGAAGATGGAGTGCAGCAGAGTCGACTTCCCCGCCCCGTTCTCGCCTGCAAGCATGACCAGAGGATGCGAGAGGTCCACAATCATCGGCATGTGGAAGTTCAGATTAGTGAAAATCGGATGCCCCAGAATCTTAAGATGCATAGCGTCCCAGCATAGCAGGGCCGGCAAGGCCGGATGGGGAGAGCAGTCCTGGAGTAAGATTGCTTTATGGCCACCACCCCGACCAAAACCCTGTACGATACCGACTTCGCGGAGTGGACCGCCCGCATGGCCGAGTTGTTGCGCGCAGGCCGCATGGGGGAAGTGGACCTGGAGCATGTGGCCGAGGAGATCGAGGACTTGGGAAAGCGTGACCGGTGGGCCGTATATTCTCAGATGCTACGGCTCCTGCTCCATCAGATGAAACGGCGGATTCAGCCGGAGCGCGAGAGCGCGAGTTGGCGACGCTCCATCATCGACAGTCAGGAGCGGATTGCGCACAGGCTGAAGGACTCTCCCAGTCTGGTGGGGTATCTTGAGCAGGAACTGAACGACATCTACATCCGCGCGGCGCGCGGGGCATTGTTCGAAACCGGCGTGAGGTCGGCCTCCCTGCCGGAGCAGTGTCCCTTTACACTCGATCGATTGCTTGGAGAGTTCGACCTGGAGTGGCCCGCGGAGTAAGGCCGCCGATGAACTTCGGCGAAGCCCGCCGCCCTGGCCAGTTCGCCGATTTAACTGGCGGAGAGGGGGAGATTCGAACTCCCGGTACCCGTTAAGGTACGCCCGCTTTCGAGGCGGGTGCGATCGACCACTCTGCCACCTCTCCGAACCCATGATTATACCATTCGAGGATCCCCGGGGACTGACTACAAGCCTGACATGAATTTCCGGCGCTCTTTGCCGGAAATTCGCTGCCAGGCCTGTCTGTCCCCGTTTGGCCAGCGCCATCACACCCGCGGAATTGGCACGAACCGGTGCTGTTCGGCCGCCGTGTGAGCGGCCAGCGTGACCTCGTTGGCCCGCACGATCTCCGGCCAGGATAGCGCCGGCTTGGTTCCCCGATACACGCTCTGCAAAAAATCCAGAAACACCGATTGCTGTTGAGGCAGATCCCGCACCACCTCCGCGCCCGGCTTCCCGGTGAGGAGCGTCACACCGGTACTCTCCTGGTATTCGACGATGCCGCGCGAGCCGCTCACGCGCAGACGGTCGTCCCCGTGCCCCGAAGCCGTCGCCGGGCGCAGGTAATCCATATGCACCGTGGCCGAGCCGCCATTGTCCAGGCGGAACAGGGTCGCGGTCACATTCTGCATGTCGCCGGCCTCCGGGAATCCGACGTGCGATTGCAGGGAAGCGGCTTCGGTGAAGCGTCTGCCGCTGACCCAGAGCATCAGGTCGATGGAGTGGATCGCGATCCACAGGATGGTGCTGCCGTAAGTGGCTGCGTGTTTCTGCCACGCCGGGCGGGCGCCGAGTTGGTAGCTCTTTTGCGCGTCCATTTGCAGCACCTCGCCAATCGCGCCGCTCTCGACAATCCGCCGCATGGCCATGTAGGGCGGTTCGAAACGCATGGGCAGCAGCATGCCCAGATGAATCCCGCTGCGCTTCACCGCCGCATAAACCGCGTCGAGATCCGCGCGATGGAGCGCCAGCGGCTTTTCGGCGATCACGTTGAGTTGGCGCGCGGCGCAGGCGAGAATCGCGGTAGCGCGCCGGCCGTTGTGGTTGCACAGGGCCACCACGTCGGGTTGCTCGGCGGCCAGCAGTTGGGCTAGCGTATCGTAACGGCGCGCCTTCGCGGCGTACCGGTTCTTGAGGCCGTTGGCTTGTGCGTCCGCGTCCGACCCCTCGCCGGCCACGGCCACCAGTTCCACGTCCGGCAGTTGCGGCAGAACGCGAAGGATCTCCTCGGGGTGCCCGTCAAAGCCGGCCAGCGCCAGGCGAATCTTGCGCGGCAGACGCACTTCCGGCGCGGGTTCCACTTGGGCCAGCAAGCTGCTGCCCAACGTCCCGGCCAGTAACCGCCGGCGACTGGTTCGTGTCATTCCAGCCTTTCCTTCCCCCACGCATTCGCGCAGTCATGATAACGTACCCTTGCAATGCCTGCTTATACTCGCCGCGAACTGCTCGGCCTGCTGGGCTCCGCCGCCCTGGCAAAAGGCCGTCCCCAGCCCAACATTCTCTACATCATGGCGGACGATCACGCCGCCCACGCCATCTCCGCCTACGGCAGCCGCATCAACCAGACGCCCAATATCGACCGCATCGCGCGCTCTGGCGTTCGCCTCTCCAACTGCTTCTGCACCAATTCCATCTGCACGCCCAGCCGCGCCGCGATTCTTACCGGGCAGTACAGCCACAAGAACGGCGTCTACACGCTGGACGACCCGCTCGACCCCAAGCGCAATCACGTCGCCAAGGAACTGCAACGCGCAGGTTACCAGACGGCGATGATCGGCAAATGGCACCTGGTGAGCGAGCCCACCGGCTTCGACTATTGGAACATTCTCCCCGGCCAAGGCGTTTATCACGATCCCGTGTTCCTCACCAGCGGCGGGCGCAAGCAATATACCGGCTACTGCACCGACCTGATCGGCGATTTCACGCTCGACTGGCTCAAACAGCGCGACCCGAAGAAGCCGTTCTTCGCCATGTGCCATCACAAGGCGCCGCACCGCCCCTGGGAGCCTTCCGCCAAATACCAGGATCTCTTCAGAGACCGCGACATCCCCGAGCCCGACAACCTTTTCGACCACTACGAAGGGCGCGCGCGCAGCGTCGCCGCCGTCACCATGAAAGTGGGCGAAGACATGAACAAGACCGATCTCAAGCGCGATATCCCGCCCGATCTCAAGGGCGACGCGCTGCGCAAATGGGCCTACCAGATTTACATCAAGGATTATCTGCGCTGCATACAGAGCGTGGACGATAACGTGGGCCGCGTGCTGGACTACCTGGACTCCGAGGGACTGGCTTCCAACACGATCGTGATCTACACCTCGGACCAGGGCTTCTTTCTGGGCGACCACGGTTGGTTCGACAAGCGCTTGATGTACGAGGAATCGTTGCGCATGCCGTTCCTGATGCGTTATCCGGGCGCCATCCGTCCCGGCACGGTGAATCGCGACATAGTGCTGAATATCGATTTCGCGCCCATGTTCCTCGACTACGCAGGCGTCCGTACACCCGCCGAAATGCAGGGCCGCAGCTTCCGCGCCAACCTGGAAGGCCACTCGCCGCGCAACTGGCGCAAGGCGATGTACTATCGCTATTGGATGCACAACACCAGCGATCACCACGTCCCGGCGCACTACGGCGTGCGCAACGATCGCTGGAAGCTCATCTACTATTACGGCAAACCGCTCGGCATGAAGGGCGCCAACCTGCCCGACACGACGCCCGATTGGGAACTCTTCGACGTGCGCCACGACCCGCGCGAAATGCACAATCTCTATCACGACCCCAAATACGCGCGCGTCGTCGCCGAGATGAAGGCGCTGCTGGATAAGTTACAGAAGGAAGTGGGCGACAAGCCGGTGTAGTGTAGGACAGGCCTCCTGGCCTGTCTGTGTGTTCAAAATCTCGGACTTGCCGGAACGACAGGCCAGGA
>Ga0208079_1001517_pt1 | contig 12034 bp, 5 predicted proteins | sample NGESurdeep092012_5_FD_184474 | JGI IMG/M metagenome (GOLD analysis project Ga0208079, IMG submission 184474) | Arctic peat soil microbial communities from Barrow, Alaska - NGEE Surface sample 210-2 deep-092012 (SPAdes) | ecosystem: Environmental > Terrestrial > Soil > Wetlands > Peat ... | reverse complement strand
TCGTCCCGACGGCAGACTAGGGAATTACGGCGGCGTGCAGGTAGGGAATTACTCCGGCGCCGTGGCCTCCAGCTAGGGAATTACTCCGGCGCTCACACGGCAGACCCGATGCCTTGGTCGAGTGAATTTTGCGCAACTGTGCATGAGGCTCCGGGTGAGATCCAGTTGGCGATCGTGTCACTCAGGCCGAAGCTGGCCCCGCGTCCAATATTGACGATCGCATTGGCACCGGCACCTGGGTGGAAACCAAGGCAGACTCCCCAGAGACACGGATCTAGTCCGCTCGGATCAGAGTTGTTCACCGGGTCCCCTGCGGCGTAGGCATAGGGCTGCCCGGTCACACTCACAAGCGCGTCAACGCTAAGGAACTGCCCTGTCGCGGGGTCGTAGTAGCGGTGCCGCAAGTAGACCAGCCCGGATTCGGCGTCCGTGTACTGCCCGGCGTAACCGAACGGGTTCGCTGCCAGCGCGCTTGGAGACCCCATCGAGCCGGTCATTTGCCCATACGCGTCGTACGTGTATGTCGCCTCGACCGTCCCGCTCTGCCCGACGAGAACGCGCGTGGAGCCGAGCTGGTCGTGCAGGTAGTAGGTCGGTTGCATCGGTTGCAGTGCCACCAGGACGGCAGCGAGGCTGGGGGCCGACCCCTTGAACGTCGAGCTCTGTGAACCCGTCTGGCCCGCGGTCAGAAGGGCCTTGTCGGCCAACCCTTCGGAGACGAGCGAACTCTGGGCGACCTGTGTTTCCTCGGTCATCCCCGTAGGCGGGGTCCACCCCGCCCCTGTGGGGTTGTTGAGCGCACCTTGGAAGAGAACCAAGCGTTGTCCGAGCCCGGAGGTGACCAACGACGGAACCGTGATTGTCGACGACAGGCTGGCCGTGGTGCCGGCGGTGACGTCGACGGGATCGTTGGGATCGACTCCCCCGTAGACGACCACCACGATCGCCACGGGGTGGGCGTCTAGTGTCGGGGCGAAGTCGACCGTGGCCGAGGTCTCGGCGGAAGTGGCCGTACGGCGAAAGACTTGCAGCTGTGCCCCAGCGGAGCCGGCCGACCAGTCGCCCACCTGCGTATACCCGGCGAGGCTCGCACTCTGGCCGGCGTCCTCGGTGACAGCGATCAGGATCTGGTCGTTGGCGGCGACCCCCGACGGCAAGCTCACCGCCACGCTCGCCGGAGACACCGGGGTCGTCGCCACGGTGGCCTCCTGGGTGGAGGTGCCCACCAGGGTGATCGGGGTCGAGGGATCCTGGAGCTGCTCGAGCGGGATGCCTCCTGGGCCATAGACGTAGTAGTTGGTGCCGTCGGCGAGGGCCAGGGGCTGGGTTCCCGAGACGTCCCAGGTGAACTGCTCGGGCTGGCTCCCCGGCACGGTCTTCGACATCCGCAACCCGTCGCCGTTGTAGGCATAGGCAGTGGCGTTGAAGCCCACCAGGCGATTCGCCTCGTCATAAGTCATCGACGTCGTCCCCGACGTTGCCGTAGCCGTTGTCTGGTCCCCCGCCGCGTTGTGGGAATAGGTCGCCGTGGTACCCGAAGCCGTCGTGGCGCTCGTCAGCTGGCCGGCGCTATTGAAGGCCTGAGTCGTGCCGTTTGGTAAGGACACCAGATCGCTTCCGACGTCGTAGCCGTAGGTGCCCTTCGAGTCGCTGGCGAGACGCTGGACCTGATCGTAGCTGTATCCGTTGCCGGTCGGCGATGGGACACCGGTGTCGCTCTCACCCGTCACCTGGCCGTCTGAGTTCCTTGTGTAGCTGAACGTCGCCAACGGGGTGGATGGGTTGGATGTGAGCGCGTCGGTGATCGACACGACCCGATCGGCAGCGTCGAAGGCCGCGCTCGAGCTCACCCCGTTCGGAAGCATCTCGGAGGAGAGATTGCCGTTGTGATCGTAGGAGAACGTCGTGGTGTGGCCCTCCCAGTCCGTCAAGGCGCTCAGCTCGCCAGCACCGTCGAAGCTACGGGTGACCTTGCTCCCGTTGGGATACTCCACGACAGCCACGTCGCCAGCACTGTCGTAGCCGTAGCCGAGCCAGGCGCCCGCGCCGTTGGTCGTCGACACCAGGCGCCCTAGTGAGTCATACCGGTAGCTAGTCGTCCCGGTGCCATCGGTCATCAAGGTGGGTCGGCCATCAGCGTCGTATGCGACGCTAACCGACGGTGTTGCGGCGAACCCGCTCGCCGGGGACGAGTAGAGGATGCTGGTAACCCGATTGTCAGGATCATACGAGTACGTAGTAGTCCCGGCGGCGGTCGTCCGGGTCGTGAGGTTGCCGGCAGCGTCGTAGTTGTTCGCGGTTGTCCCCGCGGCCGGCTGGACCTCCTCGATCTGCTGGTTCTTCGAATCGACGAACTCCACCGTCGTCGCGCCGAGGGAACTCGTGGTGGTAGTGCAGTAGGTGGCTGTCGGCACCGACGACGAGCACACGCCCGTGCTCGGTGCGAGGTCGTAGGCATAGGTGGTGGTCGAAGCTGCCGAGCTGCCCGCGCCCGTCGTTTGTGAGTTCACGCGATTATTTGGGTCGTAGGAGGTGGTCGTCGTGTTCCCTACCGGGTCGACGCTCTGTGTCCGGTTGCCGTCGGCGTCATAGGAGTACGTCGTGGTCTTGCCAAGCGGATCAGTGACCGAGGCGAGCTCACCATCCGCGTCGTAGGCCCAAGTGGTCGTGTCCGCCTGGCGCGGAGACCCAGAGGGCGGACAACTGGTGCCAGCCGCTACTGCGTTCGGGGAGGCCTCACAGATCTTCCTGCCCAAGGCGTCGTAAATCACACTCGAGGTGTCGGTCACTTGTGCTGATGGATGAGTCGTGACTGATGCCACGTCCCCATGGGCGTCGTAGGTGAAGCTCGTAATGTGCCCGGCGGCGTCGCTCCCTTGAGTGACGTCACCTGGGTGACCCGAATCACCGTAGGTGAAGGTGCTGGTCGCCGACGCCGTGGCCCCGGTCGTCAAGGCATTGCCGTGTGCGTCAACTGCTACGCACAGCCCCCCGAACATGCAGGAGACGCCGCTAATGGCCACAAGCGAGTCGACCCGGCTCGGGGGGGACCACGCGCCGCGACTGCCGCTGGGGTTCGTCGAGTAGAACGTCGACCCCAGCCCGTCTGCACCGACACACAGCGCGGATGACGGGCACGAGATACTCGTGATGTGGTTGGTGCCATCGAGACCCGCCAGCAATGTCCATGCCGCGGTACCGCCCGTTGGGTTGGTGCTCGTCATGAGGTTGCCGTTGGAATCGCCGACCACGCACAGCGTCGTCGAGGAACAAGAGATCGCGCTCGGTTGGTTGCCGGCGTCGACTCCACTTGTCACCGTCCAGGCGTTGGCTCCGCCCGTGGGGTTGGTGGAGCTCACGACGTTTCCCGAGCGATCCACGGCTACGCACAAGCCGGACGTGGGACACGAGATGGCGGTGAGGGCGTTGAGGCCGTCGACATCGCTTCGCGTCCAGGTGCCGCTGGTCGGATTGGTCGAGACGAGGACACCGCCCGAGCGGTCGACAGCCACACAGAGAGTGGTTAAGGGGCAGGAGATGCCGTTGATCCCGATGCCGTTGTTCAAGCCCGTGCGAGTCCAGCTGCCCCCCGTCTGGTCGGTCGTGCTCATGATGTTGCCAAGAGCATCACCGGCGACGCACATCTCGCGCGACGCGCAGGCGATCGCGTCGATCACGCTTGCCCCCACACCGCGTTGGATCTGCCAAGAACCCGCGGTGGGATCGGTGGTAAAGAGAATATCGCCACCATTATCCCCAGCGACACAGAGAGCCGAGGAGGGGCACGCGACAGAAGCCAATGGGTAGGAGGAATCGATGGGACTTGAGGGCCAAGCTGGGCTTATGGCGCCGTTGGGCGCGCCGCCGACGGACTTGCTCAGGATGTTGCCGTTCGCATCGTAGGTGTAGCTCGTCGTGATGCCCATCGGATCCACGATGAACATCAGCTCGTTGAAGCGGTTGTACGAGTAGTTGGTAGTCCGCCCGAGTGGGTCTGTCTTCGAGAGCACGCTTCCGAACTGGTCGTACACCGTGGTAGTGGTCCGGCCGTCGGGGTCGGTTGCCGAGGTCGGCCCGAAGGGCGAGTAGGCATAGGTCGACGTGGAAGGCGAGGACGTCCCCACTCCCTTGGTGAGAGAGACAAGCTGCCCGTCCATATACTGTTCGGTCTCCACGTTGTGGTGCGGGTCAGTGATCGTTGTCGTGCTGCCGGCCGCGCCGAGTGGAGTGCCGGTGTAGGAGTAGGTCGTCACACGCCCAGCGGGATCTGTCTGTGAGGTTACCTGGCCTTGGGCGTTGTAGCCGTTGGTGACCACACCACCTCGCGGATCGGTCATCGTGAGCAGCAAGTGGTTGGTGTCATAGGTGAATGAGGTCGTCCGACCTATCGGATCGGTCACCGACGTGAGGTTGCCGACACCGTCGTAGGAGTAGGTCGTCGCTTGCCCAACGGGGTCGGCTGCAGAGGACACTAGGCCGTTCGTGCCGTAGGAAAGGGTAATGCTGCGCCCGGCGGGATCAGTCACCTCGGTCAGCTGACTCTGGGAGTTGTAGGCGAGGTTGGTCGTGTAGCCGTTGAGGTCACTTTGAGAGAGAAGCTGGCCCGACGCCGAGAAGGTGAAGTGGTCGCGCTGGTGACGAGTCAGCGTATAGGTACCGTCCGGGTTCTTGACCAGGCTGGCGAGAACCCGCGGAGGAGCGGCAAAGGCCCCCGAAGTCCCCGGCGCGAACGCGATGGTGGCGCCGTTCTCCTGAGTGATCGTGACCGTGCCGGTGGTCTGGTCCAGCGACAGGTTGGCCGAATAGCTCGACGACCATCCGTAACCAAAGGGTCCGTTGACCGACGCGGCGAGGGAGTTGTAGGTACGGGTGGCTGCGAGGGCCGGTCCGCGGCCGGGCACGGATACGTCGGTAAAGGAATGGAAGAAGTTGCCAGTTGCGCAGTTCACCGGGTAGTTGCCGGAGGCGCACTCGCTGTTCTGCTCGCCCGGGTTGCCCGCCCCGAGCGTCTCAGAGAGAAGCAGAGGGTCCGGACCACCAAAGAAGCCTCCGGGGCCACTTCCCGTGCCCGAGATGAGCATGTAGGGCTGGCCGCTCACCCCGTCTGACCCTGTGAAGTTTGAGGGTGCCGCGGAAGGATCGATCGCCAGCGGGGTGAACGACGACGGCCATGACGAGAAGGTCTCATGGACGGAGCAGTCCCAGCTGGCGAGGTAGCCGTCGGTCAGGCCGGAGAAGCTCCCCGACGCCGTAGCGATGCCCTGCTCTACGTGGCCCGAGTCGTAGCAGCTCAGATTTCCATGCACGGTGAAGCTCCCAGCGAGTCCCGCGAGGACAGGCGGAGAGACGCCACCGGAGGTCCAGTAGTAGCAGCTCAGTGAGATGTAAGCACCGGTCGTCCCCGAACGCCCAAGGGCGTAGGCAACGGCGCCGTCGGTGATCTGCGTCTTGGCGTGGAAGACAGGATCGGTGCCGACGATGGCGACGTTGCCGGATACCGCGGCCCCCCATACCGAGGCATTGGACTCGGCCGCGCCGACGCTCGCTGACGCCGACGTGCCGCACGTCGGGTCTCCGAGGATGATTGCCGAGTAGGAGGCGAACTGGGCCGTGGTCATCGAATCCCAGGTCGCTCCATCGACGACATCTACAGCGTAACCCAGCGATTGCGCCGCTTGGGCCTCGACGCTGCTGGCCCCGTTCGTGACCGAGGCGTCGAGGATCAGGACCGCGCCGGAATTGGCACCCGCTGGCCCACGCGGGACGACGGAGAGAAGCCCAACAAGGATTACCATCACCACGAACTCGAGGAGGAACCGGGACGCATAGCTTGCTCCTCGTGAAGAGCGGGTTCGGCGATTCTTGCCAGATGAATGACCCATTCTGGGCACCTTTCCTCGGTTGGTGAAGCCAGCGGTGAGCGAAACAGGGGCCAAATAGGCCTACGGAATGGGGGACTGCTCCTTGAGCAGGGGGATGAAGTTGCCCTCGGCCCACACCCCCACCCCGTAGGTATCTGGGCTACCCGGCGTGGCGGTGAGCACGGCGATCGGCTCGAATGTCCCATCGGGAAGAACCGCCCCGACGTCCAGCTCCGCCGGACCGGGGACCACTCCGGCGGCATTGACGTAGAGCATCGCCCAGGCCTCGGAGGTTGACGTGCTCGACCACCTCGCTTCCGCGACGGGAACAAAGTCCGGGTATTGAGCGGCGAAGCCTCCGATCTGGTACTTCTCGACCACAGGGGTACTGGAGGAAGTCGCCCCTGGTGAGTACGACGCACCTGCAATCGGCACGTAGCTACCGAGCGGGCTGAAGCCACCGACTGAGGCCAACCATGGTCCCATGGCGCTGAAGGCACCTGCCCGGTTCGCGTTCTCCCAGCCGATGAGTGGCTGCGCCCCGTCGTAAGTAGCGCCGATGAGTGGTTTGTACTGGTCGCCGGCAAGATTCGGGCCACCGAGCGTACCCACCTCGCTGGCGGCGACCCACGGTCCGACGGTCATGAGCATGTCGTAGGGATACAGGGCGCCGGGGAGCACCTGGCTGTAGGTAGCGCCGAGTACCGGGATGAAGGCTCCGAAGGGGTCAAAGATCCCCGCATCGATGCTCCACCCCCCGAACTGGGCTCCGGGCCCGCCCGATGAAACGGGCCCTGCGTCTCCGCCAAAGGCCCACTGGTAAAGCCACTCGTCTTCGGAGTAGTTATCGAAGTGACTGCGCACCCCGATCACCGAGTGATAGGCGCCCAAGGGGTCGTAGACACCCAGCGAGACGAGGTGATTCTCGGCGTTCGGTGGCGTCCCGTTTGCATCATTGGATTGGGTGCCCACGAGCGGAATGAACGAGCCGTTCACCACGACGCCAACAGCGATGGTGTCGCTCTGCTGATCGGGTTGCACCACGTATTGGAACTGGCCGCTCTTCTGCTCGTTCTGACTGACCTCAGCCACCGGCACATCGGCCCACGTCCCAGTCGCGTCGGTCGTCGTGCCGCTCACAATGGTCTCCTCAGCAGCGAAAGAACCCGGCAATGTCTCGGTGTTGGTGCTAGAAGCGGTCTCCTGCACAAAGGCCCCACTGACGAAAGTCGTGGCGGCGTTGGTACGAACCGCTTCGCCGATGCGGGACTCCCTACAAGCGAGGTAGTCGCCCAGGCCATCAGTCTTGAAGGTGCCGTCGTGAGTGACGGCTGTTCCCTCCCAGTACTGCTGCCCAGGAGCGGTTCGATACGTGGTCCAGAAGTAAGCGGTTGGGAGATCGCTGAAGCCCTCGTTGTACGGGTACTCGTTGTCGTTCGCAGAGAACGACGGGTTCTTGGTCACGAGGCTGAGGACGTAGGCGAGGGTTTCGGGCGTTCCGAGGGTGTTCGCCGCGAAGGGCGTGGAGTTGGCCATGACCGGCGCGTACTCCTGGCCAAGGACCTCTTCGACTGCACCCATGAGGTCGGGTGGGAGATTTTCCGTCAGAAGAAGCGGTACGCGGATACTCTGGCCGTTTGCCACGAGGTAGAGCCCAATGGTCGTCACTTGCGGTGCAGCTGGCCAGGGATGGGTGAAAATGCCTGCACCGGCGGCCCCGGTGTAGCTGTAATCGGTGGCTACGGGGTCGACGGGGTCCTCAACGAGGAGGGTCTCGGTGATAGTGCCGTCGGGGTCGGTCCGCATGGGGAGAACCACACCGGAGTTGGGCGGTGGCACCGGGGCCGGAGCAAGGGTGGGATTGTCGGGTTGGCATGACCCCAAAGAGGTAGCTCCCGCCGGCGCTGCGACAACCCCTACGCCCATGACGACGCAAAGCGGAGCGGTGACTGTCGCCACGGCAATCATGAGCGAGACAAACCGCCTGGGCTTCGCAAGAGCAGTGCGGTGGGGGCCTTCCATGTGGGCATCCTTCTCAAGTCCGGGATCAGCAAGTGATCGAGGCCATCTATGCACGCGCCCACACCTGCACTCTCCGAAGCCTTGGCCGAGGCGAGCTGCCCGGTGGCTTCAACAGGGTGTATCGGCAATACTTCTCCGGACCTTGAGCCCTACCTCCTTGGGTAACGAGAGTCCGATCCCAGCTCGCCGATTCAGATTGCGCGGTCGCTCAAGCCGGTGGAGGTCGCCGAGGAGATGGCGAGGCAGTGGCACTGGCCACCGCGGCGACAAACACTGCGGCGGCAACGGCAATCAGCGCGACGTAGTGTTTGTCGCCGTGGGCCAGTGCCGACCTCCAGCTCTTCGTAGATGCCGTCACGTTGGCAGCCCAGGCCCGAAACAAGAATCAGAAGGTCTCGGCATTCTGGAAGGTTGTCGCAGGCGCAGCGTTGCTAAGCGTCATTGTTGGAATCGCCAAAGAAATCTCGGCATAGGCCCGTGTCCCTACGCAGTCAGCCCGAACGCGAACGCGGCGAGCACGGTGCCCCATACGGTGATTCGGGTTGCCCGGCGGAACACCGTGATACGTAGATCAGCGGTCAACTCGCCAACTTTCACGGCCTGATAGTTGCTCACGGTCGTACCTTTGATCTGTGGTGTTAGCCCGTCTTCACGCACGCCCTGAGCAAATGGCGAACGTTTGAGCAACTTGTCCCCCAATGCCGCTGCCGGCTGTCCGACCGGGTGGGTAGACAGCTATGTCGACTCGGGATTGGGGCCGGAGGTGTGCACGCACTATTGGTGTCCGTGCGCGCCGGCCAATCATCGACCAGACCTCGCTGGATGGAGCTACGTTCCCGATTACCGCATGCACCAAGGGAAACCAAGCGTTGCCTACTCACCGAAGCACTGCAGTGACCTCTTGAATTCGGCCGGACACGGCCGCGACCCGTTCTGCGCCGATTGAGCTTGCGAATCTCAAAGAGTGCTCGGATCTTGGAGCAAACTTTCAGAAGGCACCGGCGCAAATCCTATTAGGCCTGCTCCAGGGACGATGACTGCGATGCCAATAACTTCAAGGTTGGCATCAATGGTTGACGGTCCTGGCACTATTTCAGGCCCACAGGGCCCAAACTGTTTTGCTAATGTCCGTGGAAGGGGAATGTAGAACACCCAATCTCCGTATCCAATTCGGTCGTCAGAATACGACTTACCAGGCAGTAGTTCAGATTGACCAACAACCGTTGGGTAAGTGGGGGTATTCTGACATAGAATTTCCATCTGGTTGTTCGGCACGGAAGGCAACGCCCAGACTCTGTAGTTTCCTGGGACCGCAAACAGCCGATTTGTGCCTGGGAGATAGCTAATATTGATCTGAGCATGATCCGGATCACACGAAGCCAAATAGCCATGCGGAGTACCCGAGGTGCAGTCAAGACTCTGACCACTGCTAATCGGCTGAGTGACTATTGGAGTAAAGGAATTTGGATAGGCAACGATCAATCGAACATTAGACCCTGGCCCGCTCGAGAGATTTACCGAGTAGCTGGATCTATTCGAAATTGAATATTTGAATTTTCGCTCCGCCTGCCCACGTGGCCCATCCCAACACCCGCAGGATTCAACTGACGAGATTGTAACAGGCAATCTTGTCAAGGTTGTCTCCGAAAATGAGTAGTCAGTCGGAAGCACGACCGAAGACGTGTCGAGTTGAATAGTTGCCACCAAAGAGACGAGAAGTAATGTCAACAGAATAGAAGCAATCGAATAGAATTGCCTTCGCTGAACTCTCACGCTCCAAGTCGGCCATTGTCGTACTTCAAATGGCTGCAACTCTGCCTCAGAGTGATTCGGTCGAACAACGCTCTGTCGCGACTTGCGATTTTCCCTATCCGGCATCTTCGGACGTGCATGAGTTCTTCGCTTGTTTTTGCTCATTTGCTGATCACGATATCGTGTAAGGCTGTAGTATCTGGGTGTTACCAGGCGTGCACATGAAGAGGAGTCCGTATCCTATATCCAGCTCAGGTCCTGGCTGTATTGCGATGTTGAAGCTCGTGGGAAATAGAGTTTTTGAGTTGTAGAATGTATAGTTCCAGTTTGCGACTTGATCCAAGTTGAGCGCTTCCTTGAGATCTGCCCCCCTTAAGTCCGCTCCACACAGATTGGCGCCACCCAAATTGACTTGATTCAGCGAGGCATTTCGCAAATCGGCTCCGGACAAATTGGCGTTCCCAAAATCGACGTTCGTTAGATGTGAAGAACTCAGGTTCGCATCTTGGAGGTTTGCATTTTCGAAGTTTGTATTCGATACAGAACGCCCGCTCCAATCGAGCGGACCTCCTTTCGCCGCAGCCGCCGCCTCTAGCGCTGGCGTCTGACTGTAAATCGTCACGAGCCGAGGAATCGCTGTAAGCGGAGACGCGATGCCAATTACTGCAATCACGGTAAACCACAGAGGTATCGGTCGAAGATTACGATCTCTCATTATCAACAAATAGGTTGCAACAGATAAGCTGAACGCCGCAATGGCAATTACGCTATTTGAGCTGATAAGTGTTTGAAATGCACGCAGATCGGAGAAGGCCGCCACCACGGAGAGCGTTATGAGCGATGTAGAAACCAATAGGGCGAGGGTCAATGGAGTGGAGTGAACGATCGTTGTTAGGCCGCGCGTCAGTAAGTGGCTTGCCTTCGCTGGTCTTCGCTTGGGTTGGATCATGTATGGTCGCCTGCGTCTCGGTGAGATGGCTGGTGTGGAATTGCCATTGCAACACCACTGTAGGTGCTTCGCCTAAGCGACACTTTACTTTCTGGACTGCAGCTCAGGCGCTTTCTAAGGCACCTCGGGCATTCGAACGACTCACTGATCGTCTGCCCAAAATTTAATACGCCGTTCGAGGCGCAGCTTACCCTTGAAAGCGACGTACGGGGGGAGGATGAGTCTTGCTCACTCGTCGGCTCATCAGGTTCCGTAACTCTGGTTATCGCGGGCTGAGCAAACCAGATCTCAATACCATGCATCCGTAATAGCCACCCATTGATAAGTGTCCTTGGATCCTATGAGTGCTTGCCAGATATTTGATGACTCACGAATGTCAACCACGTAGGCATTGTTACTTGTTGCCAGCAGCACCTTAGAAAATCGAAGAACTTCGCCATTCGGTGGATCGAACATACCATCCGGATACATTGGAACGGCTAATTCGAAATCGTTGCCCTTGCCAGTCAACGGTCCACAATAGTAGTTCACTGTGGCACCCGGTTTCGGCGTATCCCAGCTATCCCATTTGCATTGAACGCCGTTGGCGAGGTTCATTTTATATGGATATCGCTGCCGAAAGTCCCCTACGGTGGGGTTGAAGGGAGCCACATTTGGCGCAGCGCGGGCGATTGGCAGGGCAAAGGTACCGTCATTGCAGACCACTGCGCGCACTGTTAGCCCGAAGCAAGGATCATCAGCCATTGCCCCAGGAGTTAGCGTTGTTGATATCACGCACCTATAAACACCGGGAGAAGGCAGTGCAAGAGAGGATTCGCAAGTGGCATATGTACCCTCTATGCCAGGTGGATTTGGATTGAGATGGAGGTCTTTCTTCCACTGCAGAGCCGCGGGGTCGAAGAGGTGGAGAATCGGACCAACTAGCTCGCCACTACCGATAAGCGGATTTTGACTGCCGTGCACGTTGGTGGCATGGGAACCGGTCGAGGTGGAGGGCCACCACCAAGGCGTACCAGCGAGGACGATGGCAAGAGGGATGCCGATGAGTGCTAGTCGGCGATTGGTGAAGTGCTTTGCAAGCCAGGTTCGGATCCGCCGAAACATTGGTCTCATTGCTTTCCGTACGATCCCGCGCTGGTTGAACGGACAAATCTTACCGATCACTGGGGGAGTCGCCAAATCGCAGAGTCACTTGTTGGCGGTCGATTTGTGAACAGCCTCAATGCGAATGCCAAAAGGCCTCGCGTTAGCGTTCCACCCGCCGGGCTCGTAGAGCGAGGTTCCGCCATCTTGCTCCGAGCCCGGCAATCCGCTGGTCCGCACACGAACTGCAGGGCAACCCGGGAGCGATTTCATCGTGAAGGGTCCAGAAACCACCCGACCCGACTTGACCGGCGGGAACGCGCGCGGCGAGGCTCCCCTCCGTGGCGCTCTCCTTCCTCTACCGCCT
>Ga0208079_1001516_pt1 | contig 12040 bp, 11 predicted proteins | sample NGESurdeep092012_5_FD_184474 | JGI IMG/M metagenome (GOLD analysis project Ga0208079, IMG submission 184474) | Arctic peat soil microbial communities from Barrow, Alaska - NGEE Surface sample 210-2 deep-092012 (SPAdes) | ecosystem: Environmental > Terrestrial > Soil > Wetlands > Peat ... | reverse complement strand
CAAGATCCCCGTGCATCGGCATGACATTGCCGATGCGGCCTGGTTGAATCTGACCAAGGCCGCCGCACATCTCAAAGTTAGCGCCAAGACCCTGCGACTGGCGGCCGAGGGCGGCGAGATCCACGCTATCCACCCGCTCTCAGACGGGCCATGGCTGTTCAACCGCGCCGTTCTCGACAGCGCTGCAGCGCAAACGATCACCGAGCGAGCCCATCGGGGCACAAGACACCCCACAGGACCGGACCCAGATCAGCAAAACTTCTTTCCTTCAACGACATAGCGAGATGGGTGTTATGAAGCGGGATTGTAGTGCCTTCGCCATTGCTCGATGACAATCTGCGCTTTCTTCAAGCTGTAGAAGATTTCGCCGTTCAGCAGCTCATCGCGTAGTTCTGCTGCGATATCCCAGCATCCCGGCAGGCCACCGGCGCAGATTTACCCTGCGCCATCGACACTTCGATCTGGCGAAGCAACGTTATGATCTGCTCCGCGCTGAACCTTTTCTTCGGCATGACCCAAGCTCCTTTCCAAGCTCATTCTCTCACAACGCTTGGTCTAAAAAAGCCCGGTCAGGTCACAACACCGTTTTTTGGCGCACAAGTCTACGAATAACTCGATTCTTGGTTCTAGCGTCCTCGCGTATCGTTTCGATGACGTACATATAGCCATTTCGGCCAAACGCGGCTCGGAGGCAACCATGGCGCAGCCATCTTCCCGCCCTTTGAATCACACTGATACCCCATCGCCATCGCCGCCTCCAGCGACCTGCCAACAGGTGATCAAGTGATTTCCGCAGCAACTCGCTATGGGGCATAAGTGCCAACGCTTGCGACGCAGCTGCCACTGCTTCCATGTGCCGCCGCTGGTCTGCTAGGATATAAGCCAAATCGTGATAGAACCACGGAGAGGAATCGCCGCAATTCAGAGCCGAGCGTATGTACAGCTCTGCCGTTCCAAGATCTCCTTCTATTCGGCACAACTCAGCCATATGGACGAGCAAGTAGGGGTTATCAGGATCGTTTCGGATGCATTTAAGAACAACATCACGGGCGGCCTTAAAATTCCCCGCCCTAATTAGCTTTATACTCTCTATCCATTTTGGATTGCTTATGTATTTTAGCCATCTTTGGTGCCTTCTGATCTTTGCGACCTCCTCTATCTGCCCAATATCTTGCAATGCGTTCCCCCATGTCTCGAACTCTTGAGAATCAATATGCGCATAGCGTCTGCCCAGAATCTCCTTGATTCGCTCCCGCGTAGGCGATCCGGGGAAAAACGGTCCCTCTATGAGGGTTCTCGAAGTAAGACGGCTGCTATTCTGAAAGGCAAACTCAGAGAAGGCAGACTCTGCACAAATTAAGTGATCACATTCCGACAACGCCCAAAGATCTAAAACGGCTTGCTTCAAAAATGCTCCATCTTCCATTAGTGTATAAATTTGATGACATCTTTCATCTTTGTAAGCTGTAAACGGAACGACACCCGGCACGCGGTCACAAATGGCGCTGATGAACTTCGTGCTGTTGCTCGTAAGTAATATTCTCGCATCACTGCTCGAAGAACAAATTCTCTTACATGTGTTGACGTATTCGTCTATTAAGCAATTCCACGAAAATTCGAAGTTCGGGCAAGTGGAGTCAAATCTGCCATGAAGAAATTCACCGTTATCAGCACGAAAGTGGATCCCAATAATAGGTCTCGTGGTGAAGTGCCGATCGACAATTCTCTGGAATTCGCATCCAAGCCGCCCTTTTAATTTTATGCGAATTTTTGGATCTTTTTCGATCTGGAATGGAAAATACCCGCCCGGCATTATAATAATTTTATCTTCATGAACGAGATCTTTCCAATGAAAGAGGTCTTCCCCAAATAAAAGCGTCCTGTTCGGCTCTAGGTATAGCTTATCTATCAAATCCAAATTGTCAGACACGAATAATGAGGAAGGAGCCTCGATGATGAAATCATCTTTAAAGCTTTGATGAGGGTTCCCACAATATTTGAACTCTCGCGTGTCAAGCAGAAGCACGCGATTGCTGATGAGTGCATACCGCGCGCAACCCAATATGGAGAGGAGAGTGTGGCCGAGTCCGTGATCAGCAGCACAGCGGTATATTAGAAATTTTTCGGATAAGCTGCTTGCGACCATGTGCATTACTGGAATGTAGCGTTTTCCATTATTGACTACCAGAATTCCGGATAGCTCGCTCGGGCGATGTCAACGATCCATGTATGTTGCGCGGTCCCGCCTGGACTTCAATTCGTAATATTTCAATCGCGCAGCCTCCTCGGCGGGTCGTGGCTCGGGCAGCTTCGCAATGAAATCCTCCATGCTATCACTGCCGAATATCTCAATTCTTGGGATATAAAAGGGGTCTTCTCGGTCCGATGGTTTACCGCAGGTCCCGCCGACCGCGAATTTGTAATTTGCCTGCTCGATCATGCGCCGCGAATCTGCGTCCGCAGATCCATATGGATAAGAGTACCCGGAAACCTCGATACCTAGTTTGGCTTTCAGCCTCTTCCTCGAATTGATCGCATCTTCGAGCACGTCACGTTTAGATAAATTGGCCAGCCGCTCATGGCTGCAGCTATGCGATCCGATATGAATTCCACAATGATGCAATTCGATGATCTCATCCCATGACATGATTTGTGCAGGCGGCCCGTACGAAATATCCCAGTCCGCACTACCTCCGACGTAATCCGTCGGCACAAAGACCGTTGCACCAAATCCGTATCTACGAAGCAGTGGCCAGGCATTGTGATAAAAATCAGAATAGGCATCGTCGAAGGTCAGGACGATCGGTTTGCCGGGAATGTCACGGATTTTCTGTGTAAACAGCCATCGCCGGTGCCTGAAGGGATGGCCAAACCATAGCGTGAAAAAATCATCTAGACTGATGCTGTGATAGCCATACCGCTGCAGCCATGCCAGTTGGCGTTCAAACGCTTCCGGAGCAATTCGGTAGGGAGCAAGCCCGGCGGGTCCATCCCTCGCAACACGATGGTACATAAGGACAGGCACTTCCCTAGTCACCCAGCAGTGTCTCGCCTCGGCGGTGGTGACAACACACCCGCCCCATTTGATGGATGGGTGCTCGAAATTATCATTCTCTCTCAACAATACCTCGCGCGGAGAATGAGGACTATTATTTTCAGACATTTCTGGGTTTAACGTGGCGACCGCGCGACGAAACAACTGTACGCTGTATAGATCGGTGCGCAATTCACGCAGAAATTCCAGTCCGGCACATGACGCAAAGACCGTACCAATACCCTTTGCCCCGATTTCATTGAAGTCAAAGCCGGTCTCCGATCTGTCATCCGATACCATGTTCGGATGGGTCATCAGCAGATGGCCGCCCGGTTTCATTGAATTCCAGACTTGCCGCGCGAATTTCTCTATGGCAGCACGATCATGGAGGTAATAAAGGATTTCTGAACAGACCACGAGATCATAGTTAGCACCAATCATTCCTTCGGAAATATCGTGTCGGGCAAAGCTCACGTTGCCATTGCCGCGGCATCGGCTTCTGGCCCGCTTGAGAGCAACGCTTGAAATATCGATGGCCAGAAGGCGATCCACGTGTGTCGCCAGCATTTCCGTAAATACGCCTTCAGCACACCCTAGCTCGATCGCATTAGCGACCGGCAAGTCAGGCATCAATTCTAACGTATGCCGGTACTTTGTCTGCTCATAGGAGTTTGCATAGTTCCATGGATCGCACTTTGCAAAGACCCTGTTCCAAAAGTCTCGCTCGCTCAAGTCAGAAGACCTCCACTGATGGCGACGCTACGGCCGCGCCGACCTGTCACTTATCTAGAACTCAAAAACATTATCCGCAGTAGTGAGTTGAACGCCGGGTCCCCAAATCTTCGCGGCTTCCGAAGCCACGAATTCGACCTGAACAGTGTCAAGCCGGCATCTCTCGATGAATGCCCGAAACTCACCGAGAAGGAATGGTCCATAACCGCGGTCCCAGCAATCCGGATGATGGACCGTAAAAAGCGACTTGACGAGAGCGGCGTGCTTCAGATTGTCCGCCACATCAGCAAATGTCGAAGCTCCCGAGCCAGAGGTCTTCCGATACTGTCGGTAGAGGTAGACGATATCCGGCACCAGTGAAATCTGCCGTGCGCTAACCAAGACAGATGCCAAGAACACCGGATCCTCCCCCTGCCGCAAAGCTGGGTAAGCAAGATTGTTGGCGCGAATAAGTTGCGTGGATATCAAATAGCTCGTGTGCCACCATGGAACCCACAAACTCGAATCAGTCCGCAGTGACGTCTTTGCTCGATCGGTTACCAGAACGACTGACCGAAATTTTGAATGGTTATTCCTTTTGAAGTGCGCCAGGGAGCCCCTCACGACGTCCGATCCTGTCACAATAGCCCGATCATAGAGAATTTCGGTCGACTGAATGGGCACTAGGTCATCAGCGTCGACGAATCTGATGAACCGGCCTGTTGCTGCTCTTATTCCTCGGTTCCTAGATTCCGCCGCACCCAGATTGCGTCCGTTGTTAATCACGCGCACGCGCGAATCCACGCGCACCACGTTGTTCAGAATTCGATCGGACCGATCTGTCGATCCATCATTGATGCAGATGACTTCCGTTGTTCGGAAAGACTGATTTATAATCGATTCCAAGCATTGCTCGAGGTATTTATCATTGTTAAACACCGGGACAACAAACGTAACTTCCGGCCGCATACAATCGCCGCCTATCAGTGAGCTACCCGGCACATTCTTTTGTCGCTTTGGCTCTGCCATGTAGAATTTGGCCAATGGTGCATAGCGCTTGACAAGCTCTATGCACTTTTTGAACACATCCACTTCAACGAAAACTTTGGCACGCTCAATCGAAAAACCGAGCGGACGAAGCCCCAGATTCATCATTTTGCACGCGGCGTGTAAAACAGTACGGCCCATCTGGTTACTCAACGGTGAGAGTTTGGTTCAACTTAAGCGCGCGTGCATGATCGCCGGGTCTCGCCTGGTTATCCGATGATATGCCTGTACCACTCCAGATAGTCATCAACCATCCGGGATAAGCCAAATCGAGTTTTCGCCAACTCGGCAGCACGGGCGGCGCAGTCGCGACGCAGCCGCTCGTTGCCCAAAAGTTTGAGAACAGCTTCGGCCATCGCATCTGCGTCAGCCGGTGGAACGAGGAACCCTGTCTCACCATTTACGACCTGCTCAGGAATTCCGCCACCGTGAGTGGCCATTTTCGCAAAAGAGAAATTCTTGATAGCAGGCCGATAAGGCCAGGATCATGGGCCAGAACAACACAGCCGCGTCGGAAACCGGACTCGGCAGTAGACGGCGTTGTCGGATAAAATTCAGCTAATTGGAATTTGCTCACATGAAGATTGATATAGTCCCTGTTCAACGCTTTTCCAGCGCCGTAGTCATCGTAACCGTAGCCGTCATCATCTGGGACTTGAAAATCGTCGATCAATACGATTGCTCGCGAAAAAGAAGAAAAGATTATCGCAAGCTCGTCGGATAAAGGAAGATCCTCGTCCCAATGTGCGTCGAGATAAAACAGTAGGGGGCAGCCCGTATATCTGGCTGCATTATATGCGATAAACTTCATCAAAAATTCACGGCTATCGCCTAATGACAATTGCACGTTGCGGTGCCTTTTTAGACGCATTTTTGCGAATCCAAAGTTTCGAGCGTTAGCCTCGACCGAATAAACCGGTAACTTTGAGGCACTCGCAATGAACTCCGTGGAAGCCCCCACGTACGTGCCGGTTTCAATAATAGCCGCCGGTCGGCAGGTAAGAATCAAGGATGAGAAGAGTTCCTGGCGCTTGTGTTGGCCATTAAAAGGCCCTCCCCATGGGTCGCGGCGTTCAGGAAAACGGAAATAATCGATCATTCCTTGATTCACAGGTCCAATCATTGCAGCGACGTACTGTTTCATAACTTGTAGAATACCGCAATTAGCGCAGACTTGTCTTTTCGTCATCGCACTCATGAATTCTCGCTTGAGCAAGGAAATTCAACAGCTCTTCTAGCTTAGAGACAGTTTTTTTCACAGATCGCAACGTGAGCGTACCACTTTGACTATTGCCCGTTCGCAGCATTGCCGAGCACAATCCGGTCGTGTTTTTCCTCTGCGGGTAACTCGGCGCGGCTTCCTACGGAAACGAACTCAGGTGTTGGGCTACAGATTAATGCGAGGGACCCATATTCGTATGACTGCTTAAAATCCCAAGGATATCCAAGTGCATTTGAAAATTTGACTTCAAATTCGACGGCATACTCGACAGTGTGATCCCAATTCACATTCACGATTGAGGTCGCAACATCAAAAGCGTAATTGCCTGTCGCGAGCCAAAGGGGTTGCAACTTTATTGTTGACCGATAGGTGCCCTTTTTTTCCGGGAGTGTCTGCCCGTGAAACTGATGCGTAGATGCCAAACCGAGCCGCGTTCGGGATGCATCGGTGAGAATAAGCTCAAGCGATATCCCGCGCGCACCATTCGTTTCAATAACAACTTCTATACAAAGCGGCTCGCCGGGAATATATCGTGTAGTTGGCTGACCATTTTTGTCCAATAAGCGCGCCTCACAGATCGCAGTGTGAATGCCTTTGCCCCACACTCTTCCGGCCCGAGGGACCATCGACAGGCTTGTCAAGTGCGCGTAGTGCTCAATGACCTGTTCGCTCGTGCTAGAAAAATCAACGCGCCCAGCGTCTAACAGGATTGCGCGCGTCGTCAGGCTCTTCACCGCGGCCATGTTATGGCTAACGAACAGCACCGTGCGTCCACTCCGTGCAGCCTCGCCGATCTTTCCCAAGCACTTCTTCTGAAACTCTGCGTCGCCGACCGCTAACACCTCATCGACGACGAGTATTTCCGGTTCCAGATGCGCCGCCACCGCAAACGCGAGCCGCACATACATGCCGCTGCTGTAGTGCTTCACTGGCGTGTCAAGAAACTTCTCCACTTCCGAGAAGGCGACGATCTCATCGAATTTCGATTTGATTTCTGCCCGCGTCATTCCCAGAATTGCGCCGTTGAGATAGATATTCTCGCGGCCGGTTAATTCTGGATGGAAACCGGTGCCCACTTCAAGCAGGCTCGCGACCCGTCCACGCAGAATTGCGCGTCCCCGATCCGGTTCTGTGATCCGGCTCAATATTTTCAACAACGTCGATTTGCCTGCCCCGTTGCGTCCGATAATGCCGAGCACTTCGCCGCGCTTGACCTCGAAGCTCACGTCCTTAAGCGCCCAGAATTCCTCAACCTCGTCGCCCTGTACGATCTGCCGGCCGCGGACAAAATCCACTGTCTTGCGCGCAAAATTCCGCGCTTCGCGGCCGATCACGTCACGTAGCGCGGTGTAGCGCTCGCGCTCGCTCGACTGATGGCCGACCAGGTAACGCTTGGAAAGATTTTCGACTGCGATGATTATATCGGACATGGATAAGCTGGATGACGACGATCAGATCAGATCGGCAAAGCCCTTCTCCATCTTCCTGAACTGGCGGATGCCCAGCCACAGGAAAAAGGCGGTGACACTGAGGCTGAGCCCGAGGCTCGGCAGATAGACTCGGCTTTCGCCGCCAAACAGGCACCAGCGAAATCCGTCGATGACGCCGACCATCGGATTAAGGGAATAGAGGAGACGCCACCCCTCCGGGATGATGCGCGAGCTGAAACCGACTGGCGACACGTAAAGGCCTAGCTGAACAATGAATGGGATGACGTAACGGAAATCCCGATATTTGACGTTAAGCGCCGTGATCCACGCACCGATCCCGAGGCTCGCCATGAACGCGATCGCCGCGAATGCCGGCAACAGCAAGATCTGCCAGCCGGGCATAAACTTATACCAGACCATCAATCCTACGAGGATAGCGAAGCTAATCAGAAAATCCACAAAGGCCGTCATCACCGCAGCAATCGGCACGATCAGGCGCGGAAAGTAGATCTTGCTGATGAGGTTGGCATTGCTGACAAGGCTGCCAGAGGCATCGGTCAGCGCCGCCGAAAAGAAACTCCAGGGCAGCAGGCCGGCGAAAACCATCAGGGCATATGGCGTTGTGCCGTCCGAGGGAAGCTTTGCGAGCTTCCCGAACACGACGGTGAAGATCACCATCGTAAGGAAGGGGCGAATAAGTGCCCAGGCGGTTCCGATCACCGTCTGCTTGTAGCGCACCGAGATGTCGCGCCGGGCCAGAACGCTGAAAAGCTCACGATAATTCCACAGGTCCCTCCAATAGTGGCGCTCGGTGCGGCCGGGCTCGATTATCAGTTCATACGCCATTGTACTGTCCACGGTTAGGTCAGCGCTGTATAGCACAAACGCCGATCACCCCGATCACTGTCTTCTTGTAGCGGACCGAGACGTCGCGCATGCCAGCACCTCGAACAATTCGCGATAACGCAAGTTTGATCACCTAAGCAAGCGATTCTGAAATCTCGAACCGCTAATGTCGAGTATCGCGGTCACCGAATAGGAATGCCCGGTCCTGGCGGTAACCTTAGCTTCCGATGTCAGGATAGCAAAAACGCAGCAAGGCGCCGACATTCGATTCGGGTTGTTTCCGCTCGGTTGAAGATAATAGCAGGTGTCCTGGCGGGAGCCCCGGCCGCACTTTACTCGTGAAAGCAGTTGTTCCGCGGTCCCGCATGCCAACGACGCAATATGATTTCGGGAATATTCCGTCCTTTAACAACTTCTGGTGCTATTTCTATAAACTACACCACATAAACGTGCAACCCGGTCGCTTGGCCACGGTTAATTGGCAGCCGTTTAGTTGTCTCTCAGTCGCGCGGGGCCGCCTGAATCTGATCGATAACGCATTTTATCTCGCCCAGGATGGCAGCAGTCTCGGTTTTGCATACCGAAATCCACGACGTCCTCGGACTAACGCATGAGATTGCATTATTCGCATGGATACACGAATGCTCACTCTCGCACTATTAACTACATCAAGCAGAAGGACAAGGTACACGTTGTCAGCGAATCTGCCCCTTGCGCGCGTTAAACTTTCGAAGGAAGACACAGAGCTAAAACGAAACTTACTAAATGCAAATCAAGACATCTGAACCAACGATTGCAAGAAGTCGACAAATCCCTTGTAGCCGCTCGATAGTTTCTGCCATTTCGGCACTTGATTCTCTCTCGACTTTGGAAAAGTACACCACCAGCGCTTCTTTCCAAAAAAACCTTCAAAAGCGAATTTTAGTACCAGCAATATCCTGAACGGATGACGGAACATTAGAAAACAAAAGTATGCAGCATTCTCCCGCAAATTTTTTCGAGCGAGTTTATCACTGCTTACAGAATTTGGGTGGAACACGATCGCCTGCGGCGCGTATATGACCTTCCCACCTAAATCTATAATCCTAAAAAATGCGTAATGTTCTTCATTGGAGTTGATTGCTGTACCACGGCCGAGTTGCTCGTCAAAACTGCGAATCTGAGAAAATGCTGATCGGCGCAAGGCGAAGTTTCCATCGCCTATTCCGCCAAAGTTGGCACGTTCAAACCATTGAGCGCTCGATCGTTCGATAGAAAAAGAAAGCCGCCCCCATGGGACTAAATCCAGAGACTCCTGAAGTTCCGCCTCGCTTAAGCCAAAGAGTTGAAGGGGCAGAACTGGACCAGTTACCGCCATCACGGATTTGTCGGCGAAGCTCTCTACCAATGCACCAAGCCAATTCTGCTGTGGAAGCATGTCATCGTCGAGGTAAGCCAGGATTTCTGAACGTGCATTGTACGACCCCAAATTGCGGGCCCGGCTGAGGCCTTTCAATGGGCAGACCCTATACTCTGCCCCATATCGCGCAGCGATAGCTTCCGCTGCACGAGTGCTAGGAGCACTATCTACAACGACAGCTACAAAATCACGATACTCGAGTTTTTCTAATTGCTGAAGGCAGCGCTCCAAGCACTGCGGACGGTCGCGGGTCGAAATTATGACGGAGGCTCTCGGGACAGCTCTTCTCCTCGGATCGTCTGCATCTTTCACAAGCATTCCCTCGATCTAGCCTTGCCTAGTCGCATTGTTACCAGATTTCAGCAGCCGAGTGCCAGAGACGCTAAATCACTATGCCGCTCTCGCCTGACGGATTTTCTGTACCAGCGTGATGCAGAGATTATTGCATTTGCGCGGCCTGATCTAGCGGTGTCGGAACGGGTTCATCCTCGGTGGCGCAGGCGGACGGTATCCGAGCTATGAATGCGGCCTGATTGTGTTGTAGTGCTTTCGCCATTGCTCAATGACAAGCTGTGCTTCTTTCAGGCTGTAGAAGATTTCGCCGTTTTGCAACTCATCGCGTAGCTCTTCTGCGATATGCCGGCATCCCGGCAAGCCACCAGCGCTGGTTTGCCCTGTGCCATCGACACTTCAATCCGACGAAGCAGTGTTACAATCGGCTCCGCACCAAATCTCTTCTTCAACATGACCAACTCCTTTCCAAACCATTCTCTCACACGCGAGGTCCAAGAAAGCCAGGTCACGTCAATTGTTTGCAACGATATTTGAATGTCGAGCCAAATCGACTAGCCATTAATGTATTCATGATCAGCCGCCACGCGCTCTTCAATATGGCCTCGCGTAGTTGTTGGTCGGGGCAATCCGCACACTTGCGCCAATTCGATCATGCCTGGCTGCATCGCGTCCCGGGTCAAAATCCAATCGAGCAGTTCTTCAGCAAATTGAACGCGCTTTTGGGCAATGCCGCAGAGCGAACCATCCCCGGTCTCCGTCGCAGGATCGGAAAACTGCTGGCCCCCTTCAGCGCAAAAAATGCCAAAATTACTTCATCCACGCCGGCTATGCCGCAGTCATTGATACCCTCATAAATATCATACGTAGTAACCACCGGACCATATTAAGGCGGCAATCCGCCACATCCATGTTTTAGGAGCTGGTTCAGCGTCGCCGGAACCAGAACGAGCCGGGTTCGCGACCGGTTTCCCCGATCAAGATCGGACAGGCATTGCAAAGCGCATCTCGATGTTCATGCGAAAGGTAATTTACCGCTGCGAGGACTTCAAAGGAGTCGTTGAAGCTTAGAAACGCCTCAAGAAGGTACTGTTCATTCCAAAGCAAGCGCTCTCCCAAGACCCATGCTGCGGGATAGTCCCGCGGCGTAAAAATATCATGTGCATGAACAATTACTCCGGGGCGAAGTAAACCAAGCAAACGAAGGTATTCGTGCTCAACATCACCCTGTGGTCTTATCATGTGGGAGGAATCGATGAACAGGATATCGTTTGCCTCAAGCGAATCGATAATCGCGGTATCGAGAATTTCGACACGTTTTCGGATTATTTCCGCGCCAGTTTTGTCAAGCCATGGTTGTTCGAATGGTTCGACACAAATGTGCTGGCATGAATAATTCACGTCGTCCTGTGAATTCCGCTCTTGCGCCATAAGCGCCACCAGAGTGGATTGACCGGCCCCTATCTCGATAATGCGTCGTGGTTTAAAGTGACGAATCATATTGTATAGCATCTCAGCATCACCCGACTCGAAAGAACCATTGTGATAGCCAAATGTTTGAACGTTTGTTTTCTTAAGAGGAATGGATAATAGCTCATCGCGATACGTGAATCTTTGAAGGAGTGCCAATTGCTTGGCGACATCCAGGTTTAATCCTGGGAGCGCTCGCGGCACGTTAAGCGGATGCCGTATGTCGCTGGGGAAAATGACCGGCGAATAGTAGTGATGCCGCAAAAGCGCGATATCGAAGTGGTCAAGCACTTTCTGCGTTATCGGCAGGTATCGAATGGCACGCGCCAAAACAAGTAACACGGGCATAAAGACGAACGTAACTGTTGCCACTCCATAATCAAGCACGGGTGCAAGTCGCTTTATTGTGTTTTTCACCAGTTGCACCGCCAAAGTTCAGTGGAAGGTTATCCTGCAGGCCGATGCCTATAGATGCTCAAGCGCTGGGACCGGTTCGCTCGCTTCATCGACGATGGTCACGCGTCGCCATGCTGACCCGCCTCATACCCACCCCCACCGCTGAACACCGGCGGGGAACAAATCAGGTGAGG
>Ga0208079_1001515_pt1 | contig 12043 bp, 12 predicted proteins | sample NGESurdeep092012_5_FD_184474 | JGI IMG/M metagenome (GOLD analysis project Ga0208079, IMG submission 184474) | Arctic peat soil microbial communities from Barrow, Alaska - NGEE Surface sample 210-2 deep-092012 (SPAdes) | ecosystem: Environmental > Terrestrial > Soil > Wetlands > Peat ... | reverse complement strand
GGAAGGCCAGCCAGTAGGCTTCAATCGCGTCCACGTCGGGACCCGCCGCCTCGACGAAGTGGCGGAGGTCGGGCGAGGCGAGGCCGAAGCCCCCGGCGACCGCGACGTCCGGGTCGGCGAGCGCTTCGGCGAGCGGCGTCAAGGCGTCACCGGTCGGTTCCACGGACGTGTCGGCGAGCACGACGACCGAGCCGCAGGCCCGGTTGAGCCCCGCGTTCAGGGCGGCGGCATACCCGAGCCGCGCGCTCGTCCAGAGCACCTGCGGCTCGGTCCCGGCGACGGGTTCCAGGTCCGCAGAGCCGGGGGCGAGCAGGGCCGCCTGCGCCGGCGCCGGGTCGTTGGCCACGATCACGACCTGCGTGCCGGCCGGCGCGTGGGCCCGGAGGCCGCCGAGCGTCCGGGCCACGTCGTCGGGCCAGTCCTCGGCGAGGAGAAGGACCGTGAACGCAGCCGTCGCCGGCACGTCCAGCACCGACGGCACCGCGGCCGCGCTTCCGTAGCGGACGACGCCGACCGCCTCGATCGTGGGCGGCGCGGCCGGCTCCAGGCGGTACGCCGTGCCGTGGTCCACGACCCGCCAGCCCGCCGCCTCGATCTCCGCGCGGAGCGCATCGGCGCGGGCGTATTCGCGGTCGCCGCGGGCCGCGGCGCGCTCGCGGGCGAGCGCGCCGATCTCGCTGGGCGGGGTGGGGGCGGGTTTCGTCACTCCGCGAGTGTAGCCGGGACGACCGGCAGCACGACGCTGACGCGGGCGCCGCGCGGCGCGAGGTTCTCGGCGGTGGCATCGCCGCCGTGCGCGCGGGCCAGCTCCCGGACGATGGCGAGGCCGAGCCCGGAACCGGGTCCGGTACGCGCCGGGTCGGCCCGGAAGGATCGCTCGAAGACGCGCGCGACGGCACCCGGCGGGAAACCCGGCCCATCGTCCGAGACGATGAGCGCCACCGCCCGGCGGCCGTCGAGCAGCGTCGCCGCGCGGGCGGCCACCAGCACGCAACCCGGACCAGCCTGCGCCTGGAGGGCGTTCTCGACGAGGTTGCCGACGATCCGGTCGACGGCGAGCCGGTCCGCCGCGAACGTCGGCGCGTCCGGCGCCACCTCCGTCTCCAGGGCGATCCCGGCCGACTGTGCCCGCGGCGCAAAACGGGTCGCGGCGGCGGCCAGGACGTCGGCCGGCCGCAGCTCCTCCGGGCGCAGGGATGCAGCCCCCTCGCCGGCCCGGGCGATCGCGCCCAGCTCGTCGACGAGGCCTTCGAGACGGGCGGTCTCGTCCGCGATCGCCCGGGCGGCGCGGACCGCCGCCTCTCCCTGGGCCGTGCCGTCAACGAGCGCCTCGGCGAATCCGCCGATGACGGTGAGCGGGGTCCGCAGGTCGTGGCGAAGGTTCGCCAGCAGCTCGGTCTCCGCGCGGCGGGTCCGCACCATCTCGCCGGCCATGGCGTTGAAGCGGCCAGTCAGCTCGCGCACTTCGCGCGGCCCCTCCTCGGGCAGCAGCGGTGCCTCGGCGCCGTGCCCGGCGCCCGGGATCGACGCCGTCGCGGCGGCAAGGCGGCGAAGTGGCCCGGTCGTGGAGCGAGCGAGCACCCAGGCCAGCGGACCTCCCACGACCAGCACCACGAGGGCCACCAGCGGGATCGTCCGGACCAAGTCCCCGAGGGTCGCCGCGCCGGCCCGGTCCGGCGCGGCGAGCACGAACCCGCGCGGGACCACGGCCGCCGGCGCCGTGGCGGCCACGACGGTCACCGTCCAGCTCCCGCCGTCATCGAACGGCAGGGTCGCGTCGTCAAACGTCCCGCGGCCGCCGACCGGGAGAGGCGGAAGCGCCTCCGCCGGACGCGCGTTCCCGGCGAGGAGGACCGGGTCGCGGTCGCCCGCGACAAAGAGCACGACGAGGCCGAGCTCGCCGACCTGCTCCCGGAGCGAGTCGAGCGCGTCCTGGACGGAGCCCTGGGCAACCCGCGTGCCGAGTTGGGCAAGGAGGGTCGTGCCCACCGCGTGCAGGCGGCCGAACGCGGCGTCGCGGTGGAGCTCGCGCAGGACCACGAAGAGCGCTCCGCCGACGGCGAGGAGCACCGCGAGCGCCGTGACGGTGAGCGTCAGCGCGAGGCGGCCCCCGAGGCTGCGCGGCATCGTGGTCAGGCCTCGCGAGGCAGCGGCGCGCGCCCCGGCTGGACGAGCCGGTAGCCCAGGCCGCGCACGGTCTCGATCGGCGGCCCGTCGTCGCCCAGCTTCTTGCGCAGCTCGGCGACGTGGACGTCGACGGTTCTCGTCTCGCCCGGGAAGTCGGTGCCCCAGACGTCCTCGAGCAGCGCGTCGCGGGTCAGCACGACGCCCGGGTCCCGGGCCAGCGCTGCCAGCAGGTCGAACTCGCGCGCGCGCAGCTCGAGGCGGCGCTCGTCGACATGCGCCTCGCGGCGACGCGGGTCGATCCGCAGCGGGCCGACCTCGATCGGGCGGGCACCGGATGCGGTCGTGGCCGTGCGCCGGAGGATTGCCTTGACGCGTGCGATCAGGGCACGTGGGTTGAACGGCTTCGTTACGTAGTCGTCGGCGCCCAGCTCAAGACCGACGATCGCGTCGATGTCGTCGGTCCGCGCGGTCAGCATCAGGACAGGGGTCGGCCCGCGCCGGCGGATCTCGCGACACACCTCGAACCCGTCGATCCCCGGCAGCATCAGGTCCAGGACGACAAGGTCCGGGTCGTGGCGGGCGTGGAGCGCGAGCGCCTCGTCCCCGTCGCGAGCCGCGATCACCGCGAAGCCCTCTTTCTCGAGGTAGAGCCGGAGCAGCTCCACGATGTTCGGCTCGTCATCGACGACGAGGATGCGTTTCATGGCGGCGAGTCTACGGCCCGGGGACATGCCGTCGGGCGGCCAACGTAAGCGCGCCGTAAGGCCGACCCCCGATCAGGGGAGCTCCGCGACCGAGTTGACGAGATCGAGCGTTGCTGCTTCAACGGCACGGGCCGGCTCGCCGCTGAGCGTGCCGCCCGAGACGTACGCCTCGACTTGCGCGGCCACTCGGTCGGTTGCGGCGCTCGCCGCCGGCGCGTTCCGGTCCGCCAGAGCGCCGGCAACCTTGTCGAGGAGATCGCCCATCTTCTTCGCCTCGTTGCCCTTCAGTGCGCCGGGGCCCTTCGCCGCGTCGATGGCCGCCCGGAGGGCCGCCACGCGCGCTGTGGCGGCTACGAATGGGTCCGCCACAGGGGAAGCCGACGGAACGGGTGACGCAGTCGTCGGTGCCGGGCTGGGAATCGGCGTGACGCGGGCGGGCGACGCGAATGTCGGCGTTGCCGGGGGCCCGGTCTGGCCGGGCGTTGCGACCGGCCCGGCGCCGAACGCGCCCGTCAGGGCGAGCAGGATGAGGAGCACGATCGCGGCGACGATCGCGATCAGGAGGAACTCGCCCGTCCAGAGCGACGGCCCGCGATAGCGGTCGGAGACGTGGCTGGGCCGCGGGGGAATCGGCGTCGCGGCCCGGGACCGATCCGGATGACCGAGCTCGCCCGACTCCTTGGTGGCGATCGAGGGTCGCGTCGGCGCGTCTTGGCCGGCGGCAGCCGCCAGGGCCCCGGCGCCCGGTGCACCCGCTGCCGCGCCTGCGGCCGGTCCAACAGGCGCCGCCCCGCTGGCCATGTCCGCGGTCATGGCGGCGGCCGCGACCGCGAGATCCCGGAGCCCCGCCGCGAGCTCGGCGGCTGTCGGGCGTGCGGCGGGCCGAACGTCGAGCGCCCGCGCGACGAGCGACGCCAGGGCGGGCCCGACGCCGGGCACGTGCTCGCCCAGGGGTGCCACCGGCCGCATGCGGGCCGTGACGAGCTCGGCCACGCTCCCCGCCGAATGTGGCAGGACGCCGGTCAGCGTGCGATACGCAACCGCCCCCAGCCCGTAGACATCGGACGCGGCATCTGGCGGCTCGCCCTCGAGCAGCTCGGGCGCGAGGTAGGCGAGGGTCCCGACCGTCGTGCCCGCGGCCGTGAGGTCGGACAACGGGGGCCGCTCGTCGGTTGCGCTCGCTCGCGCCAGGCCCAGGTCGCCGAGCTTCGCCCGCCCGCCCGACAGCAGCACGTTGCGCGGCGTCACGTCGCGATGAAGGATGCCGCGAGCGTGCAGCGCCACGAGCCCCTCGGCGGCGTCGGCGAGCAACCAAAGCGCCTCGGCGACCGGCAGGGAGCCGGCCGCGTCGAGGCGATCGCCAAGCGAGCCGTCCGGGCAGAGCTCCATCACGAGGAAGGGGTCGCCGCCGGCGCCCGTGACGACGTCGTGGATCGCGATGACGTGCGGGCTCGTCACGGCGGCGAGCGCACGGGCCTCCCGGTCGAAGCGCTCGGCCAGCACGGGGTCGCCAGCGACACTCGGCATGAGGACCTTCACGGCGACGTCGCGGTCCAGGCGCAGGTCGTGGGCGCGCCAGACGGATCCCATCCCACCCGCCCCCAGGCGGGCATCCACGCGATAGCGACCCGCGAGGAGATCACCGACGGCCAGCATGTTTCGAGAGTACCCCGCGCGTCGTCGCGTTGCGGGCGGCGTACGATTCGCGCCGATGTTCCGACGCTGGGCGGAAGCTGCCCGCAAGCCGGCCGCTGGTCGACGATCCGGACCTGCTGGTCCGCCGGTTTGACCCGCGTGCCGTCGACCTGCGCAGCGCCGCTCTCGGGGAGTATCGTCCGGGGCGTCGCGCTGCACGGGGGGACCGATGAGCGCGACGCACAGTCCACCCCGCTACGGAGTCGAGAGCCCTCATGACGTCCCACTACTGGCACCCGTTCGCCGACATGCACCGCGTCAGCGGGCGTGAGCTGATCTTCCGGCGCGGCGAGGGCTGCTGGATCGAGGACGTGGACGGGCGTCGCTATCTCGACGCGACTGCCGGGCTGTGGTACTGCAACGTGGGTCACGGCCGGCGCGAGATCGCGGAGGCTGCCGCCGCCCAGCTGGAGAGGCTCGCCGCCTACTTGAACTTCGGGGCGTTCGCCACGGAGCCGACGATCGCGCTGACGGAGCGACTCGCCGCCATGGCACCGATGGACGAAGCGGTCGTCTTCCTCGGCTCGGGCGGCTCGGATGCGGTGGACACGGCAGCGAAGCTGGCCCGCCGCTACTGGGACGCAACCGGTCATCCCGAGCGACGGCTGATCGTGAGTCGCGAGCACGCGTACCACGGGATGCACGCGTTCGGGACCGGACTGGGCGGGATCCCCGCGAACCGGGAGGGCTACGGCGGGCCGATCGTGGGCGACACGATCCAGGTGGGCGCCCACGACGTGGACGAGCTGGAGGCGCTCTTCCGGGCGCGCGGCTCGCAGATCGCCGCGTTCATCGGCGAGCCGGTCATTGGCGCGGGCGGCGTGATCCCGCCCGACGACGGCTACTGGGAGGCGGTCACGCGGCTCTGCGACGCCCACGGCATCCTGCTCGTCGTGGACGAGGTCATCACGGGGTTCGGACGGCTGGGCACGATGTTCGGGAGTGAGCGCTTCGGGATCGCGCCGGACATGGTGACATTCGCCAAGGGAGTGACGTCGGGCTACCTGCCCCTCGGCGGCGTGCTGGTCGGGCGGCGCGTCCAGGAGCCGTTCTGGGACGGCCCCGCGGGCCCGGTCTTCCGCCACGGCTACACGTACAGCGGGCACGCCACGGCCTGCGCAGCGGCACTCGCGAACCTCGACATCCTGGAGCGCGAGGGGCTGGTCGGCCGGGCCGCCGCGCTGGAGCCGGTCCTGGAGCGCGAGATCGCCCGGCTGGACGCCGCCCCGCTGGTCGGGGAGACGCGCGTGGTCGGGCTGACTGCGGCGGTCGAGCTCGACGGCGACGTCCTGGCCGTCGATCCGGGGCTGCCGGAGGCGGTGGCCGCGGCCGCACGTGGGTCCGGGGTGCTGACCCGCGTCCTGCGCGGCGTCGCCCTCCAGGTCTCGCCGCCGTTCGTGATCACCGAGGTGGAGATCCGAACGCTGGTGGACGGGCTTGAGGCCGCCCTGGCCGAGGTCGGCGCACAGGTGGCCGCGCACCGGTGAACGCTGGCGCCCCAGGGCCGCTTCGGCGCTCCGTCCCTGGTTCGGTTCGTCTCGACTGTCGCCGCGCGATGGCCGAGGTCGACGCTCGGCGGGCGATCAAGGCTGCCGTCCTCGGGCGTGGATGAGGATCGTTCACGTCGTGCCCGGCGAGCCGCTCCCCGAGCCGCGGGGAGCGCTTGGCGGGGCCGTGCTCGCCCGCGACCTGGCAGTCGGAGGCGAACGGTGGTCGAAGGGCCGGCGGCTGACGATGGTGGACCTCGATCTCCTCGCGGCAGGCGACGTCCGCGGGCTCGGCCCGGGGGCGGGCCCGGCACGCCCGGTCGCGCTCCTGGTTCCCGGGCGCGGCGATGTCCACGAGGACGATGCGGCGGTCCGCCTGGCGGTCGCCGTCGCGGGGCCGGGCCTCGAGGTCCGAGGACCCCACGAGTCGCGGATCGACCTGCTCGCCGTCGGCCCGGGTGCCCTCCGCGTCCACGCGATGCGCCTCGAGCAGCTGAACCGGATCGACGGGCTCAGCGTGTTCACGCTGTTCGACGGGCAGCTCGTGGCCGCAGGAACGTTGGTGGCGAGCATCAAGACGGGCCCGCACCTGGTCCCCGCGGCCGATGTCCTCAGGGGCGAGGCGGTCGCGGCCGCCGGCAGACCGGTCGTCGATGTCCGCCCGTACGCGGCGCGCCGGATCGCGGCGATCGTCAAGGAGTCCCTCGCGCCGGCCGGCCGGGCGCGCTTCGAGGCCGCGCTCGCGGCAAGGGTCGAAGGGCTCGGCTCCTCGCTGATCGCGCTCGCGTACGTCGCAGATGACCCTGCGGCCGCCGAGCGCGCGTTCCGCCACCTCCTGCGCGGGGCGGACCGCGCGGACGTGATCCTCACCGCGGGCGCCGTGTCAACGGATCCGACGGACGCGATCCTGGTCGCGTTCGCGGCTGTCGGCGGGAGGGTCGTCAGCCACGGCGTGCCGGCCCATCCGGGCTCCATGCTCTGGCTCGGGCGCGCCGGCCGGACGAGCGTCCTGGGCCTTCCCTCCTGCGGGGCGTACTCGACGGCGACCGCGGCCGACCTGGTCCTGCCCTGGCTGCTTGCCGGGGAGCCGCCGAACCGGCGGACGGTTGCCCGGCTCGGACACGGCGGAATCCTCACGAGGGAGATGCGCTTCCGCTTCCCGCCGTACGCGCGGTCGCTCGACGCCCCGGAGGGGTAGGGGAGGCGCACCGGGACCGTGCACGTCTGCGTCATGGCCGATCCGCTTGCCCCGACGGCCCACACGTCCCGCGGCGGACCCCCGGTGTACGATCCCGCCCATCCCGACCCCGAGCGAGGAACGATGGACGAGCAGAGCGCGGCGCTTCCCGACGAGCTGGCCACGATCGAGGGCCTCCAGGCCGCGTTCCGCCGGCGCGACTACGTCGCGGACCGCTCACTGATGACGGCGGTCTTCCTGGCCCTGCGCCTCGGCCGCCCGCTGCTCCTCGAGGGCGAGGCCGGCGTCGGCAAGACGCAGCTCGCAAAGACGCTCGCGGACACGCTGGGCACGCGGCTGATCCGGCTCCAGTGTTACGAAGGCCTGGACGTCACGACCGCCGTCTACGAGTGGAACTACGCGCGCCAGATGCTCGAGATCCGTCTGCGGGAAGCGCGCGGGGAGATCGGGACCGCGACGGCGCACGACATCTTCGGCCCCGAATTCCTCCTCAAGCGTCCGCTCCTCCAGGCGCTGGAGGCGCCCGACGGCGTGGCGCCGGTCCTGCTGATCGACGAGATCGACCGCGCCGACGAGGAGTTCGAGGCGTACCTGCTCGAGATCCTGTCGGATTTCCAGGTCACCATCCCGGAGATCGGGACGGTGACCGCGGAGCGGCCGCCCCGCGTGATCCTCACCTCGAACCGGACGCGCGAGGTCCACGACGCCCTGAAGCGCCGCTGCCTCTATCACTGGATCGACTACCCCAGCGCACACACGGAGATGGAGATCGTCCTTGCCCGCGTGCCCGCCACGCCGGATCGGCTGGCGCGCCAGGTCGTCGGCTTCGTCGGCCGGCTTCGGACGGCCGACCTCACGAAGGTTCCCGGCGTCGCCGAGACGCTCGACTGGGCCTCCGCGCTGCTCGCCCTTGGGGCGCGCGAGCTGGCGCCCGACGTCGTGGACGAAACGCTTGGAGTTCTCCTGAAGTACGAGGAGGACGTCCGGCGGGTGCGCGGCGCGGCGGCGGCCGGCTACCTCGACGAGCTCGTCGCGACGGGAACCTGAGGGACCCGCGGGCGCCCGCCATGACCGGCCTCCGTGCTCCCGTCCCGGACCCGCTCGATGCGTTCGACGGCTCCACCTTCCTGCGCAATGCGGTCCTCTTCACGCGGGCACTTCGCTCCGCGGGCGTCGTGACCGATCTCGGCGGGGCGCTTGATTTCGCCCGGGCGCTCACGCTCGTGGACGTCGGTGACCGGACGGAGGTGTACGCGGCCGGCTCGGCGATCTTCTGCCGGCGGCGCCTCGACCTCGAGATCTACGACGCAGTCTTCGACCAGTTCTGGCGGGGCTCGGGGCGGTTCTCGGCGGGATGGGGCTGGGCAGCACCGGGCGGCCGCCGCGAACGGGGACGCCGCGCGTGCACCGCGTGGAGATGCCGGACTGGGCCCGACAGGGACCCGCGCGCTCGGTCCTGCCGCGGGTCGGGGTCCTGCCGGAGGCGGCCGGCGTGATGCTGGCAGACCCGGGGTCGGCGCGGCCGCTGGCGCACGTGACGACCAGGGGGTGAACTGATGCGGGAGCTGCTGGAGACGGTCCGGGCGTGGCAGGCGGAGGGCGCGACGCTGGGCCGGGCGGTCGTCGTTCGGACGTTCGGTTCGGCGCCGCGACCGGAGGGCGCAACTCTCGCCGTCACGGCGGACGGGCGGCTGGCCGGGAGCGTCTCGGGCGGCTGCGTGGAAGGCGCCGCGTACGAGGAGATCCAGGCCGCCCGTGCGGCCGGCGTGAGCCGCGTCATCCGCTACGGGATCAGTGACGAGCAGGCCTGGGACGTGGGTCTTGCCTGCGGCGGCACGATCGACATCCTCGTGGAGCCGTACCTCCGGCCGGAGGTCGTGGAGGCCGCGGGCAGGAGCACCGGCTCCATCGTCGTGATCCCGTTGCCGGCCGACGCGCCGGCAGCGGCGTTCGGGCCGCATCCGCCTGGGGCCGGTGAACCGCCCGCGCCCGCATTCACGGTCGCCGATGACGGGAGCCTCGGCGGGTCGACCGGGCTGCCGGAGGCGGACGAGGCGATCGCCCGGGCGGCCGGGGAGTTGCTCGCGCGCGGAGGATCGACGACGGTCACGGCCGCCGGGCGGCAGTTCTTCCTGGAGGGCTACCCGGCCGCGCCGCGGCTGGTCGTCGTCGGGGCCGTCCAGGTGGCGATGCCGCTCGTGCGGATCGCGCGCGAGCTTGGGTACGTGACGGTGGTGGTCGACGGGCGGGCGGCCTTCGCAACGCCGGAGCGCTTCCCCGATGTCGACCGCCTGGTGGTTGGGTGGCCCGACGAGGTGGCCGACGTGATCGGCCTCGGCCCGGCCGACGCGGTCGCCGTGCTCACCCATGACGTCAAGTTCGACGAGCCGGCCATCATCGAGGGGCTCCGGCGCGGCTGCCGCTACGTCGGCGCGGTCGGTTCGAAGAAGACCCAGGCGGACCGGCGTACACGGCTCCAGGCGGCAGGGGTGACCGATGCCGAGCTGGCCCGACTGCGCGGACCGATCGGGCTCGACCTCGGCGGACGCGCGCCCGCCGAGACGGCGCTTGCGATCATGGCGGAGGTCGTCGCGGAGCGCTACGGCGGATCGGGCGTCCCGATGCACGTCCTGGCGCCAGCGAGCGCGTCCGCGTGATCAGCGTTTGCGACGCTGCGGCCGTCATCCTCGCCGCTGGCGTCGGCTCGCGCTTCGGCGGCGGGAAGGTCCGGGCGGCGCTGGATGGACGACCGCTCCTTGCCCACGTCCTGGCGGCCGTTCGCGAGGTTGGCATCGGGCGCGTGGTCGTCGTGCTCGGGCGCGATGCCGGTGCCGTCCTGGACGCGGTTCGGGACGTCGACCCGGCCGCGCTCGAGCAGGTCCTGGTCGCCGTCAACCCGGCGCCGGAGCGCGGGCTGGTCACGTCGCTCCGGCTCGGATTCGGCGCCGCGACCGCGGTGGCACCGCCTGCGTCACCGCCGGCCGGGGTGCTGGTGCTCCTCGGCGATCAGCCGCGCGTTCGCGCGGACGTGCTGCGCGTCCTGTTCGACGCGGCGGCGTCGGCCAACGCCATCGCGGTCGTGCCCCGCTATGCGGGAGACGCGGCGCCCAACCCCGTCCTGCTCCTGCCGGCCGGCTGGCCGCTCGTCGCAGGCCTCACGGGCGACCGTGGCCTCGGGCCGCTGCTCGCAGGCGACCCGGACTGGGTGGTCCGGGTGGCGGTTCCCGGTGCGAACCCCGACGTCGACACGCCGGCCGACCTTGCCGCCCTGGCCGCGGGATGAGCGTGGAGCCTGCAGACGTGCGCCACATCGCTGACCATGAAGGCCGTACGTACGCGTTCTGCTGTGCGGGCTGCCGCACTCGCTTCGCCAAGAACCCGGCGCGCTAGATGGCGCTGGCCTGATTACTCGTACCGAGGAACCGCCGCATGAAGTTCGAGGGCCGCGTCGAGATCCACGCCCCCCGCGCGAAGGTCTGGGCGTTCGTCACGGATCCTGACCAGATCGCAAGCTGCGCGCCGGGCGTCCAGTCGATCGAGAAGCTCGACGGTGGTCGGTTCAAGGCGCACGGCAAGGTCGGCTCAGGCCTTTTCAGCGCGAAGGTCGTGGTCGACGTCGAGTTCACGGAGATCCACGAGCCGGACGACGCGACGGTGCAGGCGCGCGGCCACGTGCCCGGGAGCGCCGTGGACGCCACCACGAAGATCGTGCTGACCGACGGCGCCGACGGCTCGACCGCCGTGGACTGGACCGCCGACGTCACCATCTCGGGGATGATCGCCAGCGTGGGCGCGGGGCGGATCGACGAGACGGCCAACAAGGGGATCGGCCAGACCTTCGACTGCATCAAGGCAAAGCTCGAGGCTTGACCTGGCCATCCCGAACGCACCGCTTCACCCACCTGGACGCCCTTCGCGCATGGAGCTCGTGATCCGTGCCATCGGACCGCTGCAGACGAACGTCTGCCTGGTCGGCGATCCGCGAACCCGCGAGGCGATCGTCATCGACGGTGCGATTCCCGGCCTGCCCTGGGTCGTCGACGAGCTGACGCGCCGCGACTGGCGGTTGCTCCTGATCGTCTCGACCCACGGCCACTGGGACCACACCGGCGAGAACGCCGCGCTCCAGGCATGGTCGCGGGAGCAGGCCGCGGACGCGGCCGGCGCCGAGATCGCGGCCCATCGCGCGGACTGGCACCACCTGACGGATCCCCGGCCGCTCTACGCGCCGTTCCCGATCCCGCCGTGCGTCCCGGCCGTCGAGCTCGCCGAAGGCGGCGTGATCCGTTTCGGCGACGTGCGGCTGGATGTCCTCCACACCCCGGGTCACACGGAGGGATCGGTCTGCCTCGTGTCCGGCGACGACGGCATCCTCTTCTCCGGGGACACACTGTTCGCGGGCGGCTGGGGCAGGGTCGACCTCCCCGGCGGCGACGCGATCGCGATGGCGGACTCGCTCGCGCGGCTGGCCGGCCTCCAGGGGTCCCTCCGCGTGGTGCCGGGCCACGGGCGCGAGACGACCATCGCGCGCGAGCAGCCGTGGCTGGAGCTGGTCGCGCGGGAGCGGCGGCTCCCGCTCTGACCTACGCCGGGTCGGCGTAGCCCCGGAACCGGACGCCCGGGATCGTCGGCGCCTTTGTCACTCGCACCAGCCGCGCGGCCTCGCGCTCGCTCATAGTCCGAACCTGCCGCGCTTCTCCCGGGCGCGGGCGGCGCCGTTCCGGCCGATGACCGCCCAGCGTTTCCGCTCCGCCCGGCGAGCGACGGCGTCGCGCTCCAGCGCCTGGTGGCGCTCCTCGAGGATCAGCTTGTGCCAGCCGGCCACCCGGTCG
>Ga0208079_1001514_pt1 | contig 12044 bp, 9 predicted proteins | sample NGESurdeep092012_5_FD_184474 | JGI IMG/M metagenome (GOLD analysis project Ga0208079, IMG submission 184474) | Arctic peat soil microbial communities from Barrow, Alaska - NGEE Surface sample 210-2 deep-092012 (SPAdes) | ecosystem: Environmental > Terrestrial > Soil > Wetlands > Peat ... | reverse complement strand
CAGCGACGTCGCCAACCTGGCCGTTCTCGGCTACGACCCGGCGGCCGTCTTCAGCGGGCGCAGCCCGCTCGAGGCCGCCAGCATCGGCGTCGATCTCGGCCCCGACGACGTCTCGTACCGCTGCAACCTGGTGACGGTCGTGGACGGCGTGATGAAGGACCACACGGCAGGGAGCATCGACAACGACGACGCCCGCCGCTGCGTCGCGGCCTTGCAGGCCGCGCTGGGCGGCGGGCGCTTCGAGTTCTACAGCGGCGTCAGCTATCGCAACCTCCTCGTCTGGCGCGGCGGCGAGCTCGTGCCCTGCACGCCGCCGCACGACATCCTCGACCGCCCGGTGGCCGGGTATCTGCCGGGGACGGCCGCCGGCGCGGCCGGTTCCGCGGCGGCCGAGGCGCTCGTCGCTCTGCAGCGCCGTGCCGACGAGGTGCTCGCCGGCGTGCGCCCGGCCACGAGCGCCTGGTTTTGGGGCGAAGGCAGGGCGCCCCACATGCCGCGCTTCAGCGAGCTCTACGGGCTCAGCGGCGCCGTCGTCGGGGCCGTGGACCTGGTGCGTGGCATCGGCCGGCTGGCCGGCCTCGACGTGATCGACGTGCCGGGCGCCACCGGCGACCTCGACACCGACTACGGCGCCAAGGCGCGCGCCGCCGTCGCGGCGCTGGACGACCACGACCTCGTGTGGGTGCACGTCGAGGCACCGGACGAGGCCGCCCACATGGGCGACCTGCGCGCCAAGGTGCGCGCCATCGAGCGCGTCGACGCCGAGGTGCTGGCCCCCATCCTCTCGGCGCCGCAGCGGCCGGCCGCTATGGTGCTGCCCGACCACCACACGCCACTCTCCACGCGCACGCACGCCGATCCGCCCGTGCCGTTTGTCATCAGCGAGCCGCTCCCGGGTTCGGGCGGCGGCGGCGCGCTGACCTTCGGAGAGGCCGACGCCGCCGCCACCGGCCTGCTGGTGGCGAGCGGCGCCGAACTCATGCGCCTGTTCCTCGAGGCTACGGGGTAAGAACTCCGCGTCGCCCGCGGGCCTTGATCTCACACCAGCGAAGCACGAGAGCGAGTCATGACCGCGTCGCCATCACAACCCGAGCGCAGCTCCGCAGGGAAGGAGCAGTACAGCGGAGCCGCCGGAGAACCGGTGGTCACGACGACCGCCGAACGCTACGTGATGAGCGGCGGGCGCACCCCGCGCCTGGCGATCAAGGAAGGCGACCTCTTCCTGTACAGCGACGCGCTCGGCCAGGCGCCCGGCAGCGAGAACTCGGTGCTCGGCCTCTTTTACCACGACACCCGCTACCTGAGCCGGCACGAGCTCATGATCGCCGGCCGCCAGCCGGTGCTTCTCTCATCGACGGCCGAGCGCGGCTACGCGGCCACCGTGGAGCTCACCAACCTCGAGGCGCGCACCCCGGACGGGCGCACGCTCCCGCAGGCGAGCGTGCACGTGCGGCGCACGCGCTTCCTCGCCGACCGCCTGCACGAGCTGCTGCGGGTGCACAATTACCATCACGACGACATCGAGCTCGTGCTCGACCTGTACTTCGACGCCGACTTCGCGGACCTCTTCGAGGTGCGTGGACTGCGGCGCCGCAAACGCGGGACGCGGCTGGCGCCGAAGGTCGAGGGCGACACGCTCACGCTCGCCTACCTGGGCCTGGACGACGTCCTGCGCGAGACTGTCGTCAACTTCACCGACTCTCCCGAGTCGGTGAAGCAGGGCCGGGCGCGCTATCGCCTGCAGCTGGCGCCCGGGGAGCGCGCCGTCTTGCGCTACGACGTGAGCGTCGTCGCGCCGGACGCGCCCGCGCCGCGCGAGGGCGACTTCAACTCCAAGCTCGGCGTTCTGCGTCACGAGCACGAGCGCTGGGACTCCGGCGCCACCGACATCTTCACCGACAACGAACAGGTGAACCACGTGCTGCGCCGCGGCCAGGACGACCTGCGCATGCTGGCCGCCACCGTGAACGGCGAACGTATCGCGCTGTCCGGCCTCCCCTGGTTCGTGGCGCCCTTCGGGCGCGAGCTGCTGCTGGTCGGCCTCGAGACGATGCTCCTCGACCTGCGCTGGTCGCAAGCCGCCGTGGACTTCCTGGGCCGCGCCCAGGGTGCCCACGACAGCGCCTTCAGGGAGGAGCAGCCCGGCAAGATCATGCACGAGCTGCGCCGCGGCGAGCTCGCCAACCTCCACGCGATCCCGCACACGCCGTACTTCGGTTCGGTCGACGCGACGCCGCTGTGGCTGCTCGCGGTCGCCGAGCTCACGATGTGGACCGGCGACCTCGACGGCTTCGACTTCCGCCGCGACGCCGTGGACGCCGCGCTCGCCTGGCTGGACGTGTACGGCGATTTCGACGGCGACGGGTTCGTGGAGTACGAGCGCCGCTCGCGGGCCGGCCTGCGCAACCAGGGCTGGCGCGACGCCGGCGACGCCGTCCTTCACGCCGACGGCTCGCAGGCCGCGGGCCCTATCGCCCTCGCGGAGACGCAGGGCTACGTGTACTACGCCAAACGTCGCCTCGCCGCGCTCTACGGGCAGCTCGGCGACGTGCAGCGCGCCGAGCGTCTGGCCCAGGAGGCCGCCGATCTCAAGCGACGCTTCAACGAGCGGTTCTGGATGGAGGACGAGGGGTTCTTCGCGATGGCGCTCGACGGCGAGAAGAAGCAGGTGAAGTCCGTCTGCTCGACCATCGGTCACGCGCTGTGGTCGCGCATCGTCGCCGACGAGCACGTGGCCGCCGTGGTCAAGCGCCTCATGGCGCCCGACATGTTCACGGGCTGGGGCGTGCGCACGTTCAGCAAGGACATGAAGGGCTACAACCCCGTGAGCTTCTACAACGGCAGCGTCTGGCCCTACGACACCGCGATCATCGCCAACGGCATGAAGAAGCAGGGCTACGTGCAGGAGTCCAACCGCCTGGCCTGGGGTCTCGTGGAGGCCGCCGTGGCGCACGAGTACTCGCGTCTGCCGGAGATGTTCTGCGGCTTCACGCGGCAGTCGATCAACAGGCCCGTGTCGTTCCCCATGGCCTGCTCGCCCGACGCCTGTTCGGCGGGCGCCCTGTTCATGATCCTCCAGTCGATGGTGGGCATCTACGCGCGGGCCGAGGAGAACGTCGTGTACGTCCACAACCCGGAGCTGCCCAAGTGGCTCGGCGAGGTGACGCTGTCCAACCTCACGGTGGGTCGCACGACCATGCGGCTGCGCTTCCGCCGTGAGGGCAGCCAGACCAGCTTCTCCGTCCTCGACAAACAGGGTCCGGGGCGTATCGTGGTGGTGGAATGACCATGGCGCAGCTGACCATCGCCCACATCTCCGATCTGCACGCCGGCTCGCCGTACTTCGTGCCCACGCTCATGGACCGCGTGGTCGTCGAGCTCAACGAGCTGCGGCCCGACATCGTCCTCTGCACCGGCGACCTCACCGAGATGGGCTTCCGTCAGGACTATCTCGTGGCGCAGGAGTATCTGGAGCGCATCGAGTGCCCGCGGCTCGTCGTGATCCCCGGCAACCACGATGCCCGCCACGTCGGCTACGTGCACTTCGAGGAGCTCATCGGCCCCCGCTCGCAGACGCTGCAGTTCGACGAGGTCACCATCGTGGCCGTCGACTCCACGGAGCCGGATCTCGACTACGGGCAGATCGGCCGCGCGCGCTACGACTGGCTCAAGGACAAGTTCTCGGGACCGGCCGCGTTTCGCATCTTCATGCTGCACCACCACCTTCTGCCGGTGCCCGGCACCGGGCGCGAGCGCAACATCGTCTACGACGCCGGCGACGTGCTCGAGGTGTTGCAGGAGTGCGGCGTCAACCTCGTGCTGGGCGGGCACAAGCACGTGCCCTACGCTTGGCGTCTCGAGCGCCTGTTCGTGGTCAACGCCGGCACCTGCAGCTCGCAGCGCCTGCGCGGCCACACCAAGGCCTGCTACAACATCGTGCGCCTCGACGGCGACCGCGTGGAGGTGGTGCGCAAGTACCCCTTCCACGGCACGGAGACGCTCATCGACTTCGTGCCGTCCACGGCGTCGTTTGAGAAGTACATCTGTCCCGTTCCCGAGGAGGATGGCCGATAGGGGAGACCCTGCCGCGCGCCGTCGTGGTGATCGACGGCGAGCACTATCCGCCCGTGGTGGCCGCCGCCCTCGAAGGGCTGCGGCGGCGCTACGATGTGGTCGCCGGCATCTTCGCCGGAGGCCGCGAGAAGCTGCGCGACGGATCCGCCGCCGCGCCGGGTCTCGCGGCCTGGCCGGGTGCGGGCCTCGACAGCTTGGCGAGGGAGCTCGGCCTGCCGTGGCTCGCCGGTGTCGAGCCGGGCGGCGGCGACGTCGCCGCCGTGCTCGAGGCGGTGCGTGCGACGCTCCGCGAGGCGCGCGCAGAGGCCCTTGTCGATCTCTCGGACGAGCCCGTGATCGGCTACCGCGAGCGCTTCCTCCTGATGAGCGCCGCGCTGGCCGAGGGCGCGCGCTACGTGGCCGCCGACACGGAGGTCAGGCCGCAGCGCTTCGCGCTTCTGGACGCCATGCCCGCGCTCGGCGTGATCGGCACCGGCAAGCGCGTGGGCAAGACGGCGGTCAGCGGCTGGCTGGCGCGGCGGCTCGACGCCCGGCTCGCGGGCCGGGGCGGCGTCGTCGTGGTCGCCATGGGCCGCGGCGGGCCGCCGGAGCCCGAGCTCGTGCTCGGCGCCGAAGGCCTGGGCCCGGCCGAGCTGCTCGCGGCCTCGCGTGGCGGCCGCCACGCCGCCAGCGACTGCTACGAGGACGCCGTCCTGGCGGGAGTGACCACCATCGGCTGCCGCCGCTGCGGCGGCGGCCTGGCCGGCGCGCCGTACGACGACAACGTGCGCGAGGCGCTGCCGCTCCTGCAAGCCAGCGGCGCGGCGCTGGCCGTGTTCGAGGGCAGCGGCGCCGTGGTGCCGCCCGTAGCCTGCGACGCCACGGTCTGCGTGGCCGGGGCCGGCCAGCCGCTCGATTACGTTGCCGGTTATCTCGGCACCTACCGGCTGCTCCTCAGCGACGCGCTCGTGCTGACGCAGTGCGAGCCGCCGTTCGCCGAGGCCGGCGACGTGGCGGCGCTGGCCGCCGCGGCGGCGGCCGTCAAGCCCGGTCTGCGGATCGTGCAGACGGTGTTCCGGCCGCGGCCGGCGCAGCCCGTCCGCGGCCGCAGGGTGGCCTTCTTCACGACGGCGCCCGAGGGCGCCGTGCCGCGGCTCGCGCAGGCGCTCGCCGACGACCATGGCGCCGACGTCGTCCTCGTCTCGACCGGCCTCGCCGACCGCGGCAAACTGGCGCCGGACGTGGCGCGCGCCGCGAAGGAGGCCGACGTCTTTCTCACCGAGATCAAGGCGGCGGCGGTGGACGTGGTGGCCGAGGCCGCCGCCGCAGCGGGCCGCGAACTCGTGTTCTGCGACAACGAGCCGCTCGCGCGCGAGGGCGACCTGGGCAGCGTCGTAGACGAGCTCGAGCAGCTGGCCGTCGAACGCTTCGCGGCGCGCGGCCGCGGCCGGCCGGCCGACGGCTCGGGTGGCGGCCCGGTCGGGGAGGTCTGACGATGCTCGACGACCGTGACGTGCGGCTGATCGACGAGGGCGACGAGGCGCCGTTCAGCAAAGGCCTCATGGCGCAGACGCTCATGGCGACCGGCCTGGCGCCCGAGCAGGCCTACGGCGTGGCGGCCGCCGTGGAGCGGCGCCTGCGGCGCCGCGGGCCGGCGGCCCTCACCCTCGCCGACCTGCACAAGATCGCGCGCGAGCAGCTCGGCGACCTGCAGGGCGACATCCTCATCCAGCGTTTTCGCCAGTGGCAGACCCTGCGCCGCCTCGAAACGCCGCTGATCGTCCTCATCGGCGGCGCCACCGGCGTCGGCAAAAGCACGCTCGCCACCGAGCTCGCCCACCGCCTCGGCATCACGCGTGTGATCAGCACCGACATGGTGCGTCAGACGATGCGCGCCTTCTTTGCGCCCGAGCTCATGCCGGCCATCCACACGTCCTCGTTCGACGCCGCGTCCGCGGTGCGCGTGCCCGTGCCGCGCGAGACCGACCTCAGCAAGGTCGGGTTCATGGAACAGACGAAGGCCGTCTCCGTGGGCATCGAGGCGATCGTCGCCCGAGGCATCGACGAGGCGCAGCGCATGGTGATCGAGGGCGTGCACATCGTGCCCGGCTTTCTCGAGCGCTCACGCTGGCGCGAGGCCCTGGTGCTCGAGTTCGTGCTCGCCGTGCAGGACAAGGCCCGTCATCGCGGCAATTTCTCGGTGCGCGAGTGGGAGACGGGCGGCATCCGGCCGCTGCGCCGCTATCTCGATCATTTCGCCCAGATCCGCCGCATCCAGAAGTACATCGTCGGCCGCGCCGCGGCTTTGGGCGTCCCGGTAGTGGACAATCCCAGCCTCGACGAGAACCTGAGCGAGGTTCTGGGAGCCATCCTGGAGCGCGTCGAGGAACAGAGCGCGGCCGCCGGCGATTGAACCGCTTCAGTTCCGCGCGGCGCGTCCGATATACTGTGTATCCTCCGACCCGGCCTCTCTTCCCGCCGGGCGCCCCGGCATTGCAGGGGTGAGGGCGCCCCACAGCGATCCAGCGGCCCGCAGCGGCCGCACATCACGGAGAGAGCACATGGCTTGTCGTCCGGCCGTCGTCGAGGTTAGTGGGAATCTCTTGCGCGGTATGACATACTCTGAAGCGGAGTCCGCACGGACCCCGTCTTCCATCGCATCATCCACTTCTACTCGTTCGACATCTCCCAGGCGAGACGGCTGCAAGCCGCGCGGGGCGATGTCAGAGGTCCCGGGAGCCCATGAGCACTGACGAACACACAGACCAGATGACCGTACCTACCGAGCCGGCAGTGCCGGCGATCGAGTCTGCGCCAGCGGCGCAGGCGCCCGCCGCCGCCAAGCCGGCCGCCAAGCCCGCCCGTTCGGCCAGGGCCGAGAAGGCGGAGACGGCTCCGCCGTTCGCCCCGTCCGCCGAGACGGTCGCGTCCGCTACGTCCGCCGCCTTCGCCGGCGACGGGCAGGCCGCGGCGCCCGTCGCTCCGCCGGCCGATCGGCCGGCCGGCGATGCCCCCGCGGCCGACACGCCCGCGGCGGCGCCCTCCGACCCTTCCGCCGGCGACGGCGAGCGGCCCTCCGGCCCGCAGCCCGGCCACCAGGGTCAGCAGCGCCAGCAGCAGGGCGGGGGCAAGGGCAAGAACCGCCGCGGCCGCGACCGCGACCGCGACAAGCCGCGGCAGGAGCCGCGCGACGACCGACCGTCCATCCCCTGCACCGGCATCCTCGACGTGCTGCCGGACGGTTTCGGCTTCCTGCGCACCAACGGCTTCACCCAGGGCGACCGCGACGTGTACGTGTCGCTCAGCCAGATCCGCCGCTTCGGCCTGCGCCGCGGCGACGAGATCCTCGGCCAGGTACGCGAGCCCAAAGACAACGAGAAGTACAACGCCCTTCTCAAGATCGACGCCGTCAACGGCATCGACCCCGAGGTGGCGCCCAAGCGCCCGGTGTTCGAGCAGCTCACGCCGCTCTTCCCGGAGGAGCGCCTGCGCCTCGAGACCGAGGAGCACGACACGGCCGCGCGCATCATGGACCTGCTCTGCCCCATCGGCAAGGGCCAGCGCGGCCTGATCGTCTCGCCGCCGAAGGCCGGCAAGACCACGATCCTCAAGAAGCTGGCCAACTCCATCGCGGCCAACAACCCGGACGTCGACCTCTTCGTGCTGCTCGTCGACGAGCGTCCCGAAGAAGTCACCGACATGAAGCGTTCGGTGATCGGCACGGTGGTGTCCAGCACCTTCGACCAGCCCAGCGAGAACCACGTGCAGGTCACCGAGCTCGTGCTCGACCGCGTCAAGCGTCTTGTCGAGATGGGCCGCGACGTCGTGGTGCTGCTCGACTCCATCACGCGCATGGCGCGCGCCTTCAACCTCAACACGCCGGCCAGCGGCCGCATCCTCTCGGGCGGCGTCGACAGCACGGCCCTGTACCCGCCCAAGAAGTTCTTCGGGGCGGCGCGCAACATCGAGGAGGGCGGCTCGCTCACCATCCTCGCCACGGCCCTGGTCGACACCGGCTCGCGCATGGACGAGGTGATCTTCGAGGAGTTCAAGGGCACCGGCAACATGGAGATCCGCCTCGACAGGCGCCTCGCCGACAAGCGCATCTTCCCGGCCATCGACATCGAGATGACCGGCACGCGCAAGGAAGAGCTGCTCATGGAGCCCGCCGAGGCGGCCGCCGTGTGGAAGCTCCGCGGCGTGCTGCACAGCCTCGAGCCGGCCGCCGCCATCGAGCTGCTCATCAAGAAGGTGCGCGAGACCAAGAGCAACGCCGAGTTCCTCAGCGCGCTGCAGAAGAACTCGCGCTGAGGGCCGGGCCGGCGCGGCTCGCCGGCCCGCGTTTGAAGCCGGGAACGATTTCAGCCGAGACGGCGTTCCGTGCTATCATGCCGGCTCGGCCTGTGTGGGCCGTCCGCGAGTGATCCGGGTTTGCTCTCAGAAGGGATCCGTTGCCATGAAGAAAGACATCCATCCGAAGTACGAAGAAGCGACCGTGCACTGCTCCTGCGGCAACACGTTCACGACGCGCAGCACCAAGTCTGATCTGCACATCGAGCTGTGCTCGCAGTGCCACCCGTTCTACACGGGCAAGCAGAAGCTGGTCGACTCCGGCGGGCGCGTCGAGCGCTTCAAGCGCCGCTACGACAGGAAAGCCAAGCCCGCGAAGGCCGAGGCCGCCGAGGCCGCACCTACCAAGGCCGAAGCCCCCAAGGCCGAAGCCCCCAAGGCCTGATGGGAGCCCTGAGGTGAACGCCGAGCTCCGCGTCACACTCCTCCAGCATACGCCCGACCCCGACCGCGCCGTCGCGATCGCGGGTCGGCTCTGTTATGCGCCCGTGTCGGCCGCCGACCTCAAGCAGGAGATGGGCGACGAGGACGTCGCCAAGCTCGTGCGCATCCTCGTGCGGTCCGGTCACCACTCCGCCCTCGAGCACGCCTCCTTCAGCTTCGCCGTCGACGGGGTCTCGCGCGCCCTCACGCACCAGCTGGTGCGTCACCGCGTGGCCAGCTACAACCAGCAGTCGCAACGGTACGTGAACTTCGGGGCCGGCGACAGTTTCGTCGTCCCGCCCTCCGTGTCCGTCAACCCTGAGGCCGAGGCGGTGTTTCTCAAGGCCATGGAGCAGGCCCGCGTGGCCTACGACAGGCTGCTCGAGCTGGGCCTCGCCGAGGGCCGGACCCGCGAGAGCGTGCAGGAAGACGCGCGCTTCGTGCTCCCCAACGCCGCCGAGACCAAGATCGTCGTCACCATGAACGCGCGCGAGCTGCGCCACTTCTTCCAGGTGCGCTGCTGCAATCGCGCGCAGTGGGAGATCAGGGCGCTCGCCTGGGAGATGCGCGGCATGGTCAAGGAACTGGCGCCCAACCTCTTCGAGCGCACTGGCTCCGGCTGCCTCTACGGCACATGCCCGGAGGGCAAGATGACCTGCGGGAAGCCGTACAAGCCAGAAGACGTCGACGGGCCGACCGCCGCGCGCGGCTAGCCGCTGGCCGCGCGACGGTCGCGACGGTCTTCAGCATGATCACGCGACTCTCTCACAACGCGCTCTGGATGATGAACGTGGCCGCCCTGTGGGCGCGCCGCGCCCAGGTCGGCGGCCAGGCCGTCATCGAGGGCGTCATGATGCGCGGCGTCGACCACTGGTCGCTCGCCGTGCGCCGCCCCGACGACACCATCGGCGTCCACGAGTTCCCCCTGGTCAGCTGGATGAAGCGCTATCCGATCCTCAAGACGCCGGTCGTCCGCGGCGTCGTGGCGCTCGTCGAGTCGCTGGTGATCGGGGTGCGTGCCCTCACCATGTCGGCCAACGAGTCCATCGGCGAGGAGGAGCAGCAGCTCAGCCGCAAGGAGATCGGCGGCACGCTCATCGTCGCCTTCGCCTTCGCCATCGGCCTCTTCTTCGTGGCGCCGCTGTTCCTCACCGGGCTGTTCAAGCACTGGATCGGGTCGGGCTACATGTTCTGGGCGGTCGAAGGCTGCGTGCGCGTGGGCATCTTCCTCCTCTATCTCGCCATCATCACCCAGATCAAGGACCTGCGCCGCGTCTTCGAGTACCACGGCGCCGAGCACATGAGCATCCACGCGCTCGAACACGGGGACGAGCTCACCGTCGAGAACGTCGAGCACTACCGCACCCTGCACCTGCGCTGCGGCACGTCGTTCCTGCTCATCGTGCTGCTGGTGGCGATCTTCGTGTTCGCCCTTGTCGGCCGGCCGGCGTGGTACTGGCTCATCCTCAGCCGCATCATCCTGGTGCCCCTCATCGCCGGCGTCAGCTACGAGATCATCAAGTTCGCCGGCCGCCACGAGAACAGCGGCTTCGTGCGCACCGCCATGGCGCCCGGTCTCGCGCTGCAGTGGATGACCACCAAGCAGCCCGACAGCGCCCAGGTCGAGGTGGCCATCGCCGCGCTCGAGAAGATCATCGAGCTCGAGCCCCAGGACCGCCCGCCGGTGAAAGGCGTGGAGGTCATGGCGTAAGCTCTTCGCATGGCCGCCATCGACAACCTCATCGACGAGATCGAGCGCTCCTACGAGGAGCTCAACACGCAGCTCGCCGACCCCGAGGTGCTCGGCGACCGCGCGCGCTACGCCGACATCGCCCGCAAGCACGCCGAGCTGCAGCAGGTCTACGAACTGGCGCGCCGCTTCCGCGAGGCCGAGCAGACCGTGGCCGACGCCGAAGGCCTCCTCGGTGACGACTCCTCCGACGCCGAGATGCGCGACTTCGCGCAGGAGGAGCTCGGCGAGGGCCGCCGCCGGCTCGAGGAGCTCAGCGAAGAGATCCGCGTACGCATGCTCACGCGCGACCCCAACGACGCCAAGGACGTGATCATCGAGATCCGCGCCGGCACCGGCGGCGACGAGGCGTCGCTGTTCGCCGGCGACCTGGCGCGCATGTACACGCGCTACGCGCAAGCGAAGGGCTTCGAGGTCGACATCCTGAGCGCCAACGAGAACGACAACGGCGGCTACAAGGAAGTCACGCTCGAGGTCAAGGGCCGGGGCGCCTTCTCGGCCCTCAAGTACGAGAGCGGGGTGCACCGCGTGCAGCGCGTCCCGGCCACCGAGGCCGCGGGGCGCATCCACACCTCTGCCGCTACGGTCGCCGTCCTGCCCGAGGCCGAGGAGATCGAGATCGAGATCCACGCGGGCGACCTGCGCGTCGACATCTTCCGCGCCCGCGGGCCCGGCGGCCAGAGCGTCAATACCACCGACTCGGCGGTCCGGCTCACGCACGTGCCCACCGGCGTCACCGTGAGCTGCCAGGACGAGAAGAGCCAGCTGCAGAACAAGGAGCGCGCCCTGCGCATCCTGAGGGCGCGCCTCTTCGAGCTCGAACAGGCGAAGCAGGACGAGGAGCGCGGCGCGGCGCGCCGCACCATGGTCGGCAGCGGCGACCGCGCCCAGAAGATCCGCACCTACAACTTCCCGCAGAATCGCGTGAGCGACCACCGCATCGGGCTCACCAGCCACCGCATCGCCGAGGTGATGGAGGGCGAGCTCGACGAGTTCACCGAGGCCCTGGCCGCCGAGGACCGGCGCAAGCAGCTGGCGGCCGCCGGCGGGGAGTGAACGTGGCGGCGAGCGTGAGCGACGCGCTCCGCTCAGCCACGGAGTGGCTGCGCGCCAGCGGGTCTCGCTCGCCGCGTCTCGACGCCGAGCTGCTGCTGGCCACCGCCCTGGGCGTGGACCGCGCCGAGCTGTTCCGCACGCCGGAGCGCGTACTAACGCGAATCGAGGAGCGTCGCTTCGACGGCTACCTCGTGAGGCGCCAGGCCCGCGAGCCCGTCGCCTACATCCGCGGGCGCCGCGCCTTTCGCGCCATCGAGCTCGAGGTCACGCCTGCGGTGCTGATCCCGCGGCCCGAGACCGAGACGCTGGTGGACGTGGCGCTCGAGGCGCTGGCCGCGGTGCCGGCAGGGGGCGACGCGGCCGGCGGCGCTCTCGGCGACGGGCCGCCGGGCGCGGAATCCGGGCCGAGCGG
>Ga0208079_1001512_pt1 | contig 12047 bp, 10 predicted proteins | sample NGESurdeep092012_5_FD_184474 | JGI IMG/M metagenome (GOLD analysis project Ga0208079, IMG submission 184474) | Arctic peat soil microbial communities from Barrow, Alaska - NGEE Surface sample 210-2 deep-092012 (SPAdes) | ecosystem: Environmental > Terrestrial > Soil > Wetlands > Peat ... | reverse complement strand
GCCGGCACCAGTCCACTTGACAACCATATGGCCCTAATTGTGGGATGAGTTCAACAGCAAGCCGCCGCGGACGACCTGCAACTGGCCCGCGATTCAAAAGATGCGGCTGCACAAGAACAAACAACGATTGGGAGGACGCCGTGAACCGACGTGAATTTGTCACTGGGCTCGTCGCGCTGCCGGCTTTGGTCCGGCCGGCCGCCGCCGAAGTTTCCAGCATCAAGCTCGGCAAGCAATACGGCCTGCCGTTTCTCCCGCAAATGGTCATGGAGGAGCAAAAGCTGATCGAGCAACACGCGCAGCGGCTCGGAGTCAACGGGCTCACCGTCGGCTGGCAGACCATGGGCGGTCCGGGCGCGCTCAACGACGGACTGCTGAGCGGACAGATTCAATTCGTCAACGTCGCGTCACCTTCGCTCGCCACGCTGTGGGATAAGACGTTCGGTTCGCCGCAGGAGGTGCGCGCGGTGTGCACCGTGCAGTCGATGCCTTATGTGCTGACGACACGAAATCCGAACGTGAAGACGATCGCGGATTTCTCCGCCAGCGACCGTATCGCCGTCCCTACCGTCAAGATTTCCGGTCAAGCCATGGCGCTGCAAATGGCGGCCGCCAAGCTGTGGGGTTTTGAAAAATACGACAAACTCGACGAGTTCACGGTGACCATGGGACATCCCGACGCCATGCAGTCGATGCTGACGGGCCAGACGGTCAACAGCCATTTCGCCGTGGCGCCGTTCAATTACTACGAACTCAAAAATCCGAGCATTCATATCGTGCTCAAAAGCTACGACACCGACGGCAAACACACCAACGGCATTCAGGTCACAACCAAGACCTTCCACGACGCCAATCCAAAGATCTGCATGGCGGTGCGCGCATCGCACGAGGAAGCCAATGCGTTCATCAAGCGCGAGCCGAAGGCCGCCGCGCAAATCTACCTGAAACTCACCAATGACAAGAAGAATTCGGCCGACGATCTGGTGGCGATGATCACCGATCCCGACATCGACTACACGACCGCGCCGGCCAATCTGATGAAGCACGTCGAGTTCATGCACAAGGTCGGCCGCATGAAACACATGCCGGCGTCCTGGCAAGACCTGTTCTTCGCCGAGGCGCACGACCTCAAGGGCAGCTGACGCGCCGCCGGCTCGTGACCTATTGGGCCATGATGTGCCCTTCTTTGACGACGCGGCCCCACTTGGCCGTTTCCGATTCGATGTAAGCCCCGAATTCCGCTGGCGCCATCTTCACGACCGAGGCTCCTTCCACCTCGAATTGTTTCTTCAGCTCCGGCGCTTCAAGCGCGGCTGAGACGGCCTTATTCAGTTTCTCGACGATCGCCGGCGGCGCGCCGACGGGCGCGAGCATCCCCCACCAATTATTGGCCTCGTATCCGGGCACGCCTGATTCCGCGATCGTCGGCACATCGGGCAACACCGGATTGCGTTTGGCGCCGCCGGTCGCCAAGGCCTTGAGCTTGCCGGCCTTGACGTGCGGCGTCGTCTGAATCAGCGAACTGAACACGATTTTGGTATGGCCGCCCATGACGTCGATCATGGCCGGGCCACCGCCCCGGAACGGCACGTGCACGATGTCGACGCCGGCCATGAGCTTGAACAGCTCGCCGCCGAGATGCTGGAAACTGCCGATGCCAGCCGACGCGTACTGCAATTCGCCCGGCTTCTGCTTGGCGAGCGCGATCAATTCCTGCACTGAGTTGACCGGTAATTCCGGATTGACCGCAAGCACGTTGGTGCCGCTACCGAAACTGGCGACCGGGACAAACGCTTTGGCGTGATCGTAAGGCAGTTTGTAGAGCCACGGATTGACCGCGTGCGCCAGCGAGATGACGAGCAGCGTATATCCGTCCGGTTCCGCCTTGGCGGCGATGTCGGTACCGATCGTTCCGCCGGCGCCGCCGCGATTGTCGACATAGACCTGCTGGCCCAACTGCTCGCTCAAATGACGAGCGACGAGACGGCCGACCACGTCGTTGCTGCCGCCCGGCGGGAACGGAATGATGAGGCGTATTTGCCTGTTTGGGTATTCGTCGGCGGCAGCGCCGGCGGTCAATGCCAGCAGCACCGCGCCGGCTTTCAGGAACCGCGATAGCAGACCGTACATCGTTTCCCCCTCCTTGCGGATCACGCGAATTTCGAGTGCGCCTCTTAATCGAGCGCCTGGGATCAAGAGCTTAAGTGAAAGCTATCATCGTAGGAAATGGCGCGCCCGGAGAGATTCGAACTCCCGACCCCCAGATTCGTAGTCTGGTGCTCTATCCAGCTGAGCTACGGGCGCTGATACCGTTGCCGGGAAATCGGGCCGCGGAACCGAGGGATAGCTATCGCCTTGGGGTTTCATTGGCAAGGGTTGCCGGTGTTAACGCTGATCTACCCTGCTCGGTTTGGGCCCAGGCCAGCGCCTGGTTCTCGACGCGAATGCGGGTGGCGAGCAGCCCCGCATTGGCGAGCGAAAAGACCAGCGCAAACAGCGGCAACCCAAGCGCCAGCGGAACCACCGCGACCTCGGCAACGACGACCAGGTAATTTGGATGCCGCAGCCAGCGGTAGGGCCCGCGCGCAACCGGCGCAACGCAAGGCAGCGCGATCACCCGCGTGGTCCAGCGCCGGCCCAGCGTAGCGATCACCCACAGCCGGCCTGCCTGCAGCAGGATGAAGACCGTGAGCCAGAACGGATCGACGCTGCGATCGTGACCGAGCAACCACAGGCCAAGCAGCCAAAACGTATGCAGCGCGACCATCAGGGGATAATGTGCGGCGCCGAATTCGACGCCGCCCTCCGCGCGCAGCCGCACGGTGTTCCATTGCGCGAACCCGAGTTCGGCCAGCCGCTGCACGATCAGGAAGATAACCAGCCAGGCCCCCTCACCCATGTGCATTTTCCTTGCGCATGATCTTCTCCGAAAACCCGTTCCCACTTTTCGGGATCATGCGCTGGCCTCAAGCGCAAGGAAGCTCGCGGTGAAGCCGGGTCCGAGCGCGGAGAGCACCGCCGTACCGCGCAAGCCGCGCTTGAGCGCGCGCTCGAGCACGAACAGCACGCTCGGCGCCGACATGTTGCCATGGCCGCGCAGCACCTCGCGCTCGTCGCGCAGCGTGCCCTTCTGCAGATCGAGCGCGGTCTCGATGGCGTCGAGCACCTTGGCGCCGCCCGGATGACAGATGAATTGCGGCGCGACGAGCTTTGCGGCGTTCACGAAGCGGCGGGCCGGCGCCGCCAGCCGCTGCTCGACGAAGCGCGGCAGCGAGCGCGACAGCACGACCCCGAAACCGACCGGATCGATCGACCAGCCCATGATGTCGAGCGTGCCGGGCCAGGTGTGGTCGGCGGTGGCGCCGATGCGTAGCGGCGCATCCTCGCGCTCGGCCCGCAGCACGACCGCGGCGGCACCGTCGCCAAACAGCGCCGAGGAGATCACGTCGGCCTTGGCGGTGCGGTCGCTACGGAATGCCAGCGTGCATAGTTCGACCACGACCACCAGCACGACTTCGCCCGGCTCGGCGCGCGCAAGCCTTGCACCGATCGACAGTCCCGAGACCCCGCCGGCGCAACCGAGCCCGAACACCGGCACCCGCATCGCTGATGGCTTGAATCCCATTTCCGCAGCCACGCGCGCTTCCAGACTCGGCGTTGCGATGCCGGTGGAGGAGACGGTGATGATCACATCGACGTCACGCGCGGCGACGCCGGCGCGATCAAGCGCAGCACGCGCGGCCTGCACGAACAACGCGCTGGCGCCGTCCAGATAGGCCTGGGTGCGCTCGGTCCAATCGTGCGGCGCATCGAACCATTCGATCGGGCGCACCGAATAGCGCCGCTCGATGCCGGCGTTGACGAATACGTCGGCGAGCTTCGGATAACGGGCAAAGGATTTGGCGTAGATGCGGCGCGCGAAATCGGCGACCGCCGACTGTTCAAGCTGATGCGGCGGCACTGCCGTCGCCAGCGCAAGCAACGTCACCGGCGTTGAGGCCATGCCCATACCCATTGTTGTAGACGAAAGTCGCCCGTATCTGACGAACACCGCGGGAGGGCGGCTGTTCCCCGAGCTTTATGCCCTTACCCGCTCGCCACGCCGGGAATTGAGATCGACCGCGCGGTCGGGGATCGTGATGCTGAAGGTGGCGCCGATGGTTCCCGGCACCAGGCGGATGTCGCCGCCATGGGCACGCACCAGTTCGTCGGCAATGGCTAAGCCCAGCCCGGCGCCGCCGGAACGCGTGGAGCCCTGAAAGGCCTGGAACATATGGGTCCGCGCCTTTTCCGAGACCCCCGGTCCGGTGTCGGACACCTCGATCACCACCACGCTGCCTGCGCGCCGGCCGGTGATGCGGATCTGGTCGCGGGCCGGATCGCGCGCGCCGCGCGCTTCCAGCGCCTGCACCGCGTTGCGCGCCACATTGACCAGCACGCGGAACAACTGATCGTGATCGGCCTCCACGGTGAGCCCGCGTTCGACCGAGATGATCCAGCGGATCGGCACGTCGAGGCTGAGACCGAGCGCTTCGTGCACCTCCTCGATCAGCGGCCCGACCTCGAGCGTCTTGCGTTCGGGCGGCGGCTCCTGCGCGGCGCCGTAGGACAGCGTGGACTGGCAGAAGGCGATCGCGCGCTCGAGCGTGCGCATCAGCTTGGGCGCGAAGCGCTGCACCTTCGGGTCCGGCAGGGTCGACAATTGATCGGAGAACAGTTGTGCCGATGCCAGCAGATTGCGCAGGTCGTGATTGATCTTCGATACCGCCAGGCCGAGCGCCGCCAGCCGGCTCTTCTGATGCAGCATGGAGGCGAGCTCGCGCTGCATGGCGGCGAGCTCCACTTCGGCCGTGCCGATCTCATCGCCGCGGCCGGATTCGGCAATAATGCGCGCCGGATTTTCTGGATCGGCGCGGAACGTGATCATGTTCGCGGTGATGCGCCCCATCGGCCGCACCAGCAGGTAATGCAGCGCGAAGAACACCAGCATGGCGGTGACGCCGGAGATCACCAGCGACAGCAGCAGGATGTTCACGGAGAACGTCAGCATCGCCTTGCGTAGTGGCGCCTCGTCGAGAATGATTTCTATGAATTGGCCTTCCGCCATCGGCGCCGGACCGACGAGCCGCAAAACATCGCTGGGCTCGGAGAACAGCATTGTGTCGAACGCATCCATGATGGCGTGCCACCACGACACGTTGCGCATGTCGATGTCCTGTTCGATCTGCGACGGCACGTCGGAGGCGGCCAGCAGACGGCGCTGGGTGCCCATCTTCATCGCCACGGCGCGCGCGCCGATGCTTTTCAGGATTTGTTTCGCCAGACTCTCCGGCACCATGCCGCTCGGCGCGGCGTCGAGCACCAGCGCGGCGGTGTGGGCGGCGGCCAGCCGGTCATTGAGCCAGTTGAGCCGGAAATTGGCGATCGACGGCACGTAAATGAGAATTTCCGCCAGCATCACGAACAGGATGGTGAGGAACAACAGCTTGCCGGATAGGCCAATGCGCGGGCTCCGCGCAGGGCGCGGCGCCGATGACGCAACAGGCTCGCTTGTTGGCTCGGTTCCCGGTTCCAATATGGCCTCAGCCGAAGATTCGCAGCCAAGCGATGATGCGCCGCACCCAAGGGCTCGTCAAACTCGGCGTGAAATAGTCGATGGCCGCGCGTTTGCCGATTTCCGACAGCGTCGGATAGGGCAACACGATGCCGGTAAGGTCGCGGATATTCAGGCCTCGCGCGATCGCCAAAGTCCACATCGCGATCAATTCTCCGGCCTGCGCACCGACGATGCTGGCGCCTACGATCTGACCCTTCCTGTTGGTGATGACTTTAATGTGGCCGTGCGTCTCGCGCTCAGCCTGGGCGCGGTCGTTGTCGTGATAGGGCCAGCGCAGAATACGAATCTTGAGCTTGCGCGCGCGCGCCTGGGCCTCGGTCAATCCGGTCTGCGCGAGCTCCGGCTCGGTGTAGGTCACCCATGGGACAACGTCATTGTTCACTTTGACCGGCAAACGGAACAACGCATTCCGGATCACCAGGCCGGCGTGATAATTGGCGGCGTGGGTGAATTGCAACTGTCCGGCGGCGACGTCGCCGATCGCATAGACGCGCCGGTTGGCGGTTTTGAGTTTCTTGTTCACCTGGATGCCGGAACGGTCATGCTTGACGCCGGCGGCGTCGAGATCGAGCCCGTCGGTGGTCGGCTTGCGCCCGGTGGCGACCAGCAGGTGCGTGCCTTCGACGGTTTCTTCGCCGTCTGAGCCTTCGATCGTCACCGCCACGCTGCCGCTCGCGTGCTTGACGCGCACGACCTTGACGCCGCTGCGGATGACGACGCCTTCGCGTTCGAGTTGGTCGAGCACAATCGCGGCGCATTCCGGATCGTCCTTGGCGAGCGGAACCGCCGCTTCCAGCACGGTCACCGCACTGCCGAGGCGGCGGAAGGCTTGCGCCATTTCCAGCCCGATCGGACCGGCGCCGATGATAATGAGGCGGTCGGGACGCTCGGCGAGATCGAAGACGGTTTCGTTGGTGAGATAAGGCCCCTCATCGATCCCCGGGATCGGCGGCAGCGTCGGCGTCGATCCGGTCGCGATCACGAAACGGCGCGCGCGGATTTCGACATCGTCGCCGACGACGACGGTCCTGCGGTCCTTGAATTTGGCGTGACCTTTGATCACCCGCACGCCCAGCCCGGCGAAACGTTCCGCCGAGTCGGTCGGCGCAATCGCGGCGATCACGCGCTGCACGTGATCGCGCACCTTGCCGAAATCGACATCGACGGCTTGCGCGATCACCCCGAACGGCCCCGCATTCCGCATCAGTTCGGCGCGCTTGGCCGCCGCCAGCAAGGCCTTCGACGGCACGCAGCCGGTGTTGAGGCAATCGCCGCCCATCTTGTGCCGCTCAACCAGCACCACTGGCACGCCGAAAGCAGCGGCGGCCGCGGCGACCGACAAGCCGCCGGAACCGCCGCCGATCACGCAAATGTCGGGTTTGAGTGTTTCCGCCATGTCCTTGAAGTTTTTGCCCTTCAAACTCTTGCCCGCACAATAACTCAAAAATTACATCGTTGCGCGCGAGCGCGCGCGCAGTCTTTTCACCACTACCGGCACCAAGGCGAGCAGGCCGAGCGCAATCAGCGCGCCGATCAGTTGCGGCGTCAACACGTCCTTGGCGTCGAAGACCATATGACAATCGACCCGGCCGGCGGCGAGGCAATCGCCATTTGCGGCCTGTTGCGCGGCGATGACGCTGTCGAGGCCGGTGCCCGCCAAGGCATAGACCAGCGCCCCCGGAATGACGCCGAGCGCGGTCGCAGCGACGAACGGCGCCAGCCGCATGCCGGCGAAGGCCGGCACCAGGTTGACCAGAAAGAATGGAAAGGCCGGCACCAGCCGCAGGAACAGAAGATAGCTGAAGGCGTCGTCGCGGAAGCCCCGCGCAAGCTGCGCGGCACGCGGGCCCGCTCGCCGCAGCAACGGCTCGCCGAGTGCGGTGCGTGCCACCAGGAAGATGAGCGTCGCGCCCGTCGTGGCCCCGATCACGGCCGCCGATGCGCCGACCGCAAGGCCGAACAGAAAGCCGCCGGTCACCGTGAGAAACACGGCCCCCGGCAGCGACAGGGCGACGGCGGCAATATAAAGCGCAATATAGGCGAGCAGAGCCAAGACCCGATGCTCGCTCACGAAGGCGCCGATGGCCATGCGGTGCCTGACCAGTGCCTCGAGCGAGATCCCGCCATGCCCGACGATGAGATAGGCTGCGCCAGCGAGCAGGACGACCACGATCAGCGGCATCAGCCAGCGGGTCAGGCTGCGCGGTCGGTTCGCGCTAGGCGGGGTCGCGGACATTCGCGCTATATACACGAGATAGGCGAGCCTGCGGCCCAAGCGGGCCGATCTCACCGCCTTGTGAGCCTTTGTGACCGGCACACAAAAGGCCCGGCGCCGATACGCGCGGGTCGCATTGACGCGCCCTAGCCCCTCCCTTATAAGCCGCGCAAATCGCGTGCCGATCCGAACGTATGCGGGTTTTCTTGGCCGATCTTGGGGGCAACCTTGACGCCCTTATCGCCACGGCGCGACCACCGGAGAACTCATCGTGAAGCGGACCTATCAACCGAGCAAGCTTGTACGCAAGCGTCGTCACGGTTTCCGCACGCGCATGGCCACCAAGGGCGGGCGCAAGGTGCTTTCGGCACGGCGCTCGCGCGGACGCAAGCGGCTTTCCGCCTGACGGCGGGTACACGAAACCGCGCGCGCATTGTTTCCATGGAACGACTGAGGCAACGGGCGGATTTTCTGGCTGCGGCGTCCGGCATCAAGACCACTGCCGCCGCGTTCGTGCTGCAGGCGCGCAAGCGGGTCGATGACGGGCCGGCGCGGTTTGGTTTCACCGTGTCGAAAAAGGTCGGCAATGCGGTCGAGCGAAATCGGGTCCGCCGTCGCTTGCGGGAAATTGTGCGGATCGCCGGGTCAAAGCGGATACGAACCGGACATGATTATGTTCTCATTGGCCGGCGCGCGGCGCTCAAGGTTCCATTCGCGCGGATTGCCGAAGACTTCGAGGGGGCGCTGCGGCGCATGCACGCGGGGCGCAACGGCTACACGGGATCCCGATGACCGACAATAAAAATACGATTCTTGCCATCGCGCTGTCGGCCCTGGTGCTGATCGCCTGGCAGTTCTTCTTCGCCATGCCGCAAGAAAAGGCGAGGCAGGAGAAATTGCAGGCGGAACAGCTTACGCAAAAGCAGCAGACGCCGGCGCAGCCGAGCCAGCCAGGCCAGCCGGTGCCAATACCCGCACAGCCGGGACTGCCGCAGGCGCCCGGTCAAACGGCCCAAACTCCCGCAGACATAGCCGCCAACCGCGGCGCGGCCCTGGCGAAGTCGCCCCGCGTCCCGATCGCAACCGACAGCCTGCAAGGATCGATCGCGCTCAAAGGCGGACGCATCGACGACTTGGCGCTGGTCAAGTTTCGCGAGACGGTCGATCCGAAGTCGCCGCCGATCGTGCTGCTGTCACCATCCGGCAGCCCGGACCCGTTCTATGCCGAATTTGGCTGGACCAATGCTGCCGGCGCCAATGTGAAGGTCCCCGCAGCGGACACGGTGTGGACGCAAGCAAGCTCGGGCGCGCTCCGTATCGACCATCCGGTGACGCTGACCTACGACAACGGCGAGGGCCTCGAATTCCGCCGCACCATCGCGATCGACGACAAGTATCTGTTCACGATCAAGGACGAGGTGGCGAACAAGAGCGAAAAACCGGTTTCACTGTTTCCGTTCGCGCTGATCTCGCGCCACGGCACGCCGAAGACGCTGGGCTATTATATCTTGCACGAAGGCTTGATCGGCAAGTTCGGCGATGAGGGATCGAAGGAAGTCACTTACAAGACAATCGAAGATAAGAAGATCAACACCTTCAATGCCACCAACGCATGGCTGGGCATTACCGATAAATATTGGGCCGCGGTGCTGCTGCCCAAAACCGACGCCCACGTGATCGCGAACTTCCGGGCCGACAAGCTCGGCACGCTCGAGACCTATCAGACCGACTACCTGCTCGACGCGCGAACCATCGCGCCGGGCGCGACCGCAACGGCGGATGCCCGGCTGTTCGCGGGCGCCAAAGAAGTCCGGGTCGTCAACGACTACGAAAAGAAACTCGAGCTCAATCATTTCGATCTGCTGATCGACTGGGGCTGGTTCTATTTCATCACCAAGCCGCTGTTCTTCGTAATCGATTACATCTACCGGCTGGTCGGCAATTTCGGCGTCGCGATCCTGCTCGTCACCGTGCTGATCAAGGCGGCCTTCTTCCCGCTCGCCAACAAATCCTACGCCTCGATGGCGAAGATGAAGGCGGTGCAGCCGCAGATGGCCGCGCTGAAAGCACGCTATCCCGACGATAAGGCCAAGCAGCAGCAGGAGTTGATGGCGCTCTATAAGAAGGAGAAGATCAATCCGCTCGCCGGTTGTCTGCCGATAGCAATCCAAATTCCGGTGTTCTTCTCGCTCTACAAAGTGCTGTTCGTCACCATCGAAATGCGGCACGCGCCGTTCTTCGGCTGGATCCACGACCTGTCCGCGCCGGATCCGACCAACCTGTTCACTTTGTTCGGCCTCATTCCGTTCGATCCGACGGTCTTGCCGGTAATTGGTCCATTCCTGCATCTCGGCGCCTGGGCGATCATCATGGGCATCACCATGTGGGCGCAGATGAAGCTCAATCCGACGCCGCCCGATCCGACGCAGGCGATGATCTTCAACTGGATGCCGCTGATCTTCACCTTCATGCTGGCGACCTTCCCGGCCGGCCTGGTGATCTACTGGGCGTGGAACAACTCGCTGTCGGTGCTCCAACAAAGCGTGATCATGCGCAAGCACGGCGCCAAGATCGAGTTAATCGACAACGTCAAGGCGCTGTTCGCGAAGAAGAAGCCGCAAGGCTAGCGCCTTGCGATGACAGACTCGGCCAAATTCACACGTGACGAAATCGAGGCCGGGCGGCACCTGTTCGCCGGCGAGTGGGACTTTGCCGCCGCCGCCGGCTCGGCCGTCTCGCTGCCGCCGATGCGCGGCACCGAGATCGCGCTTTCCGGCCGCTCCAATGTCGGCAAGTCGAGCCTGCTCAACGCGCTCACCGGGCGCAAGAACCTGGCGCGCATTTCGCGCACCCCCGGCCGCACCCAGGAGCTGATCTTCTTCAACGGCGGCGGCCAGCTCAACGTGGTGGATATGCCCGGCTACGGCTATGCGGCCGCCGCCAAGACCAAGATCGCGGCCTGGACCGAGCTGATCCACGCTTACCTGCGCGGGCGCGCCAACCTCGCCCGTATTTATGTGCTGGTGGACGCCCGCCACGGGCTCAAACCGGCCGACGATCCGATGTTCGCGGCGCTCGGCCAGGCGGCGGTCAGCCATCAGATCGTGCTCACCAAATCCGACGCGGTAAAGCCGGCCGAGCTTGCCAGCCGCATCGCCGAGGTCGAGGCCGCGCTCGCCAAACGCCCGGCCGCCTTTCCGACCGTATTGGCCACCTCAGCCCATGACGGAACCGGCATCCCAGAGCTGCGCGCCGCGATTGCGAGGCTTTTGGGAGAACGAAAGCGCTAGAGCGTGGACTCGTACGCGGACGGACGCTGATGTGGTTGTGCCGCAACACCCGCAAGTTTCTTCATTCGCGCCAATCACAACGACTTGATTTTCACCAAAGCTTGCAATAGCCCCATAGGGCAAATTTTCGCGTGGGGCGCTCTGAGAGAAGGAATGACGTGATGGCCAATCAACCGGAACACTCGTCAGCTAAAGTATCTCGACGTTCAATGTTGCTACACGGGGCAGCATGTGTGACGGGTGTCGCAACTATTCTCGTCGCTAATGCAAATTCTGCAAAGGCAAATCCGTTGCCAAAAACAGCGGTCAATTATCAAGACACGCCAAAGGGCGATCGTCAGTGCAGCAATTGTAGTCTGTTTGTTGCGCCGAATGCCTGCAAGAACGTTGTTGGTGATATTAGTCCAAACGGCTGGTGCGTGCTTTGGCGGAAGGTTTGAGCTTTCTTGACTTGTGTTCAAGTCGGCCCTGACCATTGAACTACCTCATGAATTAGCTATAGTTGCTAAAGCGTGGGGTAGATAACCTAGTATATTCAGCGAGGGCGAGGGGATGTTTTCAATAAGGGGTCAAGCGCACCTTATCGGAGCTACGCAAAAAATATTAACGGGAGCGGGCGCAGCCACGGCGACGGCCATTTTTGGCTTCGTTTTTAGCGCCGTGACGTTTGGCACGACTCCCCCCGCCAACGCATTGCCGAGCTTCGCAAGACAAACTGGCCAGCCATGCGGCACCTGCCACACCGATTTTCCTTATCTTACTCCCTACGGCCGCCTGTTCAAGTTGGGTGGCTATACAGCGGGCGGTGGCAAATACCGGTCAACACTTTTTCCTTCACAAAATGATTCGACGAAAGCCCTCGCGGGATACGCAAAGAATCCGGGATCGGGCATGCCAACAAAGGCGCCGTCCGACACTAGCGAAA
>Ga0208079_1001506_pt1 | contig 12065 bp, 7 predicted proteins | sample NGESurdeep092012_5_FD_184474 | JGI IMG/M metagenome (GOLD analysis project Ga0208079, IMG submission 184474) | Arctic peat soil microbial communities from Barrow, Alaska - NGEE Surface sample 210-2 deep-092012 (SPAdes) | ecosystem: Environmental > Terrestrial > Soil > Wetlands > Peat ... | reverse complement strand
CTGAAGCTGTAGATGACGAGGCCCGAGCAATCGAAGGCGCCCGGTCCCGCGGCTCCGTAGACCCATCGTGCGCCGAGCTTCGATTTCGCGATCGCGATCACCTGGTCGGCCCGCGTCGTGGTGGTACGGGCCGTCGTGGTGGTCGGGGCCGTCTTGGTCGCCGCGATGGGTCCCTGTGTGGCGGCGGTCGTGGTTGCCACGATCATGGGTGTCGCGCTAACGGTCGTCGCGGTCGGTTCCGGACCGGTGGTCGTCAAGGTGGCGTCAGCCACCGTGGAGGTAGTCGGCGTGGCGGCACCGGCGGCTGGGGTGGCCGGCCCGACGCTGACGAGGAACGCAGCCGCTGTGGCCGCGACAAGGTACACCCTGAGGCGCGCGTTTCGGGGCAAAGGTGCTCCCTTCTACCAGGACACCGCGCGTTGTGCGAGGTGGCGATGGATTGAGCCGCCAGACGGCAGGAGGGAGGACCCATCGGCGCTGGGGGCGCCGGGTCGGGTCGGGGAGGTGGCCGCGGCACATGGCGCGCGGCGGACGACAGGGCGGGCCTGCCGTGAAGGCGGCAATTCTTCGGTTGATCCCGTGTGCGTCGCGTGGCTCCCCGGCGGAGACCTTACACGACCATGCCAGATCGCGCCTTCAACCGGGGTTGCTGCTCAGGACCGGGGGACGGACCTGGGAGGCGCGCTGAACTGTCTCAGGGCACCCGCGCCAGCAGCACGCGGGCGTGAGCCGGTGCGTCGATGGTGTACGAGGAGGCGGCTGCCGAGACCACCGCCGTCTCCAGCCCGCCCAGCACGATCAACTCCGAGCGGGCCCACGCGCCGCCGGAGGCGACCGGCAGGAGGCGAACCGGCCCGTCGATCGCGGTCAGGACGAGAACAGATTCCCCGTGGGGGTCGAGGACGGCCGGACGGTCCGGCCCAACGATCAGACGCTCCAGGACGAAGTGCTCGCACGCAACGAGCGTTGCGCGGTCGACCTTCGGCGCGCGTCGCAGGCGCGGCCGGCTCGAAGGCCGGATCGAGGCCAGGGACTGCGACATATGCAGCGGCCGCTCGGGCGTCGCGGGCCGGCCCCAGTCGTCGCATCGGTAGGTCAGGTCGGAAGGTTGCTGGACTTCGTAGAGGAAGACGCCCGGCCCCACCGCGTGGATCGTTCCGGCGGGAATAAGGACCGCGTCGCCGGCGCGGACCCGGTGCCGAGCGATCAGGGGAGCGACCGAGCCGGACCCGTCGGCGATTGCCGCCCGGACTGCCGCCCCACCGATGCGACCGCGGACGCCGACGAGGAGCTCGGCGTCGGGTGCCGCGTCGAGGACGTACCACGCCTCTGCCTTTCCCAGGGCCTCCGGTCCTTCCAGCTGACGCGCCGTCGCGTCGTCAGGGTGCACCTGGACGGAGAGCCACGCGGCGGGATCAAGGAGCTTCACGAGCAGTGGGAAGCGGTCGCCCGTTCGTGCGCCGGCATTCCGACCCACGAAGGCGGCGCCTTCCCGGGCGGCGACCTCGGCCAGCGTCCGGCCTTCGTCCGGCCCATCGGCGATGACGTTGGACGGACCCGCGACCCACGCCTCGCCGATCGGCTGGCCGCGCGGCGAGCCCAGGCGGTGGCCGCCCCAGACGCGCTCGTGAAGGTCCGGAACCGGCCGGAAGATCGTCGGCATCGAGGCCGAGCCTACCACGCTGCGGCGTGCCATTCCCGGGTCCGTGGTGCCAGGCGGGCTGCCCGCCCTCGCGCCAGGCGGCCTGCCCGCCCTCGCGCCAGGCGGCTTCGGTCGGTGCGCCGGAGCTGCCTGCCCCCTGAGTCCGGATCCGCCCTCGCACCAGGCGGCCTCGGGCGGTGCGTCGGAGTCGCCTTCCTCCTGAGCCCGGATCCGCCCGCCCGGCTGCCCCGGGCCACCTCGTCGTTTCGATGCATCAAACACACGAACCTGACCTCGCCGTGCATCGAGAGGTTGTGAATCAATTCGAGGTGGGGGATTCCCAAGCCGACCCGACGCAGATCTTCCGCTCGGGAGCTCGTCGGCCGCCGGGGCGCGCCCCCTGCCCGGCACCCTGCGCCGCGCCAGAGTCATCGTCGTCTGCCCGGTCCCTTGCTGGATGAGCAGAGGGACGTCCACGGTCGAGTGACCGAGGACGCCACCCCGCCGCCTGCCGTCTGCCGCCTCGCCCGAGCGTGCACAGGGTGGCTACAACGGCCGCCGGCGAACCAGCGCGGAGCGACTCTGCGTCACGGGATGCACCGGGTGACCGCTGAACGGTTGTTCCGGTCACCGGACGCACGCCACAGCCATGCCGTACGCCCTCGCCGGTCGCAGTGGTCACCGGGCGCACACGCTCGGCCGCGGGCGCGTGACGGAGGCGTGGAGGCCCGCCCGCGGCCGAGGTCAGTCGCGCGGCGGAACCACCGGTCGCGGCGCAAGGGCCTCGTCGAGAACCCCTCGGAGGATGACTGCCAGGGCGTCCCACTCGGCCAGAAAGGCGTCGTGACCCTTCGTGGATTGCAGCTCCAGGTATCGCGCGTGGGCGCCTTCCGCGGCGGCGGCGGCGACCAGAGTCCGAACCTGCTCCGGGCCGTACAGGATGTCGCCCGAGATGCCGAGGCCGGTGAGCCGGACGCCGTGGTCCGCCAGGCGCGCGAGTGCCGGCCCGACCCCACCGCGCCCGACGCCGATGTCGTGGCGGTCCATCGCGCCGACCAGCGTCCGGTACGTGTCGGGGTCGAAGCGACGCACCAGCTTCTCGCCCTGGTAGCGGAGGTAGCTCACGATCGACGGCGTCCCGTCGGCCTCGGCCGCTCGGCCAAATCGCTGGTCGAAGTCGGCCTCGCTCCGATACGTCGTCATGGCGAGCTCGCGGGCGAGGGCCAGCCCGTCCTCACCGAGCCGGTCCACGAGCGCGCGCTGGATCGCGTTCCAGGCAACCGCGAGTGCACCGGTCGCAGCCGGCGCGGCGATCGGAGAGACCGAGCGCACGGCCTCTGGCCGCTCGAGCGCCACCTCCAGTGCCACCATCCCCCCGAGCGATCCGCCAACCACGAGCGCGAGCCCCGGCACGCCCAACGCGTCGAGCAGCGCCCAGTGCGCATGCGCCTGGTCGCGCGTGGAGATCGCCGGGAAAGCCGCGCCGTACGCGCGGCCGGTGGCCGGGTCGGGGCTTGTCGGCCCGGTGGTGCCGTAGCGGCCGCCGAGCAGGTTGGCGCTCAGGACCCCGACCCGGTCGGTGTCGAGCGCCAGGCCGGGCCCGATGAGCGGCGACCACCAGTCGCCGGCGGCGTCCGCGGACCCGGTCAAGGCGTGGATGACGAGAACCTGCGGTGCTTCCGCGGGCCCGGGGCCGTCGTGACGATAGGCGACCCGGAGCGCGGCGAGCCGCGCCCCGGACACGAGCTCGAACGGCCCCAGGTCGCGCCCCAGGACGCGCCCCGCACCGAAGGGCGAGACGGGCCGGGGCCGCGCGCCGGCCGCCGGCAAGACGTCACCTGCCTCCCGCTCGTCGGCCGCGGGCGAGATGGGCGACACGACGCGGACTTCCCGCGCGCGCATCGGTCAGGCGCCCGCGCCGACGGGCACGCTGCTCGTGGCGATTGCGAGCGCCCGATCGAGGTCCGCGATGATGTCGTCCACGTGCTCCAGGCCGATCGACAGCCGGACCAGGTCGTCCGTCACGCCGGTCGCGAGCTGGTCTGCGGCGCTGAGCTGCTGGTGCGTCGTGGTCGCGGGGTGGATGATCAGCGACTTCGCATCGCCGACGTTGGCGAGCAGGCTGAAGAGCTGGACGTTGTTGATCAGCGACTTCCCCGCTTCGCGGCCGCCGCGGATGCCGAACGCCAGCACGCCGCCGAAGCCGCCCTCCAGGTACTTTTTCGCGTTCGCATGGGCCGGGTGGGACTCGAGGCCGGGGTAGCTCACCCAGGTGACGCGGGGGTCCTGCTCCAGCCAGCGCGCGACCGTCAGCGTGTTCGAGGCGTGCCGTTCGATTCGCAGCGGGAGCGTCTCGAGGCCCTGGAGGAAGAGGAAGCTGTTGAACGGGCTCAGGGCGGCGCCCAGGTCACGCAGTCCCTGCACGCGCAGCTTGACGATGAAGGCGAGATTCCCGACGGCCTCCACGTAGCTGACGCCGTGATAGGACGGGTCCGGCTCGACGAAGTCGGGGAAGCGCCCGGAGGCCCTCCAATCGAACGTGCCGCCGTCCACCACGATTCCGCCGATCGACGTTCCGTGCCCGCCGATCCATTTCGTGGCGGAGTGGATGACGATGTCCGCGCCGTGCCGGATCGGCTGGCAGAGGAGCGGCGCGAACGTGTTGTCGATGACGAGCGGAATCCCATGCGCGTGCGCCACGTCGGCGATGGCCGCGATGTCAGGTACGTCCAGCCGCGGGTTGCCGATCGTCTCGAGATAGATCGCCTTCGTGTTCGCGTCGATGGCCGGCGCGAAGCTCGCCGGGTCCGAGCCATCCACGAAGCGCGTCGTGATGCCGAGCTTCGGGAGCGTCCAGGCGAACAGGTTGTAGGTCCCGCCGTACAGGCTGGCGCTGCTGACGAGGTTGTCGCCGGCCCGGGCGAGGTTGAGGATCGTCAGCGTCTCGGCCGCCTGTCCGGACGCCACCGCGAGGGCGCCGACGCCGCCCTCGAGCGCGGCGACCCGCTCCTCGAAGACGGCGTTCGTGGGATTCATGATCCGGGTGTAGATGTTCCCGAACTCCTGCAGGGCGAAGAGCCGGGCGGCATGGTCGGCGTCGTTGAAGACGTACGAGGTGGTCGCATAGATCGGGACCGCCCGCGCGTTCGTCGTGGGGTCCGGCTTCTGGCCGGCATGGATGGCGAGCGTCTCGGGTCGGTACAGGGGCTTGTCGGACATCGGGGTCACTCCGTCGGTGATCTGGGGCTGGTCTTCGGCGGGTCCCTGGTCGGCTGGTCGGGGAGGGACGTCCTCGCCGCCGGGCCTGCTTCGGCGGCTGCCGTCTCGCTTCCCGGAGAACAGAAGAGCCGCAGTCCAGCTGGACTGCGGCCCCGGGACCCGGTCTCGGACCCCCGGCTCGACCCACCCAGGTCGATCAGGCGCTCGAGACCCCATCCTCCACGTGACGGGGCCGCCAGCGCATACACATGAGCCAGGCGACGGTCGTGATCTGCATTGCCGGCGCAGTGTGGCGCAGGCGGGCGCCGCGCGCAAGTGCCTCTGCCGATCTGGTTGCCGCTACCCGCGCCAGGAGTAGCGTGGCGAAGACCACCCCAATCCCCCCTCGGGGTAATGCACCGCGCGAACTTGGCGGTGCGCGGCGTCACCGATAGGGAGATCCCCCTAGTGGGCTGGTGCCACCGGGTACCCGCAACCCGGACCCCAGTACCATTTATCTACGCGGCGCAACCGACGATGCTCCTTGGGGCCGGGGTCGACCCAGGCTCGCATGCAGCAGGATCGGGGGAACGTGGCGCTCCGAACTTCCACTCGCTCGCGCGGACGCACCGTCTTCGGCGTCATCGCGGTCGTCGCCCTCTGGCTGGCAGCCCTCGCGGCTCCGGCCGGGGCGAGCTCGGGGTCCACCGTGCTCATGAGCCCGTCGATCTCGCCCGCCGCGGGCACCCCGTCGACCCCCATCACGTTCTCCGTGGTCTACCGGAACCACGAGGGTTCGGGCGCGGACTGGGTCCACGTCTCGATCGACGGGGTCGCGTACGACATGGCGCCGACCAGCGGCACGGCGAAGAGTGGCGTGGAGTACGCGTACACGAGCACCCTCCAGACCGGCGAGCACGAGGTCGTCTTCAGCTCGAGCGGGCGTGGCAAGTTCGAGGGCTCGCTCTCGGGCGGCACCGTCACGATCAGCTCACCGCCTCCGACGCCGACCCCGACGCCGAAGCCCAAGCCGACCCCGACACCCGCTCCCACACCGACGCCGAAGCCCACGCCAACGCCGACCCCGACGCCGACCCCGACGCCGAAGCCCACGCCGAAGCCCACCCCAACGCCGGCCGCGACCACCCCAACGCCGAAGCCCACGCCAACGCCGGCCGCGACCCCGATCGTTCCCGGCGTGCCGGCCGCCGGAGGCCCGACGATCCCCGGCGGCGACGGCACCGGTTCGGGTGGCGACGCGGCCGCGGGCGGCTCCCCGGGCGGCGACCCGGCGTCAGCAGGCGGGGGCACGCCGTCCGGCTCAGGCCCCGATTCGGGCGCGACCGCTCCATCGCAGGGCGACCCTGCACTCGGCCCGGCAGCCGGCGATGGCGCGCCGGGCAGCAACTCGCTCGACTCCGCCGTCGGTGCCGCGAGCGCGGATGGCGGGCGCGGCACATCGCAGGCGGCGCTCGAGGCGGGCATCCCGGGCCTGCCTGGGAGCGACCAGTTCGGCCGGCTCTCGCGCCTCGCCCCGTTCGCGACGCTCCTTTCCACCATGACGACCCTCGCGCTCGCATTCCTGCTCTTCGGCAAGAAGCGCCGCGACGAGGAGCCAACCGGGTCCAACAGGGACCTCGCGGCGGCCGCTGCCTCGCCGTACACGATGTTCGGGGCCGGCCTGGTTCCCACGTTCATCGGGGTCGATCCCGGGCGGGTGGATCCCGGGACCGGTGGCACGGACGTCGACCTGCCGCGCTGGCGCCGCCCCTCCCTGCTCGCCGCCCGCAAGTCTGACCCTGTCCGAAACGGTGCCGAGCACGTCAACCTGACCTTCGAGCTCCAGGGTGCGCCAACGGCGGGGGGCGAGCGCCAGGTGGTCCGTTACCGGCTCGTTCGGCTCCTTGACCGTCCCGACGAGCTCCTCGGCCAGGCGGTCGATTCGCTGGACGACGGCGACGAGGTGGAGGTCCTCGAGCGGCACGGCACATACCGCCGCGTGGTGACACCCGACGGTCGGCAGGGTTGGCTCCACCGGATGACCCTTGGTGACATCGTGACCGACGATCTGGCGTCCATCCCGGGGTCGAGCGGGCTGGGCGACGACTTCCTGTCCGCCTACATCGCGGCGCGCACGCGCGCCTGACGCCGCCGGCCGGCCGGCTCCTTCCGCAGCACCACGATGTGCTGGTGCGCGATGTTCGGAACGAATGCCCGCGGGTAGCCATATGGCCGCAGCCGCGTGCCGGCCTGGTACCAGACCAGGTCCCCCTTGGGCACGAGGCCGGCGGACTCGGCACGTGCCGCGAGCTCCGCGCCGGTGAAGCGGTAGCGTCCGTCCAGGTAGGCGTCGCGCACGATCACCGCCGCGTATCGCCCTGGACGGAGCACCCGGGCCACCTCGCCGAACACCCGCTCCATCAGCGCGAGGTAGGCGTCGTGCGACGGCGCGTTGGCAAGGTCAGCCGGATCCTCGGAGACCATCGCATAGTTCGTGCGGCGATTCGCGTGCCCAATGGCGAGCCGCCCGCCGGCCATCGTCAGCGGCAGCTGGACGGTGTACGGCGGATCCGTGGCCACGAAGTCAACGCTCGCCTCGGTCAGCGCCGGCAGGAGCGCCAGCGCGTCGCCGATGCGAAGCTCGCAGCCCGCCGGGTCGAACGTGCGGACGCCGGCGGGATCGGCCGGCCCCAGGTCGGCGAGGAGCGGCCCGGCGCCTCCACGCTCCGCCAGCTCGGCCGCGACGACGTCCGCGTAGATCGCCGCCCAGCGGGGGTTCAGCTCGAACCCGAGCGCGCGGCGCGGCCCTCGAGCGATTGCCGCGCCAAGCAGCGTCCCGCCGACTCCGGCGAACGGGTCCAGGACCAGCTCGCCCGGCCGGGTGAAGAATTCGATCAGCCGCGCCATCAGCCGCGGCGGCTTGTTCGCGCCGTGCGCCCGCCGCAGCGCGTGCCCAAGCTCGGATGGGTATGCGGTTGTCAGGACCGACTTCGTGAAGTAAAGCCATTCCTCCCCCGACAGCTCGTTGAGCGTGTTGGCGGGATGAGACTCCTTTCGCACCCGGGGAGTCTACATTCGGCCGTGTGCGGAGGTCCGTAGAATGCCGGAATGACCAGTGGTCGGGGCCCGGGGCGCTTCATCGGCCGTCAGCGTGAGTTGGAGCAGCTCGATGCGGCCGTCACGGACGTGGCCGCAGGGCGGGGCGGCGCGCTCCTCGTGGCGGGCTCGAGTGGCATGGGCGCGAGTCGGCTGCTCGACGAGCTGGAGTCCCGGATCGTCGGGGCGTCCGGACAGCCGCTCACCCACCTCCGCAGCGACCGGCTGCCGGCATGGCGGCGCGATCCGTACCGGCCCATCCGGGCCGCCCTCGAGGCGCACCTGCGCGCGCTTGCGCCATCGCGCGTGGCCGCCCTCTTCGATCCTGGCGCGGAGCTCCTCGGCCCGCTCTTCGCTGGCATCCCGGGGGTTCCGACGGTCGACGTGGGACGGCCGGGCGGCCCGGAGCGGCGCACAGAACGGACCCTCGAGGCATTGCGCGGCCTGTTGGGCCGGCTCGCCGCCGACCGCCCGGTCGTCCTGCTCCTCGAGGACCTCCATCAGGTCGACGCGGCGACGCGCGACCTCGTGGCCTTCCTGGCCCGAACCGCCGGTCACCTGCCGCTCCTGATCGCCGGGACGTACCAGCCGGACGCACTGATCCGGACGCATCCGCTTCGGGCGACCCTGGAGGCGATCGAGAGCGGGCCGCGCGGCGTCACTCGGGTTGACCTCGGCCCGTTGAGCCAGCCGGAGGTGGGCGCGCTCATCGAGGCGCACGAGGGCGAGCGTCCATCCGCCCCGCTTCTCCTCCTTGTCGCGGAGCGATCCCGCGGGAATCCGCTGATCGCAGAGGAGGTCCTCGACGCCCGGCGTGAGCTCTCCGGGGCGTTGCTGACGGCGCCGCTGGCACAGCTCGTGCTGGGCCGAGTCGCGCACCGATCCACGGACTGTCGCGGCGTTCTGCGGGCGCTCGCCATGGCGGAGGGCCCACTTGCGCCCGACGAGTTGGCCGCAGTGGCGGCCGCGTACCAGGCGGGCGAGGGGCGACAGGCTCACCTCTCGACGGGCCGCGCGAGGACCGGCCACGGGATGCTGGACGGGGACCTCGCCGCCGGGCTCCAGGAAGCGCTTCGCGAGCGGTTCGCCGTGGCGCTGCCACGCGCGGTCGATGACGCGGCCGGGGGCAGGGTCCGGATACGCCACGAGCTGATCGCCTCCGCGCTCGCCACCGACCTGCTCCCGGACGAGCGCCGGCGAATGCACGCCGCGGTTGCCACCGCGCTCGCAGTCCATCCAGCCGAGGCCGCCCGCCACTGGCTCCGGGCCTACGAACCCGCTCGTGCGCGTGCCGCGGCGCTCCAGGCGGCTTCAGCCGAAGAGTTGGCCGGCGCGGGCGCAGACGCCCTTCGGCACCTGGAGCTCGCGATCGAGCTCGCCGCCCCGGCCGCCGCGGCCCTCGACGATGCCGTGGACCATCCCGACGTTGCGCTCCTGCGACGGGCCGCCGAGGCGGCGCTGGCGGCCGGCGACCCGGGCCGCGCAGCCGCATTCGCGGAATCGGCGCTCGCGCCCGGGATCCCGTCCGGGGATCGCGTCGCGAGCGCGGCGGCGTGGGATCGCCTCGGCGTCTTCCGCTGGGAAAGTGGCGATCGCGAGGGGGCGATCGGCGCCCACGCCCACGCCCTCGAGATCCTGCCGCGGACCGAGACACTGGAGCGGGCGCGGGTGCTGGCGACCCTGGGCCAGATCCGGATGCTGGAGGGCTCCTTCAACGAGGCCGAGCACCTGGCAGCGGAGGCAATGACGCTGGCCGAATCCAACGGACCGGGCGGCGACGCCTGGCTCGGGCATGCGCTCTGCACGCTCGGCGTCGTGGACGGCTGGCTCGGCCGGCCCAAGTCCGCCGAGGCGCGCCTGGAGCGGGCGCTCGCCATCGCCGTCCGCCTCGACCGGCTGGATGACGCGTTCCGGGCGCGCGCCAACCTCGCCTCGATCCTCTACGTCGAGGGTCGCCGCGAGGAGGCTGTGCAGATCTCGGAGGCGGGGATCGCCGCCGCGGAGGCGGCCGGCCTGGAAGCCGTTCACGGCAATCGCCTGCGGGGCGGCGCCGTCGACTCGCTCTTCCTGCTCGGGCGCTGGCACGAGGCGCGCGCGCTCGCGATGCATGCGCTGGCGTGGGCGCCTGCCGGGATCGCCTTCGTCCATGCCGCGGTGGGGTTCATTACCGTGGAGACGGAGCTCTCGGCCGGGGAAGAGGTCAGCCGGACGCTGGGCCGCCTGCTCGTGGAGCTGGACCTCATCGCCGACACGCAGTTCGCCGTTCCCACCTACCAGGCCGCGGCCTCTCTTGCCCTTTGGCGGGGAGACCCCGCGGAGGCCCGCCGGGTGGCCGACGCCGCGTGGGATCGCGTCCGGATCACCGAGGACTGGGTGTTCGCCGCGCCCACGGCCGGCACCGTGCTCGCGGTGGCCGGCGACGTCGCGGAGGCCGCGCGTGACCGACGAGACCTCGTGACGCTCGCCGCGATCCGTGCCCGGGCGGATGCCGTCCTGGGCGAGGCGCAGCGGATGGTCGAGGCATCCGGGGTTGCCGCCGACGTCTTCGCGCGCCGCGAGGTGGACGCCGAGCTCGCAACCGCCCGGGCGCACCTGCTGCGGGTGATCGGGCGCGACGATCCGGCGGCCTGGTCCGCCGTCGCCGAGCGGTGGGTGACGCTCCGTCGTCCGTACGACACGGCCCGTGCCCGCCGCCGACAGGCGGCGGCGATCCTTGCCGCCGGGACCGCCGACGGCGAGCGGCGCGGTCGGCGCGACGAGGCGCGTGAGCCACTGCTGGAGGCCGCCAATATCGCTGCAGGCCTACCGGCGCTCCCGCTCCTGCGGGCCGTCGCGGATCTCGCCGCACGCGCCCGGATCACGCTGCCGACGGCGGCCCTGGAGGTCCTGGCGGCTTCCGCGGCGCGGGACACAGAACCCGCGGGCAGGACCGCCCCGACCGACGCGCGACCGGCCCGCCCGGACTGGGGCGCGTCCGCGGCGGAACGGCGGACCGCGGAGACGTTCGGTCTGAGCGTCCGCGAGCGAGGCGTGCTGGCAGAGGTCGTGGCCGGCCGCACGAACCGTGAGATCGGTGAACGCCTCTATATCAGCGAGAAGACGGTTGGCGTCCACGTCGGGAACATCCTCGCCAAGCTTGGGGTCTCCGGCCGGGTCGAGGCGGCGACGGTGGCGCTCCGGCTGGGGCTCGTGGATGACCTGGCGGCCGGCGCGAAGAGACCCGGACCGGCCGGTCCGGGTCTCGTTCGGCGTGGGCGGGGCGCCTGATCGGTCCGCGGGAGGGCTCCGCGTCCCGGGCGTTCCCGAAGGGTGGACTTACCAGCGCTTCGCGACCATCGGGGAGACGAACGCGACGAACACGGCGAGCGTGATGGCAATTCCGAAGAGGCGGGACTTCAGCGACTGCTTCACGGGGGTACTCCTGGCGCGAACGCCATTGATGGCGTGGATCAGAGCGGTGCGGCCCTCTCGCGCCTCTCGAGGGTCGCTGGTCTGGCGCGTACCCGGAACGTAGCCCGCGGCGCCATGGCTGGGCTACGGGACGTTCGTACCATGTGGTCCGGGCTGACCCCGTACTTCGGTACTGGTTCGGTGCGCCGGCGCACCGGTTCCGTGGTGCGGGGCGATCAGCGACGCGTTCGCCCAAGTGGCGGTACGATTTCGGTGGCCCAGGACGCCGAAATCGAGCTCGCCGGTGCACGTTCGCGGCCCGAACTGGACTCGAGCCGGAGTCGGTCGGGCCACTCCCCGGGTGGCGGATCGCGACCGCGCCCGACCCAGCGCCGGTCGAGCTCGACCCGGAAGCCGGGGTCACTTCAGCAGGAGGAAGCAGCCCGCCCATGCGCACCCGTCACGCAGTTGCCCTCATGAGCATCCTCGCCACGGTGCTCGTCGCGTGCTCGTCCGGCGCGCAGCCGGGGTGGACGTTCGCTCCTACACCCCCGCCGAGCGCGGCCGCGAGTGGCGCCTCGTCGTCCGCCCCGAGCGCGGCCGCGAGTGGCGCCCCGTCGGCCGCCCCGAGCGGGGCGCCCTCGGGCAGCCCGGCCGCCTCGCCCGCCGCGTCGGGCGGCGCCACCGGCACGGTCCTCGAGCTCACGGCCTCCGGCATCGCGTTCGACAAGGCCGACCT
>Ga0208079_1001504_pt1 | contig 12076 bp, 10 predicted proteins | sample NGESurdeep092012_5_FD_184474 | JGI IMG/M metagenome (GOLD analysis project Ga0208079, IMG submission 184474) | Arctic peat soil microbial communities from Barrow, Alaska - NGEE Surface sample 210-2 deep-092012 (SPAdes) | ecosystem: Environmental > Terrestrial > Soil > Wetlands > Peat ... | reverse complement strand
CGAGAAGACTTATACGGAACAGAACTACGTGCGTATCCGGCGTCGCCTGGCGCCACCCTATTCGCCAATGCCCGATTTCAAGGAGCTCATTGCGCGCCTGCAAAAGCGCCACGGCGCGCCCGAACTGCCGTCGGCCCGCGGGGCGTTCGAACTGGTGCTCTGGGAGAATGCCCGCGATCTGCCGCTCCGTGCGGGAAGCCATCGCGGCGGAACTGCCCAAAGGGGCAGAGCGGCTGGCCAAACGCGGGCTCGGTGACAGGCTCGAAAAAGCACCCTCGTGGCGCACGCACTCCTGCGTGCCGCGTCGCGTCTCACTCGACGCTCTGCGCGCTGGCCAGCGGGCACACGCAAGAGTGCCGGCGCTGCACGCAGGACTGCGTGCGCCACATCTGCCCGGTCGGTTTTTCATGAAGTTTCGCGGGCCGCGGGCCCATCCCAACAGACGACCAAAGCCGCACCGTCTGTCCCACCGGCAAGACGATTTGCCGCGACAGCCAGCCGCGGTGCCAAGAATGCCCCGTCGAGGACGCATGCGCCGTCAGGAATGCAGGCGCTTCCAAAGGCCTTCGAAATATTCCTGGAACACGGGATTGAATCCGCTGCCGGCGACTTTCCAGGTGTCGCCAATCGCTTGGCTGTTGGCCCACGTGCGGAAGACTCGGTCCCAGCCGGCGTAGACCGGGTTCTCGCGGTCGCCGCGGTGCTGGAAGTTGAGCTCGAAATATACGTCTTCCATGAACTGGATGAGTTCCGTGCAGAAGTAGACCGCTTTGCGCGGCGTGACCGTGGGCTGCGGCTCTAGCGGCATGCCGTCGAAGAGTTGGTTGTCCAGGAACGCCAGTGCCGGAAACTATCGTATCAGGCCGGACGTACCGTTTCGCACCAGCCAAGGGCTTCGGCCCCCGGATTGCAACCTCCACAATGTGCGGGTTGATCTCTTACTTGCGCTGCTGATGCTGTTGCCCGTCGGAATCGCGGAGGGCGCCGCACGGAAGAGTCATCCTTATCGCACGCGCTGGAAGCATGCCACCGTCGGGAAGGGCGCGCTGGGACGCGTAGCGGCCGGCGCCGGAGTTGCGCAGGTACGCAAGACGCCGCGAAAGTATGGTGGCGGCGCCTCCGGTTTCGGCAAACGCCTGGGCGCCGGGTTTGCGACCAACGCGGTGGAGACCACCGTGGAGCACGGAATAGCGGCGCGGCTGCATGAAGATCTGAACTACCACCGCTCCACCAAGCACGGCGTCGCGCCGCGACTGGCGCATGCCCTGACCAGCACCGTGGTCACGCGCAACACGAAGACCGGCAAACGCACGCCCGCCGCGGGGCGGATCGCCGGACATGCCGCCGCCGGCGCCTTCACACAGGGAGCGCTGGCCGCCGGAAGCGGCGCCTCCACGGCAGGCATCGGACTGGCGGCCGTGGCGGGCTCCAACGTGGTGCGCGAGTTCGTGCCGCGCCGCCATCGTCATCCCCGCAAGAAGAAGTGATGCACCGGCGCGAAGTGTTGCACCATAGAGGAACGGGTCGCATGAACACTGTTGGTTCAATGGCGCCGCCAAGCGCAGCAGTGGAGGCGGTTGTGTCTGCGCCGCGCGTCTGTCAATCCTCCAGGCGAGGGCATAGCAAGCGTTCCGGCTGCGCCAACTCGGCTGCGTCTTCTGCCGGGTCTGACATTCCGGCTTGCTGCAGGCCCGTTGCCGGTCTCCTGCTCGCGGATCCGGCCGGAACCACCGGCGGCAGATCGTGCATGGTCTCTGCCGAGCAATTTCTTCCGGACGTGCTGAAGTTCTTCCAGCACGCTGGACGAAAGGGCGGGAAACGCGGCGGGCCCATCGGCGGCAAACGGATCCCCGAGACCAGGACGTCCGAGGAGCGCACCGCCCGGGCGAAGCAGGCCGCGGCGGCAAGCGCGAAGGTGCGGAAGCCGAAGGGGGAGTGATGCGGGTGACCCAGCCAGCAGCTTGTTTTCAGTCGCGGCGCACGGAGTTCCCGTGCCGAACCTGTGGCGAGCGCCCCAGCATCGTCCACTTCCCAACCCGCTACGTCGGATACTACTGCGAGAAATGCTGTCCAGCATGCCGCCAGAAGCCCGCGGCGAAAGGGGAGTGAGCGCGTGTCGACACCGCCGGATCGCATCCTAACGATGCAGGAAGCCTCGGCGCGCCTCGGCCTGCCGATTACGACGGTGGCTCGGCTGGTCCGCGAGACGACCTTCTGGGGAACGAAAATGGATGATGGCCGATGGGGGATCAAAGAATCCGAACTGCGGCGGTTCCTCGGCGGCCGACCGGAGGCGAAACAGCGCGCCAAGGAGAAATGAAACGTGGCTCTATTCCAGCCCACCCACACTGATAAGAAGACCGGCAAGCGGAAGTTGACGGGAGAACGGGTGCTGGGCCTCGCACGGGCGGGCACTGGGGCGCAATCCAACAGCGAAGGGGCAGCGATGCCAGCGCCTCGTATGCGGTTTCATCCGCTCGCGCCTGAAGCGAAGTGCCCTGCTTGCGGCGCCAGCCTAACGTTCGTCCGGGTGAGAGGATACGGCGACCTGTACTCTTGCGCTTCCGGTGGTCCGTGCAAATGCCCCGTCATACACTACCGGAGCAAGGTAACGAAGACCTGCGGCTTCGCCCTCATTTACAGCTCGGGAGCTTTTGGCAAGTGGACCGCGTGCGCAGGCACGCCCGCGAAGGGCGAGTGATGCCGGCCCCACAACGGCGTTGCAGCAGCGCCCCGCGAGCGCCCAAGGGGCCGGTGGGTGCAGCGGAGGAGAGAGCACCGAGAACGCCCGGCTCGGCCAGGAGCGGCGCCTGTGCGGAAACCTTTCACTTTTTTGCACACCTCCGACGCTAACGCAACTGGCGATTGATTGCTTCCAACCCTGCCGGTTCCTCCGAAATGCCTCCGCTGGTCCTCCGCCGCGCCTCCAAGCGGCTGCGCTCATCGGTGTCCTCCTACCACTCGCAGCCTCAGGCGTTTGTCACTTCGGCAGGAACTTGAAATCGGAAATCGCGATCTCGTCGTTCCCCTGGATGAGAAATCCGAACTTGCCCTGGGTGAAATCGCGGCCCGGCTCGACAAAAGTATCGAGCGCTTTCCACTCGTCGCCCACGCGCACCTTTTGCACCAGGCGATCCGGCGTCACCTCGATCTGAATGGTGAACGCCTTCGGATTTTCGAGATTGTGCGGCGCCTTGACTCGCTCGGCCCGCTTGCCCTTTTCGATCACCCCGGCCCAGAAATTCTTCCGATCCATCTCGGAGAGCAGGTAGTTCTTGGAGTCGAGATACTGGAGGCACCAGCGGATCTGGCCTGTCCGGAATACGCCGCCGCCTTTGAGCAGTTGCACCGTGAAGGTGAAGACGCCCTTGGGCGGCAGCTTATAAGGCACGAATCCGCCACCCTTGTGGACCCAACTGTCGCCGTCCTTCTTCCAGCTCTGCGCGTCCTCGAACTCCGCCATCCCGCTTGCCCCTATGGATGGAGGCGCGGCCGGCCGCTCACCAGCCAGGGTGAAGTCCACTTCCCGGTTTTCGCCGGCGGCCAGTTGGACGCGTGTGGTAGATTCGGTGAATCCCGGTGCGCTGGCCGAAAATGCGTAGCTCCCCGGGGGCAACTCGATCTGGTTTCCGCGGGCTGGGTGCGACTCCGGTTCGTCGCCGCGGCGATAAGTAATGGTTGCCGATGCAGGGTTGCGTGTCAGCCGGATGGTGCCGTTGGCGGCAGCCAACACTACGTCCGCGCCCGTCAGCACTACAGCCTGGCCCGCATGGATGGATCGCTGCAGTCGCTTCGGCAGGTACTGTTCGCGCCGCAGTTCGATCGTGTGGTCGCCCGGTTGGATGGCGCTGAGGCTGAACGATCCGTCCGGCCTCACGGTGCCGGCGTTTTTCTGATCGACTAAAACCTCGGTGCCGGCCATCGCGCCGTGGATTTCGAGCGAGCCGAATTGCGGCTGCGGTTTCAGGTCGAACTGCAGGCGCACTTCCGCGCCTTTCTTCACTTCGACGGTTTGCGCGGGCGCCTCCTGAAAGCCGCTCTTGGCCACCCGCACCGTGACCTTTCCGAGGGTCTGGACGCGCAACTGGCCGCGCTGGGTGCGCCGGCGGTACTCCTTGTCGTTGAGAAACACGCGCACGTCGTCCTGGCCGATCGAGACAATCAGCGTGCCCGCATTGACGTCCGTTTTCAGGAACGCGGTCAGCATGGGCGCGGCGCCGAAGCTTTCGCTCATGTTGCGCTGATCCTTGCCCTCGCCCACTACGATCTCATTCACACCCGGCTGAACACTCGTGAGGTCCGTCCCGGCCGGACCGGCATCGCTTTGCGGCTGGCCGTTGACCGCGAGCTTCCAGGGGCCGGCGTTGGTCACGAGGCGCGCCTGCTTTCCGAAGCTGGCCACCAGCACCGCGATCATGTTCCGCGCGTTTACGGGGCCGGCCACCGCCGGCAGCCGCGCATCCGCGATCTCAAAGGAGAACGAGGCGTCCCCGTTCCGCCCGGTGACCTTCACGGTGTGCGTGCCCGGCGCCACCTTGTCGAGTACCAACTGGCCTTCTTGCAGATCGACCGGCGGCCGATCGTCCACCACGACCTTGCCCTGGTCCAGATCGGTCAGCAGGCGAACCGATTGTGCCTGCGGCTGCAGCGTCAGGCTGACCGCCGCCGGCTGCCGGGCCGTCACGGTGACGGCGCCGGCCGCGGGTTCGAAGCCGTCCAGAGACGCGGAGACCTGGTAAGCGCCCGGCGGCAGCGCCAGCTTGCAGTTGGATGTGCAGGTAGTCTCGTTGCCGCCCCCGGACTGTACCGCGGTCAATTTCACGGACGCGCCGGGAGGAACGGTCGCAACCTCGACCGGCATGGCCGCCAAGATGCGCGCCGAATTCTTTTCGTTGCCCTTGCGCCTTTGGTGCACCACCAGAGCAACCAGCACCAGGACCACCAGCAGGCCAGCTATTGGTGCGATCGAGATCGTGCGCATCCCGTTGGGCGCGCGGCGCGGCGGCAGAGGCGGAGGCGTAAGCCCCGTGGGCGGCTGAGGCGGATTCTCAGGCCTCACCGCGACTGGGGGCGGAGGCGGTTCCGGCGGAGCGGAGCCGAAAAAAGGCAATGACAGCGGCAACGGCGTCGCCGCGGGCATCACGGGCGGTTCGGCTGGGGCGGCCGGCGCAGGCGCCACGGTATCCAGGAAAGAAGTTGGCAGCGGAGGCGGTTGTGCCGCCGGCATCGCGGGCGGTGGCGGAACGGGAGGCGGAGGTGGGGAGGTTCCCTGTTGCTTGAGCAGCGTGCCACGCGCCATCAGGCGCTGCTTGATTTCGTTTCCGGTGAACTGTGCGTCGAAATCGCCAGGGAAAGCCTGGATGATTTCGTTCAGCCGGAAATAGATCGGCTTCAGTGCGGCAAGCTCGGTGGCCGACTCGATCTGCTCGTCGAGCCTCTTGAACTCCTCGTGAGGATTGACATTTTCCACGCCCACGCTGCCTATCGTACACCTTTCAGGGGATCTTCTCCTGGACCGGAGGCTGGGCGACGTGGTGCAGCGGAGGACCAGCCGAGGAGATGGGTAAGGTTGCCATGTCGAGTGGGGCGCCGCGGACCACCGGGCCGCGAGCCAGTGGGCGTGCAGGAAGGCTTACTTTTCTGCACAGGGACCGTGCAGAAAACTTCACTCTTTTGCACACTTCCGACGGCGACGCATCTGGCGGGTGATTGGCTTCCAACGCTGCCGGTTCCCCGAGGTGCCTCCGCTGGTCGTCCGCTGCACTACGCCCCTTCGGCGCTTGCTGCGGTATTCGAGTTAGCCCCGCGGCAGGAGGCTGATCCGCTCAGTCGCGGATGCCGTTCTTTGCGCAATAGTAAATCACCGGAACGCACTTGCCGGCAGCGTTCACCTGGGGGCAGCCGTAAATCACGGCCGGTATATTTTGCCCAGACAAGACGAATTGAGGCTCAGGAACCTATTCAGACGGTCGAACTACTAATCGGTGGTGAAATCGAAGATATCGGTGTTGGTGCGGACGACGAGGTGGCCGAAGCCGAGCACTTTGCCGTCGGTGGGGAAGAAGACGGCGCCGTCGGTGGATTCGCCGGGCATCAGTTTGGTTTGGACCAGGGCCAGGGCGCTGGCGGCGGCGGCGGCTTTCAGCCTGACCGACCCCATGGCTAGGACAGACTGGCGGCGCTGCTCGTAGCCGTTGGTGGATTTGAGGTGTTGATTGCCGTAAATCGAATTCTCGTAGCTGGTGACCAGTTTGATGACGTCGCTGGCACTGCCTCTCTGCTCCAGCAACGTCACCACGACGCGGGCGGCGGAGGCGCGCAGCACCGACCCGTCGAGACGGACATAGGTGAAATCCTCGGGCCGGATGATGTAGGGGGCCTTGGAACCGTTGGAAACGGCCACCTGGAGGATGGCGTAGTCATGCAGGCGCTGCGGCAGCGTGGCGAACATGATGGTCACGCCGGATTTCGTAAGCGTTTGATACTTAAGGCCATTCGACTCGAATTCGATGACCTGGGCGTGGCCGCGCCCTACCCAGAGGAGGAGCGCGAGGGCACATGCCCAGACAAGCCGGTTCATGAGACAATTCTACGATAAGGGCGCATTCCGGTTGGGAAAGAAATAAACCATGCTGACTGAACACAGGCAGATTGCGAACGCGGGGATCCGGCCAAGCCGCCATGGGCTGGAGGAGCAGGGGTTCCGCAACCTCAATGTCGCGTACTGGAATCTGGGCACGGCGCAGTTGCTGGAGCACGCCATCCAGCGCAGGGAAGGGAATCTTGCCAGCGGCGGGTCGTTCGTAGTCCGGACCGGCCAATACACGGGGCGGTCGCCCAAAGACAAATTCGTGGTGCGCGACGAGACCACCGAGCCCCGCGTGAATTGGGGAGACGTCAACCAGCCGCTCTCGGAGAAGCATTTCGACCGGCTGTACTCCAAGATGATGGCGTTCTGGCAGGGTCACGACGTGTACGTGCAGGATTGCCATGTAGGCGCGGATGCGGCATACGGGATGCCCATACGGGTGGTGAGCCAACTGGCGTGGCACAATCTGTTCGCGCGGCAGCTTTTCATCCGGCCGGACGCGGAGAAGACCGGGGATCACGTGCCGCGGTTTTCGATTCTGTTCGCGCCGGATTTCCAGGCCAACCCGGCGGAGGACGGCACCAACTCGGAAACCTGCATCGTGATCAATTTCAAGAAACGCGTGGTGTTGATCTGCGGGACAAGTTACGCGGGGGAAATGAAGAAGTCGGCCTTCACGATTCTGAACTACCTGTTGCCGGAACGCGGGGTATTTCCGATGCACTGCTCGGCGAACATGGGGGCGGCGGGCGACGTGGCGCTGTTCTTCGGACTCTCCGGGACGGGGAAGACGACGCTTTCGGCGGATGCGCAGCGGCGGCTGATCGGCGACGACGAGCACGGCTGGAGCGACCACGGGGTGTTCAATTTCGAGGGCGGCTGTTACGCCAAGTGCATACGCCTCTCCGAGGAGAACGAACCGCAGATCTGGAACGCGATCCGCTTCGGGACGGTGCTGGAGAACGTGGCGATGGACGCGGAGACGCGGCTGCTGGATTTCAATTCGGAAGAGGTCACGGAGAATACGCGCGCGGCGTACCCTTTGAAATTCATCGAGAACGCCGTGATTCCGAGTGTGGGCGGGCATCCGAACCACGTGATCTTCCTGACGGCGGATGCGTTCGGCGTGCTGCCGCCGATTTCGAAGCTCTCGCCGGAGCAGGCGATGTATCACTTTCTGAGCGGATACACGGCGAAGGTGGCGGGTACGGAGCGGGGACTCGGCAACACGCCGCAGGCGACGTTCAGCCCGTGCTTTGGCGGGCCGTTCCTGCCGCTTCCGCCGGCCACGTACGCGTCGTTGTTGGGAGAGAAGTTGCGGCGCACGGGCGCGCAGTGCTGGCTGGTGAATACGGGGTGGGCGGGCGGCCCGTTCGGCGTGGGAGAGCGCATGAAGCTCGGGTACACGCGCGCCATGCTGAACGCGGCGCTCAACGGTTGGTTGAAGGATATGGCGGTGGAGCGGCACCCGGTGTTTGGAGTGAGTGTGCCGAAATCGTGTCCGGGAGTGCCGGCGACGTTCCTGGATGCGCGCGGGATGTGGGCGGATAAGGCCGCGTACGACCGTGCGGCGCTGGATCTGGCCGGCAGGTTCAATAAGAACTTCGAGAAGTTCTCCGGGGTGAGCAAGGAGATCGCGGTGGCGGCGCCGGGGATGTAAGGAAGGGGACGCAGAGCGTATAGAGGTACGGCCCATCGCACTGTTCAACAGCATTGTGATAAAGGGCGACTCTACCCAGGAAAAGTAGTCTCGGCCCACCAGCCGCCACGCCCGGCCTTTGCCATCAGCCGCTCTTGACATCCTCCCATTCCGGGGGAAAATAGTAGCAAATCAAATTGTTCGATTCTCACTGATTCGAGCCGTTGTTCTCTGAAGAGGATCGTATGAATGTCAGTTTGACCGCGGTGACCGCAATTATCGGTGCAGGACTCGGTGTCTGGAATCTCGTGCAGGGCTTCTGGCAACGTCGAGTCCGACTAAAGGTGGTTCCTAAACTTTCTGCAACTAGGGGAGGTGGATTCTTGTCAAGTAACAGAGATGTACTCCCTGACGGGTTTGCATGTATCGAAGTGACGAATCTTAGCGCATTCCCGGTGACCGTTGCGGAGGTTGGATTCTCTCTGGTTGGAGACGTCGGCAGAAGCGTGATAATACCCGATCCGCTAAACTTTCTACCTAAGAGGTTAGAGTCGAGAGAGTCGATAGACGTTAGGGCAACCCGAAGCGCTGGCTTTCCCAAAAAGGCGAAACGAGCATACGCAACTACGCAATGCGGACACACTCGTGATGGCGATAGCATTGTCTTAAAGAAACATCGTAAGATGGCATTATAAAGCGATCACGTCACGCACTTTTCACGCGTTACCCGGTCTTTTCCGGTAAAATATGATAAGGAGATCTGTCGTGAACGTGGCAATCGAAATTCCGGACGACATCGGGCAGTTGCTTGCCGCGCAGGAGGGCGGTGTCTCGCGGGCCGTCCTGGAAGCAGTGGCCATCGAAGCGTACCGTTCTGGCGCGATCACGCCCGGGCAGGTACAGCAAATGCTTGAGCTGCGCTCCCGATGGCAGACGGAATCCTTCCTTCGGCGCGCCGATGCGTATCACGACTACACGATGGATGACCTGGAACGGGATATCGCGGCGATCCGTGACGCTTCCCGGCGATGATCGCCGTCGCGGACACGTCGCCGATCTGCTATCTCATCCTGATTGGTGAAGTCGAGCTTCTGCCTAAACTCTTCAATGAAGTGCTGGCGCCGCAGGCCGTAGTTAACGAACTGCTGCACCCGGACGCACCCGAGCCGGTCCGGGCTTGGGCGTCCGGACTGCCATCCTGGTTTTGCGCCCAGGACATTTCCGCCGGCGCGCCCGTTGGCATGGAGAAGCTCCAGGCCGGCGAACGGGCCGCGATACTTCTGGCGGAGTCGATCAAGGCCGGCATAATCCTCCTCGACGAAAAGGCGGCGCGACGAGTCGCCGCCGATCGCGGCCTGCGGGTCACTGGCACGCTGGGAGTGCTGGGCGAGGCCGCCACGCGGGGACTCGTCGAACTGGCGCCGGCGATCGACCGCCTCAGTAAGACAAGCTTCCGATATTCTCCCGCGCTGATGAAGGCCACCCTCGACCGCTTCGGTAGTCGGCGGTTACCTCTCATGTGAAGTGTGCCGCGGACTACCGCGGGTTCCCGGCGGATGTTACCATCACTTTCGAGACGACATCCGATTGGCTGAACGCCATGCCCTCGCACGCACATCTCGCGCTGTTGGCTCTGCTGGCGGCGGGCGTCCCCACGGTGGCGCAGCAACTGGAGCCGGAGCAGGCCAGCCTGCTGGAACAGGCGCGGGAGGCGGCGATCCGGTACTCGGCTTCGCTACCGGATTTCCTCTGCACGGAGGTGATGCGCCGGACGCAAGATCCGCAGGGGAACGGCCGTTGGCGCTCGATGGACACGCTCACCGTGAAGCTCAGCTATTTCGACCACAAGGAAGACTACAAGCTGATGCAGATCGACGGCAAGCCCACCTTGCTGGAATTCCTTTACGTGGGCGGGACGTTGAGCACCGGCGAATTCGGCACGCGCCTGTACTCGGTTTTCGATCCGCGTTCGCAGGGGGATTTCCGCTGGAAGGGTTGGACCACTTTGCGCAAGCGCCGCGTGGCCCGGTTTTCGTATCGTATCGCGCGCGAGAATTCGATCTTCCAGATCCAATACGGACCCATATCGTCCGGCCCGAATGCGATCGTTGTGCCTTACCACGGGGAAGTCTTTGTGGACGATGAAACGCACATGGTGCTGCGCTTGACGCAGCAGGCCGAGATCCCGGAGAATTTTCCGATCAATGCCAATGAGTCCACGATAGATTACGAGTTTGCCGCGGTGGGTGGGAAGCAGTACTTGCTGCCTTCGCACGCGTACGTGAGGACGAAAAGCGGGAAGTATGTGGCGGAAAATAATGTGGAGTTTCGCGAGTACCGCAAGTTCCAGTCGGAAGCCACGATCACCTTCGACGCTCCGCCGGACAAGTAGCGTAGCCTTTCAGGCTGCCATGCCGGTATTCCTACCGGCATTCTTCCCGGGTTTCATCGGACGCCGTCCCTGACTTCGCGGCTCAGGGCTTGCCGCCGGTAATCAGGCGCGCGCCGCGGTTGCGCGTGAGGTAGTTGTACACCCACTCGATAAACACCAGCAGGCGATTTTCGAACTCCACCAGGTACATGAGGTGCACGAAGACCCAGGTAAACCAGGCGGGGAAGCCGGAGATGTGCAGCTTACCGAATTCGGCCACGGCCCGATTGCGGCCGATGGTCGCCAGATTGCCCTTGTTGAAGTAGTGGAAGGGCGCGGGCTTTTGGCGGCCGGCCACGCGGCTCCGAATCAGCCGGGCGACGTAACTGCCTTGTTGCATGGCCACCGGCGCGACGCCGGGAAGAGGCTTGGCGCCCTGATGGGTGAAGCTGGAAAGGTCGCCGATGACGAAGATCTCGGGATGTCCGGGGAGGCTGAGGTCCGGCTCCACGATGACGCGTCCGGCGGGATCGAGCTGCGCTCCGGTGCGTTCGGCGAGCACCTTGCCGAGGCGCGACGCGCGCACGCCGGCGGCCCAGAGCACGGTGTGGGTGGCGATGCGCTGCTCGCGTCCGTTGACGGTGACGGTGACGCCATCGGCATCGATCGCGGTCACGCGGGCGCTGGTGAGAGAGCGCACGCCGAGAGCGATCAACTGGCGCTCGGCCTTGGCGGAGAGATCGGGAGGGAAGGTGGGTAAGACGCGCGGCTCGCCCTCCACCAGCAGGATGGCGGCATCGCGGGGGTCGATGTGGCGGAAGTCGTAGCGCAGGGTGTCGCCAGCGATTTCGCCGAGCGCGCCGGCCAGCTCGACGCCGGTGGGTCCGGCGCCCACGATGACGAAGTTCAGCCAGGCGCGGCGCTCGGCGGGGTCCGGCTCGCGCTCGGCGCGTTCGAAGGCCAGCAGCAGGCGGCTGCGGATCTCGGTGGCGTTTTCGATGGTTTTGAGGCCGGGGGCGAGGGCTTCCCACTGGTCGTTGCCGAAATAGTGGTGGGTGGCTCCGGTGGCGACGATCAAGGTGTCGTACGCAATTGCGCCATCGGGCAGGATGACGCGGCGGTGGGCCACGTCCAGGTCGACGGCTTCGCCGAGCAGCACTTCGGTGTTGCGATTCTTCTTGAGCACGACACGCAAGGGCGAGGCGATTTCGCCGGGCGAAAGTCCGCCGGTAGCCACCTGGTAGAGCAGGGGCTGGAAGAGGTGAAAGTTGCGGCGATCGATCACGGCGACCGATACGGGCGCGCGGCCCAGCGCCTTGGCCACATACAACCCGCCAAATCCGCCGCCGATGATGACTACCCGATGCGATTGACCTGTGTGGGACGTCACTGGTTGTTGGATGCTGACGGTCGCGGTGCGATTCCACTTCGTGTACTGGCATCCGGCCCCGGATTTGTTTTATACTTCCGATGCGGA
>Ga0208079_1001503_pt1 | contig 12083 bp, 7 predicted proteins | sample NGESurdeep092012_5_FD_184474 | JGI IMG/M metagenome (GOLD analysis project Ga0208079, IMG submission 184474) | Arctic peat soil microbial communities from Barrow, Alaska - NGEE Surface sample 210-2 deep-092012 (SPAdes) | ecosystem: Environmental > Terrestrial > Soil > Wetlands > Peat ... | reverse complement strand
CGGGCAGCACGAGGGTGAGCGTCGCGTCCTGAGCAGCCGCGGGTGTCAGGCCGGCGGCAGCAAGGTCGGCACCCTTTTCCGCGTAGACCAGGGCGTGGGCTGGCGTCCGCCAAGGCGCGACGAGGTCGGCGGCAACATCGCCGGAGACCGCCGGCCGCGAACGCTTCGCCTCGAGCAGTTCATGCACGCGGAAGGCCTGCTCGACGATTGGGTCGAGCCCGTACCAATGTGAAGCAAGGCCGCCAGGTCCCGGGTAGTGATCCACCCACCATTTGATCGCCTTGGCCTTGTCCGTCACGGTCCAACCGGCAGGGACGCGTTCGACCAGATCAAGTGTCGCCAACTCGCTCAGCGCCTGGGAGATTCGCGGCTGGCTCACGTTCGCAAATTCGACCAGCTCGCTCTGGCGAGCGCCACCCTCGAGCGCCAAGAGCGCCCGGAGCACAGAGAAGATCCCCCACCCTGGGCGCCCGCGTCTGCTCTGCTGTTGGGAGCCGGTCGCCAGCTCCGGTCTCTTGAGTTTGATCTCCCGACCATGGAACAGCACCCACGCTGGGCCGTCATCTGGGATCGCGGACCAACCGCGCGATCGCGCACGCTGCGCGGCTGCTTCCGAGAGCGCCGGCACGATCAGCAGCGCGTTACCGGCCGGAGGCTCCGTCACATCAGAGGGGTGAACGCGCGACGACGTTGTGACGACCGTGTACGTGGCACGCTGCGAGCCACGCCGGAGGGTCACCTGCGCACCATCGACCGGAACCACCGCGATCCCGTTCTCCTCAAGCAGCGCGCTCCACATGCCACACATACTATAAGCAAATCCAGCCGTATGCTGGAGTTTCTTATAGAACTCCCAAAAGTTACCGAGACCTGACCTCCCTGATCCGGTTTCAAGCGTAGAACCATCCTGCACGTATCCTGCACGCTGGGGAGATAACGAAGGCCCCTGACACGCGTTTCCGCAGGTCAGGGGCCATTTCGTACTGGTGGGCGGTACTGGGATCGAACCAGCGACCTCTTCCGTGTCAGGGAAGCGCGCTACCGCTGCGCCAACCGCCCATTTGTGTGGGTTGGTCGAGGTGGAGACGGGATTTGAACCCGTGTAGACGGCTTTGCAGGCCGTTGCCTCGCCTCTCGGCCACTCCACCGTGACGGTCTCATGCCTTCACCGAGGACGTTGAGACCTTCGGTGAAGGCATGAAGCCTTCGAGCGGACAACCGGGCTCGAACCGGCGACCTCAACCTTGGCAAGGTTGCGCTCTACCAACTGAGCTATGTCCGCGGGACGCCAGCGCCGAAAGACCCGCTGTGCGTGCGTGCAGACATTAACCGATCCGAGGGATCAGAGTCCAACCGGCCGCCTACACGGGGCTGAGGACCCGCCTCCTGGACCGGAGTCAGGGGCCTCTCGCGGCTTGTCTGATCCCGGGCGTTTCGGGTCCGCGGCTGATTCCACCCGTCTACGGTAAATGGGGTGAGCACCCATGAGGTCACCAACCAAGTTCCGCCGCTGTCCGGATACAACGTTATCTCGGCCGATCCGGCGCTGCTCGAAGGAATTCAGCGCTGGGGCGATGCGCAGGATCGGACCGAGCTGGAAGCCTTGGGCAGCCTGGCCGGAGGGGTCGAGGCGCAAACATGGGGCGATCAAGCGGACAGCAATCCCCCTGTCCTGCATCCATATTCACCGCAAGGGGTCCGGATCGACGAGGTCGACTTCCACCCCGCATGGCACCAGCTGATGAACACCGCCGTCTCCCACGGCCTCACCGCCGAACCGTGGACCAAACCGGCACGCACCGGAGCTCACGTCCGCCGGGCCGCCGGCTTCGTAGCGTGGTCGCAGGTCGAGGCCGGACACATGTGCCCGATCTCCATGACGTATGCCGCAGTGCCCGCCCTCCAGTCGAGTCCCGACCTGGTCGCCATCTGGGCTCCCCTGCTGGCCTCCCGCGAATACGACTTCGGTCTGCGACCCCATGCGCAGAAGAGCGGCGTCGTGGCAGGCATGGCCCTGACCGAGAAGCAGGGCGGTTCCGACTTGCGTGGCAACTCCACCAGGGCCGTGGCCGCGCCCGGTGGCCCGATCACGGGAGGTGAGACGTACCTGCTCACCGGGCACAAGTGGTTCTGTTCCGCCCCGATGAGTGACGTGTTCCTGGTCCTTGCCCAAGCCCCGGCCGGGCTGTCCTGCTTCCTGGTCCCCCGCGTCCTGGACGACGAAACCCGCAACTTCTTTGCCGTGGAACGCCTCAAGGACAAGCTGGGCAACCGCTCCAACGCGTCGTCCGAGATCGAGCTGGACCGCACCTGGGGCGTCCAGTTCGGAGAGGAAGGCCACGGCATCCGGACCATCCTGGACATGGTCGCCGCCACCCGGCTCGACTGCGTCCTCGGGTCATCGGGGACGATGCGCCAGGCTCTCGTCAGGGCGATCCACCACACGCGTCATCGTGAGGCCTTCGGCAGCGCGCTGGTCGACCAGCCGTTGATGCGCAACGTCCTGATGGACCTGGCGCTGGAGTCCGAAGCAGCCACGACGCTTGGCCTGAGGCTGGCCGCGGCAGTTGACGAGGGCGATACGGCGTTCTCACGTCTCGCGGTGGCCGTCGGCAAGTACTGGGTGTGCAAGCGCACCGCCCCGATGGTCGCCGAGTCCCTCGAGTGTCTGGGCGGCAACGGTTACGTGGAGGAGAACGGTCTGGCGCGCCTCTACCGCGAGGCACCCTTGAACTCGATCTGGGAGGGCAGCGGCAACGTCAATGCCCTCGACGTCGTCCGGGCCGTGACGCGCGAGCCTGCCTCGGTCGCTGCGTTCGCAGCCGAGCTCGAGCTTGCCCGTGGCGCTGACCGACAGCTCGACTCAGCCATCACGAGGGCGATCTCTGCCCTGCGGACGACATCGGCGAACGCGGACCAGTCAGCGACGCAGCTCGGCGCCCGAGCCTTCGTCGAGCAGCTCGCGACCACGCTGCAGGCCTCGCTCCTGACTCGTTTCGCACCGGCATTTGTCGCGGAGGCCTTCGTGGCGAGCCGTCTCGGCGGAGCTCATGGACACACGTTCGGCACGTTGCCGAGCGATATGGTCGAAGTATCGGCCGCCAAGGTGATCGAGCGGTCTTTCGCCGGCTGACCCGATGATTGTGCCGTTGAGTGGGCGGCAGGTCACAATGAGTGGCCTCAACGGCACGATCCGCGACTGCATAAGGACTACATGAACATCTGGCCGGGCTACCCCTACCCCTTGGGAGCCACGTTCACGGGCAGCGGCGTCAACTTCGCGCTCTTCTCCGAGGTCGCCGACAAGGTCGAGGTCTGCCTCATTGCCGACGACGGCAGCGAGACCAGGGTCGAGCTCACTGAGGTCGACGGATATGTATGGCACGGCTTCGTCCCCGCCATCGAGCCCGGTCAACGCTACGGCTACAGGGTCCACGGTCCGTTTGATCCGGTTCAAGGCCATCGCTGCAACCCCGCGAAGCTGTTGCTGGACCCGTACGCCAAAGCCATGGACGGGCAGATCGACGGCGACACGTCCTTGTACTCCTACGAGCTCAGCGACCCCACCAAGCCCAATGACGCCGACTCGCTGGGTCACACCATGCTGTCCGTGGTCGTCAACCCGTTCTTCGACTGGGGCCACGACCGCCCGCCACGTCACGACTACCACAACACGGTCATCTACGAGGCTCACGTCAAGGGCCTGACCATGACCCACCCCGAGGTCCCCGAAGCCATTCGCGGGACGTATGCCGCGATCGGTCACCACGCGATCATCGAGCACCTGGTCGGCCTCGGCGTGACCGCCATCGAGCTGATGCCGGTGCACCAGTTCGTCCAGGACTCCACGCTGGCGGACCAGGGCCTGACAAACTACTGGGGCTACAACACGATCGGGTTCCTGGCTCCGCACGCTGCCTATGCCGCCACCGGATCGCGCGGTCAGCAGGTATCCGAGTTCAAGACCATGGTGAAGGCGCTGCACGAAGCCCACATCGAGGTCATTCTCGACGTGGTCTACAACCACACGGCCGAGGGCAACGAAAAGGGCCCGACCATCGCCTTCCGTGGCATCGACAACGCCGCCTACTACCGCCTCGTCGATGACGACAAGGCGCGCTACTACGACACCACGGGCACCGGCAACAGCCTGTTGATGCGCAACCCCCACGTCCTTCAGCTGATCATGGACTCGCTGCGCTACTGGGTCATGGAGATGCATGTCGACGGGTTCCGCTTCGACCTTGCGGCAACCCTGGCCCGCCAGTTCCATGAGGTGGACCGGCTCTCGGCGTTCTTCGACATCATCCAGCAGGATCCCGTGATCTCCCAGGTCAAGCTCATCGCTGAGCCCTGGGACCTCGGTGATGGCGGCTATCAGGTCGGCAACTTTCCCCCGCTGTGGACCGAGTGGAACGGCAAGTTCCGCGACACGGTGCGCGACTTCTGGCGGGGCGAGGCGGCCTCGTTGGGCGAGTTCGCCTCTCGCATCACGGGTTCCAGCGACCTCTACGCGCATTCGGCCAGGCGTCCGATCGCCTCGATCAACTTCGTCGTCGCACACGACGGCTTCACCTTGCGTGACCTCGTGTCCTACAACGACAAGCACAACGACGCCAACGGAGAGACCAACAACGACGGCGAGAGCCACAACCGGTCGTGGAACTGCGGGGTCGAGGGCGAGACGGACGACGCCGCCATCAACGCCTTGCGCAGGCAGCAGCAGCGCAACTTCCTCACCACGCTCCTGCTGAGCGAGGGTGTCCCGATGATCGCCCACGGCGACGAGGTCGGTCGAACCCAGCGCGGCAACAACAACGTCTACTGCCAGGACAACGAGCTCGCCTGGATCGACTGGGAGCTGGCCGAGGACGAGAGCCATCTGCTCGCGTTCACCAGCGCCGTGGTCTCATTGCGCAAGGAGCACGACGTCTTTCGTCGTCGCCGTTTCTTCGCCGGCGACGCCGCCCATGGCGGCAAGAGCGACCTCGGCGACATCGAGTGGTTCTCGTCGGACGGCACCGAGATGGACGAGCTCGACTGGCGCAACGGTTATGCCCGCACCCTCATGGTCTTCCTGAACGGCCAAGCCATCCGTGAGCCGGATATCCATGGACAGCGCATCGTGGATACCGACTTCCTGCTGCTGTTCAACGCCCACAGCGCCCCCGTCGACTTCGTCCTACCGCCCGCGCAGTACGGCGCAACGTGGCGGGTCCGACTTGACACCACCGAGGCCGAGCCGCCCGGCGACGACCGCAAGGACTGGACGGCCGCAACCACGCACGCGGTTGTTGGTCGGTCCATGGTCGTGCTCGAGGCAATCCCTCCTGCTGAGGTGCCCGCCACCAAGACACCGAAGCGCAAACCCTAGGTCGCAGCCAACCGCGCCTTCTCAGCCTCAACATCAAAGGTCGCGGTGGGCCAGTGGGGCGCCATCACCCTCAAGTGCTCCAGCACCAGCTGCTGCACGGCCAGCCGGGCATACCACTTGCGGTCCGCCGGAACGACGAACCACGGGGCATCCTCCGTCGAGCACTTCTCGATGGCCACTTGGTATGCCTCCTGGTACGCCGACCACCACTCGCGCTCGTCCACATCGGCCGGGTTGTACTTCCAGTGCTTCTCCGGCTGGTCAAGGCGTGAGCCCAGTCGCGCCTTCTGCTCGTCGCTCGAGATGTGCAGCATGACCTTGACGATCGTGGTCCCGGCTTGCGTCACGGCCTGCTCGAACGCGTTGATCTGCCCATAGCGCCGACCCCAGGTCGCTGGCGGGACCAGGTTGTGAACTCTTGCGATCAGGACGTCCTCGTAGTGCGAACGGTCGAAGACACCGATCTGGCCCGGTCGCGGCAGGGCCTTGCGGATCCGCCAGAGGAAGGGGTGCTCCAGCTCCTCCCTGGTCGGTGCCTTGAACGCGGTGTAGCGAACACCTTGGGGATCGACCGAGCCGACGACGTGGCGCATGATGCCGCCCTTTCCCGAGGTGTCCATCCCCTGCACCACCAGGAGAACTGCCGCTGTCCCGCCGGCTATGGCGTCGGCATACAGACGCTCTTGCAGGTCACCAAGCTCTGGAACGGTGGCAGCCATGAGCTCAACCCCCGCCGCCTTGCCTCCGTCGTAGCCCGGCGTCGAACGCGGGTCACAGTCGGCCAGCCGAAACCCACGGCCCGTCGCCAACGCGTGCGTGAAGGATCCTGAGCTGCCGGCTTCCCCTCCCCGGTTCGTCGCCTGCCTCTTCGCCTGCTTCGTGCTTGCGGCCATGAGCACGATGGTGGCACACCCCGCCCGGGGCGCGACCTCATCCGAGGAATGAACCTCCTTCGATGGAAGGATGGCGCTCATGCGCGTGCTGCTCTCCCACGAGGACCTAGGCCGTTGGACGCCCGGCCACGACGGGACGATGGACCCGGAGGCGCTGGCACTCGCCTACGCCTACCCCGAGCTCACCGAGGCTCAGTCCTGGGTCAGGGCCAACGTCATCTCGTCGCTGGACGGCGCGGCAACCGGCGACGACGGGCGGTCTGCCTCCCTCAACACCGGGGCGGACCGCGACGTCTTCGGACTCCTGCGGGCGCTGGCCGACGTGATCCTCGTCGGTGCGGGAACGGCACGCATCGAGGGATACCAGCGGGCAACTGTCCGGGCACCGTGGCTGGAACTTCGAGCTGGCCGACCTGCGCATCCCACCGTGGCCGTCGTCAGCCGCTCGGGCGACATCCCGCCGCAGCTGAACCAGGCCCGCGAGAACTCGGGAGCGGTCTTGTTGGTCACCTGCGAGCGAGCCGGTAATGAGGCTGTCGATCTCGCTCGGGGAACACTGGGTGACGACAACGTGATCGTCAACGGAGACGCGAGCGTCGACCTGGCATCGGCGCTGGACGCGTTGGCTGCTCGTGGGCTGCGCCGCATCCTCTGCGAGGGCGGCCCTCATCTCCTGCGCGACCTGACCGCCTCGGGACGGCTCGACGAGCTCTGCCTGACCCTCGCTCCCACGTTGGTCGCCGGTGACCACCCTCGTATCACTGCCGGAGCGTCCGTCACCGCAAACCTGTTGCCCCGGCTGTTGATCGAGTCGCAGGGAACGATCCTCGGGCGCTGGTCCCGACCCTGAAAGCTAGCCCACCAAGCTGGTTTGACCAGTAAGGAAGGCACGTACGACGGCATCCCATCGTTCGGGATCCACATTCCATTCCTTGGTATGCCGAGCCTCGTGCCACGGCTCGAAGCGAACCAGGTCAGGACGTTTGGCGGCTAGTGAGGCCGACGGCCCGACGGGAACGAACTCGTCGTCGAGCGAGTGAATGAGCAGGGTGCGGTGGTTCAGCTCGTCGGCTCGGTGTTCCCAGTTGGTCAGGGCCACGTCGATGGGCTCATGCACGCCAACCAGACGGCGCGCCCACCTGTGGCCGATCAGCGAACGACTCAGCTTCTCGATCGGTCCGGGGATCTTGTTCAAGGCGCCGTGGTGACGCAGCACGTCTGCCCAGTCGATGACGGGCGCGTCGAGCACCACGGCCCGGACGCGATCCGAGAGCCACGAACGGTCCAGGGTCTGCAGGACGATGGCCCCGCCCATGGACCAGCCGAACAGGACGATCTCCTGTGCGCCCTCACCGACGGCATACAGCAGTGCCGCCTCGAGGTCCCGCCACTCCGAAAGCCCAAGGCTGTATCTGCCGTCCGAGCTTGCGGGGGCGCCGATGTCGTTGCGGTACATGGGTATCAGGGAGGTGTATCCGAGCTCGTGAAGCACTGGTACAGCACGCAGGCACTCGTCCCGACTCGCTCCTCTGCCATGTACAAGAATCGCCCAGCGAGGCACAGAGCTGACCGCCGGAGGCACCTCCCAGGCTGCAAGCATCCCGATGTCTGCGGCTATCTCCACATCACGCGACGGCAGCCCCAATGCATCCTGGGGGTTACCCGCGAAGTAGTACTGGTTCCAACGCGCGGGGCCGATGCGAAGCTCACCTGCGTCAATGCCCTCCAGCGTCCGACGGACGCGCCCTGACTCTTCGTCCACCTCGAGCACTGCGCCCACCCTTGCATGGCCCCGACCGCCGTCAAGCCAGAGTCCGTACCTGCCGGGCTGCCGGGACTCGGGCGTCAGCCGCAAGGTCACACTGTCGTCCTCGACCGCCAGAATCTGGGTGTCGTCAGGTTTGAGCCGGTCAGGTGTCAGCACCCTGCGGGCGAGATACGCTGCTGCGCTGACCGCGCCGGCCGCTGATACGGCCGCAACCGTCGCGCCGGCCGCTGAGGCCACCACCAGGCTCTTGCGGCGAAGTTGACGAAGTGGAGGCACGCGAGCATCGTCGCAGGTTCACAATGCATTCGTGGACCTTCCCATCGCCCTTCCGGTGACTCCCATGCTGGCCAAGGCCGTTGACGGCGTGCCGGCGCACGACTCGGTCGCGGGGGGACTGTCCTATGAACCCAAATGGGATGGTTTCCGGTGCATCGTCCTGCGCGACGGCAACGAGGTGCAGCTCTCCAGCCGAGGCTCCAAACCGCTGACCAGGTACTTCCCTGAGCTCGTCGACGCGGTCCGAGAGCATCTGCCTCAGCGCTGTGCGATTGACGCCGAGATCGTCGTCCGCGCGGGCCGACCGGGCGCAGAACGACTCGACTGGGAGAGCCTGTCCCAGCGGATCCATCCCGCCGACAGCCGAGTCCAGCGTCTCTCCCGCGAGACTCCCGCTGAGCTGGTCTGTTTCGACATCCTGGCCCTCGGCGACGACGACCTCACCGCAATGCCCTTCGGCGCGCGCCGCCAACGCCTGGAGTCCGTATTGTCCACGCTGCCTGCCAACGCGCCCGTGCACCTGACCAGGTCCACCATCGATGCCGCCACCGCACGAGACTGGTTCGAACGGTTCGAGGGCGCCGGGCTCGACGGTGTCGTTGCCAAAGATCTGGCGGCGCCGTACCAGCAGGGCAAGCGCGTCATGCTCAAGATCAAGCACGCCCGAACAGCCGAAGCTGTGGTCCTGGGCTACCGAATTCACAAGTCCGGCAATGGTGTTGGCTCACTTCTCCTTGGTCTGTATGACGAGAACGGCACCGTCTACAACGTCGGTGGGATTGCAGCATTCACCGACGCCCGGCGCGTCGAGCTGGTCGATGAGCTCGCGCCACTCGTCGTCACCGACGAACAGGGCGATGTAGTGAAGGGCTCGACCGACCGCTCCCGGTTCAGCGGCAACAAGGACATGACCTTTGTCAGGCTGCGTCCGGAACGGGTGGTCGAGGTGAAGTTCGACCAGATGGAGGGCCCACGTTTCCGGCACTCCGTGACCTTCCTGCGCTGGCGCCCGGATCGCGACCCTGCGTCCTGCACCGCGGCTCAGGTGGATCGACCCAGGGGTTACGACCTCGGGGACGTTCTCGAGCACTGAGAACCCGCGCGCGAATGGTTCTGGTACCAGGGAGATGGTTCTGCTATCAAGGAGACGGTTCTACTCCCACGGTGACGGTTCTGCTACCAAGGAGACGGCTCGACCAGGTCATGCCGCGGAGGGCGCACGTCTCCACATCGGGTGCAGAAGACCACCCAGATCCCGTCTCTCTGCTCGCAGGTCAGTGTCCATGGGGTGTTGCACGCGTGGCAGAAAGCGGTGACGGTCCTGGTTCGTTGCCGGAGCACGCCAGAACGCCGCTGAACGGGCTGCGACTGAACAGTCAGTGAACGGTCGGACTGCGGCTGAACCGACAGTGACTGGTCGGACCGCGACTGAATGCTCATCTCATCATGCTCATACGCGGGTGGGAGAACCGCTACGGCCAAAAAACGTATTCTCGCCATACGGTTCGCCGCGCGACATGCGCAGGGCGACGTATGGGCAGCGCGCGACATGGCCACCGTGTTCACCATGGGCCGTCGGTTCGGGCCGCTCTGGATCAGGGGAGGTCGGGCTCGCGACGCTTCCGACTGGGCTGGACCCTGGGCGGCTCACCGGGCATTTTCGGATAGTCCGGAGGAAAGGGCATCTCGCCCAGCCCACGTTCGTGGACGTCCGCGTCCCACAACGCCATCGCGCGGGCAACGTCGCCGACCGCCCCATCCATGCCAAACCATGCGTCACCCTGTGCTGCCAGGATGCCGGGAACCGTCCGCACCGTGAAGTCCCGAGCTGACACGTCACCCAGTTGTTCCCACGGGACGGGCATGGACACCGGGGCACCAGGCAGAGGTCGAGGGCTGTAGGCCGAGGCGATCGTGCGGTCACGGTTGGCCTGGTTGAAGTCCACGAAGACCTTTTGACCGCGTTCTTCCTTCCACCAGGCCGTGGTGACCTCGTCCGGCATACGGCGCTCCAGCTCGCGCGCGATCCCGATGACTCCGTGGCGCACGTCCAGGAACTCGTGCGTGGGGTGGACCCGCGCATAGACGTGCACCCCACGGTTACCGGAGGTCTTGGCCCAACCGGTGAGCCCGATCTCCGCCAGCAGGTCATTCAACGCGTATGCCGCCCGCACGGCGTCCGCAAAGCCGGTCCCGGGCTGGGGGTCGAGGTCGATCCGCAGCTCGTCAGGGTTGTCGTTGTTGGCGCTGCGCACCGGCCACGGGTGGAAGGTCACCGTGTTCATCTGCACGGCCCAGACGGCCGTTGCGATCTCGTCGATGACCAGCTGCGGATGGGTACGGGCCGAGGGATAGGTGCACATCACCGATCGCGCCCACTCCGGAACTCCCCGCGGAGGGTTCTTGGAGAAGAACTCCTCCCCCTCGATGCCCTCCGAGAAGCGCTGCAGCGTGATCGGCCGGTCGCCCAGGGCCCGCATCATCGGCTCCGCGACGGCCACCGTGTACTCGGCGAGCTGGAGCTTGGTGATCTCGGCGCTGCCGATGTCGTTGGTGGCCGGCCAGATCGCTCGGTCCGGGTTGGAGATCCGGACGTCACGCACGACCCCATCAGGTCCTGGAACCTGAAGGACTGTCGCGGCGCTCGCCATGAACGCGAGCCTATCCGCCATCCTCCAGGAGCGAGTTGGTCACGCGTTGGTATGGGTTGGTGCGAACACCCTCCGTCATCCCCGGCCAGAATGTCGACGCCATCACCACGAGGCGCGGTCGGGTTCTCTACTCCGGCTACGACCACCCCAACGCGATGCGGGTGCAGCTCGACGACGCACTTCTGCCCGCGAGCGCGATGCCGCTGGCCAGCGTCGGCGACTCGATCCCCGGCGACACCGTCGGTGTCATCGACTACTCGTTCAACAACCCCAAGCTGGAGGTGACCGCGACGCCGACGCTGAAGCTGGGCGGACTGCAGCGCGAGATCACCAAGCGCCAGTCCAGGGACCAGCTGGCCATCTCGACCTTCAACGTCGAGAACCTCGCGCCCGGCGACCCGCAGATCAAGTTCGACCGGCTCGCCGGACAGATCGTGAACAACCTGCAGAGCCCGGACATTCTGGCGCTGGAGGAGATCCAGGACAACAGCGGAGCGGTGCAGGATCTCACGGTTGACTCGAGCGTGACCAGCGACAAGCTGATCGCCGCCATCACGGCCGCGGGTGGCCCGGCCTACAGCGCGCGCTGGGTCAACCCCCAGGACCTCACTGACGGCGGAGCGCCCGGCGGCAACATCCGCCAAGTCTTCATCTACCGGGCAGACCGCGGGGTCGGGTTCGTCGACGCTCCCGCAGGCGACGCGACCACGGCCGAGAGCCTGACCATGGTCGACGGCAAGCCGCACCTGGCACTGAACCCGGGAAGGATCACGCCTACCAACGTCGCCTGGAACGACTCCCGCAAGCCCCTCGTCGGCGAGTTCACCTTCCGTGGCCAGACGATCTTCGCGATCGCCAACCACTTCGCCTCCAAGGGCGGGGACGACCCGCTGTTCGGCAAGTGGCAGCAGCAGCTTCGTTTCTCAGAGGACGGGCGTCACCTGCAGGCCCAGGAGATCCGGTCGTTCCTCGACCTGCTCCTCACGGCTGACGCACGCGCGAACGTCGTCGTGCTCGGTGACATCAACGACTTCGAGTTCAGCCAGACCGTCGACATCATGGTCGGGTCCGGCGCCAACGCGATCGTCGACTTGCCACGCACGTTGCCGGAGAAGGAGCGC
>Ga0208079_1001502_pt1 | contig 12084 bp, 10 predicted proteins | sample NGESurdeep092012_5_FD_184474 | JGI IMG/M metagenome (GOLD analysis project Ga0208079, IMG submission 184474) | Arctic peat soil microbial communities from Barrow, Alaska - NGEE Surface sample 210-2 deep-092012 (SPAdes) | ecosystem: Environmental > Terrestrial > Soil > Wetlands > Peat ... | reverse complement strand
CCGTCGTCAGTCCGTTCACGGGACCAGCGCGTGCTGCTCGAGCCCGGCCGTCTCCGGGAGCCCGTGGACGAGGTTGAAGGCCTGGATCGCCTGGCCGGCGGCGCCCTTGACCAGGTTGTCGATGACGCCGATGGCGAGCACCCGGCCCGTCCGCTCGTCCAGGCGGACGTGGACCCGGCAGGTGTTGCTGCCCAGGACGTGCTTCGTTGCCGGCGGCTGCGGCACGACGTGGACGAACGGCGTCTCCGAGTACGCGTCGGCGTAGAGCGCATCGAGCTCCGCCTGCGTGACCGGGCGGCTCGGGCGCACGTGACAGGCCGAGAGGATGCCGCGCGTCATCGGGACCAGGTGGGGCAGGAAGTCGATGCCGCGGGCGCCCGGGTTCGCGGACGCGCCCCGGGGCGCGCCGGACTCGTCAAGCCCGCCCAGGGCCGCGAGCTCCTGCTCCATCTCCGCGACGTGCCGGTGGCCGCCGACGCCGTACGCTTTCACGCTCTCGTTGACCTCGCCGAACATGAGGTCCTGCTTCGGCTCGCGGCCGGCGCCGGAGACGCCCGACTTGGCGTCCACCACGAGGTCGGCGATCAGGCCGGCGCGCGCCAGCGGCGCGAGCGCCAGGAGCGTGGCCGTCGGGTAGCAGCCCGGCGCGCCGACGATCGCGGGCCCGGTGTCGCGCAGCGCGCGCAGGGCGTCGGCATGGAGCTCGGGGAGCCCGTAGACGGCGCCCGCGAGGAGGTCCGGGCGTGGGTGGGTGAAGCCGTACCAGCGCGGATAGTCGGCCGGGTCGCGGAGCCGGAAGTCCGGCCCCAGGTCGATGATCGCCGCGCCGCCCGCCGCGAGGCCGGGCACGATCTCCGCCGCCGCGCCGTGCGGCAGCGCGAGGAATACCGCGTCGGCATCGGGGACGGTCGCGTCCACGTGGAGCCCCGTCCGGTCGAGGTGGATGTGGGTCCCGCCGATCGGTTCCTTGCTGCGGCCGCGGCCCACCAGCCCCTCGATGTGCACGTTCGGGTGGCGCGAGAGCAGCCGCACCAGCTCGGCGCCGACGTAGCCGGTCGCGCCGACGATGGCAACGCGGATCCGCGGGCCCGCGGGCGACGATCTGCCATCGGCCTGGCCGCCGCGAGGAAGCGGCACGGCCCGGCGACCGGGCACCGCCGCGACCACGGACCTGGTGGTCGCGCTCACGGGCGCACGCGGCCGCTCACGGGCGGCTCCCCGAGGGTCGTCGTGGTGGCCGACGCGGGCCGGCCTGCGGTGTTGTGCATGACGCGCATGACTATACATCGACTGTGCATAGTCATGCAATCGCGGCAGCCGCGGGCGCGGCGGGCGCGGGCGCGGGCGCGGAGGCGGCACGCATCCCAGCTACCGCTATCCACGATGCGGCAGCGGCGGGACGCCCCCGGTGGCGACGGGAGCGCGGGCCAGACTCCACGACCCTCGTCAGTGCTGCGCCTGAAACGCACAGGCGAGCGAATCGCCCCGCCGCTGCTGACTCCGCATCGTCCCGGGCGCCGCGGGGGCGTGTGCGCCCGGTGACCACTGCGACCGGCGAGGACGCACGGCACGGTCGACGCGTGCATCCGGTGGCCCGAACAACCGTCCAGCGGCCGCCCGGCGCATCCTGTGACGCAAGATCGCTCCCTGCCGGATCGCGGCCGGTCATGGTGGCCACCCGGTGCACACTCGGGGCGCCCGACGGCCGGTGCACACTCGGGTGTTGGCGGGGCCCCGGGGGACCGATGGGCAGGACTGCCCGAGCCGAGCTCTTCGCCGCCCTCGCCCGTTCCCTGGCCGTCAACCACCGGATCCGGCACAGAGAATGGGATGCTTCCGGGGGGAAGGCACGTCGACTCCGACCGCGGCCGCGACGTGCCGGGTGGTGCCCTCGACCCAGCGGTCGGGGCGCCGGCCCGGCCGGGCGCCGGACGACGTCCGTCGGGCTGCGGTCCCGTGCGGACGGGCAGCCCCGGCGGTTACGTCTCGTCGGGCGGGAGGATCTGCCCCGGCCCCGTCACGAGCGCCTCGCCCTCGACCGGCGCCGTGCCCTCGGGCGAGGTCACGACGTAGCGGTGGTGGATCTCCGCGATGCCGGACGCCTGCGCCGTCGACACCGAGCAGTACCGCGTCGCGGAGAGCTCGATCGCCCGCCGGACGGCCTCCACATCGACCGCCGGGCCCTCCACCTCATGGACGATGTCGATTCGTCGGAAGGCGTGCGGATGGGCATCGCGCTGCTCGCCCTCGACGCGGATGGAGTAGCACGAGACGGCCTGGCGCTTCTTCTGGAGGACGCTGACGACGTCCATCCCGGTGCAGCCGCCGATCGCCGCGGCGAGGACTTCCATCGGCCGTGGCGCGCTCGCGCCGGACTCGTTGTCCATCGCGATCTCGAACCCGGACCCGGTGCGCGCAACGAAACGGAGGCCGCCTTCGTGGCGGATCTCGGCGCTCTTGACGGCCATGGCTGGTCTGCTCCTGGGCTTGCCCTGAATGGAGTGAGGATGCGTGAGGGCGGATCGCCGCCGCGGGGGCGCCGAAGGCCCCTCACTCTACCGCCCACGCATGGCCCGACGGGGATCGCCCCTCCAGTCGACCGCAGGTCTTGCGCGCGTGCGCAAATGAATGAGCGAAGGGCGCCCCAATCGTCACCGCGACGGGTCGAGCACCCGTCCCATGAACAACACCGTCCCACTTGCCTGATCGGTGACCAGGTACAGGAAGGGGCGGTCGACGGTAAGCGTCCGCTCAACAGGACCGCCACCGGTCGTCCCGCCCATCAGGGCTGTCGCCGCCGCGGCCTCGGTCCCGTTCTCATCGACAGTGATCGTCGCCTTCTGGATTGCCGCAGCGACGAACAGGTTGTCGCTCGCGATCCCGCCCAAGTCCGCGGAGCCGGGTCTGGGCGGGGCCTTGAAGAGCGCCCGGACACCGAGTTGCGGCAACGCGCTCTTGAGGTCCACCGAGGTGGCGGCTGACCAGCGCGGGAGGGCGAGCGTCAGCCGGGCGAATTCCCAGTCCGAGCCGTCGATCCGGCGGGCCGTCCTGCGGCGAAGCTCCGGAGGCAGGGACGGCTGGCGCTCGGCGCGCATGGCGCGGCCGAATCCGGCGCCGCCGCCCATGCCGCCGCGGCCCATGCCGGAGCCGCGGCCCATCATCGCGAAGCCTCCCGTCCCACCGCCCGAGGCTACCACCGGGCGCCGCGATACCCCACCGCGAAACGCCCCGCCGGTCAGGTCCCCGTGGTCGTGGCAACGGCCTCCGCCGGCTCGGCGGCCGTACCCGCGTCACAACCTCCGGGCCGTCACACAGGCAACGTCAGAAGGAGATGCCGGCCGGCAGCGGCTCGTGCCCGTCCGGGACGTTGAGGTGATTGGCCGTCTGGCCCGGTCGGTCGGTCGTCCCGTATTGCCAGACGATCGTGTTGGTCGCCGGGTCCACGATGACCAGGCGGTGGCGGAAGTCGTCGTTGATCAGGATCGTGCCGTCGGCGAGCGGGGTCGCCAGGCTGGGGTGGTCCAGCCTGCCCGCGCCGGTCTTCGGCCCGTAACGCCAGAGCAGCTTCCCGGTCGGGCTGACGCGGACCACGGAGCCGGGGTTGCTGTAGTCGGCCACGATCACGTTCCCGGCGCTGTCGAGCTGCGCGTCGGACGGGTACCGGACCGGGACGTGGATGTCGAAGACGACGTGGCCATCGGCAGCCAGCCGAACCACGCGCGACCCGGTGATCTCCGTGATGAGGATTCCCCCATCGGGAAGGGGCGTGTCCCCGTTCGGGCGGCCGAACGTCGCCGGCGCGGCTGCCGTGCAGGCCCCGGTTCGGCCCCACTGGCGGACGATCTGCTTCGCCGGGTTGATCTCGATCACCCGGCAGTTCTCGATGTCGGCCACCACGATGTCCCCGTTCGCGAGCGGATAGGCGTCGTCCGGGGTGTGGAGGAACCCGGCGCCGGACCCGGCCCGGCCGTAGTGGCCGTACTGCCAGGTGATCCGGCCCGTGGCGATGTCGATCCGGTCGATCACCTCGTGCGCCTCATCGTTCGCCACGATCGTGCGGCCGTCGGGGGCGAGGAACGCATCATCGGCGGCAAACGCCTGGCTGGCCGGCACGGCTCCAGCCGTCGGGAAGCGCCACCAGATGCGTCCAGTGCGGTCGATGGCGAGGAGTCGGCCATTGCCCCTGTCGGCGACGAGGAAGCCGCCCGGGAAGGTCCCGCCCGCCGACGAACCCGCCGTCGCAGCCGGGCCGGCGGCCGAAGCCTGGCCCGGCTGCGCGGGCCCGCCAGCCGCAGCGCCGGGGAGTGTCGCACCCGCCTGGGTCGCCGCCCGGGTCGGCGCCGGGGTTGGCGCGGTCACAGCTGCCTGCCCACAGGCGGCGACCATGAGCAGGATCGCGCCGGTTGCAAGGAGGGCGGTGCGCCGCGGGATGCGCGGCAGGCGAGTGGGTTCGTTCATGGCGGGGACGGTACCCGCAGGACCGGCCGCGTGGGAGGTTCGTAGTCGAACCTTCACCCAGTTCGCACGACGCCGCAATCCCGGCGCTGCCGCGTCCTCGGGGTCGCCGCCCCCTTGGGCGTACTCAGCCGGCGGTCGTGTCGGCGGCCTCGGCCGGCTCGTGCTCCTCGAGCCACCGCTCCGCGTCGATCGCCGCTCGGCAGCCGTCCCCGGCGGCGGTCACCGCCTGGCGGTAGCGATGGTCGTGGACGTCGCCGGCGATGAAGACCCCCTCGATCCGGGAGTAGGTTTCGTGTTCGACGACCAGGTAGCCCTTCTCGTCCTTCGCAAGCCAGCTCTCGAAGGGCGCGGTATTCGGCCGGTGGCCGATCGCGACGAAGAAGCCCGCGACGGGGAGATCGCGGGTCGCCCCGGTCGCCACGTCGCGCAGCCGCACGCCGGTGACCGACTCCTCGCCGAGCACCTCGTCCACGGTCACGCCGCGGTGGATCTCGATGCCGGGATGGCTCTCCGCGCGGGCCTGCATGATCCTGCTGGCCCGGAACTCGGCACGCCGGTGGAGGAGGTGGACCTTCGACGCGAAACGGGTCAGGTAGAGGGCCTCCTCGAGGGCAGTGTCGCCGCCCCCGACCACGGCGACCGCCTTGTCGCGGAAGAAGAAGCCGTCGCAGGTCGCGCAGGCCGAGACGCCGTGCCCGCGGAGCCGCTCCTCTGAATCGAGGCCCAGCCAGAGCGCCGAGGCCCCGGTCGCCACGATGACGGCCTGGGAACGGTATTCGACGCCGGCGGCCCAGGCGCGGAACGGACGACTGGAGAAGTCGACCCGCTCGACCTCCACGTCGATCACCCGCGTCCCGAAGCGCTCCGCCTGCTGGCGGAAGCGGGCCATCAGCTCGGGACCCTGGATCCCCTCCGGGAAGCCCGGGTAGTTCTCCACCTCGCTAGTGATTGTGAGCTGGCCGCCGGGCTGGTAGCCCGCCAGGACGATGGGCGCGAGGTTAGCCCGGGCCGCGTAGATCGCGGCCGTGAGCCCGGCCGGGCCGGAGCCGAGGATGAGGACGTTCGTCTCGAGCGGGCCGTCGGCGCCGGCCCCGGGGGCGGTGGCCAATGGCACGGCCGCGAGAGGGGCGGCGTCGCCGGCGGCGCCGAAGTCGATCGTGATGCCGCCGAAGGGGGCGGTGATGTCTGACATCGGGAGGGCAGGTCTCGTGCTGGGGTCGGCCGCGGGCACGCGCGGAACGGGACCCTATGCTAGCACGACAGCTATACTCCCTGGGAGTATTCAGCGGTGGTGGCAGCCCGTGCGGCTCACCCCCACGGCAGCGCGCGGTGCCCGGTGCGGGCATCCCGGCGGCCGGGCGTGTTCGTCACGACAGACGCAACGCACCGCGGCGATCCAATCAGATGCGCGCCACGCGAACCGTATGGGAGACCGGACGGCGGCGCGGCGGCCTTCGACCGGCGTGCCGAGCATGGCGTTGGGCGCCCGGTCCTGTCACATGACCGCTTACGTGCTGATCTGACAGGAAGCGCCCGGAGCGACCCGGCATACGGTCTGCAGGGCGAGCATCTGAGAGGATCGCGTGGAGACGGCCGCGCCGGCGCGCCGGTTCCTGCGCGAAGCGGCCGGGTAGTCCGCCGGGCAAGGCCCGCCAAGCCCCGCCACGCCCGTGGGTTCACGCAGCGGTAGGGGCACCGCGCACCGGGATGGCGCCGAGCCGGGCGCGAGACGCGGCACGACCGCGCCCGGAGGCGTCACACCGGTCCCGACGGCGCGCATACTCTGACCCACCCACGTTCCGTTCCGGGGGACGGCGGGGGCCCGTGGGAGACAACGCGTGAGGTACGGCATCCTCCGGCCCCGCATCATCGGAGCCGTCGCGATCGTCATGGTCGCGGTGCTGGTCGGCATCGCCGGCTACAACGCTTACCGCCAGGCGTTTGGCACGATCCGCGCGCAGCACTACGCGGAGCTCCAGGTCATCGGCAAGCTCAAGGTCGACCAGATCGTCGACTGGCGGGCCGAGCGCCTCGCGGACGCCCACGTGGGGGCAGAGGGGATCGTCACCGGCGCGGCCGTGGCTGGGTGGCTCGCGGACCCGACCAGCGCCGCTCTTCGCGCGGACCTCATCGTTCGCCTCGACCTGCTCACGCACCAGCATCCCGGGCCCGCGGCGCAGCAGACCCAGTACGACGACGCGATCCTCGCTGCGCCGGACGGCCGCCTGCTCCTGTCGCTCGATCCGAGCGTGGCTGACCTGGACCCGGAGGCCCAGAGCCTGGCCACGCAGGTGGCGACCTCGGAGGAGCCCGCGATGGGCGACTTCGTCCGCGTCGAATCCTCAGGCCACGTGTACATCGATGTCGCCGCGCCGATCCTCGACGCGTCCGGGCGCCCCATCGCCGTGCTCATCCTCCGGTCCGACCCGAGCCTGCATCTCTACCCGCTGATCCAGTCGTGGCCCACCCCGAGCGAGTCGGCGGAGACCCTGCTCGTCCGCCGGGACGGCGCCAGCGTCCTCTTCCTGAACGTCCTCCGCCACCGGGACGACCCGGCCCTGACGATCCGGGAGCCCCTCTCTAGCACCGGGGTCCCGGCCGTCGCGGCGGTCCTCGGGCGGGTGGGCGAGTTCGAGGGGACGGACTATCGCGGCGCGGCAGTGCTGGCCGATCTCCGGCCGGTCCCGGATTCCTCCTGGTTCCTGGTGTCCAAGGTCGACACTGCCGAGATCCTCGCGGAGGTCGGCGACCGGGGTCGCGCGATCCTGCTCCTCTGCCTTCTCGCCGTGGTCCTGGCCGGCGGGGCGGTCGCGATCGTTCTCAGCGTCCGGCAGATCAGCCTCCAGCAACGGCTCCTCCGCTCGGAGCGAGACCGCGCGGTCATCGCCCGTCTTCACGAGCGGGTGCTCGCGCTCGCGCGCGACATCTTCCTGCTGACCGACCCCTCCAACCGGATCGTGGAGGCCAACGCCGCCGCCTCCTTCTACGGGTACAGCCGCGATGAGCTGCTCCAGCTGAACGCCGCCGACCTCCGAACGCCGGAGACCCGCGCGACGCTGGAGCGGGACTGGCAGGCCGCCGCGGGCGCCGACGGCGTGCTGTTCGAGACGGTCCACATGCGGAAGGACGGGAGCACGTTCCCGGTGGAAGTGAGCTCTCGGGTGATCGACGTCGATGGCGTGCCGCATCGCGAGAGCTTCGTCCGCGACATCACGGAGCGCCGCGCCGCCGAGGCGCAGCTCCGCGCGGCCGCCGAGGAGTCGGCGCGACTGCTCGAGGCGGAGGTCAGCTCGCGACGGGCCCTTCTCAGCATCCTCGAGGACCAGCGGGCGACCGAGGCGGCCCTGCGGGAAAGCGAGGAGCGGTTCCGGCGGGCCATGGTCGACTCGCCGTTCCCGATGATGCTCCACGCTGAGGACGGCCAGGTGCTCCAGGTCAGTCGCTCCTGGTGCGAGATCACCGGGTACGCGCCCGAAGAGCTGACCACGACCGCGGCCTGGACGGAGCTCGCCTACGGCGAGCGGCGCGACGTGCTGCTGGCGGAGATCGATCGCCTCTACGAGCTGGGCCACCGGATCGCCGAAGGCGACCACCAGGTTCGCACCCGCTCGGGCGAGACCCGCACGTGGGAGTTCAGCTCCGCTCCCCTGGGCCGCCTGGCCGACGGGCGACGCCTGGTCATCAGCATGGCCACGGACGTCACGGAGCACCGGCGCGCTACGGCCGAGCTTCGCGAGAGCGAGACTCGCTATCGCGACCTGGTCGTGCTCGCTCCGGCGGCCATCTTCGTCAACCGGGACGACCGGGTGGTGCTGGTCAACGACGCCTGCCTCCGGCTCTTCGGCGCGCAGCGCGAGGAGGAGCTGCTCGGGAAGTCGCCGTTCGAGTTGCTCCATTCCGACGACCACGAGCGAATCCGCGAACGCATCCACCGCTCCCGCGACATCGGGGAAGTCGTGGAGCCCGTGGAGGAGCGCATCGTCCGCCTCGACGGTCGCGTCGTGGACGTGGAGGTCACCGCGTCACCGTTCGAGGACGCCGGCACGCGGGCCATCCACGTGGTGCTCAGCGACATCACCGAGCGCAAGCGGGCCGAGGCAAAGATCCACCAGCTGAACGAGACTCTCGAGCAGCGGGTCGACGAGCGCACGGCCGAGCTCGACGCGGCCAACAAGGAGCTCGAGTCGTTCAGCTACTCGGTTTCGCACGACCTGCGGGCGCCGCTGCGGGCCATCAGCGGCTTCGCCTCCATCCTCGCCCGCCGGTACCGGGATGACCTCGACGAGAAGGGCCGCCACTACGTGGACACGATCGTGAGCTCCAGCGATCACATGGGCGTCCTCATCGAGGAGCTGCTCGACTACTCGCGGATCGGCCGCCGCACCGTCCGAGCCGAGCCCGTGCCCCTGGCCCGCTCGTGGCCCAACTCCGCGTGACGTTCGGCGACCGGATCGCGGCGTCCGGCGGAACGCTCGAGGCCGTCGAGCCCCTGGCCACGCCGGTGGGGGACCGCACGCTCATCGAGCGGATCCTGGCCAACCTCGTCGACAACGCCCTCACCTACCGCCGCCCAGACGTCGTCCCCCACGTGACGCTCTCGGCCACTCGCCACGGCCGCACGCTGACCCTCGCCGTCGCCGACAACGGCATCGGCGTCCCGCCGGAGTACCGCGAACGGATCTTCGAGGTCTTTGCGCGCCTTCACACTGACGAGGAGTACCCGGGAACCGGGATCGGCCTCTCGATCGTCCGCAAGGCCGCCCGCCTCATGGGCAGCAACGTCATCGTCGAGTCGACTGAAGGCGCCGGCAGCACCTTCAGCCTGGACCTCCCGGCAGCACAGAAACGGAGCACACCGTCGTGAAGAACGGCAGCAACCTCGCGCGCATCCTCCTCGTCGATGACAACGCGAACGACGTCGAGCTGACCATCGACGCGTTCAAGGAGGAGCAGCTGTCCAACCACCTCGAGGTCGCCAGATCGGGCCAGGAGGCCCTCGATCGCCTGTTCGGTCGGACTCGCCAGCCCGACGGCGGACGGTTTTCCCTGCCCGACCTGATCCTCCTCGACATCAAGATGCCGGTCATCGACGGCTTCGAGGTCCTCCGCCAGGTCAAGAGCGCGCCGGTCCTGCGGCGGATCCCGGTGGTCATCCTCACCTCCTCGCGCGAGGAGGGGGACCGGGCGATGACCTACGACACCGGCGCCAACTCCTACCTCGTGAAGCCGATCTCCCTGGAGGGCATGCTGGAGATCGTCAGGAAGATCAAGGATTACTGGCTGACCATCAATGTCCGGCCGCCGCTGCCCGACGACGACGGCGAGGCCCCGGTGTGAGGCCGCCTGTGGCCGCGGGCTCGCCCCGCACGGGAGGATGGCGGCAATGACCGAGCCCCTGCGCGTGCTGATCGTCGAGGACCGCCCCAGCGACGCCGAGCTGATGGTGCTCCAGCTCGAGGACGAGGGCTTCGACCCGGAGTCGGTGCGCGTGGAGAACGGGCCAGATTATCTCGCGGCCCTGGACTCCTCCTGGGACGTCATCCTCTCCGACTGGCGCCTCCCCCGGTTCAGCGGCCTGCAGGCACTCCACCTGCTGCGCGAGACCGGCCTGGACATCCCGTTCGTCATCGTGTCGGGCGGCATCGGCGAGGAAGCGGCCGTCGACGCCGTCCACCAGGGCGCCGACGACTACGTGTTCAAGGATCGCCTCGCGCGGCTGGGCTCGGCCGTCCGGCGCGCCGTGGAGGCGAAAGGGCTGCGCCACGAGCGACAGAGCGCTGAGGCCCAGCTGCGACTGGCCGCCATGGTCTTCGAGAGCAGCACCGAGGGCGTCACCCTGACCGACGCCCACGGCACGATCGTCGCCGTCAACCGGGCCTTCATCGAGATCACCGGCTACTCCGAGGCGGACGTGCTCGGCCGAAACCCGCGGATCCTGCAGTCCGGGCGCCAGGACGAGACCTTCTACCGCAACATGTGGGCCGCCCTGGCGGCCACGGGGCGCTGGCGGGGCGAGATCTGGAACCGGCGCAAGGACGGCGAGGTCTACCCCGAGTGGATGACGATCAGCGCCGTCAAGGACGGGCAGGGCCGGACCACGCACTACGTCTCGGTGTCCAGCGACATCGGCGAGGCCAAGGAGGCGCAGCAGCAGCTCGAGTTCCTCGCCCATCACGACGCGCTGACCGGCCTGCCGAACCGCATCCTGCTCCACGACCGCCTGGAGCAGACCCTCGTCCGTGCCCACGAGGCGTCGAGCATCGTGGCCGTGGTCCTCCTGGACATCGACCGTTTCGCCAGGGTGAACGACGGCCTGGGCCACGGGGTCGGCGACGGGCTGCTCCAGGCGACTGCCCAGCGGCTCACCGACAAGCTCACTGCCGGCCACACGCTCGCACGGTACATGGGCGACAAGTTCGTGATCGTGGTTGGGCATGCCGGGAGTGCCGCTCGCGTCGCCCACCTGGCGCGCGGGCTCCAGGACGCGGTCGCGTTGCCCTTTGACATCGACGGCCACGAGGTCGTCGTCACCTGCAGCGTCGGGATCAGTCTCTACCCGGCCGACGGTCCCGATCCGGCGACGCTGCTGCACCTCGCAGATGCGGCGATGCGGCAGGCCAGGGTCCGGGGTGGCAACACGATGGCGTTCGTGGACGTCGGCGTCGCCGACGCGCTGGAGGAACGCCTGGAGTTGGAGCGCCTCCTGCGGGGGGCCGTGGCTCGGAACGAGCTCGTGGTGCACTACCAGCCCCAGGTGGACATGGCCGACCGTTCGCTGGTGGGCGTCGAAGCGCTGGTCCGCTGGCAGCACCCCAAACGGGGGCTCGTGCCGCCCGGCGAGTTCATCCCGCTCGCCGAGGAGTCCGGCATCATCGATGAGATCGGAGAATGGGTCCTGTTCGAGTCCTGCCGGCAGATGGTGGCCTGGCAGGCGGACGGCCTCCTGGTGCCGCGGGTCGCGGTGAACCTCTCGGCGCAGCAGCTGGAGCGCGAGGACCTGGCCATGACGGTGGGAGCGGCGCTCGACGCCGCGGGGATCGGGCCGGAGCGGCTGGAGCTCGAGGTGACCGAGTCCATGATCATGCGCCACGCTGAGGCGGCCGCGACGGTCCTGAGAGATCTCCGCGATCTCGGTGTCGAGCTGGCGATGGACGACTTCGGCACCGGCTATTCCTCGCTGGCCCAGCTCCGGCACCTGCCGCTGCGCCGGCTGAAGATCGACATCTCCTTCGTGCGCGACATCGGCCACCCGTCGGCCGGGGCGATCATCCGGGCGATCATCGCCATGGCCCGCAGTCTCGGGCTGCAGACCGTGGCCGAGGGCGTCGAGCAGGAGGACCAGCACGCGTTCCTGCGCGACGCAGGCTGCGACATCGGCCAGGGCTACCTGTACGGGCGTCCTGTCCCTGCGGGAGAGTTTCGAGCAGCGTGGGGTCCGGGATGACGCAATCCGAATGGGACGCATCCGATCCCGACGCGGCGCTCTGCCAGGCCAAGGAGGGCGGTCGGAACCGCGTCCGGCTCGAAGGCGATGCGGAGGCCTCCACCGCCTGAAGGCCGCGCGCCCGCGGGCCCCACGTCGCGCGCCCCACGTCGCGCGCCCCACGTCGCGCGCCCCACGTCGCG
>Ga0208079_1001500_pt1 | contig 12103 bp, 5 predicted proteins | sample NGESurdeep092012_5_FD_184474 | JGI IMG/M metagenome (GOLD analysis project Ga0208079, IMG submission 184474) | Arctic peat soil microbial communities from Barrow, Alaska - NGEE Surface sample 210-2 deep-092012 (SPAdes) | ecosystem: Environmental > Terrestrial > Soil > Wetlands > Peat ... | reverse complement strand
CTGGGCCGACGGCACGCTGGGCCAGTACGATGCCGCCAGCGGCATCCCGATGGGTCAGGCGGTGGCCCATCCCTAACTTGGGCGACGCGATGCCGACTTGTGGGGAGTAATCTGGTGGCGGTCACTTCCGTGGTTTGGCGTTACGGTCAAGTGGAATCACGACCCACGAGCGCAAGCGCGTCTAATCGGGACTCGATGCTGTCGTGAGGTTGGCGGGCAGGCGGCAGCTTGGGGGTGGTGAGTCAGTTGTAAACAGTACCACTTCGCCCTTGATTATGATTACATCCCCATTGACACCGGGTGCCGCGTACGATAGAGTTCCAACCGGTAGGGAAAATAGGTTTTCGGGGCTTAAGAGCTTTTCGGGGCTTAGAGCTATCGTCGCTGCAATGCGACCTGAAGGAGGACCTCGATGATTCACAAGGGATACGCAGTCCGCACCTTGGCCTGCATTCTGCTCTGCGCAACGTGGGTTTTCGCGCAACAGATCTCAGGGTCACTTACCGGCGTGGTGAAGGACAGCCAGCAGGCATTCGTCATTAACGCTAAAGTCACGCTAACCAACCAGCAGCAAGGCACCACCCGCGACGCGACCACCGGTTCGGATGGCGCTTTCGTGATCACACAATTACAGCCCGGAGCCTATAACCTCGCGGTGGAAGCTCCCGGGTTCAAGAAGATGGAACAGAAAGACGTCAGGGTGTCCGCCAATGACCGCGTTTCCATCGGCGACATCGTGCTGACCGTCGGTGCGCTGACCGAGACCATCACGGTGGAATCGACTGCTTCGCAGGTGCAGACCGCCAGCGCCGAGCGCTCGGGCGTTCTGACCCAACGCCAGGTGGTCGACCTCGCGGAAACCGGCCGCAGTCTTTTCGATCTCACCAAGACCCTGCCCGGTATCGTCTATACCGGCGGGTTGGGCGGTGTCGCCTCGAACGGGAACCGCAACAACCAGAACAATTTCACGCTGGACGGCGTTACCAACGTGGACACCGGCTCCAATGGCGGCACTCTGGCCACCACCAACATCGACATGATCGCCGAAATGAAAGTCATCACGAACTCGCAGCCCGCGGAGTTCGGACGATCTTCCGGCGCGCAAATCGAAGTGGTCACCAAGTCCGGCAGCAAGGATTTCCATGGCACCGGCTACTTCTTCCACCGCCACGACGATCTCAACGCCAACAGCTGGCGCAACAACATCGATGGACGGGCCCGTGCCCTCTACCGGTACAATTTCTACGGATTCAATGTGGGGGGCCCAGCTTACATTCCGGGCAAGTTCAATAAGAACAAGGAAAAATTCTTCTTCTTCATCGGCATCGAGTGGCAGAAGCAGTTGATTCCGAACGGCATTTCGAACGTCACCGTCCCGACGGCGCTCGAGCGCACCGGCGACTTTTCGCAGTCGCATGACGGCGGCGGAGCCCCGCTGGTAATCAAAGACCCGACGAACAACGGAGTTCAGTTTCCGGGCAACAAGATTCCGCAAAGCCGCCTCAATCCCGACGGCGTGAAAATCCTGGGCTTCTATCCGCAGCCGAACGCGCTCGGCGTTTCCCCGGGGTACAACTATACGTCGCAGGTATCCAATACCTATCCGCGCCGCGAGGACGTCTATCGCGGCGACTACAACATCAACGACAAGTGGAAGGTCTACGGCCGCTACATTAACAACAAGGACGAGACCAGCATGGCCTACGGCCAGTGGAACGCCCAGTACAACATCCCGTTCGGGCCGATGAGCTTTGGCGCGCCGGGCTGGTCGATCGTGGCGAACGTCACCACCATCATCAACCCCACGCTGACCAACGAGTTCGTTTTCGGCTCCTCGAAGAACGTTTTGCACATAACTCCAATCGACAAAGCCTTCGACGAAACCGCGCTCGGACTTTCGTACAAGATGCCGTACCCCTCCGCCGACACGCTGCACCTGGTGCAGAACTGGCAGTGGGACGTTCCGAACTCGCCTAGCATCAACTTCACCGGAATTCCGTTCCTGAATTACAACCACACCTACGACATCACGGACAGCGTGGCGAAGGTCCACGGCTCTCACACCATCAAAGGCGGCATCTACCTGCACAAGAGCGCCAAGGATCAGACGTCCACTAACTCCGTGAACGGGTATATCAACTTCAGCCGCGACGCCAACAACCCGGGCGACTCCAACTGGTCGTGGTCCAACGCGCTGCTGGGCAATTACGACACCTTGCAGCAATCCAGCACGGTGTTGAACGGCCAGTATCGTTCCTGGAACGTCGAATGGTACGTGCAGGACAACTGGCGTGTCAACTCCAAACTGACCTTGGAATACGGTATCCGGTTCTACTGGATCCAGCCGCAGTACGACGCGGCGCTGCAGACCTCCGCGTGGAACAAATCGCTGTACGATCCGGCAGCCAAGGGCGTGCTGCGCATTGCCGGACTCGACGCCAACGGAAACCGGATTGCGATCGACCCGACCACGGGCCAGACAGGTCCCGCGTCCCTCATCGGTTCCATCGTGAATACCGGCAAGGGCTTCGTGAACGGGCTGTACGCCAACGGACTGGGCCTCGCCGGCAAGAACGGGTATCCCAAGGGCCTGATCGACGGCCGCGGCATCCAGTACGCTCCCCGCCTGGGTATCGCCTATCAGTTCGCCCCCAAGACGGTGATCCGCGCAGGCGGCGGCGTGTTCTACGACCGCCTCCAGGGCAACCCGGTCTTCGACATGCTGGTCAACCCGCCGGGCATCGCCACGCCGAAGTTCTATTACGGCAGCCTTTCCGCCGTGCCCGCAGCGTCCGCCGGCGTCTTCTTCCCCGGCAGCGTAAACGGGTTCGACAAGGGCGGACAGATCCCCACCACGTATAACTGGAACGTTACCCTCCAGCGCGAACTGCCGTGGTCCATCCTGATGGATGTCGGCTACGTCGGAGCGTCGTCGAACCACATTCTGTACCGTATCAACCAGAACGCGATTCCGCTGGGCGCCGCCTGGCTGCCGCAGAACCAGGATCCGTTGAATCCGAATCCGAAGTACGACGGAACCACCAGCAACCAGCCGAACTTCTACCGGCAATATACGGGCTACGCGAACACCATCGACTATGGGTTCGGGGCCAACTCCAACTACGAAGGTCTCCAAGTCTCAGCCAACCGCCGCTTCAGCAAATCGCTGACCGGCGGCATCGCCTACACCTGGTCGAAGTCCATGGGAACCACCAACGACGACTACACAACCAACACCCCGTTCAATATGCGCACTGCCGACTATGACGTGCTCGGCAACGACCGCACGCACGTGTTCGTATTGAACTACGTGTACAACCTGCCGAAGTTCATCAAATCGAGCACGGCCGGGGCTAAGGTCGCGAAACTCTTCGTGAGCGACTGGCAGGTGTCCGGCATCACCAGTTTCCAAAGCGGCGCGCCCAACAACGTCTCGTTCTCCATCTCCGGCATCGGCAACCTGAACGAACGCTACACCGGCTCGCCGGACGTCGGCCCTCGGGTAGTGTACAAGGGACCGATATCGTATCCGAAGACCCAATACCAGTGGATGGACGCATCTGTCCTCGCGCTTCCGACCGTCAAGGGTAGCCAGGGCTTCGACTCGACGCGCTATCCCGTCCGCGACCCCGGTTTCCAAAACTGGGATGTCTCGATCTTCAAGAACGTTCCAATCCACGGCGAAAGCATGAAGCTTCAACTGCGGGTGGAGATGTTCAACGCCTTCAACCATCCGGAGTTCAACGGCTGGAACACCGGCGCTACGTTCAACCAGGCCGGCCAGGTGACCAACCTGCCGACCGCGTTGGGCGGAACGGGCGGCCGGTTCGGCTTTGGCGCTCTCACCGGAACCGCCGACCCTCGCAGAATTCAGCTAGCGGCGAAGTTCTACTTCTAACCGTTATACTGAGTTGAGATGCTTGGCGAGTTGTTGATCGCAGTAATGCTGGCCGCTGTCCAGAATGCCCTGGATAGCGGCCAGCAGGCTTTACAGGCGGGCGATCTCACCCGCGCCGAGCAACTGTTCAAACAATACCTCTCCCAAAACCCCGACTCCGCCGAAGCTCTGTCGAACCTGGGGGCCATCTGCGCCCGCCGGGAGCAGTTCTCCGAAGCCGTCGCCTTCTACGGGAAAGCCCTCAAGGCCAACCCGAAACTGGCGCCGGTTCACTTCAACATGGCCATCGCGCTGGGCCAACTGAAGGCGTATGACAAGGCCGCGCAGCACCTTCGCATCTTCCTCCAGTCGTATCCGAAAGAAGCGCGGGCGCGGCAACTGCTCGGGCTGTCTCTGCTGGAGCTCGGCGATCTGCGCGGCGCCCTAACGGAGCTGGAAACATCCTACAAATTGAATCCCAAAGACGGCAGTATTCTGTATACGCTGGCGCTCGCCAACGTGCGTGCCGGCGATGCCGACCGCGCGGTGGAACTGCTGCGGCAGACGCAGACGGATCCCGCCCAAAGCAAGTTGATCGAGGCGCTCATCGAATACCGCCGCGGCCGCTTCGCCGAAGCCAAGGCCTTGTTCCAGGAGGTGCTCAGTCTGAATCCGGATATCGTCCCGGCCATCGCTGGTCTCGGCCGCCTCGAATTGCTCGACCACAACGACGCGGAGGCCACCCGGCTGCTGGAGCGCGCGGTTCAGTTGAATCCATCGGACGCCGAATCCACCTATCAGCTCGGGGTGCTGTACGATCGCAACGGGCGCTCGGCCGAGGGCGTGAAAATGCTCCGCCGGGCCACCGGCCTGCGCGCCAACTACCCCGATCCACATTATCAACTGGGACGGATTGCGCTGGAGCACGAGGATCTCAAGACAGCGCTGGCCGAGTTGGAAGGGGCGAGGCGCATGCTGCCGAACCAGGAAGCGATCCGGTTGGCCTTGGGCCGTACCTACCAGGCGCTGGGGCGCGAAGCAGAGGCAAAGGCGGAGTTCGCGGAAGTGCGCCGGCTGAAGGCCGCGGTGATCGAACGCGACCGCCAGCGCGTGGAGAGCGACCTGCTGATGAAGCCATGACGGCGCGCAGCTTGATTTTGGCGGCCGCATTGAGCGCCGGAGTCTACGGACAGGGAATGGCGAGCCGCGGTGTAAAACCCGCCGCGCGCGAGAAGGCTTCAGGAAAGCCCTGGCCTTCCCAACTGACCAACATCGCCAGGCAGGCCGGATTGACGCAGACCATTGTGTATGGGGCCGAGTCGAACGTACAGTACCTGTCGGAGACGTCCTCCGGTGGAGTAGCCCTGTTCGACTACGATGGCGACGGCTGGCTGGACATCTTCATCGTCAGCGGCACGCGGTTCGATGGGGCGCCGCCGGAAGCCACCAATCGCCTGTACCGGAACAACCACGACGGCACGTTTTCGGATGTGACCGACAAGGCCGGACTTCGCCGCACCGGTTGGGGACAGGGTGTGGCGGTGGGCGATTACAACAACGACGGGCGCCTGGACCTGTTCGTCACTTACTGGGGCGAAAACGCGCTGTACCGCAATAATGGCGACGGCACGTTCACCGATGTGGCGGCGCAAGCGGGCCTGATTCCCAAGCCGCGGCCGGAGTACCCGACCTGGTACTCCGGCGCGACCTTTCTCGATTACGACCGCGACGGCCACCTCGATCTGTTTGTGGCGACGTACACGGATTACGACTTGCGCCGAACCCCCAAGCCGGGCGCGAATCCGAACTGCAACTGGAAAGGCGTGCCGACGCCGTGCGGGCCGCGCGGCCTGCGTCCCGGCCGCCATTACCTGTATCACAATCGCGGCGACGGAACCTTCGAGGACGTTTCGGAGAAGTCCGGCATCGCTCACGCGCGATCGTCGTTCGGCTTCACGGCGGTCGCCGCCGATTTCGATGACGACGGCTGGCAGGACATCCTGCTGGCGTGCGACTCTACGCCCACGCTGTTTTTCCACAACAACCACGACGGCACCTTTACGGAAGAAGGCATCGAACGCGGGCTGGCCCTGAACGCCGACGGCATGGAGCAGGCGGGCATGGGTCTCGCAATCGGCGATTTCAACGATGACGGCATTCTCGACATTTTCAAGACCCACTTCGCCGATGACACCCAGGGGCTGTACCAGGGGCTCGGCAAAGGGCAATACAACGATGTCGCGGTGAAGGCCGGCCTGGCGGTGGAAACGCGGTATATCGCGTGGGGCATCGGCATGCCCGATCTCGATAACGACGGTTGGCCCGATATTTTCTATGTCACGGGAAATGTGTACCCGGACACCGAGCGCGACCTGCCTGCGTATCCGTATCGCACGCCGCCGATGCTGTTCCGCAATCTGGGCACCGGCAAGTTTGAGCAACTGGTGGACGAGGCCGGTCCGGCGCTGCTGGAGAGGCATTCGTCTCGCGGCGTGGCATTCGGCGACATCGATAACGATGGCGATATCGACATAGTGGTGTGGAACCGCAACGAGCCGCCGAGCCTGTTACGCAACGACCTGAAGTCCGCGCATCACTGGCTACAGGTGCGGCTGACGGGGACCAAATCGAATCGCGCGGCCATCGGATCGGCGGTCACCGTTCAGTTTGCCGGGCGGAAACAGGTGCAGGTTGTGCTGAGCCAGTCGAGTTTCACCTCCGCATCGGACTTGCGCCTGCACTTCGGCCTCGGCGATGCGAAGTCGGCGGAACTGGTGGTCCGCTGGCCCACCGGAGCACGAGAGAAGTTCGCCGTTTTGGGGGTGGATCGCGTGCTGTCGCTCGTCGAGGGTAGCGGTACCGCCGTCCCGTAATCCGGCTTCGGTCTGGGCCGCCACTGAATGTCACTTGGTCGTATCCCAAACCACTGAACTGGCGAGGCCGACGGTCATGCACGCGGATTACTCCCCATAAACGCGCTAGGCTCCTCGAGTGCGCCCAGGGCCATGCCGCGGTCGGAATCACTCCTGTCAAGTCCCCAGAACTGGGGCGCAACCACGGTTTTGCTGCGTTCCGGTTGGATGGCTCTTCCACAACTTGAGTGCGCGCTGCGCAAAGACAGTTCCAGGCCGCAAGGGAAGAGTGGGCCGTGATCGAGACACGCTTGGGATCCAGAGCGAAAGAACGACCCAGTCACACCAACATTTCGCTATTTTTCATTGAAAACAAACGCATTCCCTCCAACCACCCGATTTCCCGGCGCTAAAATGAAACCGGAATGAAGCTCCCGTCCATCCAACCCGCGCCGCCCCCCTTTGGCCCCCCAAATCGGAAAATACCAAACGAACCCATTTTTCCTCCCAACCCGAACCAAATCCAACCACTTACCCCCTCCCGCGACGAACCCGCATCCCAACTCAAACCCAAACCCGCGCCCAACCCGCCCGCCGCCCGCCGGAACTGGCGCCGGACCGCTCCCTCCCGCTTCCCTTACAATGAGAGGTGCCCATGACTCTCCTTCCAGGTTCGCTGAAGTATCGCATCGCCCTGGCCATCGCCTTCCTCTCTCTGGCCGCCCTCCTCACCTCCCAACCGGCCCCCCGCGAACAGGTGGGACCGCTTCCCGGTGGCAGATTCCTGCTCAACAGCGGATGGCGTCTGGACCCGGTGGGCCGCCAGATCGCGCTCGACACCCTCCCCATGTCCACCGCGCTTTCGCCCGACGGCAAGTACCTGCTGGTGCTCAACGGCGGATACCGGCCGCCCACGGTCTCTGTCATCGAAACCTCCTCCGGCCGCGTCACCGGAAGCGTCCCGGTGGCCGATGGATGGCTGGGACTCGCCATCTCCCCCAAAGGGGACATGGTCTATGTCGGCGGGGGCTCCAAGGCGTCCCTCTTCGAATTCGCCTTCGCTGGCGGCGTCCTCACGCCCGCGCGGACCTTCGTGGTGGTGCCCCTGGCGCAGCGCGGCCCGCAGGATTTCATCGGCGACGTCGCCTTTTCGCCGGATGGCCGCCTGCTCTATGCCGCCAACCTCTATCGCGACAGCATCCTGGTGGTCAACCCGCAATCCGGCATGGTGACGGGAGCGTTCAAGACGGGCCGCCGCCCCTACCGCATCCTCTTCCACCCCGATGGCAAGAGCTTCTTCGTCACCCACTGGGCCGACGGCACCCTGGGCCAGTACGATACCGCCGGCGGCACGCTCATCGGCCAGCCGGTGCGCGTCGGCGCCCATGCCAGCGATATGTTGTGGCGTGACGGGGCGCCCGATACGGCGATGGGCGCCACGGTCGGCACCGCCTCTGGCGATGTCCCGCCCTACACCGCGCGCATCTTCGTCGCCGCCGCCAACACCAATCACGTTTTCGCCCTCGGCGTGACCGCCGCCAAGGACGTCAACATTGTCGAGAGCATCAACCTCGCCATGACCCCGCGCCAGCCCATGGGCATGACCCCTTCCGCGCTCGGCCTGAGCGCCGACGGCAAACGCCTCTTCGTGGCCTGCTCGGATGCCAACGCCGCCGCCGTGGTGGACATCGCCGAAGGGCGCAGCCGTGTGGAAGGCTTCATCCCCACCGGCTGGTATCCCACCGCCGTCCGCGCCCTGGCCAACGGAACCCTGGTCATCCTCAACGGTAAGGGATTGCGCTCCTACCCCAACGCGGAGAACGGTCCCAACCCCTCCAAACGCCCCAACCCGGTGCATGCCGGCGAACCCGCGCCGGCCGCCGTTCAATTCGTCGGCCGCTTGCAGACCGGCACGGCGTCGTGGATTGAGCCCTTCACCGTGGAGCAACTCAACGCCTGGACCGTCCGCACCCTGGCCAATTCGCCCTACCGCGACGAGAAGTTGGACCAGCCGAGCCCGCTCCCCAAGATCGAGCACGTCATCTACATCGTCAAGGAAAACCGCACATACGATCAGGTGCTGGGCGATATGAAAGAGGGCAACGGCGCCTCTTCGCTGGTCCTCTTCGGCGAAAACTCCACGCCCAACCTCCACAAGCTGGCGCGCGAATTCGTCCTGCTCGACAACTTTTACGTCAACAGCGATGTCTCCGCCGATGGCCATAACTGGTCCACCGCCGCCATCGCCCCCGATTACGTGCAGAAGATGTGGCCCAATAAGTACGCCAGCCGCCGGGCCACGTACGATTTCGAAGAGCAGGACCCAACCTCGCTGCCGCCCGCGGGCTATCTCTGGACCAATGCCGCCGCGGCCGGCCTTTCCCTTCGCAACTTCGGCTACATGGTCAACAACAAGGCCAACGCCGCCCCCGGCGCCGAGCAGATCACCGGCGTGCGCGACCCCGTGCTGGCCAAAGTCACCAACCCCCTCTACCGCGGCTTCGACCTTAACTATCCCGACCTCGATCGCACCAAGGTATTTCTCAGCGAGCTTGCCGAGTATGAGAAGACCGGCAACATGCCGCGCCTGATCGTGATGCGCCTGGGTAACGACCATACCTCCGGGACCGCCGCCGGCAAGATCGCCCCGCTCTCCGCCGCCGCCGATAACGACTACGCTGTCGGCCAGCTTGTGGAAGGGGTCTCGAAATCGCGCTTTTGGACCAGCACGGCGATTTTCATCCTGGAAGACGACGCCCAGAACGGTCCCGACCACGTGGATTCCCACCGCTCGCCGGCCTTCGTCATTTCCCCCTGGGTGAAACACCACGCCGTGGATAGCAGCATGTACAACACCACGTCCATGCTGCGCACCATGGAGTTCCTCCTGGGATTGAAGCCCATGACGCACTTCGATGCCGGCGCGCGCCCCATGACCGCCGCCTTCCAGAGCCAGCCCAACCCCGCCCCGTACACCGCCGAGAAGCCGCGCATCTCTCTCGAGGAGAAAAACCCGGCCGGGGTGCCCTCTGGGCCCGCCGCCGCCGGGGTACCCTTTGGGTCCGCCGCGCGCATGAATTTCGAGGAGGCTGATGAGAACGACGACAACGAGCTGAACGACATCCTCTGGCGGGCCATCCGCAAGGACGCGCCTCCGCCGCCAATGCGCAGCATTTTCGGACGATGAGCAAGCATGGGGGCAGGCCGATCCGGCTGCGCGACGAGACTGTTTGCCCCCCTTGAGAGCCAATGCCTCAGATCAACCTGTGCTTTTTATGGCACATGCACCAGCCGTTTTATAAGGACCTTATTTCCGGCGAGTACAAGCTCCCCTGGACGCGCATGCACGCGCTCAAGGATTACTACGGCATGGTGCGCATCCTCGAAGAATTCCCCAAGGTGAAGCAGACCTTCAACCTCGTGCCCTCCATGATGGTGCAGGTGGAAGAGTACGCTTCCGGCCAGGCGCGCGACCCGTTCCTCGATCTCGCCCTCAAGCCGGCCGAAAACCTGACCGAATACGAGCGCGAACACCTGCTGCAACACTCGTTCTACTCCGATCCGGCGCACATGATCTACCGCTACCCGCGCTACGGCGAGCTCTTCGAGGCGCGCAACGCCCAGAAGAGGTCCGGCGCGCGCAGCCTGTTCAGCGTCCAGGAACTGCGCGACGTGCAGATGTGGTCGCAGCTCGCGTGGTTCGACGAAGAGTTCCAGTCCGATGACGCCGAGGTGCGCGGCTGGATCGAGCGCGGCCGCAACTTCACCCTGGATGACCAGCGGCGCATGGGCGAAAAGCAGCGCGAGATCGTGGGCCGCGTGCTGCCGGCATACCGGCGGCTCGCCACCGCCGGCCAGATCGAGATTTCCACCACGCCGTTCTACCATCCCATCCTGCCGCTATTGTGCGATTCCAACATCGCCAGGGTGGCGCACGCCAATGTGCCGCTGCCGCCGCGCTTCCGCTATCCCGACGACGCCCGCCGCCAACTCCAACTGGCGCGCGAATACGTGGAGCGGCACTTCGGCGTGGCGCCGGTCGGTCTCTGGCCCTCCGAGGGTTCGGTGTCGGACGAAGTCTTCACCCTGGCCAGCCAACTGGGCTTCGAGTGGGCCGCCACCGATAGCGGGGTGCTCGACCGCACCCAGCAGCGCGCGGTGCCCGTGGAAGGGCTGTACCGTCCCTACGAGTGGCGCCAGGGGGGCAACCGCATGCGGCTGATCTTCCGCGACCATTTCATGAGCGACCTGATCGGCTTCGTCTATTCCAAGATGGAAGCCTCCCATGCGGCCGCCGATTTCCTGCACCGCATCCGCCAGAACTGCACCGGCATTCTGGCCGCCGGCCGCGACGCCCTGGTGCCCATCATCCTGGACGGCGAGAACGCGTGGGAATACTATCACCACAACGGCCGCCCCTTCCTGCGCGAACTCTACCAGCGCATCGGCGATGACCCGCGCATGCGCGCCGTGACCGCCAGCGAAGCCTTCCGCCTGATGGCGCCCGAGCCGCTGGACCACATCTTCCCGGGCTCGTGGATCAACGCCAACTTCGATATCTGGATCGGCGCCGAGGAAGATAACCAGGCCTGGACCCAGTTGCTGCGCGCCCGCGCCACCTACGACGCCACCACCGGCGTCCCGGAAGCCAGCCGCCGCATGGCGTACGAGGAGTTGCTGATCGCCGAAGGCAGCGACTGGTGCTGGTGGTACGGCCCGGAACACGATTCCGCCAATCGCCCGGAGTTCGACCAGCTCTACCGCAGCCACCTGGCCAACGTCTACCGTTTCCTGAACCTGGTGCCGCCGGAGGAACTCTCGCGGCCCATTCTGCGCGAGGCCAGGGCGGATGTGCGCGTGGCGCCCACCGGCGCCATCCACCCCACCATCGATGGCGAAGTGACGTCGTACTTCGAGTGGCTGGGCGCCGGCCTTTACCGCGTCGACGAGCGCTCGGGTTCGATGCACGGCAAGAAGTTCCTGGTGAAAGAGGTCCTGTTCGGCAGCGATGGCGAGAGCTTGTTCGTGCGCGTGGACTTCCGCTCCGGGACGGAACCCGAACTGCCCGGCATGGAAGCGCGGATTACGCTGCAATCGCTGGATAACGCGCCGCCGCAGTCCGTGACCATTCGGCTGGCCGCCGGCACTGCCACCAGCGACGACCCCGTGGAGTGCGCCTTCCTCCGCATTCTGGAGGTGCGCTTTCCGCTTGTCCCCGCCGGCGTCACCGCGGGCCGCGGCGTGCGTTTCCAGCTTTCCCTATGGCACGGAGGGCTCCCCGTGGACGCGGTCCCGCAACAGGGCTGGCTGGAGATGCCGACCACCAGCCCCGCGGAGATGGCGGACTGAGGGGACTGACGAGAGTGTCCCAAGG
>Ga0208079_1001497_pt1 | contig 12118 bp, 14 predicted proteins | sample NGESurdeep092012_5_FD_184474 | JGI IMG/M metagenome (GOLD analysis project Ga0208079, IMG submission 184474) | Arctic peat soil microbial communities from Barrow, Alaska - NGEE Surface sample 210-2 deep-092012 (SPAdes) | ecosystem: Environmental > Terrestrial > Soil > Wetlands > Peat ... | reverse complement strand
CATCACCCTGAACGATCCCGCCAACCCGCTGTTCAAGACCTCCTACGGCAGCGCCGGATCCAGCCTGGTGCACGTGGGCGGCGCGGTCAGTTGGGAGCCCGCCCCCGGCGTGGCGCGGGGCGCGGTCACCCGCCATTTCTACCATTCGGCCGTGGCCGGCGACGATCGCGACTACTGGGTCTACACGCCCGCCAACTACGATGCGAAGCGCAAGGAGGCGTACCCGGTGCTGTACCTGCTCCACGGCCTGGGCGACGAAGCCGGTTCGTGGATCGCCACCGGTGCGGCCAACGTGATTCTGGATAACCTGATCGCCCAGGGCAAAGCCAAGCCGATGATCATGGTGAATCCGCTGGGCTACGGAAACTCCGGCGGACCGGGCGGCGCGATGGGCGCCGAGATGCTCCCGGCTTACGCCCGTACGGTGGTGGAAGAGGTCATGCCGCAAGTGGAAAAGGCCTACAACGTGACCCGGGACCGCAACCAGCGCGCCATCGCCGGCCTATCCATGGGCGGCGCCGAGGCAACCTTCGTGGGCCTGAATCACCTGGATAAGTTCGCCTGGGTCGGCTCCTTCAGCGGCGCCTATGTGATGTGGCCGGGGGCTCGCGGGGCTCGCGGCGCGGCCACGCCTGGAGCGGCGCCTGCCGGCGCTGGACGCGGCGGACGCGGCGGGACTCCCATCATCGATGCCGAGGCCATGCCCAAGAACTTCCCGAAGCTCGACGCCAAGGCCAACTCGCAAATCCGCCTGCTCTGGGTCGCCTGTGGCACCGCCGACAGCCTGGTCGGCGTCAACCGCCAGTTCCGCGACTGGCTGAACACCCAGGACGTCAAGCTCACCTATATCGAGATCCCCGAGATCGGCCACGTCTGGCCGCTGTGGCGCCAGAACCTTACCGATCTGGCCCCGCTTCTCTTCCAAGCGAAAGCCAAGTAGGGGGGTAGGAACGCTCCCTCGGAACGTGGGAATAGAACTAATGGCCGCCGATGAACGCCGATAAACGCGGATAAGAATTTTGCGCTATCCGTGTTCATCTGCGTTAATCGGCGGCCCACAAATGATTTTTCCCAGGTCCTCACGCTCGCGGCTCGGTTATTCTTCGCGTAATGCCACGACCGGGTCCACGCGCGAGGCCTTGCGCGCCGGCAACAGCGAGGCTGCCATAGCCACGGCCACCAGCAGGAGCGCCGCGGCGGAGAAGGTGACGCCATCCAGCGGCGTGACGCCGTACAACATGGCGGTGAGGTAGCGCGTCAGCCCCCACGCCCCGGCGACACCGGCCGCCACGGCAGTGGCGGCGAGCGCCAACGACTCGCGCAGGATCTGCCGGCGCACCTGCTCGGGGCGGGCGCCGATGGCCATCCGAATGCCGATCTCGCGCGTCCGGCGGGTCACCAGGTACGCCATCACGCCGTAGACGCCGAGCGCGGCCAGAATCACCGCCATGGCGGCGAACGTTCCAATGAGCAGCAATTGGAAGCGCTGCGGGGCCAGCGTGTCCGCCACGCGCTGCTCCATGGTCTTGACATCGAACACAGGCTGGCTGCGATCCACCGCGTAGAGTTGGCCTTCCACGGCGCGCGACATGCCGCGCGACATCGCGAGCCGGTCGCCGGTGGTGCGCACCGAGAGGCGCATCAGGGAGAGAAAGCGGTCCTCGTTCTGGCCGATCGAGCGGTACATCCGCGGCTCCGGCTCCGCGCCCAATTCGCTGCCGCGAATGTTGCCCACCACGCCCACGATGGTCCAGCGATTGGCGTCGTTGCGACCGAACACGATGCGCCGGCCCAGCGGGTCCTCGCCAGGGAAAATCTGGCGTGCGAAGGCCTCGTTGACGACGACGTCGTCCGGTTCTTGCTCCGCGACCTGGATGAGGCGCCCGCTGCGCAGCGGTATCCCCATGGTGCGGAAGAAGTCCAGGCTGGCGACGGTCAGGCTGGCCTGCGGCCGTTGCGCCATGGGCAGCGGCACGCGGCCGGCCACCTGGAAGGTCATGTTTTGAAACGGCCGGTCGCCGGTCAGCGGGAGGTCTGTCGAAATCGCCGCGGAGCGCACCGCCGGTAGGCGCCGGACACGTTCGAGCGCCTGCGCGTAGTAGCGCTCCTGACTTTTGGCGGTGGCATATTCAGGCCCGGTCAGATTGACGCGCAAAGTCAGCAGATTGGCGGCGGAGAAGCCGAGTTCGGTGCGCGCCAGATTGAGGAAGCTCTTGGCCAGCAGGCCCGCCGCGATCAGCAATACCAGCGACACGCCAAGTTCGACCACCACCAGCACCTGCCGCAAGCGCGCCGATGCGCGGCTGCCGCTGTGGCCGCTGCCGGCCGATTTCAGGGCCTCCTGAATTCTCACGCCGGAGACTCCCAGCGCCGGCGCGCTGCCGAATACCAGCCCGGTAATCACGGTCAGCGCCACGGTAAAGGCGAGCGTGCGCAGGTCCATCGCGATCGGCGGATAGCGACCGAGCACCAGCGGCTTCCAGGCGTTGAGCAGGTCAACGGCGAACCACGCCAGGGTGATGCCGGCGAGGCCGCCGGGTACGGCCAGCAGCAGGCTCTCCTGGAGCATCTGGCGCACCACGCGCGCCTTGCCGGAACCGAGTGCCATGCGGACCGCCATCTCGCGATCGCGCGCCGCCGCCCGCGCCAGCAGCAGATTCGCCAGGTTGGCGCAAGCGATGAGCAGCACCAGCAGCACGGCACAGCTCAGCACCATCAGCGCCGGGCGCAGGTCGCCGGTGATACGGCGCTGCAGGGGGGTGGCCAGAATCCGCATGCCGTCGAGGAATCCGGCCGTTTCGAAGTCCTTCGGGTACTCGGCCCGAATGCTCGCCGTCAATGGCGGCAACTGCGCCTGGAGTTGCTCGTCACGGAGCGGCGATTTCAGCCGCGCCAGCATGTTCACGAGCCGCATGGGGCGCATGGCGGAGCGCGGACGCTGCCCCGATTCATCCATCGGCAGGGGACGCCAGATCTGTGTTCCCCTGGGATAATCGAAGCCCTGCGGCATGACGCCGACGATGGTGTGCGGCAGACCGTCCAGGGTGAGCGTCTCGCCCACCGCGTGCGGATTGCCGCCCAGCCGCCCGCGCCAGAAGGGATAACTCACCACCACTACCGGCGGCGCATCGCGCCCCTCCTCGGCCCGCGCCAGATAGCGCCCCATCGTGGGAGCCGTGCCCAACACGGAAAAGAAGGAAGGCGTCACCTGGGCCGCGTCCAGTTGTTCCGGCTTTTCCCGGCCGCTCCAGTTCAGCGTGAGCGGGTCGAAGGCGCCCACGTCGGCGAACAGGCGATGCGCCTCGCGGAGGCTGTAATAGTCGGCGCCCAATCCGACCTCCGCCTGACTCTTGCCCATTCGCTCGCTGACCCAGTAGATGCGCCCGGAGTCGGGAAACGGCAGCGGACGCAGCAGAATCGAGTTGACCAGGCTGAATACGGTGGTATTCGCGCCGATACACAAGGCCAGTGTGAAGGTGGCCGTCGACCAAAGGATAGGATCGCGGCGCAGCGCGCGAACCGCGTGGCGTAAGCTCTCGATCATCTTCCCCCCCCCGAGGTGACAGAGCGGCGAAAGGCTACTTCCTCTCGCGCATGGAATATTTGTTCAGGACCGTTATCAGCTTAGACGCCGCTTCCGGCATCTTTGCCCCGCTTCCCAGAATTTGTTTACTGGTCCAGCGTTGGCCGTAGAGAGCCTGGTTCTCGTCCAGATCGTTGCGCAGCGTGGCGCCATCCAGGGAGACCCCGGCGAACAGGCCCTTGGAGCGCGACCACGAGAGGATCTCCGCGTGCATGAACGCGTCGGTCTGGGCGGCTGCATTGCGCCCCACCGGACCGGCCGCCGCGCTGGCATCGGCGCCGATCGTAAACTTGCTGGTGCTTAGTTTCTGCATACCGCGCTGGTTCATGACGAGCATGACCACATCGGTCGACGAGACGCCGATCTGGAAGCCGAAGCTGCCGCCTTCGATGCGGATGGCGGCGGGCGGTCCCCATCCGGTGCCGCCGGCGGCGCGGCAGAGGGCGAACCCGCGGCCGTACTTTCCGCCGATGCCGAAGGCCGCCTTCTTGAGGCCGGGGACCAGAACGATGCAGTTCGACTTTTCGAGGAGGTCCTGCGGAATCGACCGGTCCGGTGTGCCCATGATTTCGGAGAAGAGGCTGGCCGAATCGTCCAACCGCCCCGTTGTTTTTGTTTTTGCGTCCGCCGCCAGGAGCGGGGCGCAGGCCATTGTGAATGCAAGTGTCAAGGAAACCCAGCGCATGATTTTAGCTTAGTACAAGATTGGGGAGAGTGATTTTGACGCGGAGGCGCGGAGGCGCGGAGAAATACGCGGAGAGCGGAAAAGAGCACAGTAAGTCAAAACCTGGGAGCGCGGAGCAAGCGGAGTCTTACGGGCTTCGGTACGGGGCTAGGGTGTAGGCTTCGGGGGGGAGTTACGCCATCAGCGCTTGGGTGACGCGCGAGGCGAGTTGATCGAAGGTAATGATCTCGTAGAGCGAAGGGTCGCTCATGATGCGGGCCACCAGCGCGGCGTGCATGGCATGTCCGGCGCGCTCGGCGATGACGTGACCGAGCAGGGGACGGCCCAACAGCGCGAGGTCGCCGATGAGATCGAGCGCCTTGTGGCGGCAGCACTCGTCGGGGGCGCGCAGACCACCGGGATTCATCGGGCCATGGCTCGTGAAGCAGACGGCGTTTTCCAGGCTGGCGCCGCGGATCAGGCCCATATTGCGCATCTGGTCGAGATCGTTCTGCCAGCCGAACGTGCGCGCGAAGGCCAACTCGGAGGCATAGCGTTCCGGAGTGACTTCGAGTTCGAGGGACTGGCGGCCCACCGGGGCGGGATAATCCGTATCGCAGGTCAGGCGGAAAACTTCGTCGGGAATAATGCTGATGCGCTTGCCCTTATCCTCCACCGAAATGGGGCGGCGGATGCGCAGATAACGGCGCTTGCGGCGGTACTGGCGGATGCCGGCCTGCTCGATCAGGCGCACAAAGGGGAGGCCGCTACCGTCCAGAATCGGCACTTCCAGGTTGTCGATCTCCACGTAGACGTTGTCGATGCCCATGGCGTAGAACACGCTCAAGAGGTGCTCGGTGGTGGAGATCAGGACGCCCTGGCGCATCAGGCTGGTGGCATAACTGACGCGCGCCACATGGCGCCAACTGGCGGGGATGGGGAATGGGTTTAAGCGGTCGAGATCGGTTCGCAGGAAGACCACACCGGTGGAGACCGGCGCGGGGAGGATGCGAATGTTCACGGGCACGCCCGAGTGAAGGCCTACTCCGGAGGCCTCAACCGGGCGAAGTACCGTGGTTTCAAACCGCAACGTGTTTCTCCCGCATCTGGAACTCCTATTACAGCAAGCTCGGAACGTAGTTGACAAGTATCTGATGCGGAAGGACTTGTGAAAGTTACAGTGTGGCTAAACTGCAACACTTTTGCGCTCGGTTTGTGGCGCAATCGCGGCGCTATGCGGGCTACGGCAAGGGAGTTTCGCGGTGCAGCAGGTGGAGGATATTGCCGTCCGGGTCGGTGAAAAAGGCCAGGGAGTTCCCGTTGGTGGTCTGCGCATCGGTAAGAAAACGCGCGCCCTTTTCCTTGAGGCGGGCGTAGGTGCCGGGGAAATCGGCAACCGTAAGAGCGAGGTGGCGCAGGCCGGCGGGATTCATTCCGGCGGCGGGCACGGTATCGGGCGCCGATTCGATGATTTCGATCATCGAGCCGTCGGCAGCTTTGATGAAGACGGTCTGGCTGTGGGCGGACTGGTAATTGATGACGAAATCCAGATGCTCGACGTACCAGAGGGCGAGGCGGAGTGGATCGGGGGACGCGATGGCGACGTGTTCGATGCCGGTGACCATATGAGGGGATTGTAGCGCGGGATGCTTGGAGGTTGTGGAATAGCGAATCACCATGGAATCGGCGCCCGTCTATGGAATAGAATGAGGACTTACGGAGAATCAGATGAAACGGCTGTGTATTCTTTTAATGATTGCTATCGGCGCCTTCGCCCAGACCGCGCCTCCCGCCCCTGCCAAGAAGGCGGCCACCGCGCCCGCCAAGTCCGCGGCGCCCGCCAAGAAGGAAGAGCCCACACCGGATCGACCTCCGGGGCTCTACTGGATCATCAATACGTCGATGGGCGCCATCACGGCGCAGTTGTACGAGAAGGAGGCGCCGGGCACGGTGGCCAATTTCGTCGCCCTGACGCGCGGCACCAAGGCGGCCAAGGACAAGAGCGGCGCCATGACGAAGCGTCCCTACTTCACCAATTTGACCTTCCATCGCGTGATTCCGACCTTCATGATCCAGACCGGCGACGGCCAGGCGGGCGATGGCACGGGCGATTGCGGCTTTACCATCAAGGATGAAATCGTCTCCACCCTGAAGTACGACAAGCCGGGCGTGCTCGGCCTGGCGCGCCTCACTCAAAGGAACACCGGCGCTTGCCAGTTCTTCATCACCGACGCGGCCAAGTCCCATCTGAATGGCGATTACACCATCTTCGGCCAGGTGGTGGAGGGACAGGACGTGGTTGGCAAGATTGCGCGCGTGCCCAAGGACAGCAACGATAAGCCGCGCACGCCGGTGAAGCTGATCAGCGCGACCATCAAGCGCTACGGTCCGCCGCCCGCCGCGCCGGCAGCTCCGGCCAAGAAAGCGGCCACGCCGGCCCCGAAGAAGGCCCCCGCCAAGCAGTAGGTGGCATAAGGCTCCGCCTTGTGCATGCGAGCGAAGCTCGGGCCGTTAGCTCTGAACCGCCGTAGGCTTGGCCGCGGAACTGGCGGCGGCGGTTTTGGGCGCCGGCGCGGCTGGTTTCGCCGGTTCCATCGCCCGGCGAATCATGTAAATCAGGTACATCGCAAAGCCCGCGGCCAGCAACAGTGCCGTCAGCGCAAGGAACAGGCCATCCACCGTGGCCGCCTGTCCGGTAGCCACCAGGTAGGCGACCGCCGCCGCCCCGGCGACGATCATCAAAACGCTGAACAGAAATAAGAATCCGCGATCCGACATCGATGCTTGCCCCCCTGGGCGGGCCCGTGGCCGGTCCCGGTTAGAAATTATACCAGTCCCCGCTACAAGCCTGACCTCGACCCAAGCTGGGGCGTCTCCCCATCGACAGCGGGTGCAACCCGTAGTGGTGAGGTTCACAACTTGAACAATTCCCGCAGGCGGCGCGTCTGCACCCGGCTGACCGGGACTTCGGTGTGCTTCTTGTCGTCCATGCGGAGCTGATAGCTCGATTTGAACCAGGGCACGACTTCCTTGATGCGGTTGATATTCACCAGATAGGAGCGATGCACACGCCAGAACATTTCGCGGTCCAGATTTGCCTGCAAGTCCTCAATGGTGCGGTAGTTGGACTGGCCTTCGATATTGGTGGCCACCAGGGTGATCAGGCCGTCGTCGATGGTGGCGTAGATCACGTCGTTGGCGTCCACAATGAAGTTGCGGTTGTTGGCGCGCACTAACAGCTTGGTTCGCGGGGCCGAGGCGGGCGCGTGCTTAGGCGCGGCCGGAAGCTCCGGGGCTCTCTTCTCCTGGATGACGCGCCGCGCGCGCTCGATGGTTTCCGCCAGCCGCCCGCGCTCCACCGGCTTGAGCAGATAGTCCATTGCCTCCAGCCGGAAGGCCTCTACCGCGTACTGGTCGTAGGCCGTCACGAAGATGAAGTGCGGCAGCTCCACGTCATTTTCGCGCAGCCGCCGGACCACGCCCAGGCCATCCAGCCCAGGCATATTTACATCCAGAAAAACCAGTTCCGGCTCCAGTTTCTGGATCAGTTCCACCGCCTCCAAACCGTTGGAACCCCTTGCAATTACTTCAATTTCGGGGAAATCTCGCAGCAGGTAGGCAAGCTCGTCGCAGGCTAGTGATTCGTCATCTACGACAACCGTAGTGAGGGTGGCCGTCGCGCGGTCTCGCATGGACTTGGTATTATAGCATTTCGGTCTAAAGGAGAAAGATTTGCCCAATCAAGACAGCGTCCAGATTGCGCCCGCCGAGGGCAAGCTGGGTGTTCTGATACCCGGCATGGGCGCGGTAACCACCACTTTCATCGCCGGGCTCGAAGCCTTCAAGCTTGGACTGGGGAAGCCGATCGGCTCCCTCACGCAGTTGGGAACGGTCCGCTTGGGGAAGCGGACAGAGGGGCGCAGCCCCGCCATTAAAGACTTTGTTCCGCTGGCCAAAATGTCCGACATCGAGGTCGCCTGCTGGGATATTTTCGAGGATAACGCATACGAAGCCGCCACCAAGGCCGGCGTCCTGGAAACCGCCTTGCTCGAGCAGGTGAAGGCGCCCCTCTCGGCGATTCGCCCCATGAAGGCCGTCTTCGACCAGAACTTCGTCAAGCGCATCAAAGGCCCCAACATCAAGGCCAAGGGTTCCAAGATGGAGCATGCCGAGATGGTCATGGACGACATCCGCCAGTTCCAGAAGCGCACCGGCGTGGCGCGCACCACCATGATCTGGTGCGGGTCCACCGAGGTGTATCACGAGGCTGCCGCCGTGCACGCCACGCTGAAGGACTTCGAGCTCGGCCTCCAGACGGACGATCCGGAGATCTCGCCCAGCCAGATTTACGCCTACGCGGCGCTCAAATCGGGCGTCGGGTACGCCAACGGCGCGCCCCATCTCACCACCGACATGCCGGCGCTCCAGGAACTGGCGCGCAACCTGAACCTGCCGATTTGCGGCAAGGATTTCAAGAGCGGCCAGACCTTCATGAAGACGCTGATCGCGCCGGGCCTGAAATCGCGCATGCTGGGACTCAACGGCTGGTTCTCCACCAATATCCTGGGCAATCGCGACGGCGAAGTGCTCGACGAACCGGGCTCGTTCCGCTCCAAGGAAGTCACCAAGAGTTCGGCCTTGGAGTACATTCTGCAGGGCGATCTGTACCCCGACCTGTACAAGGAGTTCTACCACAAGGTCCGCATCGAGTACTACCCGCCGCGTGGCGATGCCAAGGAAGGCTGGGACAATATCGACATCTTCGGCTGGCTCGGCTACCCCATGCAGATCAAAATCAATTTCCTCTGCCGGGATTCGATTCTGGCCGCGCCGCTGGTGCTGGACCTCGTGTTGTTCATGGATTTGGCGCAGCGCGCCGGCATGCGCGGCATTCAGGAATGGCTGTCATTCTATTTCAAGGGGCCCATGCATGCCCCCGAGATTTACCCCGAGCACGACATCTTCATCCAGTTGATGAAGCTGAAGAATACCTTGCGTTGGATGCGTGGTGAGGACCTGATCACGCATTTGGGCCTGGAATATTACGATTAGAGGCTGTATTGTTTGGCTGTAGTCTGATAAGGGCTGCGCGCGGCGCGGGATGAAATCGCTTCCGCCGCCGCCGCGTCTTAGTGCTTTGGGAGCTTCTATGAAAGTGTTGGTGATCGGAGGAACTCTCTTCATCGGGAAACTGCTGGTGGAGGAGTTGCTGAAGGCAGGCCACCACGTTGCCGTCTTGCACCGCAAGCCGAAGCACGACTTCGCACGCCGGGTCGAGAACCTCATGGCGGACCGCAACGACGCCGAAGCCATGCGCGAAGTCCTGTCCGGGCGCCGTTTCGACGTGGTGTTCGACAATGTATACGATTTCGAGCGCGGCACCACGGCGGCGCAGGTGGAGGCCACCGTTCGTGCCTGCGGAGATCGCATCTCCCGCTACATCTTCATGTCGAGTGTCGCCGCCTACGGCGACGGCCTGAATCACAAGGAGAGCGATCCGCTGGCGTCGGACTATCATCCGCTTCCCTACGCCGGCAACAAAGCCACCACGGAGCGCCTGCTCTTCCGCATGCACGTCACCCGCGGTCTGCCCGTAGTCACCTTCCGGCCGCCCTTTGTCTACGGCCCGCGGACGAATTATTACCGCGAGCAGTTCTTCTGGGACCGCCTGCGCGCCGGCCGGCCCATCATCATCCCGGGCGACGGCCACCGCCTGATGCAGTTCGCCTACGTCAACGACCTGGTGACGGCGATGATCAAATCCATGTACGAGCCGCGCGCCGAGGGCGAGGCCTTCAATATCGGCGATCCCAAACCGCTGACCCAGGTGGAACTGGTGGAGAAGTTGGCCAAGGTGGCCAACATCGAGCCCACCCTGGCGCGCGTGCCCCGCGACGCCATCGCGCAAGCCGGCGGCAGCGTCTTCACCGAGCCCTTCTACTTCGGCGAGTACTACGACTTGCCGCCGATCACCGAGAACATTGGCAAAGTGACGCGCGTCCTCAAGATGAAGCTGACCCCGTTCGAGGTAGGGCTGAAGGAGACCTATAGGTGGTACGTCCGCAACCATAAGCCGCGGACCGCCGGCTTCGAGTTCGACGACAAGGTGCTCGCCTTCGCCAAAACGGGATCGGCCTTGAGCGTGTAAGGGGTGGCATAAGAATCGCTCCCTCACGGTCGCGGCTCCTATCGACGCAACGCCAATCCGAGCCGCGACCGTGAGGGAGCGATCGCATTCCGCTCGCCGTAAACCGTAACGATGTTACGGTTTCGAGTTTTCGTTACTGAAAACAAATGGCTTAGGCGCACGGACCGTAACATCGTTACGGTTTTGGGGTGGCCTACTCCTCCAGCCGGAGGATGTACACGCGGCCGCCTCCATCGCCGGCAACGATGCGCCCCTCATCGGCGCACGCGCAGCAATACGCGGTCCCATCGCAATGGAATGTGGCGATCAGAAGGCCGGTGTCCAGGTCCCACACCTTCCGCGTTTTGTCCCCGGACGCGGAAACCGCCCGGTCCTTTGCCATCGGCGAAGTGACCTTCATGATAGCCGACCACCACGCCTGGCAGTGTGGGCTACACTGTGGAAGAGGATCCACAATGGAAATTATACAGGTCGTGCTGGATACCAAGCTCCTGCAAGCGGCCGACCTTGCGGCCAAGCGGCAGAAGGTGAATCGATCGGCATTGATCCGCCAGGCGTTGCAGCAGCACCTCAAGCGCTTGCATGAACTTGCATTGGAGGAGCAGGACCGGCGCGGGTATTTGGCCCAGCCGCAGCGCGAGGAAGAGTCCCGCATCTGGGAGGATGCCGCGGCGTGGCCGGAACTCTGAGCAGGGGCGAGGTCCGCCTTTGCCGCTTCGCGCCCCCGGACAAGCAGCGGCCGGTTCTGGTTCTGACGCGCGACGGCGCGATTGGCCATCTGGCGACCGTAACCGTCGCGCCCATCACCTCGACCATTCGCGGCGTGCCTTCCGAAGTGATGCTGGATATCGATGACGGAATGAAGGGCCGTTGCGCGGTCAATCTGCACAATGCGGTAACCGTGGCCCAGGCGCGATTGGGCCGCCGCGTCGCCAACTTGGGCGCAGACCGGATGCAGGAGGTTTGCGCGGCCCTGCGCTTTTCGCTCGGATGCTCCTGAGAGGCCGGAACCGCCGGCCCCACCGCCGCCCCTCAGTACCGCAGCGGCAGCGCCCGATACCCGACCAAACCGCCGGGAGCGTTTCCTGTCTACAATGGAGTCAGATTCTATGGCGCACCTTGACCGTATCACACGAAACCCGAGTGTCATGGGAGGCAAACCCTGCGTGCGCGGGATGCGCGTAACTGTCGGTACTGTGGTGGGGTTGGTCGCAGCAGGTCACTCTTTCAGCGACATTCTCGCCGCCTATCCATATCTTGAGGAAGAGGACATCCGCCAGGCTCTGGCGTATGCCGCATGGCGAGTCGAAGAGATCGAGGTGCCGCTGCCGGCTGCATGAAGTTCCTGATCGATATGAACTTGAGCCCGCTCTGGGTTTCATTCCTGGCCAACTTCGGGTTCGCAGCAGTTCACTGGTCAACAGTTGGACACGCGTCGGCGCCAGACAGCGAGATTATGGAATTTGCCGTCGCGAACGGCTACATCGTATTTACGCACGATCTGGATTTCGGGATGCTCCTCGCGGCCCAGAGAAGGACCGGACCAAGTGTCATTCAAGTCCGGTCCCAGGACGTGTTGCCGTCTGCCATCGGCGAAGTTGTTCTCCGCGCAATTCGGAAGGCTCAACCTGACCTGGAAAAGGGCGCCCTCGTTACCGTGGATCCTGCCCGCCATCGCATTCGACTGTTGCCGATCTGACCTTCGTCTTTGCTGCACCGGACC
>Ga0208079_1001496_pt1 | contig 12125 bp, 10 predicted proteins | sample NGESurdeep092012_5_FD_184474 | JGI IMG/M metagenome (GOLD analysis project Ga0208079, IMG submission 184474) | Arctic peat soil microbial communities from Barrow, Alaska - NGEE Surface sample 210-2 deep-092012 (SPAdes) | ecosystem: Environmental > Terrestrial > Soil > Wetlands > Peat ... | reverse complement strand
AGCGCCGAGCCGGCCATGTACAACCGCCACACCCTCGCCCGGCCGGCGCTGGTGATCTGGACGGCCCGGTCCCAGTTGGCCTCCAGGTTCGCCACCCACGCGCGCAAGGTCAGCGCGTAGTGCTCACGCAGGGACTCGACGTCGCGCACCTCGAAGCCGGCATCCTCCAGCGCCTCGACCATCGCCGCCATCGGCTGGAGCTCCCCGTCGGGGAAGACGTAGCGATCGATGAACGATGTTCGCGAGAAGCGTCCGAGCTCTCCGGGACGTCGGGAGATCGCGTGGTTGAGCAGTCGACCGCCGGGGCGCAGCAGGCCGAACAGCTCCGCCGAGTACGTCGGCAGCATCGCCCGACCGACGTGCTCTGCCATGCCGATGCTCGCGATCGCGTCGAACGGCCCGCCGTGGACATCGCGGTAGTCCTGGACCCGGATCTCGACTCGATCGCCAACACCCTCATCGACGGCCCGGCGCCGGGCGTGGTCAGCCTGTTCCTGCGACAGCGTGATGCCGATGGCCTCAACCCCATAGTTGCGAGCAGCGTTGCAGACGAAGGCTCCCCAGCCGCAACCCACATCGAGGACACGCATCCCCGGTTTGAGGCCGAGCTTGCGTGCGACGAGGTCGTTCTTGGCCTGCTGGGCCTCCTCCAGACCAAAAGAGGGACCCGGGGCGGCACCGGATACAGGTCGGTGCTCCCTCTCGAAGTAGGCGCACGAGTAGGTCATCGACGGCCCGAGCACGAGCTCGTAGAACTCATTCCCGACGTCGTAGTGGTGAGCGATGGCCTGCGCGTCGCGACTCCTTGAATGGCGCAGCCCGCCAAGTCTTGCCTCCTCCTGCGGAGGTCGTGGAGGCGGACCCACGACGCCCAGACGCAGCGCCGCCATGACCAACGCCCGACGCATCGCCATGTCGATCACCACGCCCGGGCCGAGCTCGGGATCGGCAATCCGTTCCAGTGCCGACAGACCCTCCATCAGGTCACCATCGATCAGCACGTCGCCGGAGACGTATGCGCGGGCGAAACCGAGCTGGTTGGGGGACCACAACATTCGACGTAAGCCTCGTGGGCTGGTGAACGTCAGCTGCACCGGCGCGTCGGGCGGACCGAGCTCGCTACCGTCCCAACACCGCACCCGAACGGGGGCGTCGGCACCCAGACCTGCCCGGACCAACGGTCCCACGAAATCAACGACGCTCACGGGGCATCCCTCCGACTCGGCCACAGCCATCAGCAACAACTGTCCACCAGATAGACAACTGGCGCACGGCTTCGGGCATTCCTGCGCCGCCTACCCTGCGAGGGTGAACCGCAATCGGAACGTGTCGGACGAACCCGGCAACCTGCCACACGATTCTGGCGACCAGCGGCGCGAGATTGTGCGCCTGGCTGTTCCGGCGTTTCTGGCCCTCGTGGCCGAGCCCCTGTTCCTGTTGGCCGACTCGGCGATCATCGGGCACCTGGGCACCACCCAGCTGGCCGGGCTCGGTGTTGCGAGCGCCGCACTCATCACCGCCGCCAACGTCTTCGTATTCCTGGCCTACGGGACCACGTCGATCGTGGCCCGACAAGTGGGCGCCGGATCGGAGCGCGGCGCTGTCGGCGCGGGCGTCGACGGGATGTGGCTAGCCGTCGCGATCGGCATCGTGACCGGGGCTGGGGTCGCCATCTACGCCGCGCCGTTGTGCGCCCTGTTCGGCGCATCCCCGGCCGCGCTGACGCAGGCGGTGACCTATCTGCGGGTGTCCGCGATCGGCATACCGTCGATGCTGGTCGTCCTCGCCGTGACTGGAGTTCTGCGCGGACTGCAAGACACCAGAACGCCTTTGGTCGCCTCCGTGGTGGGCTTCAGCGCCAACATCGCGCTCAATCTGTTGTTCGTCTACGGCCTGCACATGGGCATCGCGGGTTCCGCGTGGGGGACCGTTCTCGCGCAGTCCAGTATGGCGGCCGCCCTCGTCATCGTGGTGACCCGGAAGGCGAGGAGTCTTGGAGCGAGCCTGCGCCCACACCCCGCCCGAGTGCTGAGGGCGGCTCGTGACGGAGTGCCCCTGCTCGTCCGGACGCTGGCGCTTCGGTTCGTCCTGCTCGTGACGATCTGGGTCGCCGCGGGAATGGGGGATGTGCCGTTGGCCGCCTACCAGGTGTCCGCGACGGTCTGGAGCTTCCTGGCCTTCGCCCTCGACGCGCTGGCGATTGCCGGTCAGGCCATGACCGGCAAAGCCTTGGGAGCCGGCGACGTCGTTGGAGCCCGCGCCGCCACCCGCACCATGCTGTGGTGGGGTGTCATCGGCGGCGGGGTGCTCGGAATCCTCGTGCTGGCAACACATTCGCTGCTGCCGACCCTCTTCACCTCCGACCCGGCCGTGCGGTCCGCGCTTGCCGCCGCCCTGATCGTGGTCGCGCTCGCCCAGCCGATCTCCGGCCTCGTGTTCGTGTTGGACGGAGTGCTCATCGGAGCCGGTGACGGCCGGTGGCTCGCGTTAGCCCAGGTCGGGATCCTCGTGCTCTATCTGCCGCTCATCCTGGCGGTCCGATCTGCGGCGGAGTCCTTGCTTTCCGGCCCGGATCTCGTTGCCGCACAGGGACATGCGCTGACCGTGCTCTGGTTGACGTTCGTCGTCTTCATGTCGATGCGCGGCATCGCCCTCGGTTGGCGGGCCCGCGGGGACGCCTGGCTGATCACCGGCGCCACCCGCTGACACCTTTTGCTCAGTTCAGGCCGGTTTGCTCAGTTGAGACCGCTTTTCGGCTCCGGAATCGAGCCCGGGAGCGGCCTGAACTGAGCAAAGGGGCGCAGGTGTCCGCGCTGGCGGGCCTTTTCCTGCTCGTATGCCGTCCGGGCCGCGCGCGTGACCGGAAGGGTGGAGACCTCGGCGACAGGAACGTCCCACCACGACCGGCTCGGCGGAGAGCCCGTTGCCAGATCGCACTCGACGTGGACCACGGTCGTCCGGGTCGACGCCAACGCCCGGTTCATGCACTCCCTGAACTCGCCCAAGGTGTCGGCATGGAGGACGTGCGCGCCGAGGCTCGCAGCATTGGCAGCCAGGTCAATCGGCAGGATGTCCCCGTCGAGGCGACCGGTGTCGCTGCGGTAGCGATAGCTGGTGCCGAACTGTGGCGTGCCAACGGTTTCGGACAGCGCACCGATGGACGCGAAACCGTGGTTCTCCACCAGGACCACTACGAGCTTGAGGCTCTCCTGCAGAGCGGTGACGAGCTCCTGGGCCATCATCAGGTACGACCCGTCTCCCACCATGACAATGACCTCGCGGTCGGGGGCGGCCATCTTGACCCCGAGTCCACCGGCGATCTCATAGCCCATGCACGAGTAGCCGTACTCCACCTGATAACCCTTGATGTCACGTGTCCGCCACATCTTGTGCAGGTCGCCCGGCATCGAGCCTGCGGCACACACCACCACGTCACGCGGACCGGACAGGTCGTTGACCGCGCCGATCACCTGGCTCTGGCGTGGTGCCGCGTCCGGATCACCTCCCAGGTCGTACGCCGCCGCGACAGCACCGTCCCACTCATTGGCCAAGTCGCTCGCCCGCCGCGTGTATGCCGGGTCCGTTCGCCATCCGGCGAGGCCGGTTGTCAATGCCTGCAACGCTTCCCGGGCATCGGCAACTACAGACAGGCCGGACAGTTTGTGCCCGTCGAGAGCCGCCACATTGACGTTGACAAAGCGGACCCCCGGATGCGCGAAGGCGCTCATGGATGCGGTCGTGAAGTCGCTCCAGCGGGTGCCGATGCCGACCACGAGATCAGCCTCGGCGGCCAACGCGTTGGCAGCGGTGCTGCCGGTCGCTCCGATCGCCCCCACAGACTGAGGATGGTCCCATGCCAACGACCCCTTGCCCGCCTGCGTCTCGGCCAGAGGAATACCCGAGGCCTCCACGAACTGGCGTAGCGCCTCCGTGGCCTCGGAGTAGGCAACACCGCCACCCGCGACGACCAGCGGGCGCTCCGATGCCCGGATTGCCGTCACAGCCTCCCGCAGGACGGCCGCTTCGGGCAGGGGTCTGGCGACGTGCCAGACCCTGGCGTCGAACAGCTCGACCGGCCAGTCCCACGCCTCGACCTGGACGTCTTGTGGCAGGGCAATGGTGACCGCACCGGTGTTCGCTGGGTCGGTCAGTGCCCGCATCGCGCCGAACAGCACGGACGTCAGCTGCTCGGGTCGCCATACCCGATCGAAGAAGACCGACACCGGGCGCAATGTGTCGTTGACCGAGATGTCGTGGCCGCGCGGGGACTCCAGCTGTTGCAGGACCGCGCCGCTGGCTCGGGTCGCGAAAACGTCACCGGGCAGCAGTAGCACCGGGATCCGGTTGATCGTCGCGAGGGCAGCACCGGTGACCATGTTGGTCGCGCCCGGACCGACGGACGTCGTGCAAGCCAATGTCTGTAGCCGGTTCCGCATCCGTGAGAAGCCGACTGCCGTGTGGACCATGGCTTGCTCGTTGCGGCACGGGAAGAACCGCAGAGCATCGTGACCAACTTCGGCTTCCTCGCCACCCTCGAGCTCCGCCTGCATCAGCGCTTGACCGAGCCCTGCGATGTTGCCATGCCCGAAGATCCCGAAGCAGCCTTCGATCAGCCGCTGCCGGACCCCGTCGCGCTCGGAGTACTGGCACGCGAGAAACCTCACGACGGCCTGGGCAACCGTCAGGCGGATCGTATGGCTCACCCGCGCCCGCCGAAGGGCAGCCGAGGGTCAACCTTCTGTGAGGCCCACGACTTGCTCACCCAGGCATGATCGGGGTCTTCACTGATCAGCCACTCGCGTTGTGCGCCCGGGCCCGCCATGACGTTGAGGTAGTACATGTCATATCCGGGCGGCGCCATCGAGGGCCCGTGCCAGCCATGCGGCACCAGCACGACATCACCGCTGTGGACCTCGGCCATGACGCTGATCGGTCGGTCCCAGGTGCCATAAACCCGTTGGTAGCCAAAGGGTTTGGCCGACGTCGGCGCATCACCGTCGGAGCGCATCTCGAAGTAGTAGATCTCCTCCAGGACGCTCTCGCGGTCCTGGAGGTGCTCGTCATGCTTGTGCGGCGGATAGGACGACCAGTTGCCCGCCGGCGTCAGCACCTCGCACGCGATGATCGAGTCAGCGTTGAGCACCGATGGAGTCCCGAATTTGTTGATCTGGCGTGAACAGTGCCCGGCGCCACGCAGCTCAACGACCGTCTCCTCGGCGGGGATTCGCCTGAAGGTCAACGACGTTGATGCCTTGGCATGCGGCAGCGCGATCCGCCCACCGGAAGTGCTGGTGATGGTGAACCTGGACGACACCGGCACGTAGGCGTAGTCGGTGGGTCCTGCGAAGGGCCCTTCGCGGCCGACCAGGAAGATCAGCTTGCCGGCGCACTCGACCCGGACCTGTCCGGACAGTGGCAGAACCAGCCACTCAAACTCCCCTCCGGTGATGCGACGCGACTCACCGGGTGCGAGAGTCACGACGTAGAGGCCGGTGTGTTGCCAGCCCGCCTCCCGCGGCCCGATAGCCACATCGAAACCGTCCCGGCCCGCCGAACCTGCCTTGCGAAACCACGTATTCATGACGCACCTCCGTGTACCAGCTCGGCAGCCACGTCGACAGTGGCCGTTGCTTCACTACCGGGTAGCTGATGTTGGCTCATCAGCTGTTCGACCTCGCGGTCGGTGGGCATAGCGGTCGAGCACTCCAGCCGCGAGGCGACGATCGCCCCGGCAACGCTGGCAAACTTCACGACCCGTTCGAGGGGCCAGCCCGCCAACAGCCCATGACAGAGCGCGCCACCAAAAGCGTCACCAGCGCCAAGACCGTTGACCACCTCGACCGGAAACGGCTCGACCTCGACTCGCTCGTCGCGGGTTCTGGCCAGCACGCCTCTGGGACCCTGCTTGACGACTGCGAGCTCGATCCCCTTGTCCAGCAACGCCTCTGCCGCACGGTCAGGATCGCTCTCGCCCACCGCCACCTCACACTCCTCACGATTTCCGACAGCAACGGTCACCATCGACAACGCTCGGTCAACCTGTGCGCGGGCCTCGCCGGGGTCGTGCCAGAACATCGGCCGGTAGTCAAGATCGAGGATGGTGAGCGGTGCCCGGCCCCGGGCCTCCCATGCGGCGAAGTGCGCGCCGCGGCTCGGCTCGGCCGACAGCCCGGTCACCGTGGACCAGTAGACCGAGGCAGAGCGCACAGCGTCCAGATCGATCTCCGAGGCCAGGATCTGTAGGTCAGGGGCCACCGGGTAGCGGTAGAAGTACAGCGGGAAGCTGTCAGGCGGGAAGATCTCGCAGAAGGTGATCGGCGTGGGCAGCCCGGCGACCGGCGACACGTAACGGTCATCCACCCCGAGGTCCCGCAGAGCCTGGTGGACGAACGTGCCAAAGGGATCCCCGCCGGTGCGGGTGATGACCGCCGTGCGCCGCCCGTGCCGCGCGGCGGCCACGGCAACATTCGTCGGGCTGCCACCGAGGAACTTGCCAAACGTCGTGACGTCCTGCAGAGGTGTGCCCGACTGCAGCGGATAGAGATCGACGCCGACCCGCCCGATCGTGAGCAGGTCGAACGGGAGCACGTCGTCGCTCATGCGGTGCTCCGGGCAATGGCGCGCAGGTGCTCGAGGCTGGCCCTCACGTCGGCGATCGGGCCGAGCTCGCCGGCAGCTGGAGGTCCGGACAGGATGGTGTCCTGCTCAAGGACGTACCACCCGTCATACCCAGCGCCCTCCAGCGAGCCGACGATCGCGGCAATGTCCACGTCGCCCTGACCCAGCGGGCGATACATGCCCTGACGAACCGCCTCGGTGTACGTCACAGCACCAGACTGCACCCGTCTCGCCAACGACACATCCACATCCTTGAGATGCGTATGACGGATCCGTCTCGCGTGTCCGACCGCGAGGGCCACCGGGTCGGAACCACCGATGAGCAAGTGCCCCGTGTCCAGACACAGCCCGATCCGGCTGCCGGCAAGCACACGCTCGACATCGTCTGTCGTCTCGACCATCGTGCCTACATGCGGGTGCAACGTCGCGGTGATCCCGCTCTGGCCGGCGAGCCGGTCGAGCCGGTCGAGGTGGGTGAGCAATGTCTGCCAGCCGGCCTCGTCAAGGACCGGCCGTACGTCATAGCCGTCGGTCCCGGTCGCAGCAGCCAGGACCAGAGTTCGTGCGCCGGCCGCCACAAATCCCTCGAGGGCTTTCTCGATCTCGGGGACCGGATCGTGGGTCGCATCGTGAAGCACGACAGGGACGAAACCGCCCACGGCCCGTAATCCATTATCCGCCAGGGTTCTTGCCTTGAGCCGTGGATCATCAGGCAGGAAGCCCTCAGGTCCGAACTCGGTTGCGACCAAGCCAACCTCCCGCATCTGCGACAGCACTGTCGCAGGGTCGAGCTGCCAGCCCCAGCCAGGGACCTCGCACACACCCCACGAGATGGGAGCCCCGGCAACGCGGTCCATGATCGACGTCATGGGCCCAGCTCGTCCATGCGCACCGGGCGGCCGTCACGTCGCGACAGGGCGCACGCCTCGGCAATCAGAAAAGCCCGAAGTCCGTCCTGCACCGAGCACGGCGTCTCGATCCGACCCGCGACCAGCTCTGTGAACGCGACCATCTCATCGACATAGGCCTGGCGGAACCGCTCCATGAAATTGGCGTACGGCTTGCCGTTCGGGAACGCGACGCCCCCTTCGACCGAGCGCAGTGGCAGCCGGTCGTCCATGCCGACACAGACGGAGTCCTCGCTGCCCAACGCTTCCAGCCGCACGTCGTAACCGCGGGCGTTGTAGCGCGAGCCGGAGATGAGCGCGATGGTGCCGTCGTCCAACGTGAGCACTGCGGCCGCGGAGTCGAAGTCGCCGGACTCGGCGAAGAATGCCTCCCCGCGGTTCTCTCCCACGGCGTAGACGCTGACGACCTCGTGGCCCGTGACGAAGCGCACCGCGTCGAAGTCATGGATGCTGCAGTCGCGGAAGAAACCGCCCGAGGTCGGGAGGTACGACGCATGGGGGGGCGCGGCATCACTGGTGTTGGCCCGAATCGTGTGGATCCAGCCGAGGCTGCCGCTGGTGACCGCGTCACGGGCGGCCAGAAATCCAGCGTCGAAGCGACGCTGGAAGCCGATGTGGACCGGCACCATCCCGTCGGCCACGCGTGCGGCGATCAATCGGGTGCCCGACAGATCCGAGGCGACGGGCTTCTCACAGAACGTGATGAGCCCAGCGCCCTGGGCACGCCCGATCAGCTCGGCGTGCGCGCTGGTGGGTGCGCAGATGACGACGCCGTCCACACTTGACCCGAGAAGTGTCTCGACGTTGGCGACGGCTTCGAGACCGAGCTCCTCGGCGACGGACTGTGCTCGCGCAGCGTCGGTATCGGTGACGACGACCTGTTCGACGCGGTCCAGCGCCTTCAGTGTCGCGGCATGGAATGCCCCGATCCGGCCGACTCCAACCAACCCGATGCGCATGCCCAGACCTTCCACGTCGTTCACCTCAGCGTATGGGGTGAACCCCGGGCTCATGCCGACTTGAACGTATTGCCGGACACGCCAAGGGGCGCGGATCCCTATAAGGATCTGCGCCCCTTGGCGTCATGCGATGTGCAGTGTCAGCCGGCGACAACGTCCAGCTTGATCGTGGCCTGCACCTCGGGGTGCAGCCGCACGAGAGCCTCGAACGAGCCGACCGCCTTGATCGGGCTGGAGAGCTCGATCCTGCGACGGTCGAGCTGGGGGCCACCTGATGCCTTGACGGCGTCGGCGACGTCACCCTGGGTCACGGCGCCGAAGAGGCGACCGGACTTGCCCGCCTTGGCGACAACCTTGACCGCCTTGGCTTCGAGCTGGCCCCTGAGACCCTTTGCCTCGTCCAGGGACTTGACCTCTCGGACCTCGCGGCCCTTCTGGATTGCCGCAACCTGCTTCTCGACACCCTTGGTCCAGCCGGTGGCCAGACCTCTACGCAGCAAGAAGTTGCGGGCGTAGCCGTCTTTGACGTCGACCACATCACCAGCCGTGCCGAGGCCAGTAACCTCGTGAGTCAAAATTACCTTCATTGAACTTCTCCTTCTCGGTCCGCTAGCTCAGTAGTCAACTAGCTCAGCAGTTAACTAACTCAGCGAGCCGAGCTGGAGTAGGGCAGCAGGGCCATCTCACGGGCGTTCTTGACGGCCGTGGCGATGAGACGCTGCTCCTGGGCGGACACACCGGTCACCCGGCGAGCGCGGATCTTGCCGCGGTCGGAGATGAACTTGCGCAAGAGCGCTGTGTCCTTGTAGTCGATGTTCTCGACCTTCGCCGCTTTGAGCGGGTTGGCCTTCTTCTTGGGCTTGCGCACAACGGGCTTGGCCATCGTGGTGCTCTCCAATCTTGAGAGGAGCCCAGGGTTTCATCCCTGGGATGGCATAACTTCTGTCTGTCTTGTCTTGCTGATCCGACTTGTCTTGCTGATAGGTCGCGCGAAAACGGGCCGCGATCTAGAAGGGGGGCTCGTCGTATGACGGGCCGTTACCCCAGCCGCCTTGCGGGCCGGCCGGCGCAGCGCCACCAGCGTTGGCGGGAGCAGACGAGCCAGTGGCCCACGGGTCGTCGGCGGGAGCACCCCGGCCGGTACCGCTTTGGCCGGCGGAGTCATTCGATGACCCACCGCCCTGAGCGCCACTGCTCTGGCCGCCGCCGCTGAACCCGCCGCCTCCGGTGCCCCGCTGAGTGCGGTTGACCTTGGCGGTGGCGTACTTCAACGACGGTCCGATCTCGTCCACGTCCATCTCGACCACCGTGCGCTTCTCGCCTTCCTTGGTCTCATAGGAGCGAGACTTCAGTCGGCCCGAAACCAGCACACGGGTGCCACGCTGCAGCGACTCGGCGACGTTCTCCGCCGCGTCACGCCACACCGAACAACGCATGAACAGGGTCTCGCCGTCTTTCCAGTCGTTGCTCGTCCGGTCGAACTGACGCGGGGTAGAGGCAACGGTGAAGTTGGCAACGGCAGCACCCGACGGCGTGAACCGCAGCTCGGGGTCGCCGGTGAGATTGCCGATGATCGTGATGACGGTGTCGCCAGCCATATCGAGTCCCTTGATTCGGAGTTCAGGCGCCGGGGCGCAGGAGCTTGGTCCGCAGGATGGACTCGTTCAGGCCGAGCTGACGGTCCAGTTCCTTTGCCGTGGCCGACTCCGCGTTGAAGGTGACGACGGCGTATATGCCCTCGTTCTTCTTCTTGATTTCGTAGGCCAGACGGCGTTTGCCCCACAAGTCGACGTTGTCCAGGGTGCCGCCGTCCTTGGTGATGACGGACAGGAACTTGTCAAGCGAGGGCTGAATGGTGCGTTCCTCGAGATCGGGGTCGAGGATGATCATGAGTTCGTACTGACGCATGCTGATAACCCACCTCCTTCGGTCTAGAACGGTCACGGAACATCCGTGACAGGAGGGTTGCAGCGTCCCACCTCGAAACACGGTGCCACGCGCCACCGACAGGGGGTCGGCGGCGAACAGCGTGGGTCCACGAGGCGAACTTCTTGAGAGTACCGGCAACTGCCTCACGCCCGAAATCGACGGCCGCGCGTCAGGAACGGGTTTCAGGCGAGGTGCACCAGCACCCGATCCGGCGCACCCGCCATCGGGCCGGCCAGAGGGTCGACCTCGTCACCCTGCTCCTCAGCTTCGTGACCCTGCTCTTCAGCCTCACCGTCCTGGCCGACCTCAGCGTCCTGGCCGACCTCACCGTTCTCGTCAGCCTCGGCGGCCGGCCCACGGGACCGGGCCACTCGCCATACCTGCGTGACCACGAACAGCATGGCGGCCAGGCGAAGCATCAGCAGCAGCGCGTACAGGCCCTTCGGCAAACCGCGGTCAGGCTTGCTGAGCCCGGCGATGTAGAGCCACACGGCCACGAAGTAGGTCGACTCAAAGGCGGCCCAGATCAGATGGTCACGCCACTGCATCCCGATGAGAGCGACCAACGGAACCAGCCACAGTCCGGCCTGGACGGGCACCGACTTGCCGGTGACGAGGACGATCACGAGCATCACCAGTGAGACCTCCGCCACCGTTGGCCGCCGGTCCAGGCTCAGGGCGAAGAACGCACCCACGGCCAGGGCGGCCACCCAACCCAGGATGGCGAGCGGTGTCACGGCGCCCTGGGGAAGGACACGCCCCATCAGCGTCGGCACCATCCACACCGAGCCGTAGCTCGCCCCTGCCCGCCACCAGCTGCGATAGACCGAGAGCAAGGCATCCGCGTTCATCACGAGCCAGGGCAGGCTCACCGCGAACCAGGTGGCCAGAGCCGTTGCCCCCAGCGCTCTCCACGCCGCGACCCGACCCGAGCGCACCGCGAGCAGGCCGATGGCCACGAGCAGGACCAGGGGATAGGTGCGGGCTGAGATAGCCAGACCCAGGAGCACGCCGGCCACGAGGACTCTGCTGCGCCCCCAGGCCCACAAAGCCGCGGAGGCGAGCATCACACCGAGCAGGTCGACCGAGACGAGGCCGGCCAGGACCAGCACGGGGCTGAGAGCCACATGGGCGGCGCGCCACGGCGCAGCCGGGACCGACGCCGCCGTGACGGCCACGAGGACCATCACGATGACGGTGATCAGCGCTGCCCACAACGCGAAGTACCACTGCTGCTGAACCAACGCAGAGCCGTCGGGGACCGCGAGCCCGACCAGCCACATCACGAGCCCTGAGATCAACGGCTGGTCCAGAGGCTGGGCCCCGGGCAGATACGGCATCGCGTGCCCGAGCCCGGCGCTCTGGTAGACGATCGGCAGGTCCGAGTAGCACGCGTGCCAGAACTGGTCGGGAGTGTTCCATCCCTTGCTGAGACAGTGCGCCTTTTGCAGCACCCCAAAGGCGATCGTGAGACTCGACAGCCCCATCAGGACCGCGGCGGCAGGCTGCCAGGCGGACCGTGCCGCGTAGCGGCTCAGGGCGGCATAGCGCCCGACCGGTCCTCCGATGACCTCGCTCGCCGCGGCGGCGACCGGGTCAGCGCGGGTCGGCGCGATCACGGCTTCTTGACCGTCGGAACCGGCACCGTCGTGGGGGCCGTCGTGGGGGCCGTCGGGGGGGCCGTCGGGGTCGTCGTCGGGGCAGTCGTTGC
>Ga0208079_1001493_pt1 | contig 12155 bp, 12 predicted proteins | sample NGESurdeep092012_5_FD_184474 | JGI IMG/M metagenome (GOLD analysis project Ga0208079, IMG submission 184474) | Arctic peat soil microbial communities from Barrow, Alaska - NGEE Surface sample 210-2 deep-092012 (SPAdes) | ecosystem: Environmental > Terrestrial > Soil > Wetlands > Peat ... | reverse complement strand
CGAGGGGGAGCACATCCCCGATGACGTGACCATCCAGGTGCTGACACAGGCACGTGACCACCTGATCGAGCGCACCTACGACTCGATCCGCGGGGCCAAGCAGGCAATAGTCCATCTCTACAACTCGACCTCGGTGCTGCAACGGCGGGTCGTCTTCGGCCTGGACCAGGACGGCATCGTCGACGTCGCACTGGAGGGCGCACGCCTGTGCCGCAAGTTCGAGGAGACCATCCCCGAGACGGCCGTCTACTACGAGTACTCACCGGAGTCCTACACCGGTACCGAGCTCGAGTTCGCGGCGCGGATCTGCAACGAGGTCATCGAGGTCTTCGACGCCAGGCCGGATCACAAGGTCATCATCAACCTGCCGGGGACGGTCGAGATGACCACGCCCAACGTCTATGCCGACTCGATCGAGTGGATGTCGCGTCATCTGGCCCGTCGTGAGTCGATCGTGCTGTCGCTACACCCGCACAATGACCGCGGAACGGCTGTGGCCGCAGCCGAGCTGGCCTTTCTGGCCGGGGCGGACCGGATCGAGGGCTGCCTCTTTGGCAACGGCGAGCGGACGGGCAACGTCTGCCTGGTGACGCTGGGTATGAACCTCTTCAGCCAGGGAATCGACCCGCAGATCGACTTCTCGGACATTGACGAGATCCGGCGCACGGTTGAGTACTGCACGCAGCTGCCGGTCCACGAGCGTCATCCCTATGGCGGCGACCTTGTCTTCACGGCCTTCTCCGGGTCGCACCAGGATGCGATCAAGAAAGGGTTCGACGCCATGGAGAAAGACCTGGCTGCGGACCCCTCGGCATCGTCTGTGGATGACCTCGTCTGGGAGGTGCCGTACCTGCCCATCGACCCGCACGACATCGGCCGCACCTATGAGGCCGTGGTGCGCGTGAACAGCCAGTCCGGCAAGGGTGGCGTGGCCTACATCCTCAAGAACGAGCACCAGCTCGACCTGCCGCGCCGGCTCCAGATCGAGTTCAGCGGCGTCATCCAGAAGCGGACCGAGTCCAGTGGCGCGGAGATCTCGTCGGCAGAGCTGTGGTCGGCATTCCGGGACGAGTACCTCCCGGTCAGCCGGGCAGACGCGGCCGCGGCTAACACCGAGCAGTGGGGCCGGTTCTCACTGCTCGGCATGCGTTCGGACTCGGCGGTTGAGGGTGCCGACACGATCTCGGTGAGGCTCACCGACAATGGTCAAGAGGTCACGATCGAGGGGATCGGCAACGGTCCGATCGCGGCCTTCGTGTCCGCGCTGTCGACCCTGGATGTCGATGTGCGCGTCCTGGACTATGCCGAGCACGCGCTCTCCTCCGGTGGCGACGCCACGGCAGCCGCCTACGTGGAGTGCACGCTGGGGGATCGGGTGCTGTGGGGAGTGGGCCTGGACGCCAACATCGTGATCGCCTCGCTCAAGGCGGTTATCTCCGCGGTCAACCGCTCCGAACGTGACCTGGTCGCAGCTGACACGGTTGCCGCTCAGGACTGAAACGGTCCAGGACTGACGCTGTCCAGGTAAGCAGCGCCGGCGCTCATGGCCTGGTAGAGGCTGTCAAGGACCAAAGGTTCCCCAACCCGGTCGACTTGGCCAAGGGTCGGCTGGTGCCACAGCCAGCGGTCGACCTGAGCGGGCCGCGGCCCGCTCAGGTCGACAGAGGCCGGCTCGGCGCTGTCTGAAGCGCCGTCGTCCCATGCCACCACCTACAGGTGGGGGCTGATCGTGGGGCCTGCCGTCGTCCTCGGTGCCGGTGCGCCGGCCGAGGGTCACGAACCAGGACCGGCCGGTGTCGGTGGTCTGAAGCCGGACCGTGTGAGTCGGGTCCGGAGTGAAGCGACCTGCGGTTGGACCTCGGACCCGTGAAGCGCGCGGGTCAGCGGCACGGCATACCGGAGTTCGGGGGCTGGCATAGGACAATGGGCCCATGGCCCTCTATCGCGATGCTGCGATCGTTCTGCGCGCCCAGAAACTGGGTGAGGCGGACCGCATCGTCACGCTCTTGACTCGCCAGCACGGCAAGGTCAGGGCCGTTGCCAAGGGGGTGCGTCGGACCAAGTCGCGTTTTGGTGCTCGGCTCGAGCCGTTCATGATCGTCGACGTCCAGCTCTATGAGGGGCGCTCGCTGGACACCGTGACCCAGGCCGTAACCATTGCCCCGTACGGCGATCCGATCGCCCGCGACTATGTCTCCTACACCGCGGCGACGGCAATGCTCGAGACCGCCGAACGGCTCACCGAGGAACGCGAGCCCGAGGTACAGCAGTTCTTGTTGCTGGCCGGCGGGCTGAGCGCACTGGCCGGTGGCGAGCACGAGGCGGGGCTGGTGCTGGACTCCTACCTGCTGCGGTCGCTGGCCGTCGCGGGGTGGGCACCCAGCTTTCATGACTGCGCACGGTGTGGTGCACCGGGGCCCCAGCGCGCGTTCAACCTCGCCAGCGGCGGCACCGTCTGCCCATCCTGTCGCACGCCTGGCTCAGCGGTCCCGGCGCTGGCCACTCTGGAGCTGCTGGCGGCGCTGCTTGTCGGCGACTGGGATGTCGCCGATGCCAGCCTGCCCCAGCATCGTCGCGAGGGCAGTGCTCTGGTGACTGCCTTCCTGCAGTGGCATCTCGAGCGTGGCGTGCGCTCCCTACGGCTGGTTGAGCGGGTATGACGAGCCGGCCATTCCCCCATCCGTCCGGGGCCCGCCCGCCCGTCCTGCCCGCGGAACTGATCCCGGGGCACATCGCGATCGTCATGGATGGCAACGGTCGATGGGCGAACGCACGTGGTTTGCCTCGCACCAAGGGTCATGAGGCCGGCGAGGCGTCGTTGCTCGACGTTGTGGCCGGAGCCATCGAGATCGGCGTCAAGAACGTCTCGGCGTACGCCTTTTCCACCGAGAACTGGAAGCGTTCTCCGGACGAGGTCCGGTTCCTCATGGGCTTCAACCGTGATGTGATCCGGCGCCGGCGTGACATCCTCAACGACTGGGGTGTCCGCGTTCGGTGGATGGGCCGGCGCCCGCGCCTGTGGCTGTCCGTGATCAAGGAGCTCGAGGTCGCTCAGGAGATGACCCGTAACAACACGGTCATGACGTTGACGATGTGCGTCAACTATGGCGGCCGGGCCGAGATCGCCGATGCCACCCGCCGGATCGCTCAGCTCGTGCTGGACGGGCGGCTCAAGCCGGGCCATATCGACGAGCACACCCTCGCCAGGCACCTCGACGAGCCGGCGATGCCCGACGTCGATCTGTTCGTGCGGTCATCCGGCGAGCAGCGGACCAGCAACTTCCTCCTGTGGCAGTCGGCCTACGCCGAGATGGTCTTTCTGGATACGCTCTGGCCCGACTTCGACCGGCGTGACCTGTGGCGTGCCATTGAGATCTATGCCGCGCGCGACCGACGTTACGGCGGTGCTGTGGACCGGTCGATGGGTCGCGGCTGAGTTCTGGTCAGACCGTGGAGAGTCCGGCATCTGAGCCAGCTTGAGCTCGCCATGGACTCTGTTCGACCCTCCCTCGGTCGTCACCTTGACGTTTACAGGTCAGCCCGCGGTAAGGCCATGAAGTTGCACCGATCGACCCAACCGGCGACATTCGGGCCGATCTGCGGCTTCGCCGGTGGACACGGTCAGCTCACGGCAGTCCTGTCGGGGCAAGTCCGGCGGTGCAGGTGGAGCAGAGGCCGAAGATCTCCAGGGTGTGGTGCACGTCGCTGAAGCCGTTCTCGGCGCTGATCTTGTCGGTCCAGCTCTCGACCGCAGGTCCTTCGACCTCGACCGTCCTTCCGCAGTTTCGACAGACCAGGTGATGGTGATGGCCGTTGCTGCACCGGCGGTAGACAGCCTCACCCTCGCTGGTCCGCATCATGTCCACGGCGCCGTCGGCGGCCATCGTTTGAAGCGTGCGATACACCGTCGCCAGACCCACGCCTTGTCCCTGGGCGCGAAGGCGCGCGTGCAGGTCCTGGGCCGACATGAAGTCGCCGATGTTCACAAGCAGCGCTTCGACGGCAGCGCGTTGTCTTGTCGGCCGTCGGAAGGTAACGGACATCAGTGCCTCACTGGTTGGTCATGGGTCTTGAGCGGGTTGTTCGTCGAAGTGGCCTTCATGCGGTGCATGGCGGTGGCCGTCGTGAAGATAGTCGACATGGTGTTCGTGCTCGATGGCGGGGTGGCCACAGTCTGGGCCATGCTCGTGTTCGTGCTGCTACGCCTCTTTGTGTCGCCTGCCTGTGATCCGACCTCGCAGTGCGCTGTATGACGCCGCGACCAGGAAGAGCGCAATGGCCAGCAGGACGATGATGCCACCCGGAGCGGTGTCGGCATAGAACGACGCTGTCACCCCACCCACGCTGCTGACAACTCCGAGCACAACGGCCATTCGCATGGCCGACCGGAAGCTGCCGGCAACCAGCTGAGCTGTGGCGTTGGGCACGATCATCAGCGCACCGACCAGCAGCAGGCCGACAACTCGCAGAACGACCACCACGGTCACGGCGGTGAGTCGCGCGCACGGACGCAGATGACGTATGGCGCTGCGGGACGTATTCAACCCGGGCATGGTCCCGGAAACGGTCGATCGGGGTGCCGAAGTGCTCCACCTCACCGCCGATATGGTCGTTCAGTCCGAGCAGGCCCTTGATCAGCGTTGACTTGCCGGAGCCGTTGGGACCCAGGATGGCGACGACCTCCCCGGCATGGATATCCAGGGTGACTCCGGCGGCAATCGGGTGGTCCCCATACCCCAAGGATGCCGAGCGAAGCGAGACGATGGCTCGCGAGCCGCCGTCGGGGGAATGGGGCGCGGTCATGAGCACTCCTGCCCCGCCTGCAGGGCAGTGAGGTTGGAACCCATGATCTCAAAGTAGTTCTTGCCGCTCGACTGCTTGGACAGGCCTTCGACCGGGTCGAGCGTGGCCACCCTGGCCCGATCTCACGGGCAACGGGCGTCGCGATCGCCGGGCTTGTCAGCGTCTGTGCATAGAGCGTCGTCACGCTGTTTGCCTTGGCATAGGTGCTGACTCTGGCGATCTCGCTGGCATTGGGCTCTTGCTCGGGAGACAGGCCGTTGATGGCGACTTGTCTCAGGTCGAAGCGTTGGGCAGGGTAGCCGAAGGCGGCGTGGTTGGTGATGAGGTCCTTGCGCTGGCAGGTGGCCAGACCACTGGCGAACCCTCTGGAGAGCGCGGCGAGCCTGTCCACGAATGCCTTGGCATTCTTCTCGTAGTCGACCTTGTGAGCGGGGTCTGCGCGCGAGAGTCGAGCGGCGATCACGTTCGAGACGTTGGAGTAGCGCTGCGGATCCAGCCAGAAGTGTGGATCGGTGCACCCTGAGGCGAGCCTCAGGGTGAGGTTGGCCGTCGGGGCGACGTCGAGGCTACGCTCGCCCGCCTGGGATTCGGCGGCCTTGTCGACCGCTGCCTGGAGTCCCTTTTCGTAGGTCACGAGCCCGGCCTTGCTGACCGTGGCCACGTCGAGGGTGGTGAGCTCGATGTCGTGGGGCTCGGCGCCGGGCCTGGTCAGGTTGGTGACAGCGACGTGGCTACCGCCGATCTGCTCGGCGGCGAACTGCAGCGGGTAGAAGGACGTGACGACAGTCAGCTGGCAGGTGCTGTTCGTTCCCGGCGCGCCCTAGTTGCATGCGCGCAGGACGAGGGCGGCAATGATCAGGGGGCCGCGGCGAGGACCCGTCGTGACATCATGTCGCCAATGGTTAGGCATAATGAGAATCATTGTCAAGATAATGCCTCAAGAGGTACAACGGGGATCAAGAGGCATGAGCCCAGTATGCCGCGCATGAAGGCTACCCAGTTGCGAGGCGGGGGCCGCTCAGCTTCGAGGAAAGAGCTGTATGACAGCCATGGCGACCGCAAGCAGCAGCACGGCGAGTCTCATGACGCGCTCCGTTGTGTTCAGGCGAGGCCACGACAGATAGAGCACCCAGGCCACGAAGAGGGCGGCCAGACCCATGAGGACGAATCCGATCGGGCCGCTGATGAACACGCCGGCCACGAGCAGGATCAGCAAGATCACGAACGGCAGCAGTCGCGGCAGCCGGCTGAGCTCGGTCATCAGGGGCAGGCTGGCGTGATCGATGCGGCTGCGAACAGTATTCGGCACCACGTCAGGCTACTGGAGCCAGCGTGCGGCAAATGTGGCGGTGCGGCACAGATACGCTTGCGACATGGCTGCAACCTCCACGATCGACACCATTGTCAGTCTCTGCAAGCGCAGGGGCTTTGTCTTCCCATGCGGTGAGATCTATGGAGGCACCCGTTCCGCGTGGGACTACGGCCCTCTGGGCGTGGAGCTGAAGGACAACATCAAGCGTCAGTGGTGGAAGTCGATGGTCCAACAGCGCGACGACGTCGTGGGCCTGGACTCCTCGGTCATCCTGCCGACCAAGACCTGGGAGGCCTCGGGGCACGTGTCGACGTTCAGTGACCCGCTGACCGAGTGTCTGTCCTGTCACAGACGTTTTCGCGCCGACCACTTGCAGGAAGCCGTGGCCGAGAAGAAGGGGATCGCGGACCCTGACACCGTCGACCTCGCCACTGTCGCCTGCCCGAACTGTGGCACCCGTGGTTCATGGACAGAGCCCAGGGCGTTCTCGGGCTTGCTCAAGACCTTCCTCGGTGTCATCCAGGATGATTCTGGCCTGCACTACCTACGCCCCGAGACCGCCCAGGGCATCTTTCTCAACTTCGCCAATGTGATGAACTCCGCGCGCAAGAAGCCTCCGTTCGGCATCGCCCAGATCGGCAAGAGCTTTCGTAACGAGATCACCCCCGGCAACTTCATCTTCCGAACCCGTGAGTTCGAGCAGATGGAGATGGAGTTCTTCGTCGTTCCCGGCAGTGACGAGCAGTGGCACCAGTACTGGATCGACGCACGCACCCAGTGGTACGTGGACCTCGGAATCAACAAGGACAACCTGCGCCACTACGAGCATGCGCAGGAGAAGCTCTCGCACTATTCAAAGCGCACCGTGGACATCGAGTATCGATACCGTTTTCAGGGCAGCGAGTGGGGGGAGCTCGAGGGCGTCGCCAACCGCACCGACTTCGACCTCAAGACCCACAGCGAGGCCTCGGGCACTGACCTCTCCTACTTCGATCAGACCACCGGCGAGCGCTTCATCCCGTATGTCATCGAACCGGCGGCTGGTCTGTCGCGCTCGTTGATGACGTTCCTGCTCGATGCCTACTCCGAGGACGAGGCGCCCAATACCAAGGGCGGCGTGGACAAGAGGGTCGTGCTCAGGCTCGACAAGCGGCTGGCGCCGATAAAGGTCGCCGTCCTGCCGCTGTCGCGCAACGCTGATCTGACCCCCAAGGCCAAGGACCTGGCCGCCCAGCTGCGCCAGAACTGGTCGATCGACTTCGATGACGCCGGCGCCATCGGTCGGCGCTATCGCCGCCAGGACGAGATCGGCACACCGTTCTGCATCACGGTCGACTTCGACACCCTGGACGACCAAGCAGTGACCGTGCGTGAGCGTGACTCGATGGCCCAGGAGCGGGTGTCCCTCGACCAGGTCGTGACCTACCTGGCGACCCGCCTGGTGGGCTGCTGAGAGCTTGGGGATCATGACGGCCGTGATGCCTGTGCTCCCCGCGCTCCGGATTGGTCGGCACACCATCGATTCTCCGGTCGTGCTCGCCCCGATGGCCGGGGTCACCAACCGTGCCTTCCGCCGGTTGTGCAGAGAGTACGGCGACGCTGGGCTGGGTCAGTCCGGTGCCACAGGCGCGACGTCTCTGTACGTCAGCGAGATGGTCACCTCGCGTGCCCTGGTCGAGCGCACGTCGAGGTCGATGCAGCTGATCGAACACGACCCGGATGAGAGTCTTCGTTCGATCCAGCTCTATGGCGTGGACCCGGCGACGGTCGGGGCGGCCGTGCGGATGCTCGTGAGCGAGGATCGCGCCGATCACATCGATCTCAACTTTGGCTGCCCGGTCCCCAAGGTCACCCGCAAGGGCGGTGGTGCGGCGCTGCCGTGGAAGACGGACCTGTTCCGGGCGATCGTCAGTCAGGCGGTCAAGGAGGCCACCCCGTATGACGTGCCGGTCACCGTCAAGATGCGCAAGGGCATCGACTCGGACCACCTGACGTTCCTGGAGGCCGGCCGGATCGCCGAGGGGGAGGGCGTCGCCGCAGTGGCGTTGCACGCGCGGACGGCCTCCCAGGGGTATTCAGGACAGGCTGACTGGTCCGCAATCCAGGCATTGAAGGCGGTCGTCACCACCATCCCGGTGTTGGGCAACGGCGATATCTGGTCGGCGCAGGATGCGCTGGACATGGTCGGGGCGACCGGCTGCGATGGCGTCGTGGTGGGTCGGGGCTGCCTGGGTCGGCCATGGTTGTTCACCGACCTCGCGGCTGCCTTTGCCGGGACCACGGCGCGGGTACAGCCGACCTTGGGGGAGGTGGCCCAGACGATGCGTCGACACACCGAGTACCTCACCGAGTTCTACGGCAGCGAGCTGAAGGCCTGTCGGGATATCCGCAAGCACATCGCCTGGTACCTGAAGGGATTCCCGGCCGGTCGCGACATCCGTCACCGACTGGCACTGGTTGACTCGATGGCCGCACTCGATGACTTGATCGCCGCCCTCGATCATGATGCCCCGTGGCCTGGTGAGCCGGCCGAGGGGCAGCGAGGACGGGCGGGATCGCCTCGTCGGGTCGCCCTGCCGGACGGGTGGTTGGACTCCCAGGAGCTCAACGAGGCGTCCGCTGCTGTTATCGCTGAGGCTGAGCTGTCGGTCTCAGGTGGCTGAACGGCGTCCTCAATCCGGTTCCGCCAGCGGGCCACAGATGGCAGTCTCGAAAGCATGTGCCGCAACATCAGAACCCTGTCCAACTACGCTCCACCGGCGACTGCGCAGGAGGTGCACGGTGCCGCCCTGCAGTACGTCCGCAAGGTCAGCGGGACCAGCAAGCCTTCAGCCGCGAACAGTGCGGTCTTCGAGCAGGCGGTCGCTGCTGTGGCTGCGGCCACCCAGAGCCTGCTGGGCACGATGGTGACGTCAGCTCCGCCAAAGGACCGAGGCGTCGAGGCTGCGAAGGCGAGGGAACGCAACGCAGTTCGTTTCGGATGAGCCGAATTCGTCCAAATTACATGTTTCCTGTCAAACCCCCTAGGGTGTGCTTGCTTCCTCGAAGGGACGGGCGGACATGTCGGCCGGCAAGAGAAGATCGAAGGTCAGGCTCATCGGTTTGCTCATCATTATTGCCGGTGCTCTCGGGGTTGTCGCCGCCGGCGTCACCTTGGGCATGGTGTCCGCAGAGCTCAAAGCCGAGCACCTCACCGTCACTGCGATGACCCGCGAGGGTCCGGGTAGAGCGCCGCTCGTAGACCCGTTCAAGGCTTATGCGCCCGCTGGGATGGACCGGGGGGCTAGCAAGGATGTCATGCCCTTCTCCGGCGCTCGCGACTCCACGGCGAACGGATCATTGCTGCGTGCGTTGTTCACCATCGCCGCCATTGCTCTCGGCGTCGCTGCCCCGGTGATGGGGATCGGCGTCCTGTTTGCGCTTGTCGACCATGGCCCGTCAAAGGGCTCCCGGAAGCGGTGACGACGGGGTGAGCGTCCTCAGAGGAAGGTGCTGCGCTGGGGCGAGCTCGTCATCGCGGGGTCGAGCTGGATCACCGACCCCAGGACGTTGTCGATGGCTGTCAACAGCCCGGCTTCGAGCTTGACCCCGGAGGCCTTGGCGTTCTCGAGGACCTGCTCGGGCCGTGAGGCGCCGATGATCGCGGCGGACACGTTGGAGTTCTGGAGCACCCAGGCGACAGCCAGCTGGGCCATGGTGAGTCCCGCCTCCTTCGCCAGCGGGGCCAGCTGCTGGACTGCAGCCAGCACCGGGTCCTTGAGCCACGCGCCGATCATGTCGGAGCCACCCCGCTGATCGGTGGCACGGGATCCGGCCGGTCGAGCCTGACCGGGATGGTACTTGCCGGTCAGGACGCCCTGAGCGATCGGGGACCACACGATCTGCCCCATTCCGAGCGCACGGGAGGTCGGGATCACCTCGCCCTCGATGACTCGCCACAGCATGTTGTACTGCGGCTGGTTGGAGACAAAGGGGATCCGCAGCTCGCGGGCAAGACGGTGTCCCTCTCGAAGTTGACTCGCGTTCCATTCCGAGACGCCGATGTACAGTGCCTTGCCCTGGCGCACGACGTCGGCGAACGCCTCCATGGTCTCCTCCAGCGGCGTCTGGTCGTCGAAGCGATGTGCCTGGTAGAGATCCACGTAGTCCGTGCCGAGGCGATGCAGCGAGCCGTTGATCGACTCGTGGATGTGTTTGCGTGAAAGGCCGTGGTCATTCTGACCGGGCTGCCCCATGGGGAAGTAGACCTTGGTGAAGATCTCGAGGCCCTCACGTCGCTCGCTCTTCAGCGCCTGACCAAGGACGGACTCGGCTTTGGTGTCGGCGTAGGTGTCGGCGGTGTCAAAGGTGGTGATGCCGACCTCCAGAGCCTGTCGCACGCACGCGAGCGCCTGGTCCTGTTCGATCTGCGACCCGTGCGTCAGCCAGTTGCCGTAGGCGATCTCGGAGATCTGCAGTCCGCTCATGCCAAGTCTTCTGAATTCCATCCAACGAGCCTATGCAGCCGGGTATGCCGGAACTTCACCGCCCGGCGGCATACAGTGCGAGTTGTGAGCACGTATGTCCTGGCCGATCGCGAGCGTTGGGTCCGTGAGGACCCGGCGCACAAGCAGGCCGACCGCGACGACTTCGCCAGGGACCGCGCGCGGGTGCTGCACTCGGCATCACTGCGGCGGCTGTCGGCCAAGACCCAGGTGGTGCAGCCGGACAGCGACGATTTCGTCCGCAACCGGTTGACTCACTCACTGGAGGTTGCCCAGATCGGCCGAGAGTTCGGTGCCGCTCTCGGGTGCGACGCGGACGTGGTCGATACCGCGTGCCTGGCACACGATCTCGGCCACCCGCCCTTCGGGCACAACGGCGAGACGGCGCTGAATGACATCGCCGCGGACATCGGCGGCTTCGAGGGCAATGCCCAGACCCTGCGGTTGCTGACTCGTCTCGAGGCCAAGCGCGTGCATTCCGATGGCCGTCCGGCGGGACTCAACCTGACCCGGGCGAGCCTGGACGCGGTCACGAAGTATCCCTGGGGCAGGGATGAAGACCGTTGGGGCACTGTCAAGTTCGGCGTCTATGCAGACGACCTCGACGTCTTCCGCTGGTACCGCGGATCCCAGCCGGACGGTCGGCGGTGCCTCGAGGCGCAGACCATGGACTGGTCAGATGACGTGGCTTACTCGGTTCACGATGTCGAGGACGGTGTCGCCTCACGGCGGCTGGACCTGCGGGCGCTGCGCTCACCATCCGAGATGGCCCCGGTCATCGCCATGGCGCGAGAGTTGTACGCGCCGGACCTGGACGAAGCACAGCTTACCGAGGCGTTGGCGCGGGTGCTTGCCACGGGCTGGATCCCGCAGTCCCACAACGGTTCTCGAACCGATCTGGCTGCCCTGAAGGACATGACGAGCCTGCTCATCGGACGGTTCGTCCAGACCGTCGGAGTGGCCACCCGGGCAAAGTACGGAGATGGCCCGTTGACTCGCTACGCCGCCGACCTGGTGATCCCCGACGATGTCCGGGCCGAATGTGCTGTCCTGAAGGGCACGGCGGCACACTTCGTGATGTTCACCGACGAACGGCGCTCGCTCATGGGTGGTCAGCGAACGCAGATTCACGAGCTTGTGGAGGCCTATCGCGCCCAGCCTGCGGCTCGTCTGGATCCGCTTCACCGAGGCGACTTCCTGGGCGCGGTTGACGACGGGGCAGCGCTCCGCGTGATCATCGACCAGGTGGCCTCTCTCTCAGACCCCCGCGCAAAGGTGTTGCACCAGAGCTGGTGCTGATCGGCTGCGGCAAAGGTTAACCGCCTAGACTTCCTTTCGGCGTTAAGGAGAACAGGGTGGCAGGTCTGATCAAGGCCGACGACGTGGCACAGGTCAAGGAGCGGTCGTCGATCGAGGATGTCGTGCGCGAGCACGTGACTTTGCGCGCCGCCGGACCTGGCTCGCTGAAGGGGCTGTGTCCGTTCCATGACGAGAAGAGCCCGTCGTTCACCGTCCGCCCGGTTGTGGGGGCGTGGCACTGCTTCGGCTGCGGCGAG
>Ga0208079_1001490_pt1 | contig 12182 bp, 11 predicted proteins | sample NGESurdeep092012_5_FD_184474 | JGI IMG/M metagenome (GOLD analysis project Ga0208079, IMG submission 184474) | Arctic peat soil microbial communities from Barrow, Alaska - NGEE Surface sample 210-2 deep-092012 (SPAdes) | ecosystem: Environmental > Terrestrial > Soil > Wetlands > Peat ... | reverse complement strand
AAAGCATCCACTCCTGAACCGTATCACCGCGTGGACGAAAGCTCGGGCTGTTCGACGCGGGCGCGGCGGCGGTTGAACGCTCGCTGCGACAGGAAGTAGATGATCGCCTGGAGCACCGCCGCGCCGCAGGCATCGAGCACAACGTCCTGCCATTGTCCGGTGCGGGAAGGGAGAAACGACTGGTGAATCTCGTCCGCCGCAGCGGTGACGACGGTCACCAGCATGCCGAGCAGCGCCCAATCCCAGCGCCAGAAATCGCGCCGGTATATTCCCCAAGGCCGGCGTAAGAGGGGCCGGAGCCGATCATAGTTGGTGGTTTTAAGCGCGAGAAAAACCAGGCCGCTGAGGATCGCACAACCGGCGAAATGTCCTGTCTTGCGCAGAATCTCATCGAGCTGCGACACGAAGGACTCGTCCACATGCGGGGCCACCGCTGCAATCACCGTGTACAGCACACCCGAGGTGTTACTGGCGGAGGCCATGTCCGTCGATTCCAGCCGGATGACTCCCAGCCACACCAGGACCGGCCACCAGCGGTGCGCCATTGTGCGAAATGAGGGTTTCAGCAAACGGGCGCCCTTCGAAGGCTGCCGAGCTTGACCCACAATAGTTGCCGGGCTGGGCTGACGGTTACTCAATGCGGTAATTGGGGGCTTCGCGAGTGATCATTACGTCGTGTACATGGCTCTCGCGCAGGCCGGCTCCGCTGATGCGCACGAAGCGCGCCTTCTGCTGTAGTTCGGCGATGGAGGAACAGCCTGCGTAACCCATTCCGCTTTTTACCCCACCCACGAGTTGGTACACGATCATGCCGACAGTGCCACGATAAGGCACGCGTCCTTCGATGCCTTCAGGTACGAGCTTGGCGAGACGGTTGCCGTCGGTGCCGTCCTCCAACAAGACCGGAACCGAGGAATCCGAATCGGTGTTTTGGAAGTAGCGTTCGCTGGAGCCTTGGGCCATCGCGGCCAGAGATCCCATCCCGCGATAGGCCTTGAAAGAGCGGCCCTGGTAAAGAATGGTCTCGCCCGGACTCTCTTCGGTGCCGGCAAGCAGCGAGCCAATCATGGCGCAATTTGCCCCCGCTGCAATCGCCTTGGTTACGTCTCCGGAGTACTTGATTCCGCCGTCAGCGATAATGGGAACATCGGTATCACGTACAGCGCGGGCAGCTTCGGCGATCGCGGTGATCTGAGGAACTCCGGCGCCGGTTACGATGCGAGTGGTGCAGATTGACCCCGGGCCAATGCCAACCTTGATGGCATCGGCTCCGGCGCGCGCCAATTCACAGGCGCCATCGAATGTGCCGACGTTGCCTGCAATGACATCGACCTCGGGCAGTGCCGACTTGATTGCCTGGATGGCCTCGATCACGCGCGTCGAATGTCCGTGGGCACTGTCGATGGCAAGCAGATCAACTTTGGCCCGCACCAACTCCTGGGCGCGTTCCAGGAAGTCCCCGGTGGCGCCGATCGCCGCTCCCACCCGCAGCCGGCCATGATCGTCCTTGGCGGCGGTGGGATACTTCAAGCGCTTCTGAATGTCCTTGACCGTGATCAGGCCCTTGAGATTGTATTGATCGTCCACCACCAGCAGCTTCTCGATGCGATGTTCATGCAGGATCGCTTCCGCATCGCTCAGGGTTGTGCCGACCGGAACCGTAATCAGGTTTTTCTTGGTCATCACTTCACTGATAGGAACATCGGTCCGGGTTTCGAAGCGAAGATCGCGGTTGGTGAGGATGCCGACCAGCTTCTTGTTCTTGGTCACGGGCACGCCCGAGATGCGGTAGCGGCGCATGACCTCCAGCGCATCGGAGATCTTCTCGTCGGGCGACATGGTGATGGGATCGACAATCATGCCGCTTTCCGAGCGCTTGACCTTGTCCACCTCGCTGGCTTGCTGCTCGATACTGAGGTTGCGATGGATGATGCCCAGTCCCCCCTGCTGCGCCATGGCAATGGCCATGCGCGATTCCGTGACCGTGTCCATGGCCGCACTGATCAGCGGGATGCGGAGTTCGATGTTGCGGGTCAGGCGGGTCGTCGTCTCCACCAAGGCCGGAACTACGTCGGATTTGGCAGGCAACAGCAACACGTCATCGAAGGTAAGCGCCTCAGGCACAGGAAAATGAATCATGGCATTTGGTCCGCGGAAGGGTAATTCCTCATTGTAGAGTCGCACTCGCGGTTAAGCAAACGCGAACACAGCAGGATTGTTGGGCAGCCATGAGGAGAGATACCCACCCTTTGGTGCGCTCCGCTTTGGGCCGCTATTGCCCGGTTGGTTCATTGAATTTTCGGACTCTTTGACGTATAGTTAGTAAGGTACTGTTGTGTTTTGAGGGTTCTGTCACCCCCTCCCGGAGTGACGGCGAGCCCGGTGCATAATCGGCGAAGCACATCGGTGGGCGAGAGCCCACTTTTTATTTCCACCCCGTAATCCGCTGGTGCGCGGCGAGTCCAGGCGGCAGCGAGAGCCTGACGGGCGGTTTGTGCTCATTTGCAGGGAGCCATTTTTGGTCAGAAATAGACGATGGCAGCCAGTTTGGAAACAGTTCGAGAGATCGCAGAGCGGGTGGCGCAATCGAGCGGCCTGGAAGTAGTCGATATTGAGCTGCTGGGCGGCGGTAAAGTCCGCATGCTCCGCATCTTCATCGACAAGCCGGATGGAGTTACGCACGAGGATTGTTCCAGCTTCAGCCGCGAAGTGGGCAGCATCTTCGATGTTGAAGAGGCTGTACCGGGCGCTTCGTACTTGTTGGAGGTTTCATCGCCGGGACTCGATCGCAAGCTTTCAAAGCCGGCGGACTACCAGCGTTTCACGGGCAGTCTGGTGAAGCTGATGACCCGGGACCCGGTGAATGGAAACCGGCATTTTGAAGGGCGACTGAAGGCGCTTCACGATGGCCGGCTCAGTTTGGAATTGACCGGCAGGAAAAAGTCGAAGAAGCACCAGGCAGTGGAGCCGGGAACGGAAGTTGAGATCGAGCTGGCCAACGTCGAGAAGGCAAACCTGGTTCCCGAGTTCTGATTCGAACGCAGTAAAGACCAAATGGAAGTAAGGTGGCGAACATTTTATGGCGAGTGAACTGTACAACGTAATCGACGCTCTGAGCCGGGAGAAAGGCATCGATCCGCAGATCGTCGTGAACGCGGTGCAGGATGCCATTGTTGTGGCCACCCGAAAGTATTACAAGACCCAGGAGAACCTGCGCGCCGAACTCGACAAAGAGAGCGGCCAGATTCGTGCGTTCGCGGTGCGAACTATCGTCGATGGCCCCGACCAGCTCGAAGATCCCCTTGCGCAGATTACGCTGGAGGATGCCAAACGCATCGATCCGGCTGCGGAGGTGGGTGGCGAGTTGCGCACCTATAAACCCACCGACGTGTTGGGCCGCATTGCGGCGCAACTGGCCAAGCAGGTCATCTTTCAGAAGGTCCGGGAGGCCGAACGAGATACGGTCTATAACGAATACATTGGCCGCGTCGGTGAAGTGATCAATGCCACCATCAAACGCCAGGAGGGCCAGGACGTGATTGTGGACCTCGGCAAGGCCGAAGGGCGCATGCCCAGGAAGGAGCAATCGCGACTCGAATCGTTCGCTCCCGGCGAGCGTGCCCGAGTGGTGATCGTCCGCGTGGAGAAAGCTTCCAAGGGCCCGCAGGTTGTGGTCTCGCGCGCCGTGCCGGAGCTGGTATCGCATTTGTTCCAGACCGAAGTCCCGGAGATTTACGACAACACGGTCGTCATCCGTGCCATTGCCCGCGAAGCCGGCGAGCGTACCAAGATCGCTGTCATGTCGAAAGACAAGGATGTAGATCCCGTAGGCGCTTGTGTCGGGATGAAAGGTATGCGCGTGCAGTCCATCATCCGCGAATTGCGCGGCGAAAAGATCGACATTATCGAATACCACGAGGATTCAGTGGTCTTTGCCGAAAAGGCACTACAGCCGGCGAAAGTCAGCCGCGTGACGATCCTCGAAGGTCAGGAGAAGCACCTGGAAGTAATCGTCGACGACAGCCAACTGTCGCTGGCGATCGGCAAGAAGGGACAGAACGTCCGCCTGGCCGCCAAGTTGCTGGGCTGGAAGATCGATATCAAGAGCGAAGAAGAGAAGCGTCAGGAAGTGGAAGATCGGATGAACATAGTGTTGAACCAGCCAGCCACGCCACTGGAGAGCGTTCCTGATCTGGAGCCGGGAATCATCGAGAAACTGGTCGCAGCCGGTATAACGACGGTCGAAGCCGTCGCCGACATGACCCCGGAGCAGCTCGAAGAGGTCCCGGGTATCGGTCCCAAGACGGTGGAAAAAATCAGTATCGCAGTCAATAATTACTTTTCCAGCTTGGATGCGGCCACTAGTGCCGACAGCGAAGAAGTCCCACTGTCCGAAGGCGAGGTGTCCGCCGAAGAAGTGGCCACGGAAGACGGGGTGTCCACCGAAGAAGAAGCGGCCACGGAAGACGAGGTGCCTACGGAAGACGAGGTGCCTACGGAAGACGAGGCCGTTACGGAAGACGAGGCTTCCACGGAAGGGGGTGGCGAGGACAGTGCCACCGGACCTGATTCGGGTGGGCAGTCTGGCGATGTTACTGGCTTGGATGAAGAGCCGGAAGCAGGGCCGGACAGCGTGGAAGAGCTGGTCGAGACCGGCCAATACTACGAGGCCGAAGTCGTGGAAGGGATCGAGGATGCACCTCCGGCCGATGAAGCCGAAGTGACGACGCACGAGCGTCCAGCCGGGGAGAACGAAAACATACCTGACGAAGAAAAACCTGGCGAGCAGAGGTAAGGCGCACAGCACTCAGTTGCTGCTGCGGTACGGCAAAATTTTACCGTGAGGATGCTATGAAGGCTTAACCGGGCGGGACAATACGGAGGAAATAGGGCGGAATGCAGAAGATTCGAATTAACGACCTGGCAAGGGAACTCGAGGTAAAGAGCAAGGCGATCCTCGACGCTCTCATCAAGGTCGGTGTAACGGAAAAGAAAACGCACTCCAGTTCCATCGAAGTGGACGAAGCGGAGCGGGTCAAGAAGTACTTTGCGGAGCACGCAGAGCCGGGAATCAGCCGCGCTTCGCGCGCCTCGGCAGACGAATTCAAGCCCAAGCTTGACCTGTCGCACATCTCCAAACCTGGCGATGTCCTGAAGGCGGTTACGCAACGGGCCGCCCAGCCTTCCATGGCTGCACGTCCGGCCACGCCTCCGACCCTTGCCACGCCCGCCGGGCCTCGACAAACCGTTGCTCCGCCTTCAGCGGTTCGCCCAGCGCCGTCGGTCACGAAACCGGTTAGCGCCGCACCAGCAGTTCCTGCGGAACCGCCCAAGCCAGCGCCTCGCTTCATCACGCCGCAGTCGGTCGCGCGCCCACCCGCCGCCATCGTCATCCCACCGAAGCCGCCGCTAGCGGCGCCTCTGGCTACGCCGCCAGCGCATCTGTCACCTGCGACGGCGACCGCGCAACCTTCCAAGCCAGTGATCGAGGACCAGATAACGGCACTCGAAGAAAGTGAAGCTTTGCTGTCTACGTCCGCAACGATCGAATCCGAGATTCCCACTGCTGCAGAGGGCGAGATTCCGGCAGCGCTATTGGAAGCACAACTAGCCACGAAAAATCGTGCAGCCACCAGCCGTCCGGTTGCGCCTGGGCAGTCTGCTCAAGGTATTGGTCGTGCCGGCCTGCCAACGCGTCCCGGATCGCCGGGAATCGGAACTGCCGCAGCGCACACGCCACGCCGTTTGATCGTTCCCCACACCGGACCCCGTCCAGTGTATCTGGCTCCGCCCGTGGCCCCGCCGCGTCCCGGCGCCACCCTGCCTCCGCGAGGCGGCATGCCGGAGCGGGGCAAGCCGATCTTCCAGCGCCCGCGTCCGGGAGTGCCGCCGCAAGGACAGACACGGCCACCGGTGCGTCCGGGAGAGCGCCGTGGTCCGCATCCAACGCGTTCCGGTGCGCCAGGAGCCCGTCCGGGGTTCGGAGCTGGTGCAGGCGTCGCCCCACCGCCTCCTACGGGACAACGTCCCGCCGGTCGCCCGGCACGACCAGGGCAACGCTATGTTCCGCGAGGCGTGAAGGAAGGCCCGATGAAGGGCTTTGTTCCGCCGCCGCGGCTTTCGCTTTCCAGCGAGCCGCTGCCCATCACGCGGAGCATCACGATTCCTGAAGGCATCAGCGTGAAAGACCTGGCGGAGAAATTGGGAATCCGCGCCAAAGACCTTATTGCCCGTTTGCTGGCACGAGGCGTTTTCGCCACGGTCAACCAGACGCTCGATTCCGACCTGGCGACCGACATGGCTCGTCACTTCGGCGCCGAGACGGCCGTTATCACCTTCGAGGAGCAGTTGGCGAAGGACACGGTGTCGGCGGAAGGCGCTGGCGAAGAAGGCGCAGCCCTGGGGGTTGCACGTCCGCCGGTGGTCACCATCATGGGCCACGTGGACCACGGCAAAACCAGCTTGCTCGACGCTATCCGCTCGACCAATGTTGCCGGTGGCGAAGCGGGCGGAATTACGCAGCACATCGGGGCGTATAAAGTGGCCATCACCGATCCCAACTCGCCGGCTTTTGGCCGCGAGATTGTCTTCCTCGACACGCCCGGTCACGAAGCTTTCACCCGCATGCGTGCGCGTGGATCGAAGGTGACTGACATCGTGGTGCTGGTGGTGGCTGCCGATGACGGCGTGATGCCGCAGACTTTGGAAGCCATCGATCACGCCAAAGCTGCGAACGTCCCGATAATTGTTGCGGTGAACAAGATTGACAAACCGGACGCTCTGCCGGAGCGGGTGAAGAAGCAACTCGCCGATCGCGGCTTGATGCCGGAAGACTGGGGCGGAAGCACCGTCTTCGTGGACGTCTCGGCGAAGCAAAAGACCAACCTCAATCTCCTGATGGAAATGGTCTGCCTGGTTGCCGACTTGCAGGACCTGAAGGCGGTTCCTGACCGTCTGGCGCAGGGCACGGTGCTCGAAGCCAAGCTCGACCGCGGCCGTGGTCCGGTGGCGACCGTGCTGGTGCAGAACGGTACTCTAAAGACGGGCGATAACTTCGTGGTGGGGAACGTCTTCGGAAGAGTTCGCGCCATGTTCAACGATCGCGGCGTCGCCCTGGATGCCGCTACTCCGGCAACCCCGGTGGAGATTCTCGGTCTGGAAAGTTTGCCGCAAGCCGGCGATCAACTGGTGGCCGTGGCGGACCGCGAGAAGGCGCGCGGCATTTCCGAATATCGCGAAGGGAAGGCACGCGAAGCTCAGCTTGCCAAGAGTTCGCGAGTCTCGCTCGAAGGCTTGGCGGAGCAACTGAAGTCCGCCGGACAGAAAGAGCTGGACATCATTCTCAAGGGTGACGTTCAAGGCTCGGTGGAAGTGTTGGGCGACGTGCTGACCAAGTTGTCGAACGAGAGGGTCAAGATCAAGATCCTGCTCAGCGGCGTGGGCGCCATTACCGAGACCGATGTGCTGCTCGCCTCGGCGTCGAATGCCGTCATCATCGGCTTCAACGTGCGGCCGGAGCGCAAGGCGCAGGAATTGGCCGAGCAGGAGAAGGTGGATATTCGCCTGCACTCCATCATCTACGAGTTGGCGGACGAAATTAAGCGCGCCATGACCGGCCTGCTCGAGCCGATCATCAAGGAGACTTACCTCGGACGCGCGGATGTCCGCGACACCTTCCGCGTACCCAAGATCGGTACGATTGCCGGTTGTTACGTCACCGATGGCGTCATCAAGCGCGATGCGGAAGTTCGCCTGCTGCGCGACAACGTGGTCGTGTTCAAGGGCAAGATTGGATCCGTGCGGCGCTTTAAGGAAGATGTCAGCGAAGTCCGCCACGGCATGGAATGCGGCATCTCGATCGCGAACTACGGGGACATCAAAGTGGGGGATGTCATCGAGGACTTCGTCATCGAGCGAGTGGCCGCCGAAGCCTTCGTGTAAAAGCAGGGGCTAGGGGTCAGGAGCTAGTGAGGGTGTGAAGTCGTTTTGAGTTGGTGCGGTGGACGATCGCGCAAAAAACCAGCCGCGCAGCGGCGACATTTGTTTTAGCCGCGGGCGTGAGCCCGCGGTCAAGTGGGAAGACCACCGAGCCGCGTAGCGGCGGCACCAGCTACGACAGCTAGCCACCCAAGAACTACCATGAGACAACGACGTCCCGGAACTGAATCCTCCCATGAGGGGACCCACGGCGTCCGGGACGATGTGCAATGGGACGGGCAATGATTGCGTATCTCACGCTCGAGATTCGCATCGAAGGCGCGCACTCGCTCAAAGACAAACGGCAGGTGGTGCGCAGCGTCAAGGACGGACTGCGGGCCCACTTCAACGTCTCGGTCGCGGAGCTTGACCCGAGCGAGGCGTGGCAGCGCGCCACTTTGGGCGTGGTTGGCATTTCACATTCGCGCGACTACCTGGAAGGCCTGATGCGCAACGTGGAACGGCACGCGGTGCGCACCGCCAATAACAGTGGCGGCGAAGTCACCGATTCGTTTCTCGATTTTCTAAGTGAAGCGGAATTTGGCGGACGTGCAACCGAGGAACCGTGATCGTTATCACCGCCAGCTTGACGGGTGGGCGTATGCTCTAACGTTCCCCTATTTTCGGCTGGCAGAGTAGAAGGCAATGGAGAACCGGGGACAGAAATACCATCGCGGCCGCATGGCAGAAGCCCTGCGGGAAGAGATCGTCGCACTGGTGGAAGGGGAACTGGGCGATCCTCGCATTGGATTGGTTAGCGTCAGCGAGGTCATTCTGGGGCCAGATGGCAAAACGGCCTGCGTGTTGGTTTCGGTTGCCGGCGACGAGAAAGAAGCAGAGCAGAGCCTGAAAGGGTTGAGCGCGGCGGGCGGCTACATTCGTCATGAACTGGTGAGCCGCCTTGGTATCCGCCAGTCCCCGGAGTTGATCTTCGTACTCGACAACTCGGACCAGCACGGTGGCAGGATCGAAGAGCTGTTACATCGCATTCAGAAGAGAAGGCGCTAAGGAACCCCAGAGACACAGAGAAGAAAAGCATAAAGGATGAGCAAGTCACTGTGAGACATCTAAAGCCATGCCGCCGCCGAAGAAACCGATATCCTCTGTGCCTCTGTGCTTCTGTGGTAAATAAGCCATGCTGGACGAAGTTCTGAATCAGATCGGCAGAAGGCAGAAGTTCATTCTTACCTCGCATGCCCGGCCAGATGGTGATGCGGTCGGGTCGGCGCTGGCCTGCTGCCAGATTCTGCGCAGCATGGGCAAACAGGCGAACGTCGTCCTGCGCGATGGCGTGCCGGGCGTCTACCGCCCGTTGCCCTTTAGCGATTCGGTGCTGCAAACCACCGAGACTGCTCCTCAAGCAGAGGCAGTCATCATCCTGGAATGCGATAGCGTGCATCGTACGCGCCTGACAGGCCTGGAGCAACACTACCTCATCAACATCGATCACCACGCCAGCGCCCGTCCCTTCGCTGACGTGAACTGGATCGACCCCAGTGCCTGCGCAACGGCGGAAATGATCTTCCGCCTGGCGCGCGAAGCCGGCGTCCAGATCTCACCCGAAGTAGCGACCTGTCTTTATACCGCCGTACTCACCGACACGGGTTCGTTCTGCTTCAGCGGAACCAATGAGCGGACTTTTGTCCTGGCTAAGGAATTAGTGCACTGCGGCGCCGATCCGGTGCGTATTGCTCATAACGTGTACTTCTCGACCCAACTCTCCAAGATGCGTTTGCTGGGGGCGGCCCTCTCCAGCCTTCAGCGGGAGGGTAGTCTGGCTTGGATGCACGTGGACCGCGCTACCACGGAACGCTGTCAGGCCAACGAAGAAGATTGCGAAGGATTAGTCAACTACGCGTTGGCCATCGAAGGCATCGAAGTGGCATTGTTCTTCCGGGAACAGCCAGACGGCAGCTTCCGCGTGAGCCTGCGCAGCAAGGGTGCGGTCGACGTCGCAGCGGTTGCCGAACAGTTTGGCGGCGGCGGTCACGAGTGCGCAAGCGGATGCGCGGTGCCGGGGCCATTATCGGTTGCCACGGAGCGTCTGCTGGCCCAATTTCGGATTCGCGGTTACCACGCGGCGGTGCAATAGCTATCCCCAAGGGAACGGATCAAGCATTGAAACAGAACAGCATCATGGAGGAACGCACCCGCCGTTCCACCGACGTTCTCGCCCTCATCGCGTTCTGCGGATTCCTGTTTTTCGCCGGCCTGCAAGTTATCGGTCTGGTAGGCGCTGACGAGCCCCGCTATGCGCAGATCGCGCGGGAAATGCTGCAACGCAGCGATTGGGTTACCCCGGTCCTGTACGGCCAGCCCTGGCTGGAAAAACCGCCCCTTTACTATTGGGGCGCCATGCTGGCCTACAAGGCGACCGGGGGTGTGAGCGATTGGGCGGCGCGACTGCCATCGGCAATCCTTTGCTCGCTGATGATCTTCTTCGTCTACGTCTGGGCACGCCATTTTCGCAGGGGGATGCAACTCGATGCCGCGTTGATTACAGCTTCGTCAGCCATCTTGATTGGATTCGGGCGGAGCGCTTCCACCGATATGCCCCTGACTGCGGTGTTCACCGCCGCAATGCTGTGCTGGTACGGGTGGTATTCCAACCAGAATCGGGGCTGGCTGCTGGGGTTCTATCTTTTTGCCGGGCTCGGGACCCTGGCCAAGGGGCCGGTCGCTGTCGTGCTTGCCGGGTTGATCATCGTAATCTTTGCTGCGATGCAGCATGACGGGCGATTGCTTCTCCGTACGCTTTGGCCAGCCGGGATCCTGCTTTATCTCGCGGTGACCTTGCCCTGGTTTATAGCGGTGCAGCGTGCCAATCCCGAGTTCTTGCGCACTTTTTTTCTGCAGCACAATTTGGCGCGTTATACCACCGATCTTTACCGGCACCATCAGCCTTTCTGGTATTACCTGCCGGTCGCACTGCTCGCGCTGGTGCCTTGGACTGTCTTTGTCGTCGCCGCGCTAGTGGATGCCATTCGCGACTGGCGTTTCTCGGTACAGCAGCCACCCGGAGTGGAATATCTGCGCACCTATCTCGCGATATGGTTGCTGGTGCCGATAGCATTTTTCTCGCTATCGCAGTCAAAGTTGCCGGGGTACATCCTCCCCGCAATTCCAGCCGGCACGATTCTGCTGGCCAACTTTATCTGGCGCCGTGAACAGGAGGCAGAGAAGCCGAGTACGTGGTTGGGGCTCCTGCATGCCCTGCTATCCGCAGCCATGCTGGTGGCCGCGCTTGTGGTGCCGTTCAAACTGCTGAAGCTCGCCCTTCCGCGCAACGTGATCATCGTAGCGGTGGCGCTCGCCGTTACGGCGATTCTTTCGCTCTGGCTGAGCCTGCGCATCCAGGGCTACCGCGTGTTACGGTTCATCACGTTGGTTCCGGTTGTCATCGCGTTTGCGCTGCTATTGCGCGGCACGGCGCCGATCGTCAATGTATTGCAATCGGCGCGCCCCGTGGACGCGGCGATTCACCAGAGCGTTCCCGGACAAATCCCAAGCATTGCGGTTTACGATGTGCCTCCCGGGGTGAGATACGGCTTGGCTTTCTACGGCAACCAGCCGGTCGCAAGCTACGAAGAAAATGAAATTCCATCGTTCGATCATCTGGTTGTGGCCGCCAGTGGTACCCAGAAGGAATTGGAGTATCGCCTCGCCGGCCGAAGTGTCACGCGTGTGGGTGGCTTCGCGCCGCAGCACCTGGATTTTTATGTTGTGTCAGGAAAAGCTTCAGGACAGGCGAGGCCATAGCTCTTCACGCTTTGACTCCCTGGAAGCGTTTTAGAACCCCGGCTAAGAGCGTTCCAAAATAGAGGTAGTCGGTTTGTACGGGTAGTGCGGCGCTTTAGCGCCGCGTTCGACGCGGACAAACTTCCTCCCTAAGCCGCTGAGGTCGACGACCTCAGCGGCTTAAGCAATCTTTCTTCCGGCCCCCTATACGCGGGCCTGAAGGCCCGCCCTACCCATATGGGCGGATACACTAATCCTAGAACCACTCTAAATACGCTCGAAGGGGCACGGCTGACGCCGCGCCCCTTCAAAGCAAGTATCAACCAGCCAACCGGGGTAATGAAGCCCGCTGGCCCTCCCGCGAAGGCTCAGTGTGGCTGTTTACTCTGTGGCTGTTTACTCTCGCTTGGCGGACGCGCTGCGTTTTGGTGCGGTGCGGCCGCATGTTGCGCCGGTGGCTGGCTCAC
>Ga0208079_1001489_pt1 | contig 12182 bp, 13 predicted proteins | sample NGESurdeep092012_5_FD_184474 | JGI IMG/M metagenome (GOLD analysis project Ga0208079, IMG submission 184474) | Arctic peat soil microbial communities from Barrow, Alaska - NGEE Surface sample 210-2 deep-092012 (SPAdes) | ecosystem: Environmental > Terrestrial > Soil > Wetlands > Peat ... | reverse complement strand
GGGATCGTCCGGCGTCCCCATCATCCGCTCCAGGTCGATCCGGCCGGCCCGATCGCCATGGCGGTAGCTCTCCGCGATCTCCGAGTCGCCGAAGAGGTCGACGCCGGCAGCCCACATCGACGGCTCCTCCACCAGGGCACAGAGGGTGAGGTAGCCGCCGTACGACCCGCCGTACATCCCGAGCCTGCCATTGGACCAGGGCTGCGTGCTGGCCCAGCGCGCGGCATCGATGACGTCGTGGACGTCCGCGTGGCCCCACTCACCCCGGTTCGCGTGACGGAAGTCGCGGCCGTATCCCGTGGAGCCCCGGAAGTCCACCGAGAGATAGGCGAAGCCCTCAGAGACAAGGAGCTCGCGGAACGGGACCCAATTCCGGAACGCCTGCCAGGTGGGACCGCCGTGGACGTGGATGATCGTGGGTACGCTTCGGCCGCCCCGCCGCCCGGTCGCGGCCAGCGGCCGCCAGAGCGTCACGGGGATGGCCAGACCATCGCGAGCCCTGATCGTTCGATGCTCCGCCACCGCGAAGCTGCCCACAGGCAGGGCGGCCGGGCGGCTCTGGGTGAGGCGCCGGGGCCGACGCGCGACCGTCCCGTCGGGAGCCGGAACCGGCAGGATCCAGAGATCCTCCGGCTCGCGACTGGACTCCCCGACCGCGAGAATCCCGCTCCCGTCCGGCAACCACGCGACCGCCAGCCAGACGCCGTCGAACGGGTCGATCCGGACTGGGGCACCGCCGGGTGCGAGGTCCGCGACGGGACGCTTCGGCGGCCGTCCCGGCCTGCGCTTCGCCGCGGCCGCGCCCGCCATCTGGGCCACGTGGAGCTGCTGGAGCCCCTCGCGGACGATCACGTGGACGAAGCGCATCCCGTCGGGTGACGGGATCGGCGCGATCCCGAAACCGCCTCCCGGGGCGCCGTGCTCCACGGCGCCGGCCGTGAGGGCGCTCCGATCCGTACCGTCGGCCTTGACGCGCACGACCTGGAACCAGCCGTCCGCGTCGCTGAGGAGCAGCAGGCCGCTGCCGTCGGGAAGCCAGCGTGCCCCGGTCGCCCAGTCGCCGTCCCCGGCGACGGTGCGCTCCTCGCCGGACGCGAGATCGAGGATGGACACCTGGTTCGTGAGGAGGTCGGGATGGCGCTGGGCGGTGAGCGCCATCCGCGTCCCGTCGGGCGACCAGGCCAGGTCGTCGATGGCCACCCCGGCGGGCGTGATCGCGCGCGGCTCCGGGACGACTGGCCGGGCGGCCGGGCGGCCGCGGCGCGGCAGCGGCGCTTCCTGCACCCAGACCTGGCTCCAGCCTCGGCGGCGCGAGATGAACGCGATCTGCCGGCCGTCGGGCGCCCAGCGCGGCGCACGGCTTCCCGCCGGATGATCGGCCACGACGGTGGGCCGGCTGCCGTCGGCCCCGATCAGCCAGATCGCATCGTCGCGAACGAATGCAAGGTGGGCACCGTCGGGCGCCCATTGCGGGTCCGAGACGGCCTTCTCCGAGGCCGTCAGCTGCCGGGTCGCGCCGCTCCGCAGGTCAAGGATGAAGACTTGGCGGGCACCGCCGGCCTCGGCCGTGTACGCGACGCGCCGGCCATCCGGCGAGAGGCGCGGCTCGCGCGGCGAATCGCAGGCCACGATCTGCTCGATGGTGAGCCGATCGCGGCGCGGGACGACGGCGGGCTCGGAGCTGCGACGGCGAGCGGCCGCTGCCCGCCGGCGGGTCGCAGCGGCGGCGACCGGCGGCGTGGCCGGCGGCGGGCCTTCGGGCGCGTCGAGAGCCCGGGGCAGCGCGTCGGCCGTCATCGCGTTCGGTGCCGGCTTCGGGCGGTTCTTCGAGCCGGGCGGCCGGCCGCGGCGCCGGGGCGGCGGGTCGGCCGCCGTCGCGGCCGGCACCGGTGCGTCGGCGGACGGCAGGGTCCCCGAATCCGGGGTCCCGGACGTGTCCGCAGCCGCGGCTTCGAGCGCGGTCTCGGCGTTGGGAAGGAGGTCGTCGTCGGAGGGCTCGAAACGGCGTCCGGTAAGCATCGGCGGCGTTATACCACGCCGCGGAGGTCCTTCTCCCGCTCTCCCTGCAGGGGCGGTGGGTCCACCCGCACGAACGTCTCCCAGCCAAGGAACCGCTCGACCATCTCGCGCGGCGCGTTGGCCCAGCTGCCGTCGCGCATCTGGCTCGCGTGGGCAGCGAGCGCGGCGAGCTTCTGGTCCAGGACGCTCCGGACATCGACGATCGTCGTGACCTCCTCGTCGGGCCGGGCAAGCTCCACGAACCGCTGCTGCTGGAGGAGGTCGTCCTCCGTGGGCGGGGCAGCCGTCGCGTCCCCGCGCAACGCGGCGAACGCCTCCTGGAGGCGGCCCATCTCCGCGAGGCCGCTCCGGGGGATCGCCTGGTGGTAGAGGACCCGCGGACCGCCGGGCCGGCGCGCGGCGCGCCGATACGCCTCCGTGGCCCGGGCGGAGATCGTCACGTGGTCGGGATGGCCGTAGATGCCGCCCGGATCAAAGGTCAGGACGACCGCGGGACGGAGCTCGGCGAGGATCGACTCCAGGCGCCCCACCACCTCCTCCGCGTCCGCCGTGGCCAGGCAATCGGCCGGGCGGGGCCAGTTCTCCATCCCGCTGTCGCGATAGCCCAGGAAGATCGGCTCCGGGACGCCGAGGGCGGCCATCGCCTCCCGCAGCTCGCCGTGCCGCAGCTCCCGGTCCAGCTCGCGGGCGCCCGCCTCGCCACCCAGGTCACCGTCCGTCGCGCAGACGAGGTTCGTCGGCACGCCACGAGCCGCCGCGAGCGCCAGGACGCCGCCCACGCCAAACGACTCGTCGTCCGGGTGGGCGAAGATCGCGAGGAGGCCGCGCGGCGGCCGGGCCAGCGGGGCGGTGCGGAGGTTGAGCGTCATATGCCGGACGGGTGATCCGGCGTGTCGACCGACGCCTCGAGCTGCTCGCCGAGCTCCACGGTGCGCCGGTACGCCGCCCAGACGGCCTCGGAGAGGACGGTCCGCAGGCGCCCGGACTCCAGCTCGTGGAGCGCGGCGGCGCTGGTGCCGCCGGGCGATGTGACCATGTTGCGGAGCACTGCCGGGTGCGTCCCGGACGCCTTCGCGAAGAAGGCGCTCCCCTCGAGCGTCTCGACGACCAGGTCGTGGGCCACGTGGCGCGGGAAGCCCAGGTGGACGGCCGCGTCCACGAGCGCCTCCATCACGAGGAAGACGTACGTCGGGCCCGTGCCAGAGACGGCGGTGGCCATCGCCACGAACTTCTCGTCGTCCACCTCGATCTCGACGCCGAGCGAGGAGAGGAGCGCCTTCGCCTGGGCACGCTGCTCGGGCGTCGTCTCGGGCGTCGCGTACCAGACAGTCATCCCGTGGCCCAGCTGCGCCGGGGTGTTCGGCATGCTGCGGACCAGCTCGCGGTGACCCAGGAGCCCGGCGAGCGCGGTCGTGGTCGCGCCCGCGATCACGCTCAGGACCAGCTGGCCCGGCCGGAGGTGCGGCCCGATCTCGCGACCGACCCGGGCGAGCATCTGCGGCTTCACCGCCAGCACGACGATGTCGACACCGTCCACGGCGTCCACGTTGCTGGCCGTCACGCGGATGCCGTGCTCGGCGGCGAGCTGCTCTCGGCGCTCGGCACGCGGGTGGCTGGCCACGACGTTCGCGGGCTCCACGAGCCGGCCGCGGAGGAGGCCCGCGATCATGGATTCGGCCATCACGCCGGTGCCGACGGTGGCGAGCGTGCGTCCTTCGAGCGGCGACATGCCCGCGAGTCTACTCCGCCGGCCAGGCACGCCCGGAGGCGAGGAGGAAGAAGCGCCCCGTCGTCGCGACCGTCACGTCCCCGAAGCTGGCCGCGCCTATGGCCGCGGCCAGCTCGTCCGGCTCGTAGAACACCTTCGGGATCGTGAACGTGCGCCCGTCAACAAGGCGCCGGAGGGCGAGGTCGGGCGCAGGCGGCTCGGCCCGGTCGCGGGTGCCCGACGCCGGATCCCGGAGCGAGTCGATCAGGGCGAGCGTGCCGCCCGGGCGCAGCCAGGCACGGGAGATCGCCAGGAACTCCGCGAGCCGCGGACGCGGCACGTGGCTGAGCCAGAAGCCGGTGAAGAGCGCGTCGACGGTCCGGTCCGGCGCGGCCCAGGCGTCGCGCACGTGGAGGTGCGCCCGGAGGCGATGCGCCAGCAGGCGGTCCCGGGCACGGTCGAGCGGGGCGGACGCGGCGTCGTAGGCATGCAGCTCCCCCTTGGTGGCCAGAAGCGCCGACCACCAGCCGGTCCCGGCGGCAAGCTCGACGATCTCGCCGCCGAGCGGCAGCGCGTCGATCCATGCCGTGGCCGTATCCAGCTCCATCTGCCAGGCCAGGTCCTGGACGGGGCCGTGGTCATAGCGCCCGCGGCGCAGGTACCAGTCGTCGTACTCGCCCGCGCGCGCCTCGTAGTACGGGACCAACTCCTCCTCGTGGGTGGGCGACGCGGGCTGGGCGGGCGCCGATCCGGCCGTGGCTCCGGCTCGCGCTTCGAGCGCGGCCCGGAGCCGGAAGCGGACGAACGGATTCTCGCCCGCCCGTCCCAGGCAGTCGGGACAGAGCCGCGCGTGCGCCTCCAGGTCGTCGGACGCCCGTGGCTGCCACGTCCGCCCGCACCAGAGGCAGGAGAACGGGCGCGGGCCGCCGGGCGGCGAGGTCACAGGACGGGGACCCAGCTGCCGGCCGGCGCCAGGTCCGCGAAGGCCGCGGGATCGAAGATCTCCGCGAGGATCTCGATCCTGTCGATCACCCGCGGCCCCGGGCGGCTGAAATAGGCGGACGCGTCCAGGGCAAAGACGCGACCGAGGCGAACCGCCTGGATCTCGGACCAGAACGGGGGCCGTGGCGTGGCACTCCACGCCCGGGTCACCTCGTCGAGGTGCATTCCGTACGGAACCAGGAGCAGCATCTCGGGATCCACATCCGCGATTGCCTCCCACATGGCTGGCCGGCTGGGCTCGCCGTCGCTCCCGAGTACCTCCCAGCCCCCGGCGCGCCGGATCTGCTCGGGCAGCCAGAGGCCCACCGACGAGAGAGGGTCGAGCCGGTCGAGGGCCACGACCCGCGGTGCGTGATGGCCCTCGTCGCGCCGCTCCGCGGCGATCTCCTCGACGTCCGCGAGGCGCTCGCGGAGGATCTCCACGAGGCCGACGGCCTCGCCCTCCGCATCAGTCATCGCTCCGACGGTCGCGATCGCGTGGAAGATGCCCTCCAGGCTGGCGGGATCCAGGACGACCACCGTGACGTGGGGCCCCAACTCCCAGTCGCGTGGCCCTGCTCCCGCGAAGACCAGGTCCGGCCGCAGCGAGGCCAGCGCGGCCCCGTCGACCGCCCCCGAAGACGGCCGCGTGGCGACCGGGCGCCCCACCACGCCCGGGGGGAAGTCGCAGGCGTGCGAGACGCCGACGAGGTCGTCCTCGAGCCCGAGGGCCCAGACGATCTCCGTGGCGGCCGGAAGGAGCGAGACGATGCGCATCGGGCCGAGTGACTCCCGAGCCGGAGACGAAGCGACCGGCCGCCCGTGGCCGGGGGCCGGTCGTCGAAGGGCGAACGCCGCGGCGCCCGGTCAGGGGCGCCGGCTGCCGTCAGGCGGGCTTCAGCGCCTCGAGCATGGCGCGCGCCGCGGCCTTGTCGGAGAACCACGTCGCGTTGATCTTCGTGTACTCGGCCCACTCGCTCGGCAGCGACTCCTCCGGGAAGATCGCGGTGACCGGGCACTCGGGCTCGCAGGCGCCGCAGTCGATGCACTCGTCCGGGTCGATGTACAGGATCCGGTCGGTGCCCTGCTCGAAATGGATGCAGTCGACGGGGCAGACCGCCACGCACGCCTGGTCCAACACGTCGACGCACGGCTCAGCGATCACGTAGGTCATGTCTGGAGAACCTCCGTACCAACTCGACATGGCACCGGGCCGCACCGTTCCCGGGCGCCGGGCACCGACACCCGCAGCGCGGAGGGTACCACTTGCCACGCCCGTCGGGGCGGCCACGAGCAGGGAGCTCGCATCAGGGGCGCGCCGGAGCCTCCGTCCCCAGCGGGATGCCGCCTGGGCCCACCGGATGGACGAGTCCGGCCATCCCGCGCTCGTAATGGTCCGAGATGTGGCAGCCCAGGAGGAGGTTGCCCGCATCGACAGGCACGGTCCAGGTGATCGATTGGGTCTCACCCGAGAGGGCCACGATCCGGATCCCCTCCAGGCCGGGCGGCACGGCGACACGTGGTGTGGGGCCCGGCGGCGGATTCGCCGCGGGCTGCTCGGCCGCGGCCCAGGCGTCCTGGACCGCCTTCGTCCCGATGATCAGCTCGTGGGTGTCGAGGCCGCCGTTGACGACGTTGAGGCGGATCGTCTCGCCGGGAACCAGGTCCACGATCGCCGGCACGAACACGTAATCCTTCAGGATCACGTTCACCTGGCGCGGCGCCGCGGAGACGCCGGGCGTGATCGGAGGCGTGGCGGGCACCGTGCTCACATCGCATGCGGCGAGCGCGGCGGGAAGCGCCAGCGCGACCGCCAGGGCCAACCATGAGCAGTGCGCCGACACGCACGGCGGGATTCCGGGGCGACGGAAGGCCTGCGGCACGTCGACGAGACTACGCGTGCCGGCGCCCGGGACGCTCTGCCCGCCGAGCCGGGAACCTGGCGGCGACTGCTGCAGCTCCGCCACGGCGATCGGCCAGTAGACTGCCGGCCATGCCCGCCGTCGAGGACGCGCCGCATGTCGAGGCCGAGGACCGCGCGACCTGGCGTGCCTGGCTCGAGGCAAACCACGCCACGGCCAGCGGCGCCTGGCTCGTGACCTGGCGAGCAGCGTCCGGGCGCTCGACGCTCGACTACGAGGCGTCGGTCGAGGAGGCGCTCTGCTTCGGCTGGGTGGACAGCCGCCTGGGCAAGGTGGACGAGCAGCGGACCAAGCTGTACTTCGCGCCGCGGAGGCCACGCAGCGCGTGGTCGGCATCCAACAAGGCGCGCATTGCAGGACTCACGGCCGCCGGGCTGATGGCACCGGCCGGCATCGCAGCCGTGGAGCGGGCGACTTCCAACGGCACCTGGGAGGCTCTCGACGCAGTGGAGCGGCTCGAGGTGCCCGCCGATCTCGAGGCGGCACTCGACGCGGCTCCGCCGGCCGCCGCCTACTGGGCGGCGTTCCCGCGCTCCGTCCGGCGAGGCATCCTCGAGTGGATCGCGCTGGCGAAGCGGCCCGAGACACGCGCAGCCCGAGTGGAGGAGACGGCCCGCCTGGCCGCCCGCAACGAGCGGGCGAACCAGTGGCGCCCGAAGGCGTAGCGGGCGCTCGCGTCGGCGCCCCGAGGAACCGCGTGGCGTCGACACCCGCTTGACGGGGTCAGGACCATCGCTTGGCGACGAGCGGCGCCGGGATGCCGGCGTCCCCGGGCCGAGCGGCAGCGGCCCAGCCCTTGCCGACGTCCGGCGCGTGGACTGGCCCGGGTTGCGCGGCGGCGACAAGGACAAGACCGAGGAGAACAGAACTGAGCAGGGCGACGACGCCCCGAGCACGGCGCATGGCGCGCCTCCACGCGATGGCCGCCGAGCCGGCGGTGGGCGTGCCCCACGCGAACCAGTCTGCCGCACCCGCCTTATCGCTGGCTTATCTGTCGCGTCCGCCGCCCGACGCCGCGGCGGCGGCGACCGGCGGCGCAACGAGACTCCTACATGCCTCCGGGCGTGTAGCTCGGGTCGAGGTAGGTTTCCGGGTTGTCGTCGAAGTCGAGCTTGCAGCCCTTGCCGCAGAAGTAGTACGTCGTACCGTCGTGCTCGCTCGTCAGGGTCGCCGTCTCCATGACGACCTCCATCCCACAGACCGGGTCGATCGCGACCGCCATGATGCCGCCTCCTGGGGTACGTCCGGGCTCGAGCCCGGTACTCCCCGGGAGTATAGGGGCAGGGCTGCGTCGCGTGCTGTGCGAGCGTAGGATGGACAACGTGACTGCGCCGTTCGACCCGACCGCGACCGCCCGTGCCCGCCTGGAGGAGGTGCGCATGGCCCTCCGCGCGGAGCTTGGCGAGGAGATTGAGGCGCCCGGGCAGATGACCTACGGCTCGCAGGCTGCCGCGGCGTCCCACGTCTTCGCCCAGCAGCGTGACCTGGCGCTGCGCGAGCAGGCTGAACGCCGGCTCCACGCCGTTGATCACGCGCTGGCACGCCTCGCCGCGGGGAAGTACACGACGTGCGAAACCTGCGGCGGCGAGATCCCGGCCGAGCGCCAGGAGCTGCTCCCGTGGGCCACGACCTGCGTCTCCTGCGGCAGCCACGCCCGGTGACGATACGCGTCCGGCGGCGCCGGATCCCCACGCGACCGCGGCGATGAACCCCGACGCACCGCTCGTGGGCCTCGACCGGATCCGGGCCGCCGCCGTCCTGCTCCGCGGCGTGGCGGCCCGGACACCCCTCGTCGCGTTCGGCGACCCGGCGCGCGGACAGCTGCTCAAGGCGGAGTCGCTCCAGCCGATCGGTGCCTTCAAGTTGCGCGGCGCGTACACGGCGATCGCCTCGCTGGGCCCGGACGAGCTGCGACGCGGCGTGATCACGTATTCGTCGGGAAACCACGCCCAGGGGGTGGCTCGGGCCGCCCGGCTGCTGGGCTGCCCCGCGGTCGTGGTGATGCCGGACAACGCCCCCGCCATCAAGCGCACCCGGGTGCTGGCCGACGGTGCCGAGGTGGTGACGGTGGGGCCCGCGAGCGCCGAGCGGCAGGCCATCGCCGAGCGCCTCGCGGCAGAGCGCGGCCTCGCGATCATCCCGCCCTACGACGACGATCGGATCATCGCCGGCCAGGGCACCTGCGGCCTCGAGATCGCGGAAGACGTCGAGGATCTGGGCCTCGTCCTCGTCCCCATTGGCGGCGGCGGCCTGGCGAGCGGCGTCGCGGTCGCAGTGAAGGCCCTCCGCCCGGCGGCGCGCGTCATCGGCGTCGAGCCGGAGCTGGCGGCGGACGCCAGCGAGTCGCTCGCGATGGGCCGGATCGTGGAGTGGTCGGCCGCCGACGTTTCGCGGACGATTGCTGACGGAACGCGGACACAGGCCCTGGGGATCCGCACGTTCGCCCACCTGCGCGTCTACCTCGATGGCATCGTGACCGTCTCCGAGGCGGAGATCGCGGCGGGCGTGCGCCTGGCGGCCGAAGAGGCCCGACTGGTCGTGGAGCCATCGGGTGCCCTGGCGATCGCGGCGCTGCGGTTCCATGCGGACGAGATCGGGCTGGCCCTCGTCCGCGGAACGGTCGTCGGGGTCGTCTCGGGCGGCAACGTCGATCCGGAGCAATACCGCGCCTATCTCCAGGCGCCCATCCCGGCCTGAGCGCTCAAGCGGACGGCGCGGCCGCCGTGTCGGCCGCCGTCGCGGCATCGGCCGCGGCCCGGGCATCCTCGGCCGCCTCGCGGCGGCGCGTGACAGCCTCGTCGTGGCGCATCCACGCCGCGGTCGCAATGAGAAGCGCGAGCAGGAATCCGGCATCGCCGAGACCCCACATGATCGCGCCGGCCGCCTGCTGGTCCTCCAGCGGCGTTGGGCCCCAGGGACGTCCGGTCGTCGCGTAGTGCGGGTAGAGGACCGTACCGGAGAAGAGAATCGCGACCCCCAGGAACGAATTGAACGGCATCTGCATGAACAGGAACAGGAGCCGCGCCGGGTGGCTCATCCGCCACGGGCTCGGATCGCGTCCCACGATGGGCCACCAGAAGAGGATCGAGCTGGCCAGGTAGAGCACGTGCTCCAGGTCGTGCAGCCAGGCGTTCTCGAGGGCCGCGTCGAAGAGCGGCGAGAAATGCGTTCCCCACATCACGGCGGTGAAGAGGAGCCACGCGACCAGCGGGTGGCCGATGACCCGGACGGCACGCGAGTGGAGGATGGGCAGGATCCAGCGCCGCCGCGTGCCCGGAGTGGCGACCCGCAGCACCAGCGTGATCGGCGCGGCCAGCACGATCGCCGGCGCGGCGAGGAAGATGAGGATCACGTGCTGGAGCATGTGGACCGAAAAGAGCGTCGTGTCGTAGCGCTCGATGCCCGACTGCAGGGCGATCGCGATCGAGGCGAGGCCCAGCAGGAAGAACGCCGGTCGGTCCCACGGGACCGGGTTCGCCGGGTGGGCCGCGTTGACCCGTCGGACGGCCCTCAGGTAGGCGGCGGCAGCAGCGACGAGCGGCAGCCAGATCGTCAGGTCGAAGGACCACCCCAGCACGAACGCGGCCGAATCCGGGGCAGCGGGCACGCCGCCGCCGTGCGCCGCCGCCGCGGGGGCCCCGGCCAGCAGCGCAAGCAACGCCGGCGCGGCCGGCAGCCAGCGGCGAGCACCGGGGCGATGCAGCCGAGGGAGGCCGACGGGGCCGGGCACGCGACGCGAATCCGAGACGGTCACGGGTGCGATTGTGGCGCGAAAGCGCCGCGGCCGGTGGTCTCCCGGCCCCGCGGCCGTCCTGGAGACAGGACAGCGCTCATGTCGCGTGCGCACGCGAGCATCTTTTCTCACGCTTCGGTATCATGCCCGCGCTTGCGCACCTCCGCCGTCCCCGGAGCCGGAGCGAGGCGAGGGAGGAGCCGCCGGGCACGTCCGGGCGGAGTGCCGCGGCAGGTGCACGAGGTCCAACACACGCATGGGTCTGACTGCGAAGAGATGGGCTCGCCGCGCCGGGGCGGTCGCGGCTCTCGGCGCGCTGGCCGTCCTCCTCTCCGCATGCTCAGACTTCAACCTGCGGACTGCCGTCCCGCCGGACGCCGCCTCCGTCCAGGGCCAGGCCTCCCGCAACATCTACGACATCGTGTTCGTGATCGGCGCGGCGGTCTTCTTCCTCGTGGAGGGGCTGATCCTTTTCGCGGTGCTGCGCTACCGCCGCCGGGCGGGCGACGACGAGCTGCCGCCGCAGATTCACGGCAACAACCGACTTGAGATCATCTGGACGGCGATCCCCATCGCGATCGTCCTCGCCCTGTTCGTCCTCTCCTGGCAGACGCTCAACACGGTCGATGCGCGCACGCCAACGCCGCCGGTTCGCATCGGGGTGATCGCCTACCAGTGGCAGTGGGAGTTCGTCTACGCGCCCGACGGCGTGCGCTGGGAGGACTGCGGTGTGCCCGCGAACAAGGGCAAGTGCGTGACCGTCGTTGGGACGCCACCCGCGGGCGGTGACCGATCGAAGTGGACGCCGCCCACGATGCACGTCCCCCTGGACGAGACGGTGGAGCTCCAGATGCATTCCCTGGACGTCATCCACTCGTTCTACGTCCCGGCCTTCCTCTACCAGCGCGACATCACGCCCCGGAAGGACCAGGTGATCCAGTTCACCGCGGACCGGATCGGGATCTACCGCGGCCAGTGCACCCAGTTCTGCGGCCTCTACCACCAGTTCATGGAGTTCCAGGTGAAGGTGGAACCGAAGGCCGACTACGTGGCCTGGCTCCAGCAGGAGCTGACGCCGCCCTCGCCGCCCTCCGCGGTCCCCTCCGCCAGCGGCCCCTCCGCCAGCGGCCCGGCCGCCAGCGGCCCGGCCGGCTCTCCTGCGGCGAGCTCGGCACCTTGACGGTCAAGTAGGAGAGCCCTGATGGCCACCACCGCGCTCCGGCCCGCGGCGACCTACCGCACCGGGCTCTACGAATGGCTCACGACGACCGACCACAAGAAGATCGGGATCCTCTACACGTTCAACTCGCTGATCCTCTTCCTGATCGGCGGGATGTTCGCGCTGGCGGTGCGCACGGAGCTGGCCCAGCCGGGGCTCCAGTTCATGACCGAGGCCACCTACAACCAGATGTTCACGATGCACGCCTCGGTGATGATCTTCTGGGTCGTCATCCCGTTCCTGGCGGGCTTCGGCAACTACCTCGTGCCTCTCATGATCGGCGCGCCGGACATGGCGTTCCCGCGGATCAACGCGCTCTCGTTCTGGCTGCTGCCCCTCTCGGCGATGATCGCGATGATCGGGTTCCCGCTCGGCGGGGCGGCCGCGGAAGGCTGGACCAGCTACAGCCCCCTGGCGCAGTCGAAGTTCTCCACGGGCCCCGGTACCGACCTCTGGATCGTCGCCCTGACGCTGGTCGGCACCAGCTCCATCCTGGGCGCGATCAACTTCCTGGTCACGATCTTCAAGATGCGGGCGCCGGGAATGACGCTCTTCCGGATGCCCGTGTTCGTCTGGACGATCATGGTCACCAGCGTCCTC
>Ga0208079_1001488_pt1 | contig 12198 bp, 10 predicted proteins | sample NGESurdeep092012_5_FD_184474 | JGI IMG/M metagenome (GOLD analysis project Ga0208079, IMG submission 184474) | Arctic peat soil microbial communities from Barrow, Alaska - NGEE Surface sample 210-2 deep-092012 (SPAdes) | ecosystem: Environmental > Terrestrial > Soil > Wetlands > Peat ... | reverse complement strand
GCGGTGATGTGCGTGGGCCCGGCCGGGCTCGAACCGACGACAGCCGCGGTGTAAACGCGGTGCTCTACCAACTGAGCTACAGGCCCCAAACGGCGATACGTGCCGCCGTCAAGCTGGTCAGCCAACCGAACCGATCAGCTCCTTGAGGGCGGCGCGATAGCCGCTGAAGTCACGCTTCTCGGACATTCCGTTGACCAACGCCCACCGCACGACTCCGTCGCGGTCGATCAGGAACGTCCCACGGTTGGCGAACCCGCCAGACTCATCGAAGACCCCAAAGGCCTGCGCGGTCCCACCGTGCGGCCAGTAGTCGCTGAGCAAGGGAAAGAAGTAGCCCTGATCGTCAGACCACGCCCGCTGGGTGAACATGTGATCGCACGAAACGGTCAGAACCTGGACGTCGTCACTCTCGAAAGCGCCGAGGTTGTCGCGGATCTCGCACAGCTCGCCGGTGCAGATGCCCGAGAACGCAAACGGGTAGAAGACCACCACGACGCTCTTGACGCCCCGGTAGTCCGACAGTGACACCGGTTTGCCGTTCTGGTCCCTCAGGGTGAAGTCAGGAGCGACCTCTCCGACCGACAGCACCTCGCGTGAGGTGATGGTTTCGTGGGTGCTCGTCATGGCCACAGTCTGTCAGCAGTCACCAGCGCGGTATGCCAGCAGTCGCCTGCGTGGCGTGCCAACGGTTATCGGCGGACCGTTTTGGGGGCGACCAGACGGGTGCCGTTCCAGTCTCTGGCGGCATTCGTGCTGCCGGAAGTATGAAGCCCCGTCGTCACAGCTGCTTCCTGGATGTCGCTGGGATCGACCTGCCCCACCCGCCCGGCCTTGGGCGTGAGCAGCACGATGAACCCACGCTCAGCAAGGTTGGTCAGTGCGTCCACGAGAGCGTCGATGAGGTCGCCGTCATCCTCGCGCCACCACAGGACCACTGCGTCGACGACGTCGCCGTAGTTTTCGTCCTCGAGCTCGGAGCCACAAATCTCCTCGATCGCGAGACGGAAATCCTCATCGACGTCCTGGTCATATCCGTACTCCTGGACTACCTGTCCAGCGGCAAAGCCAAGCTTTGCCACCGAACCGTTCGTCGCCGCGGCTTCCGCGGTCGCAACCACGAGTGTTCCCCTCTGACGTGGACCACGGCTCACGCCGCGATCGTTGGATACTTCTGTGCGTAGTCCACTAGGTCTGGGTGAATCTTGCAAGCAGACACGACAAATACCATCACTGCGGGGCGGACCGACCGGTCATACCGGCCAGTAGCCGCTCCACGTTGTGACGTTTGGGCGACGTGGTAGAAGATGGCGGACGTCGCGTGAACGGCCCCCGCGACAACATCGACCATCGCCGACGGTAGTGAAACGCTCGTCAGTGACACGCCCGTCACGAGAAAGGACACCACTCGATGGCACGCGACGAAGCCGGACCCATCCTGAACGGCATCCCAAGTCGGATCCCGGACATCGACCCCGAAGAGACCCAGGAGTGGCTGGACTCCCTCGACGCCGTCATCGACGAGGTCGGACGCACCCGGGCCCGCTATGTGATGCGCAAGCTGCTCGAACGAGCCCGCGAGCGTCAGGTGGGGGTCCCCTCGCTGACCGCGACGAACTACATCAACACCATCGACCCTGAGGCCGAGCCGTGGTTCCCGGGCGATGAGGACGTCGAGCGTCGGTATCGCGCCTTCATCCGCTGGAACGCCGCGATCATAGTCCACCGCGCACAGCGCCCCGGGATCGGCGTCGGCGGTCACATCTCCTCCTACGCATCGGCTGCGACGTTGTATGAGGTCGGTTTCAACCACTTCTTCCGTGGCCGCGACCACGAAGGCGGCGGCGACCAGATCTACGTCCAGGGCCACGCGTCCCCCGGCATCTACGCCCGGGCGTTCCTCGAGGGTCGGCTGTCCGAGGCCCAGCTCGACGGGTTCCGTCAGGAGCACAGCCACGTGGTGGACGGCGAGCCGGTGGCGCTGTCGTCCTACCCCCACCCGCGGCTCATGCCGGACTTCTGGGAGTTCCCGACGGTCTCGATGGGCCTGGGCCCGATGAACGCGATCCACCAGGCGCAGTTCAACCGGTATCTGCACAACCGCGGCATCAAAGACACCTCGCAGCAGCACGTCTGGGCTTTCCTGGGTGACGGCGAGATGGACGAGCCCGAGTCACGAGGTCTGCTCCAGCTCGCGGCCAACGAGGAGCTCGACAACCTCACGTTCGTCATCAACTGCAACCTGCAACGCCTCGACGGACCGGTCCGCGGCAACGGCAAGATCATCCAGGAGCTCGAAGCGACCTTCCGCGGCGCCGGTTGGAACGTCATCAAGGTCATCTGGGGCCGCGGGTGGGACCCGCTGCTGGCGCAGGATCGCGACGGCGCTCTGGTGAACCTGATGAACACCACTCCCGATGGCGACTACCAGACCTTCCGCGCCAACGACGGCGCATACGTCCGCGAGCACTTCTTCGGCGGCGACCCGCGCACCCGCAAGATGGTCGAGAAGATGTCCGACGACGACATCTGGAGGCTCAAGCGCGGCGGGCACGACTACCACAAGGTCTATGCGGCCTACAAAGCGTCGATGGAACACACCGGCCAACCCACCGTCATCCTGGCCAAGACGATCAAGGGCTACAGCCTCGGCACGCAGTTCTCCGGACGCAATGCCACACACCAGATGAAGAAGCTGACCCTGACAGACCTCAAGGGCCTGCGCGACACTCTGCGGATCCCGATCAGCGACGAGCAGCTTGATGCCGACCCGTATCTCCCGCCGTACTACCACCCCGGCGCGGACGACCCGGCGATCCAGTACCTGAAGGAACGGCGCGCCAAGCTCGGCGGATCGCTGCCTCACCGCCGGGTGGAGCACGCGCCACTCAAGCTGCCCGACGAGAGTGTGTACGAGGTCGTCAAGCGTGGGTCGGGCAAGCAGCAGATCGCCACGACCATGGCCTTCGTGCGGCTGCTTCGGGACATGATGCGCGACAAGGAGTTCGGTCGCCGCGTCGTCCCGATCATCCCGGACGAGGCTCGCACCTTCGGCATGGACTCGTTCTTCCCGACGATCAAGATCTACAACCCCCACGGCCAGCACTACACCTCGGTCGATGCCGACCTTATGCTTGCCTACAAGGAGTCGGTCGAGGGGCAGATCCTGCACCTCGGCATCAACGAGGCCGGCTCGGTGGCAGCGTTCACCGCCGCCGGGACCTCCTACGCCACCCATGGCGAGCCGATGATCCCGATCTACATCTTCTACTCGATGTTCGGGTTCCAGCGCACCGGCGACTCCCTGTGGGCAGCCGCCGACCAGATGAGCCGCGGATTCCTCGTTGGTGCCACAGCCGGGCGAACAACCCTGACCGGTGAAGGTCTACAACACGCCGACGGTCATAGCCCGCTGCTCGCCTCCACCAACCCGGCGGTCGTCTCCTACGACCCGGCGTACGGCTACGAGATCGCGCACATCATGCAGGACGGTCTTCGCCGGATGTATGGCGAACAGCCCGAGAACGTCATCTACTACATCACCGTCTACAACGAGCCGAACGTCCAGCCGGCCGAGCCGGAAAACGTTGACGTTGAAGGGATCCGGCGCGGAATGTACCTCCTCGCGGCGGGCTCTGGGGACGGTCTGCCCGACGACGCACGCCGGGTCCAGCTGCTCGGTTCCGGCGTCGGAGTGCCGTGGGTCCTGGAGGCGCAGGAGCTGCTGCGCAACGACTGGGGCGTCGTCGCGGACGTCTGGTCGGTCACCTCATGGAGCGAGCTGCGGCGCGACGGCCTGACCGCGGATGAGCAGGCGTTCCTGCATCCCGCCGAGCCCGAGCGGGTGCCGTACGTGACCCAGCGGCTCAAGGACGCACCCGGTCCCGTCGTCGCGGTGTCGGACTTCATGCGTGCCGTCCAGGAGCAGATCGCACCGTGGGTCCCGAGTGACTTCGCCGCGTTGGGAGCCGACGGCTTTGGCTTCTCCGACACTCGCGCCGCGGCACGTCGCTACTTCCACATCGACGGCCCCTCGGTGGCCGTCCGCGCGCTTCAGATGCTGGCCAAGCGAGGTGAGATCGACGCGTCGGTGGCCCGCGAGGCAGCCGCGCGATACCGCCTGCTCGACGTCACCGCCGGAGCCTCCGGGAGCGCCGGCGGCGAGTCGTAGGCGAGCTGCCGGCAAACCGGCCCTGACAACCGACGGTCGACACGAGCCGTCGACGCGTGACGTCGCAAAGACTGCTCTTCCCCGAGCCTGGAGGGAACAGTCTTTGCGACTTCACGAGCGAGATCTTGCGCGATCAATGCAACAAACCTGCCAACCGGGGAATGGGCGCCGGAAGCCGATGGTCCCGGTGAAATGGCTGCCGCGCAGACGGGACATTGTGGCCGACATACAATTAGGGTGGCCTTATGGCAGCCACACGTCCGCGCGGCAGCGCGGCCACACAACGGCGCATCGAGCGCAGCTCCGGCGCCCTCTCGACCACGGCCAACAAGTACATGGAGTCCCGGCACGACTGGTACCGCTCCCTCTCGGCAGAGGACCGCTCATGGGTCGGACTCGTCGCTCAGGCCGGCATCGCGGGTTTCCTTGCGTGGTACCGCGACCCCAGCGAGAACCCCCAGATCTCGGTGGACGTGTTCGGGATGGCGCCGCGCGAGCTGACCCGGTCCATCAGCCTGGCGCAGACCCTCGAGCTGGTGCGAGCAGTCGTCGACGTCATCGAGGACGATGTCGCGCAGCTCGCGGCCCCCGGCGAGGAACAGATCCTGCGCGAGGGCGTGTTGCGCTACTCACGCGAGATCGCGTTCGGCGCCGCTCAGGTCTACGCGCGCGCCGCCGAGGCCCGAGGCGCCTGGGATGCGCGGCTGGAGTCGTTGGTGGTCGACGCCGTCCTGCGTGGTGAGGCCGACGACTCGATGCAGTCCCGAGCGTCCGCGCTGGGCTGGGGGTCGGTCAACCACGTCGCCGTGATCGCCGGTTCAACGCCTGAGGGCGACACCGAGGGGGTCGTGGACACTCTGCGGCGAGTCGCGTCGCACCATGCGATCGAGGCCCTGGCTGCGGTGCAGAGACGACGCCTGGTCGCCATCCTGGGGGGTCTGCAGGACCCCACGGCCACGGTCCACGCGTTGGCCGAGTGCTTCGGCGACGGCCCCATCGTCATCGGGCCAACGGTGCCCCACCTGTTCGCCGCGGGACGCTCAGCCAGGGCTGCGCTCGCTGGCCTGGATGCTGCGCGGGCCTGGCCCGACGCACCCCGTCCCGTCCTCGCCGACGATCTGCTGCCGGAGCGGGTGCTGGCCGGTGACGCCCAGGCCCGCCTTGCCCTCATCGAGCGCGTCTACCGTCCACTTCTGGCGGCGGGAGGTGCCCTGTTCGAGACAGCCTCCACCTATCTGGACGGCGGCGGCGGCCTCGAGTCCACGGCCAGGATCCTGTTCGTGCACCCCAACACCGTCCGCTATCGGCTCGGACGTATCGCCACGGTGACGGGCTATGACCTGAGCCATCCCCGTGAGGCACACACCGTGCGGATGGCGCTCGCGGTCGGACGCCTGGCCGAGTCCACCCACCGACAGTGGCGACGTTCGCTGGAGGGTCATGAAACCGAGATGCTCCCGACTCAGGACACGTCGCCGTTTGGAGGAACCCTCTAAAAGAGTCCTTTGGAGGAACCCTCCAAATCGAGTAGTGATTGTTGGTGTCGGTCGGTCACGACATGATCACGGCTCACGCGCGAGGCTGAAGAGGTGCTCGTCATCGTCTGCCCTGGACAGGGCTCCCAGACCCCCGGCTTCCTCGCCCCCTGGCTCGAGCTGTCGGGTTTCCGCGACCGCATGCAGTGGCTTTCCACTGTCGCCGGCATCGACCTGGTCAAGCACGGCACCGAGTCCGATGCCGAGACCATCAGGGACACCGCCGTCGCGCAGCCTCTGATCGTTGGCGCGGGTCTCATCTCGTTGCTGGCCTTGTTCGAGCACCCGGCCGACGGCTTCCGCCTGGTTGCCGGTGGCGCCGGGCACTCGGTCGGCGAGATCACCGCCGCAGCCGCAGCCGGAGTCATCAGCGCCGAACAGGCTATGGTCCTGGTTCGCGAGCGCGGACAGCTCATGGCAGAAGCGAGCGCGATCAGTGCAACGGGCATGAGCGCGATCCTGGGCGGCGACAAGCATGACGTGGAACAGACCCTGCTCAAGCACGGCCTCACTGCCGCGAACAACAACGGCGGAGGCCAGATCGTGGCCGCCGGCACTCTGGAGCAGCTCGCGGCGCTGAGCGCCGACCCGCCCGCCAAGGCACGTGTGATCCCGCTGCAGGTTGCCGGCGCCTTCCACACCGAGCACATGGCCTCCGCCGTCAAGGGGATGGGCGACATGGCTCGTGCCATCTCCACCCATGACAGCCGCTCTCGCCTGGTGTCCAACCGGGATGGGACAGTGGTGCACAGTGGCCGCGAGGTCCTCAACCGCCTGGTGACCCAGATCAGCAGCCCCGTCCGCTGGGACCTGTGTATGGAGACGTTCAAGGACCTCGGGGTCACCGGCCTGATCGAGATCCCGCCGGCCGGGGCATTGGCCAACTTGGCCAAGCGGGGACTTCCGGGCGTCGAGGTCCTCGCTCTGAAATCTCCTGACCGGCTCGCCGATGCCCACCGCATGATCCGGGAGCACGGACAGCCCAACCAGATCGCCGACAGCCCCACCTGGCGGTTGGTCATCGCACCAGCCAAGGGCGTCGTCAGCTTCACCCGTTCCGAGCCTGGCGCCACTGTCGTTCCCGGCTCCGTGGTCGCTGCCGTGAACACCCTGCGCGACACGTTCGACGTCACTGCCCCCCACGGCGGCCACGTCATCGAGTGGCTGGTCGAAGACGGTGACCCCGTCTCCCCCGGTCAGCCTCTCCTGCGGCTGCACCCCACCCATTCCTGATCGTGCGACAGAACAAGGTCGAGCAACCGAACACCATGGAGCCCACCACATGACAACGATTCCCCAGCAACGCCGGACCCTGAGCACCACGACCGGAGCCGCTTACTCCCGCATCTGGGGCGTCGGCGGTTACCGGCCCGAGCGTGTGGTCACCAACGAGGAGATCTGCGAGCACATCGACTCCTCCGACCAGTGGATACGCGAGCGCTCGGGCATCATCACGCGTCGTTTTGCGGCCCCTGACGAGACCGTGGTCGACATGGCGTCCGCCGCCGCAAACGAGGCGCTGCGGTCGGCAGGCCTCACGGCTTCGCAGATCAGCACCGTCATCGTCGCCACGGTCACCCACCCTTACCAGACGCCGGGCGCCGCCCCGATCGTCGCTGAACGCATCGGCGCCACGTCTGCCGTCGCTTTTGACATCTCCGCGGCCTGCGCGGGCTACTGCCACGGCATCGCGCTGGCCAACGACATGGTCCGCGGCGGGAGTGCCACGTTCGTCCTCGTTATCGGCGTCGAGAAGCTGTCCGACTTCACAGACAAGACCGACCGTGGCTCGGCCTTCATCTTCGGCGACGGTGCCGGCGCCTCGATCGTCGGTCCGTCGGACTTCCCCGGGATCGGCCCCACCGTGTGGGGCTCGGACGGCTCCAAGTGGAAGACGATCTCGCAGCGCAACTCCTGGATCGAGGTGCGCGACGGAGACGTCGACTGGCCGGCAATCACGATGGAGGGGCCCGAAGTCTTCCGCTGGGCAGTCTGGGCCATGGCACCCATTGCGCAGGCCGCGCTCGACCAGGCAGGCATCAAGGCCGAAGACCTCGACGTCTTCATCCCCCACCAGGCCAACATGCGCATCATCGACGCGCTGGTCAAGAAGCTCAAGCTGCCTGACCACGTTGCGGTCGCCCGCGACATCGCCGAGACCGGTAACACCTCGGCGGCCTCAATCCCCCTGGCAACGCAGCGAATGCTCGACTCGGGCGAGGCGCCGCATGGCGGCCTGGCCCTGCAGATCGGGTTCGGCGCCGGGCTCGTCTACGCCGCGCAAGTTATCGTCCTGCCCTGAAAGCTCCCGCCGTCCCGACGGGCCATTCGGGTCAGACAGTTCGACACGTAGATCCCCCAGAACCGCGACAACAAGGAGTTCACACCATGGCCGCCCTCACCGAACAGACAATCCTCGAAGGTCTCGCCGAGATCGTCAACGAAGAGACTGGTCTCGACACCGCCTCGGTCCAGTTCGACAAGTCGTTCACCGACGACCTCGACATCGACTCGCTGTCGATGATGACCATCGTCGTCAATGCCGAGGAGAAGTTCGGCGTCCGCATCCCTGACGACGAGGTCAAGAACCTCAAGACGGTCCGCGACGCCGTGGGCTTCATCGCCGGCGCGCAGGTCTGACCCTGTCTGTCCGCTGTGGTGCGTGGTGGCCCGATCGGTTGCCACGCACCACAGCAACCCCCACCTGAATCGTGGGCAAGCGGCTCTCCGCGCAAGCATCGAGCCGACCGCCGTATGCCGTACTCACCGGACCGCACCCGTGCCCCCGGACCCCCTGAACACAAGGAGCAGCACCGCCAATGACCCCTAGCAACGAGCAACGCATCGTCGTGACCGGTCTGGGCGCGACCAGCCCCGTCGGAGGCACCGTCGCCGAGACCTGGGAAGCGATCCTGGATGGCACATCGGGCGTGCGCACCATGCCGTTCGAGTGGGTCGAGACCTATCAGCTCCCGGTGAAGTTTGCGGCCACGATCAAGCAGTCTCCCCTCGAGGTCCTTGACAGGGTCGAGGCCCGGCGCCTCGACCCTGCCGGCCAGTACGGACTGATTGCCGCCCGCGAGGCTTGGGCCGACGCGGGCACACCGCAGGTTGAGCCGGAACGTATTGGCGTCGTCATGGGCTCTGGTATCGGTGGAGTCAACACACTTCTGGACCAGTGGGACACCTTGAGGGAGAAGGGCGTTCGCCGCGTCTTCCCCTTGGCCGTGCCCATGCTGATGCCCAACGGCCCGGCCGCGGCAGTGTCCATCGAGCTCGGCGCCCGCGCCGGGACGCACACGCCGGTGAGCGCCTGCGCCTCCGGAGCAGAGGCCATCGGCCTCGCCGTGCAGATGATCCGCAGCGGCCGCGCCGATGTCGTCGTCGCCGGCGGTACAGAGGCCGCGATGCACCCCATGCCGATCGCCGGCTTCGCAGCGATGCAGGCCCTGTCCACTCGCAACGACGATCCCGAGGGTGCCTCCCGTCCGTATGACACCGGCCGCGACGGGTTCGTGCTGGGCGAGGGCGCCGCGGTGGTCGTGCTGGAGACCGAGGCGCATGCCAAAGCACGCGGAGCACGGATCTACGCCGAGGTATCCGGGATGGGCATGTCCTCGGACGCGTACCACATCGCAGCACCGGACCCCGTGGGCACCGGCGCATCCCGCGCGATGCTCGAAGCCGTGTCGAGCGCCGGGCTCTCGCCCAAGGACATCGTCCACATCAACGCCCACGCCACATCGACCCCGGTCGGTGACATCGCCGAGTCCAACGCCATACGTCTCGCTTTCGGTGACGACGCGGACCACATGGCAGTGAGCGCAACCAAGTCGATGACGGGCCACCTGCTCGGGGCCGCCGGGGCGCTCGAGACGATTCTCACCATCCTGGCCGTGCACCACCGGCTTGCCCCCGCCACGATCAACCTCGAGAACTTCGACCCCGAGATCTCCCTCGACGTCGTCCACGGCGCGCACCGCATGCTTCCGGTCGGCGACATCGCGGCACTGAACAACTCGTTCGGGTTCGGTGGCCATAACGTCGCATTGACCATTCGCAGCATCTGATGAGCACCCGCATGCCCAGCCCTGCGGCCGAAAGTGCGGTTGCCGCGACCAGGCCCAAGATCGACAGGGAGAACGACCCCCGCAACCCGCGTAAGCGTCTTGCCGCATTCTTCGACGACGGCGCAATCGAGCTGATCACCGCCGAAGACACCAGCGGCATCCTCTGTGCCGTGGGCAATGTACGCGGCATGCCCGTCGTGGCCTACTGCTCCGACGCCACCATCCAGGGTGGCGCCATGGGCTTTGCCGGCTGCAAGGCGATCCTGGTGGCCTACGAGCGCGCCTTGACCGACAACGTGCCGATTGTGGGCATCTGGCACTCCGGTGGCGCACGACTGGCCGAGGGCGTTGTCTCACTTCACGCGGTCGGTGAGGTCTTCGCGATCATGACGCACGCCTCGGGCAAGATCCCGCAGATCTCCATCGTCATCGGCGCCGCTGCCGGCGGCGCGGCATACGGCCCGGCATTGACCGACATCGTCATCCTCGGCCCCGACGGACGCATCTTCGTGACCGGCCCCGACGTCGTGCGCTCGGTGACCGGCGAGAACGTCGACGCCCTGCGACTCGGTGGACCGGAGCCGCACGGGCGTCGTTCCGGCGTCGTCCACATCGTGACCGAGACGACCGAAGCGGCCTACGAACGCGGTCAGCTGCTCTGTTCCCTGCTGGCTGACCAGGGCGCTCTGAACGTGGACGCGGTGACGGATCGCGACCTCGCAGAGTCGTTCCCGGAGTCGGCACGGCGCGCCTACGACGTGCACCCGCTGATCTCCAACGTGCTCGACGACGCCGAGAACACCGTCGAGCTTCACCCCAGGTGGGCTCCCAACATCACGACGACGCTTGGCCGGTTCGGTGGCCGGACGGTGGGCGTCGTGGCGAACAACCCGATGCGCCTCGGTGGCTGTCTCGACTCGGCTTCGGCCGAGAAGGCCGCGCGTTTCGTGCGCATGTGTGACGCATTTGGTGTTCCGTTGATCGTGCTGGTCGACGTCCCCGGCTATCTGCCCGGCGTGGGCCAGGAGTGGGACGGCGTCGTGCGACGTGGCGCCAAGCTGCTGCATGCCTTTGCCGAAGCCACCGTTCCGCGCGTCACGCTCGTGACCCGCAAGTCGTATGGCGGTGCGTACATCGCGATGAACGCCCGATGCCTAGGCGCGACAAAGGTATTCGCGTGGCCGACGGCCACCGTTGCCGTCATGGGTGCGGTTGCGGCCGTGCGTATCCTGCATCGTCGACGCCTCGCTGAGGTCCCCGAAGAGGACCGCACACAGGTCGAGAACGAGTTGGCCGTCGAGCACGAGGCGCTCTCCGGAGGTCTGCCACGGGCGGTCGAGATCGGCGTGGTTGACGAGATCATTGCGCCCACAGCCACCCGTAGCGCCCTGGCTGTGGCGATCGCGGAAGCACCTCAGCGCCGCGGAAACCACGGCAACATCCCCCTGTAGGGCACTGGCGCGAGCGCCTCAGCCCACCTTATGCAACCAGCGAACGGTGGCTCCGTCACCGGCATACCGGAACGCTTCGAGCTCGTTGTCCCATGCCCGCCCGAGCAACAGGTCGAGCTCCTGGCTCAGGACGGTGGGGTCGCCCTTGCTGACCGAGATGGCGGCCCTCAGACGATCTTCGTTGACCACGGCGTCGCCGCTGGCTGAGGTCCAGGTGTGGTGGATCCCCAGGCTCGGCGTGTGTGACCAGCGCGAGCCGTCGCTGCCGGCGCTCGGCTCCTCGGTCACCTCGTAACGAAGGTTGTCCCAGCCACGCAGAGTGCTGGCGACCCGGCCACCCGTGCCGGCTTCGCCCACCCAGGACAGCTCGCTGCGCACCAAGGTCGGGCCCAGTGGTTGACGGGTCCACTCCAGTGCGACCCGCTGACCGAGCACCGACTCCAGCGCCCAGGTGATGTGAGGGCATAGCGCAGTCGGGGTCGAGTGAATGAACACCACCCCGCGCGTCATGACATGTGGCATTGAGACAGGCATCCGGGCCTCCTGTGTGCGAGGGACGTCTTCCCCAACGACCTCGACACGGACCGGCTCTGTCATCAACAGCTGTCAAACAAATCGGCAGTCCCGACAATTGTGCCCCATTGGTCACAGGAGTACCAGAGGAAGCCGGCTACATGCGCAGCTTGACATGAGTCACCAGGGGACACCGCGATAGGCTCACCAGTCGCATGGTGCGGTATGCCGTGCACGCGCGGGGCAGTAGCTCAGCTGGTTAGAGCAACGGACTCATAATCCGTCGGTCCAGGGTTCAAGCCCCTGCTGCCCCACCTGGTGTTTCCTCTGCTCAGAGGCCTGATGCAGGCCTCCCTGAAACCATCCCGGAGCACGGCAACGGTCTGGTCGCAGTCGGGTTGTCCGCGCATTCCCTTGGGGCGCTTGCGGGCCGGTCAGGATGCTGACCGGGCTGGTCATTT
>Ga0208079_1001486_pt1 | contig 12212 bp, 7 predicted proteins | sample NGESurdeep092012_5_FD_184474 | JGI IMG/M metagenome (GOLD analysis project Ga0208079, IMG submission 184474) | Arctic peat soil microbial communities from Barrow, Alaska - NGEE Surface sample 210-2 deep-092012 (SPAdes) | ecosystem: Environmental > Terrestrial > Soil > Wetlands > Peat ... | reverse complement strand
GTTGAGCCACGCACTTCAGGAGTCCGCAACGAGTCCGCACGAGCGCGAGAACCACCCCCACGGCGTGCAAACAGTTGAGAGGCAATCACGCACGAAATCGACAGGATTCGCACCGGGCTACCGTCACACAGTAGGCAGCCAGACCCGCATCCTGGACGGACCCCTGTCCGCCCAGGCGTGGTACGGAGTCAGGGGAAGGTCGACGACCTGTTGAGAGTCGGCGGACCACTCGTCGCCGGAACTGTAGGGCCAGGCGTCTTCGCGTACTTCGACCCGACGCCCGGCGACGAGGACGCGCCCGTGATGCTCCGAAGGAGGGATCGAGGTGTCTATCCGGATCTCGTCCAGGCTGACTCCGGCTGGCAGGTCGACGGACTCCAGGCACAGCACTTCTGGTCCGCGTTCGACTGCGACACAGCCTCGAACCGCGTCGACGTGTGGCGACGGGTTGGTGAAACGAGGTGCCATGGGCAGGTCGAGCGTGATCTGATCTCCGACGGCGAACGCCCGCTCAAGCTGGAAGAAGCCGGGGTGCGCCAGGGTGCGTTGGCCGCCGTCCTGTACGACTGCTCCTTCTGCCCATTCCGGTATGCGCAACCGCAGGGTCCAGGGTCCAGGCGTCGGCCGGGTGATGTGAACCGTGACCAGTCCCGATCTGGGGTAGTTCGTCTGGATGTCCAGGCCGATCTCCCGCCCGTCCTGCAGCGTGGTGCGCACGGTCGCGGCGGCGTACTGGCAGATCGACAGGCCTGTCCGATCGATCGCGGCCGCATAGGTGTGCCACGTCGCCATGGTCCGCGCGAGGTTCGTCGGGCAGCAGGAGACGTCGAACCAGGGTGCCCGCATGCTGCTGGACGCGCGGGGGCTCACCTCGTCGTCGGTCACGGCCGGACCGGGGACGCGCTGGTGCAAGGTGTTGGCGTAGAAGAACGCCCTGCCGTCCTCGCGCACCGAGGTGGCCACGATGTTGAAGAATGTCCGTTCGATCAGGTCGGCGTAGCGGACGTCGCCGGTAGCCAGAAACAGCCGCCAGGAGACCATGACCGAGCCGACGCCGGCGCACGTCTCGCAGTAGGCGCGGTCCGCCGGCAGGACCCAGTCCCGCCCGAACCCCTCGTCCTGGTGGTGGGAGCCCATGCCGCCGGTGAGGTAGGTGCGTCGCGCCACGGTGTTGGCCCACTGCCGCGCGATCGCCTCGAGCAGCACCTGGTCCTTGCGTTCGACGGCGACGTCCACCGCGGCAGCCGAAAGGTACAGCGCACGGACGGCGTGCCCGCGCCAGGCGTCGGCGTCACGCACCGGGACGTCGTCCTGGTAGTACTCTCGGCCGAACGCGTGGTCCCCGAGCGTGCCGTGGCCCCGCCTGTCCACGAAGAGCAATGCCTGGTCCACGTAGCGTTGCTCGCCCAGCGCGCGGCCCAGCTCCACCAGCCCGAGCTCAATCTCCGGGTGGCCGCACACGGACGCGATGCCGCCGGCTCCGAAGGTATCGCAGACGTGGTCAGCCGAGCGGCGGGCGGCCTCGACCAGCTCGTCGACACCGTACGTGCGCAGACGGGCGACTGCCGCCTGCAGGAGGTGCCCGGCGCAGTACAGCTCGTGCCCCCCCGCCAGGTCGCAGTAGCGGGGCGCCTGGCCGCCGTGGCCGAAGGAGGTGTTGAGGTAGCCGTCCGCGTCCTGCGCCCGCACGACGCGCTCGCTCAGGGCCCGGAACGCCGCGTCAACTCGCAGGTCACCGGTGCGGCCGAACTCCCACGCCATGGCCTCCAGCAGCTTGTAGATCTCCGAGTCGGAGAACACCAGGCCCGGGCGGTCCGGCCGGGTAGTGGCGTCCGCGACGCGGTCGAAGTTCGCGACCCAGCCGAGCCGTTCCATCCACATCTGACAGTGGGCGAGCGTCGCCTGCGCGTTGGTCCGCTGTCGGCACAACCAAAACCCCCCGGTCAGCGCGATCTCGCTGAGCCCGAGAGGGCGTAGCACCCCGGTGCTCGGGACGACGGGCCGCCCGCCGGTCGGGTCCGTCGGCCGTACGGCCTGCTGCGTGGTGCTCACGGGTGTCCGCTCGCCCGAAGCGGGACGTGCGCACCCTGCAGGGTGAAGACGGGGATGCGTTCGATTGGCGCGTCCACCTCGACGCGCTGCCCGCCGTCGAAGACCTCCAGAGACCACGCATCGACCCATCGCGCGCCGGCAGGCAGGTAGACATGTCGCGATCGAGCACCCGGCTCGGAAATCGGAGCGATCAGGAGGTGCGGGCCGAAAAGGAACTCGTCGTCCACCTCCCACGCGGCTGGGTCGTCGGGGTAGTCGACGAAGAGCGGCCGCATCGGAGGCAGGCCGGTCGTCGACGCCAGGTGCATCTGCTCGTGGATGTACGGCCGCAGGCGCTCGCGCAGGTGCAGGAGCCCGGCGATGATCTCGTAGGCCTGCCCGCCGTAGGACCACACCTCGTTGGGTCCACCGGTCTGCGCCGACGACGTCGGGGTGCGCGGCTCACGGTCTCCGTGCAGGCGGAACAGCGGGCAGAACACCCCGTACTGGAACCAACGGATCATCAGCTCCCGGTAGGCGGGGTCGCTCGGGTTCCCTCCGTGGAAACCGCCGATGTCCGTCGTCCACCAGGGGATGCCCGAGATCGCGATGCTCAGGCCAGCCCGGATCTGGCCACGCAGCGACAACCAGGTGGCGGGGATGTCCCCGGACCACACCGCGGCGCCGTACTTCTGGGATCCGGCCCAGGCCGACCTGCACAGGAGCACGGTGGGTTCCTGGCCGGCGCTGGCCATCCCCTCGGCGAACAGCCGGGCGTTCTCCCGCGGGTAGATGTTCGCGACCTCCGCCCCCGGCCCCGCGTACAGGCTGAGGTTTCCCGGCTGCGCCGGGTTGAGCTCGGGCTCGGACGCGTCAAGCCAGAACACCCTGATACCGGTGGCCAGGTAGTTGCGGGCGATGAGGTCCCAGACGTATTCGCGGGTCCGCGGATTCGTCGGGTCGTAGAACGCCACCGGCAACGGGGTCGACATCCCCTTGTCCTGGATCGTCTGCTGAAACTCGACACCCTGGTCGGCGCCGACCAGCAGACCCTGGTCGCGGTAGTCCGCGTAGTTCTCCGACAGCGGGGAGATCGTCGGCCACACCGAGACCATGAGCTCGATCCCCAGCTCCTTGAGCTCGTCGACCATCCCCTGCGGGTCTGGCCACTCGGATGTGTCGAACCGGTAGTCACCCATGGCCGACCAGTGGAAGTAGTCGGTGACGATGACGGACATCGGCAGTCCGCGCCGCTTGTGCTCCCGGGCCACACCGAGAAGCTGTTCCTGGTCGAGGTAGCGCAGTTTGCACTGCCAGAACCCGCTCGCCCACTGCGGGAGCTCGGGCACGTGCCCGGTCGCGTCCGCGTACCGGCCGAGCACGGCGGCCGGCGTGGGCGCGGCGGTAAACCAGTAGTCGATCTCACGGGCCTGGCCGGCCTGCCACCGGGTCACGTTCTGGGCGAAGTCCACCCGCCCGACGGCGGGCACGTTCCAGAGCAGGCCGTAGCCCCGGCTGGACAAGACGAAGGGGATGTTGACCTCGGCGTTGCGCTGGACCAGGTCGAGCGTGAGGCCTTTGAGGTCGAGGCGGCCATGGGTCCGCTGCCCCATCCCCGACAGCTTCTCGCCGTCGTACGCCTTGAACTGCTGGTGGATCTCGTAGGCACCCGACCGGTTCCCGATGAACACGCGGGCACCGGGCATCCAGAAATGCTCGCGCTCCTCCGCCAGGAGCTCGGCTCCGGAGCTGGTGCGCGAGAACGTCACCAACGGCTCCGGGTAGGCCGCGGCGCGGTCGAAGTCCACGTCGACGGTGAGCTCGCCCTGGACCAGGGTGGCGTGGCTGTCCCCGACCGTGATCGTCGGCCCGGCCCCCGACGCCGCCGGGTCCTCTAGCGCGCCGTGGCTCTGCTCCGGGATCCGGTGCTGGGCGGCGCGCACCCGCACACTGTCCGTGCCCCATGCCTGGATGCGCAGAACCTCGTGGCGGTGCTGCATCTCGAGGCTGGTACTGGACGAGCGGAACAACACCATGTCACTGTCTCTCTCATGATTCGTTGCGTAGTTGGAACGGGGTAAGCGACACCTGATCGATGTTCGGCGTCGAGGCTGAGCACACACCTACCCCGACACCCCTGCTGCCTGGCCAGATGACGCCCGCGCTCTTGCCGTCGCTGTTGTACTGCGCGCCGGCGGGGAGCCTGATGGTGCTGGTGGCCCGCCTGAGGCCGGCCGGCGCACAGATGCCGGCCACACGTACCAGGTCAGCCATCGGCGCAGCACCGCCGGCGATCAGCGCCACGACAACCACTGCGCTCCCCGCGGCTTGGCTCGTGGCTTCGTCATGTCCTACCCACCGCCCTTTGACTTGGATGCACTAATCTTTGACGGCGCCAGCGGTGATGCCGGCGGCCACGTATCGCTGCGCCACGACGAGCAGGAACGCGGCGGGGATGGAAGCGACCACTGCGGTCGCCATGATGGAGCCCCATTCCTGGTTGTTGTTGCCGATGTACGCGTAGATGCCCAGGGTGATCGGCTGGGTGCTTCCGCCGCCGTCCAGCGTGGTGGCGAAGATGAAGTCCGACCACGCCCACAAGAATGCGAACAGGGAGACGGTGACGATCGCGTTGCGGCTGATGGGCAGCACCACGGACCGGAAGGTGCGCCAGCTGCTGGCGCCGTCGATCCTGGCTGCTTCGGTCAGCTCGTTGGGGATACCGGACATGAACGCGGTGAGGATCAGGACGCCGAAGGGCACGGCGATCGTTGAGTCAGCGATCACCAGACCCCACCAGGTGTTGATGATCCCGAGGTTGAGGTAGATCGCGTAGAAGCCCATTGCCATGATGATCGCGGGGATCATCTGGGCGATCAGCAGGATGAAGTTCAGCGTCCCGCCGCCACGGGGACGCAGCTTCGCAAGCGAGTACGCGGCCGGGGTGGCGATGGCCAGCGTCAGCGCGACGGTCCCGAGCCCGATGAGCAAGCTCGCGCCAAGATACGGCATCTGCTGGTGCAGGACAGCGCTGTAACCATCGAGGGTCGCATTGACCGGGAACCAGTTCGGCGGGTTCTTGCGCATGTCCTGGGTCCGCGTCAGTGAGACGTTGATCATCCAGTACACGGGAAAGAGCATGACTGCGATCAGGACCAGCCCGATGGTGGTCTTCCACCAGGTCCGGGAGCCCCTCATGAGAGCTGCTGCTTGCGCTGGGTGTAAACGTAGAGAAGGCCGAAGCCGACGGCCAGGATGATCAGCAGGTTACCGACCGCTGCGGCCGGACTGAACTGCGGCAGGGTGGAGCCGAACCCGAGGCGGTAGGACCAGATCGCCAGTGTCGTGGAGGCATCGCCCGGGCCGCCCTTGGACATGATCCAGATGATGTCGAAGACCTTGAGTGTGTAGACCAGTCCGAGCAGGACGGTGATGGCCGAGACGGGCCGCAGCAGCGGGAACGTGATCCGCCAGAACTTCTGCCAGGCGTTCGCCCCGTCGAGGGCGGCAGCCTCGTACAGGTCGACCGGGATGGCCTGGAGCCCGGAGTAGAGGATCACGAGGTTGAACGGGATCCCGATCCAGATGTTCGCGATGATCACCGAGACCAGGGACCAGCTGGGTGAGGTCAGCCAGTTGATCTGACCGATGCCGAAGGCTTGCATCACGGAGTTGACGATTCCGGAGTCGCTGTTGAGCATCCATGACCACGTCGAGGCGGACACGATCAGCGGCAGCAGCCACGGCACGAGCATCAATGCCCGCAGCGTTCCGGAGAGCCGGAAGCTCTGGTAGAAGAACACCGCAAGAGCCATGCCGATCGTGAACTGGAAGGCGATCGAAACGCCCGTGAAGAGCGCCGTGTGCACCAGGGTCGAGACGAAGGCGGGGTCGCGGAAGACCGCGAGGTAGTTGTCGAACCAGATGAACGGTGCGTTGCCGTCGACGAACGAACGGACGGTGTAGTGCTTCAGGCTCAGCTCGACATTGCGGTACAGGGGATAGGCGTAGAAGACGACCAGGTAGATGACCAGCGGGGCGACAAAGGCCCACGCAACCCATTGTGCTGAGCGTTCTCTCGCCCCCCCTGTGCGGCGCCCGGGTGGGACGGGCTTGCCCGCCCCACCACCGGCGCCGCGCAGCGATCGCCAGGAGCGAGCCAACGTCGACGTGCTCATGTCGGCCTCTGGCCCGTGATGGCCACGATCAGCCGTTGTTCGCGGCGATGGCCGCGACTGCTGCCGTCTGTGCCGTCGTGAGCGCTGCCTGCGGTAAGCCTGCACCGCTCAGGGCTTTCTGAACCGCGCCCCACATCTGCTGGGAGATCAGCGGGTACTTGGTGCCGAGGTCGTCACTGGTGCGGCCCTTCGCCTGGTGCACCGCCTCGATCCAGGGCGCCAATGCCGGGTTGGCGGCCACCTGCTTGGCCTGTGCTGCCGCGGTCGGGGCGATGTAGGACAACGTGGTGTCGGTCTTCACGAGGTTGTCGGTACTGGCCAGGCACTTGATGATCTTGGCCGACGTTGCATACCGTGTCGTGTCCGACTGGACCGGGACCGTCAGGAACTCCCCACCCGTCGGCGCCGTCGCGGCGCCTCCGGCCATGGCCGGGATCGACAGGATGCCGTAGTCCATCCCGGACGCCTTGATAGCGGCCAGCTGCCAGGTTCCGTTCTCACCGAAGGCGTACTGCCCGGTCATGAACTCCTGCCAGGTAGTGGTCTGGGTGTTGTTGATCACCGAGTTCGGGGCGAGGCCTTTCTTGACCCAGTTCGTCCACAGCGCCAGTGCCGAGACGGCCTGCGGCGAGTCGAGCTTGTTGAGGTTTGCGCCCGATCCCCAGTACCAGGGCAGGAACTGGAATGATCCTTCTTCGGTGCCGATTCCCGCAAACGTGATTCCCTTCTTGCCGGCCGCCACGACCTTTTCCAGGGCGGCCGTCAGTGAGGTCCAGTTGGTCACTGCAGCGATATCCACGCCCGCTGCCTTGAGCACTGCTTTGTTGTAGTACAGGGCCAGCGTGTTCGCGCCGATCGGGATGCCGTAGCTGGTGCCCTTGACCTGACCTGCGCCCATGAGGTTGGCGTCTATGGTCGAGGTATCAATACCGGTCGCTTTGGTGGAGGTGAGCAGACCTGCATCAACCAGAGTGGAGATCACCGGGTTGTCAACGAGCAGGATGTCAGGAGAACGTTTCTGCTGCCCCGCGAGCAGTGCCTTGTTCGTGAGATCGCTGGTGTCGTAGCCCGTCCGCTTGACGGTTACGCCGGCCGCAGTACCGCAGCTGTCGACCAGTTTGGTCCAGGCGGACGTCTGGTCGAACTGCGGGTACGGATCCCAGAAGGTGTAAACCCCCTTTGCGCTGCTCGACGGCGACGACGACGAGCAGGCCGTCAATCCCGCCGCAACCAGCACGACCGCACCGAGGGCGCCCATGGCCCTTAACGTCTTGGATGAAGCAATCATGTTCATTCCTCCTTGGATGAATGCGTTCCACTGGGAATACGGTCGAAGAAGCGTCGCTGACCTATCGGTCAGAGTTCGGCGCAGAACGTGGCGCGGCGGTGCTGCCTCGGTCCAACAGTTCCGGGGAGATGAAGCGGGTCACATACGGTTCGTCCAGCTTCGGAGACTCGATCCGACGGACGAGCTGCTGGACCGCCATCCGACCGAGCTGGTCGGGCGCACTCTCGATTGCGGTGAAGGGCACCGAGAAATCACGGCCGAAGTCACTGGAGTACAGGCTCACCACGGACAGGTCACTCGGAACGCGCACTCCGCGCTCAAAGAGCACCGAGCGCAGTGCCACGACCGACGCATCGTTGTGCACCACCATCCCGGTTGCCTCGGGGTAGCGGTCGAGCACCCGGTTTAGTGACGCGCTGATCGCCGGCGGTCGGGACTCCCCGCACTCCGCGTGAATCCTCGCCCCGTACGCACGGGCCCGCTCGACCGCAGCATCCCGAAAACGCCAGGCGTAGGCGCCTCCACGCTCAAACACATGGGCGGGCGGGGAGACAAGGATGAGCTCGCGATGACCGAGCCCGCACAGGTGGTCGATCAGGGCGCGCCCGGCTTCCGCGAAGTCCAGGTCAAAGACGTCCAGCCCCGCGCAGTCCCCCGGCAATCCGACCAGAGCTCCGGGCTTCTCAGCAGACCTGAGGTCGTCGAGGCGCGGATCCTCATCGGTCACGTCGAGCAGGACCACGGCGTCGACCATGTTGGACTTCGTGATTCTCCGGAGGGCTCCCGCCCCGTCCTCCTCTGTGGCCATCAAGATGTCGTAACCCAAGCCCCGGGCCGTCTCGGAGATCCCCAGAATGTATTGCAGCATCGCCGGCGCGAACTCGTCCTCGTGGAATTGCACGAGCAGCCCGAGCACGTGTGTCTGAGACGTCGCGAGCGCCCGCGCGCCAGCGTTGGGCGTGAAACCCAGAGCGCTCACCACCTCCGCCACGCGTTCGCGCGTGGCTCGCGAGACCGGCCGCTTGCCGGACATCGCATACGAGGCCGTGCTTCGGGACACCCCCGCAGCCTTAGCTACGTCCCCGATGGTTGCCATGTCTCGTCCTATCTCACGTCGAACCGGTTCGATGACCATAGCCTGATTCCGATGACCATAGCCTGATGTTAACGCTCACACAACCTCCTCCGGGCACTGGTCCGATGTTCGATGAGCGCCTGGAGCAGGCATATGAGCGTGTGTCGTTGTGAGGTTCGTCACATGTTTCTTGCGTGAGCGCTAACATTCTGACTATATTCGGCTAACCGGTTCGACGATGAGTCAGGGACGAGATATGGCAACCATCGGGGACGCAGCCAAAGCCGCTGGAGTCTCCCGAAGCACGGCTTCATCTGTCTTGTCCGCGGAACCGGCGGACGCCGGCTCCGCGCGGATTCGACGCCAGGACCGGTGCAGGTCTCCGCGACCACGCCTGCATCTGGACCGCCGCGGGCTACGCGATGGTCGTCGCGAAGCACCTACGACCCAGGTGCGCGAACGGACGCCCACGTCGCGATTTCGGTGAACATGCTTCCGAACAGGAGCGCTGACAACCTGATGCAAAGGAGCACCATGATGTATCGAACAGAACGAACACGTGGAACAGGGAAGCAGACAGTCGCCGTAGTCGCCGCCTTCGCGGTGGTCGCCGCCTGCGCGGTGGTCGCCGCAGGGGGGGCCGCCATTGCACCGTCGGCCCAAGCGGCACCGTCCGAGGCCAACACGCTTGTCGTCCACGCGGACGAGCCCTTCCGGCCCGTCACGCACGTCGCGACCGGGAGTCTGTACGGTCTGGCGACCGCCACGGTTCCGTCGGACGCTCTGGTGAAAGCGCTCAAGCCGAACACCTTCGTGCAGATGGCGCCAGGCGGCTCGCAGCTGCCGAACGGCGAGCCGAAGCCGGCGGGTGACGCGCTCGTCGTTGCACCAGAGGCCGCGAAGGCCGGTGCGAAGGTCGTCGTCCGCATGCCCGACTGGTACCCGAACTTCCCCTACGGGTGGACGAGCTGGGCCGACTGGCTGAAGGCCGTCGACACCCAGATCGCCTCGGTGCAGGCGTCACACGCGACCAACATCGCCGCGTACGAAATCTGGAACGAGCCAGACTGGACGTGGGTGGCCTCCAAGGCCGGTAGCTTCAACGACGGCTGGGCACGAACCTATAAGGAGATCCGCTCGAAGGACGCGACGACGCCTATCCAGGGCCCGAGCTACTCCATCTTCAACCTCGACGAGATGAAGGCGTTCCTCCAGAACGCCATCGCCACCAACACTGTCCCGAATATCATCAGTTGGCATGAGTTGAGCGGGCAGGCCCGCATTGCGGACGACGTCGCCGCCTACCGCAACCTCGAATCGAGCCTGGGGATCAGCCCGCTGCCGATCGCGATCGAGGAGTACGCCACACCGACCGAGGTGGGCGTACCGGGTTCCATGGTCGGCTACATCGCCAAGTTCGAGCGAGGGGGCGTCCACGATGCCGAGATGGCCTTCTGGAACCACTACGGCACGCTCGGTGACACACTCACCGACACGGGCGGCTCGCCGAACGGCTCCTACTGGCTGTACAAGTGGTACGGCGACATGAGCGGCAATATGGTCGCCACGACGCCACCCGCGCAAACCGGCATCGACGGTGCGGCGTCGGTTAGCGCCGACAGGAAGCAACTCGATGCGATCTTCGGAGGCGGCTCCGGCGCATCGGCGGTGACCATCGACGGCCTCGACTCCGTGAAGACCGGCGCTGCGGTTGACGTCAAGCTCGAGTACACGCCGTCCCGAGGGCGCACCAATGCCGTCGACGGTCCCATCACCATCTCGGACACGATGTACGTCGCCAAGAAGGGCTCGATCACCGTCCCGGTCGCAATGAACCCCGCCAACGGGTATCACCTCGTGATCACGCCGCACCGCGGAAGCCTCACGAGCCTGGCCGGCACGTATCGCATCACGAACGTGAACAGCGGCCTGGCCATGGACACGACCGGCGGGGCGACCTCCCAGGGCGCGCTGGTTGATCAGAGCACAACGGCGGGCGGCAAGACCCAGCTGTGGTCGATCAGGGACGCGGGTTCCGGGCTGTACAAAATCGTCAACCAGGTTAGCGGTCTCCTGCTCGGCGTGAGCGATAGCTCGACGCAGAACGGCGCGAACGCGTTGATCTGGGGAAACACGGGTGCGACGAACGAGTTGTGGGAGCTGATCCCAGACGGCGCCGGTCATTACCTGATCGCAAACGACAACAGCGGTCTCGTCCTCGGGGTTGCCGACCGGAGCACGTCCTCGGGCGCCAACGTGGTCCAGTGGACGGATGGGGCAGTCACCTCGGCCTGCACCGCGACCGGCGCGCGCGTCACGGGCAAGCTCGGCAACGCGGTGGCCCTGTGCGGGAACAACGAGTACGTCAGCCTGCCCACAGGCATCGTGAGCGGAGTGAAGGGCGACTTCACCGTGTCAGCCTGGGTCAACCCCTCGCAAAACACCACCTGGACCCGCCTGTTCGACTTCGGCACCGGAACCAAGGACTACATGTTCCTGACGGCCAACGATGGGACGGGCGTCCGGTTCGCAATCACCACGAATTCGGCTGGTGGCGAGCAGCAGATCAAGAGCAGCAGCACGCTGCCCCTGAACACTTGGTCGCCAGTCACGGTGACGGTCTCCGGTACGACCGGCACCCTGTACGTGAATGGCCAGCCGGTCGGCACTAACTCGAACATCACGCTGCACCCCAGCGACCTCGGCTCCACGACGCAGAACTGGATCGGTCGGTCGGAGTACGGCGCCGACCCGTACCTGAACGCGAAGGTGGATGACTTCAACGTCTACAGCCGCGCGCTAAGCGCCTCGGAGGTCGCGGCGCTCGCCTCTGGCCACGCCGGTACCGGCGATGTGGCACACTACGCATTCGACGAGACCGGCGGCGCAACGGCGACCGACTCTTCGGGCAACGGGCGAGATGCCACGATCGTGTCCAACCCCACCGCGGTGTCTGTGAGCGAAAGTGCCACCGCCGATCATCTATGGACCCTCACGCCTGTGAAGCGCTCAGCAGGTTGAGAGGGGTCGCAGTGACGGCGCTTCTTTGCGGTGAGCATTGCTCGACCAGGCTGACAGAGCGGTGAACCCACCCGACGACTGAGCCGGCATCATCACGAGGGGGCGGCCAACCGGTCGTCCCCTCGTGCCGTGCCCTCAGGGCTCGCCCACCACCAATGCAGTCGCAGCCCGCCGCAACTGCAGGAGCCGCTTGTCGCCTGCCGAATCGCCCGATGACGTCACGCGGTTAGCCTCGGGACCGTCCCACTCGCTCCGGCAGCCCGTCTTCCGCGTGTCAGCCCTGAACAGGTCTGTCTGGCGACCGGATCCGCGCGGCCCCAGATTTCCTCCACGCCGCTGGAGGAACCACCTATACCTTGATTGAGCCTCGCGGACAGGACGTCCGGATAGGGAACAACAGCACGCATAGGAACGTCGTCAGGTCCCTCGGCGCTCCGTCGCAATAGTGCGGTCAACGATGCCGACGACGGTGATGACAGTGTCTGCGCTCATGCGTGGTTCTCTCCTTTTGATCAGATGGATGCCGTGCGCCTTAGGTGCGCGCCAAGCCGGCAGCCTTGACCGTTTGACCTGGCTGTTTGTAGCTATGGGACGGCTGCTTCTCGCCTTGGGTGCGCCA
>Ga0208079_1001484_pt1 | contig 12224 bp, 12 predicted proteins | sample NGESurdeep092012_5_FD_184474 | JGI IMG/M metagenome (GOLD analysis project Ga0208079, IMG submission 184474) | Arctic peat soil microbial communities from Barrow, Alaska - NGEE Surface sample 210-2 deep-092012 (SPAdes) | ecosystem: Environmental > Terrestrial > Soil > Wetlands > Peat ... | reverse complement strand
CTCGATGACGACGTTCGCCTCCGTGAGCTCGGTCTTGACGCGATCCAGGTTCGCGTCCGGCTTGTCGATCTTGTTGAGGGCGATGATGATCGGCACCTTGGCCGCCCGGGCGTGGCTGATCGCCTCGAGCGTCTGGGGCATGACGCCGTCGTCCGCCGCAACCACGATGATCGCGATGTCCGTGACCTTGGCGCCGCGGGCGCGCATGGCCGTGAACGCCTCGTGACCGGGCGTGTCCAGGAAGACGACCTTCTTGTCGTCCCTTACGATCTCCGACGCGCCGATGTGCTGGGTGATCCCGCCTCGCTCACCGGCCGCCACGGCGGTGCTCCGGATCGCGTCGAGCAGGCTCGTCTTGCCGTGGTCCACGTGGCCCATCACGGTGACGATCGGTGCCCGGGGCTGCAGGAGCGCCGGGTCGTCGTCGACGAAGAGCGTCTCCTTGGTCGCGGGGGCCGGCGCCTCCGTGCGTTGATCCTCGGCCGTCGTCACCGGCGCCTCCGCCTCCGCCGTCTCGAATCCCAGCTCCGTCGCGACGAGCGACGCGGTATCGCGGTCAATCAGCTGGTTGATCGTGGCGAAGATCCCGCTCTTGATGAGCTCCCGTATCACGTCCGCGGGGTTGACCGCCAGGACCTCCGAGAGTTCCTTGACCGTGATCGTGGGCGGCAGCACGACGGCGCTGCGATCTCGCGGGTCGGCGACGGAGACCGGCGTGAAGCCGCCACCCTCGCGTCGCTGCGGCTTGCGGGGCCCGCGGCGCCCGCGGGTTCCGCTCCTGCTCCTGGCCATCAGGCCCCTCCTTCTTGGTCGTCCTGGTTCTGCGTCAAGGCGGCGGCTGCGCCGACGACCCGCGGCGGGTCGAACAGCCCGGCCGGGATCGGGACCGCGAGCGCGCGTCGCAGGGCGCCCTTCGTCATCGCGGCTTCGTGGCAGGCCTGGTCGGCGCACACATAGGCGCCGCGCCCGGGTGCCCGCCCCGTGGCGTCAAGGACGACCGCGCCGCCGGGCGTCCGAACCACCCGCAGCAGCTCGCGCTTCTCGCGGGGCGTCCGGCAGGCGACGCAGGTCCGGGTCGGATGCTGCCGCGGTGGCAGCCCGCCGGCTTCGCGCCGCGCTACGGTGTCACCTCCGCCGCGGGTGCGTCCGCGACAGCCGGGGTCTCGACCGCGGCGGCCGCCGCGAGATCCAGGGCATCACCCGGCGCGGCCGCAGGAAGCGCCGCGGCCTCGTGCGGCGGCGCGTCGCTCCGGATGTCGATCCGCCAGCCGGTCATCTTCGCCGCCAGGCGGGCATTCTGTCCTTCGCGCCCGATCGCCAGCGAGAGCATCCTCTCGGGAACGATGACGTTCGCGATCCGGTGCTCCTCGTCGATGTGCACGGCTACGACCTGCGCGGGGCTGAGCGCCTTCGCGACGAAGACCGCCGGGTCCTCGTGCCACTCGATCACGTCGATCTTCTCGCCCGCAAGCTCGGCGACCACGGCCTGGACGCGGGCGCCACGCTGGCCCACCGTCGCCCCGACCGGGTCCAAGCCCTCCTGCCGGGACGCCACAGCCACCTTGGAGCGACTGCCCGGCTCGCGGGCGATGGCCTTGATCTCCACGGTGCCGGCGTGGATCTCCGGGACCTCCAGCTCGAAGAGCCGGCGCAGGAAACCCTTGTGCGTGCGGCTGACCAGGACCTGGGGGCCCTTCGGCGCGCGGCGAACCTCCAGCACGAACGCCTTGACGTTCTGGCCGATCCGGTAGTGCTCCACGGGAGACTGCTCTGTCGTGGCGAGGATCGCCTCCGCCTTGCCGAGGTCGAGGATGATCGCCCGTGGCTCGACCCGGTTGACGGTCCCGGTGATGAGATCACCCTCGCGACTGGCGAACTGGTCGTAGACGACGTCACGCTCGGCCTCGCGCAGGCGCTGCAGGACGACCTGTTTCGCGGTCTGAGCGCCGATCCGTCCGAAGGCGTCCTGGCCGAGCTGCTCCGTGACGACCTCGTCGCCCAGCTCGGCATCCGGCTTGATCGCCCTCGCTTCGTCGAGGGTAATCTCCGTGAGCGGGTCCTCCACGACGACAACACAGCGGCGCTCGCGGGTCACGAGCATCTCGCCGCGCTCCGGGTCGATGCGGACGCGGACGTCCTCGTTGCCCGGGATCCGGCGATACGCGGACTCGATCGCATCGGAGATCGTGAGGATGAGCTGCTCCCGCGGGACGCCCTTCTCGGCGTTGAGCTGGAGGAGGGCGCCCACGAAGTCACGGCTCATGTGGTGTACCTCCAAGCTCATGTTCGACGCACGGCGGCCGGTCGCGGCCGACCGAAAGAAAAACGTGGGGGTCACCCACGTCATGGAGCGGCGCGGTCGAAGTTCCGCGGAGTATACCCCACTTGGGGGTCATCCTCCCTGTAGCCGTTCCGGACGACCGCGCGCACGCCGCCGCGGGGAAGCGCCGGCTAGGTCGTCGGCCCGGTCGTAGCGGCCGCGTCGGGCACGTCCCCGGGGGTCGGGTAGCGCCGCGCCACGTACTCCTCGAGCAGCCCGATGAAGCGGGCCACGATGTCGTCGCCGCGGTACGTGGCGTGCAGCGTGCCGTCCACGAAGACCGGCGCGACCGGCTCCTCGAAGGTGCCAGGCAGGCTGATCCCGATGTCCGCGTGCTTGCTCTCGCCGGGTCCGTTGACGACACAACCCATCACGGCGACCTTGAGATCCTCCACGCCCGGGTGGAGCTCTCGCCAGGCCGGCATCCGCTCCTTGAGGTGCGCCTGGATGTCGCGCGCCATCTCCTGGAAGAAGACGGACGTCGTCCGCCCGCAGCCCGGACAGGCGCTCACCTGCGGCGCGAAGCTGCGCAGTCCCAGCGACTGCAGGACCTGCTGGGCGACCTCCACCTCGAGCTCCCGTCCGGCGCCGGGTTCCGGCGTCAGCGAGACGCGGACCGTGTCCCCGATCCCCTGGCTGAGGAGGACGCTGAGGCCAGCCGTGGAGGCAACGATCCCCTTCATTCCCATGCCGGCCTCCGTGAGGCCAAGGTGGAGCGGATAGTCGCATTGCGCCGCCAGCCGGCGGTAGATGTCCACGAGGTCGCGGACGCCCGACACTTTCGCGCTCACGATGATCCGGTCGTGGCCGAGCCCGGTCTCCTCGGCCAGCTCCGCGGACCGGAGCACCGAGGCGAGCATCGCCTCGATCATCACGTCCCGGCTGTCACGGGGCGAGGCAAGGGCGGCATTCGCCTCCATCATCGAGGTCAGGAGCGCCGGGTCCAGCGAACCCCAGTTGACGCCGATCCGGATGGGCCGATCATGCTCGATGGCGACCCGCACGATCGTCTGGAAGTTGTCGTCATGGCGCTTCGCGCCCACGTTGCCGGGATTGATCCGGTACTTCGCCAGCGCCCGCGCCGCCTCCGGGTGGTCCACGAGGAGCTGGTGCCCGTTGTAGTGGAAGTCACCCACGATCGGCGTCTCGAAGCCGAAGTCCCGGACCTTCCGGACCATCTCCGGCACGGCGGCCGCGGCGGCCTCCGTGTTGACGGTCACCCGGACCAGCTGGGAGCCGGCGGCGGCAAGCCGGACGACCTGGAGCGCGGTCGCGTCGGCGTCCGCCGTGTCCGTGTTCGTCATCGACTGGACGACCACCGGGTGGGCGCTTCCCACGAGCACGCCGCCGACGTCGACCGACGCGGTGGGCCGACGGCGCGGGCGCAGCTGATCCGCGCTCGTCACGGCGTGCCTCCGCCCACCTGCCGGGCGATATCGAAGTACGTGATCCAGATGAGGAACCCGAACAGGAAGACGAACCCGACCAGGTAGGTCAGGCGCTCCACCGAGATGGCGGTCTGCTCCGAGAGGCCCGCGCCGCGCATGCCCGCCCGGCGCATGAGCGCCCCGCCGCGCGCGAGGAGGGACTTGAGGAGGAGAACGAGGATGCGGCCGCCGTCCAGGGGCGGGAAGGGCAGGATGTTGACGAGGGCGAGGTTCGCCGAGAGCAGGCCGGCAAGGTAGAGCGTGAAGATCGGGCCGAGCTGCCAGAAGACGTCGCCGACCTGGACGGCGATCCCGATCGGCCCGGTGACGGGGGGCGCCTGCGTGGGATTGGACGCGATCGACGAGACGAGCGAGGCGAGCCCGTCGATGATGAGCCGGAACGCGCTCACGGTCCATGCTGCACCCGCGCCGACCGCGGCAAGCGGGTCGCGCCCGGCGTAGGCGCCGGAGAAGGCCAGGCCCGCGCTGCGAATCCCGAGGGCGCCCTTGTCTGCGGCGACGTCGGGTGGCCGCAGCGTCACCGTGACGTCGCGCTCGGCACCGTCCGCGGCACGCACGTGGAGCGTGACCGTCTGGCCGGCCCGATCGCGGAGCGCCGCAATCGCGTGCTGCCCGGCGTCCGGGCTCGGGAGGAGGTCGAACGTGGTCCCGTCGATCGCGAGGATCGTCTCGCCGGCCCGCAGACCGGAGAGGTCCGCCGGGGATCCGGCCACGACCTCGTTGAAGATGATCCCGCCCTGCGGGGTGGCGAGCCAGGCGATCCCGGTGAAGATCACGAACGCCAGCAGCAAGTTCATGCCAACCCCGGCGAGCAGGACCAGCAGCTTCTTCGGAAGCCCGGCGACGGCGAAGGAGCGCGGGTCGTCGGAGTCGCCGTCCTCGCCCTCGAGCCGCACGAAGCCGCCGATCGGCAGCCAGTTGAGCGTGTAGATGGTCTCGCCGCGGTCACGCATGACCTTTGCTCGCGGCGGGAAGCCGATCCCGAACTCGTGGACGCGGATGCCGAAGAAGCGCGCCAACACGAAGTGGCCGAACTCGTGAATCACGACGAGCGCGCAGAGGATGAAGATGAAGAGGAGGATCGTGATCGCCCCCTGGATGATCGCCATGACTCCTCCTACGCGGGGCGCTCGCCGGCGGTTCCCGGCGCGCTGAACGCGGCGCGGACCTCGCGGTCCAGCGCCACGAGATCATCGTACCCCGGAGCCTGCCCGGCACCCGTGCCGAAGCGGGCGACGGCATCCTCGAGGAGGCGTGGGATCCCGGGGAAGTCGAGCGTCCCGTCGAGGAATCGCCCGACGGCCACCTCGTCCGCGGCGATCAGCGCGGCGGTGGCGCGTGACCCGAGCAGCCCGGCCTCGCGGGCGATCCGGAGCGCGGGGAAGCGCGACTCGTCGGGCGCACGGAACTCCAGCCGGCCGGCGGCCACGAGGTCCGCGGCGGCGGCCGGCGATGGCCGACGGGACGGATACGTGATCGCGTACTGGATGGGGAGCCGCATGTCCGGGGTACCGAGCTGGGCCTTGAGCGACCCATCGACGAAGCGGACGGCCGAGTGGACAACCGACTGGGGATGGATGACGACCTCGATGGCCGGGTACGCCATGCCGTAGAGCCAGTGCGCCTCGATCACCTCGAGGCCCTTGTTCGCGAGCGTCGCCGAGTCGATCGTGATCTTCGCCCCCATGCTCCACGTCGGGTGGCGGAGCGCCATCGCCGGCGTGATGCCGCCGAACGCCTCGGGCGGCGTATCGAGGAACGGGCCGCCGGACGCCGTCAGGACGAGCGCGGCAACTCCCGCCATCTCTTCGCCGACCAGGCACTGCCAGATCGCGGAGTGCTCCGAGTCGATCGGTCGGAGCCAGCCGAGCGGGTTTGCGAGGGGGCTGCGCGGGTCGGCCGCGGCATGTTCCGCGGCGCGGGCCCGCGCCTCGGCCATCACGAGGTGGCCGCCCGCCACGAGCGTCTCCTTGTTCGCAGTGGCGACCACCTTGCCGGCTCCAAGCGCCGCGAGAACCGGGCGGAGGCTCACGATGCCACCCGTCGCGACCACCACGAGGTCGACGTCGTCGCGGGTCGCGAGCTCGACGAGCGCGTCCGCGCCGTGGACGCGAAGCGTGCCGGCCGGGAGGTCGAGCGGCGTCTCGTCCCCGAGCGCGACCGCGGCCGGCCGAAGCTGGCGGGCCTGGGATTCGAGGAGCGCCCCCTGCGAGCCGGTCGCGAGCGCCACGACACGCCAGGCGGGAGCGAGCCCGGCCAGCACGTCGAGGACCTGCCTCCCGATGGAGCCGCCCGAGCCGAGGAGCGCGACGCGGACGGGCGGGCGCGAACGAGCCGGGTCAGCCATGAACGAGGGCGACCCACGTCGCCAGCACGGGCGCCGCGAAGAGGATCGAGTCGATCCGGTCGAGGATCCCGCCGTGGCCCGGGATCAATGTCCCGGAGTCCTTGGCGCCGGCCGCGCGCTTGAGGAGGCTCTCCGCGAGGTCTCCCGCCTGGGCGGCGGCGCCGAGGAGTGGCCCAAGGACCAGGGCCTCCAGCGGATCGGCGGACGTCGCGAGGAGGACGACCGCGACGGCCGCGGTGGCCCCAACGAGGCCCCCCAGAACGCCCTCGAGGGTCTTCTTCGGCGAGATCCAGGGCAGGAACGGGCGTCGCCCGATCGCACGGCCCACGAGGTACGCGCCGGTGTCGAAGCTCCAGACCCCCGCCAGGAGCACGAGGATCCAGCGCCGCTCCGGCCAGAAGACACCCGCGAAAGGCGCGGGGTCCGTCCACTGGGTGGTGAGGATCGCCACCGCCCCCAGAAGCCCAACGTACACGGCCCCGAGGAGCGTGGCCGACCACGCGGCAAAGCCGGCGGCGGGGTCGCGGCGGGCGAAGGCTGCGACGGCCAGGCCGACGGCGACCACCCCGACGAGGGTGACGCCGTCGATCGCCTTGACGCGTGCCGCGAGGTCAAGGGCCGCCGCAGGCCGGCCCAGCAGGTGGCTGCCGAGGATCGCCGGGATCGCCGCCGCCACGACGAGGACGGCCGCCCCCGCGACGACCCCGTGGCGGATGACCGGTCGGCCCGCGAGCGACAGCAGCCGCTCGGCCTCGCGGGCCGCCACAATCGCGAGGAGCACGGCGATGATGCCGATCCCGACGCCGCCGAGCGCGATCGCGACAACGACGACCGGGACCATGACGATCGCGCTCAGGGTCCGCTCGCGCACGGGGTCGCCCTAGGTCCCGAAGCGGCGGGAGCGCCGCGCGAACTCCTCGAGCGCGGTGTCGAACGCCACGGCATCGAAGTCCGGCCAGAGCGCCGCGCAGGTGTGGAATTCCGCGTAGGCCGACTGCCAGATCAGGAAGTTCGAGAGGCGCTGCTCTCCGCCGGTCCGGATCACGAGGTCCGGGTCGGGCAGGCCCGCGGTGTAGAGATGAGCAGCGATCGTGGCTTCGTCGATCTCGTCGGCCGGGGTCCGCGCCGCGACGATGGCCCGGACCGCGTCCACGATCTCGGTCCGCCCCGCGTAGTTGAAGGCGATGTTGAGGGTCAGGCGCGTGCCGCCCTCTGTCGCCGCGAGGGCCTCCGTGATCGAGCCCCGGATGTCGGCGGGCACCTCGGCCAGGCGTCCCGAGACGCGCACGCAGACCCCCTGCCGGACCAGCTCCGGCGTCTCGGCGCGGATCGCCTGGTCGAGCAGCGAGAACAGGCCCGTCACTTCGTCGTCGGAGCGAGCCCAGTTCTCGCGGCTGAACGCGTAGACGGAGAGGACGGCGATCCTGCGCCGGATCGCGTGCTCCACGAGCCAGCGGATCTTGTCGACCCCAGCCGCATGTCCCTCGAGCTCCGGCACGCCGTGGGCACGCGCCCAGCGACGATTGCCATCCATGATGATCGCCACGTGGGTCGGCCGGGGACCCGCCTCGGGCGATTCCTCCGTCCCGGGGGCGAGCGGCTCCCCGTGGGCGGCGGGTGGCGCGTCCGTGGGCCGGGCCAGCTGGGCGCGGCTCACCTAGACCTCGAGGACCTCGCGCTCCTTCGCCCCGCCAACCTTGTCGACCTCGGCGATCTGGCGATCAGTGACCTTCTGGAGGACTTCCAGCTCGCGATGCGCCTCGTCCGTTCCGAGCTCGCCGTCACGCTCCTCCTTCTTGATCGCGTCGGCGGCCTCGCGGCGCAGGTTCCGGATCTCGACCCGGGCCTCCTCCATCCGGCGATGGACGACCTTGACGATGTCGCGGCGCCGCTCTTCGGTCAGCTGCGGGATGTTGAGTCGAACCGCCGTGCCGTCGACGTTCGGGGTCAGACCCACGTCGCTCTTGAGGATGGCCTTCTCGATCGCTCCGAGCACGCTCCGATCCCACGGCTGGATCACGATCTGGTGCGGCTCCGGGACGCTGATGCCCGCCAGCTGGTTGAGAGGCGTGGACGTGCCGTAGTACTCGACGTGGATCCGCTCGACAAGGGCAGTCGAGGCCCGGCCGGTCCGAATCCCCTGCAGGTCACGCTCCAGGACGTCGACCGCGCGCGTCATCTTCGGCTCGATGGCCCCGAGGACCTGGCTGCTCATGCGGGGGTACCTCCGGCAATACGGGTCCCAACCTGCTCCCCTATTGCGGCCCGGCGCACGTTGTCGGGCCGATTCAGGTCGAAGACGATGATCGGAAGATCATTCTCCATGCAGAGCGAGACGGCCGTCGTGTCAAGCACGGCCAGCCGCTTGGCCAGGACGTCCGCGAACGTGAGCTCGGTGTAGCGCTGCGCGTCCGGGTGGGTCACCGGGTCGGCCTCGTAGACGCCGTCGACCCTCGTGGCCTTGAGGAGCACGGATGCGCCGATCTCGACAGCCCGCAGGGCGGCGGCCGTGTCGGTCGTGAAGTACGGGTTGCCAGTCCCGGCCACGAAGATCGTGACCCGGCCCTTCTCGAGGTGGCGGATCGCCCGTCGCCGGATATACGGCTCGGCGACTTCGTTCATGGCGATGGCCGTCATCACGCGGGTCGGGACACCGACCCGTTCCAGCGCGTCCTGCAGCGCGAGCCCGTTCATGACCGTGGCCAGCATGCCGATGTAGTCGCCGGTGGCGCGATCCATCCCGCGGGCGGCCGCCGCGAGGCCGCGGAAGATGTTACCGCCCCCGACCACGATCCCGACCTGGACGCCGGCCGCCCGGGCGGCCCCGACCTGGCCGGCAATGAACGCGCAGAAGGCAGGGTCGACGCCGTATTGGCGCTCACCGAGGAGCGCTTCGCCGGAGATCTTGAGCAGGACCCGGCCGTACCGAGGCGTCGACACGCGGCTGGCCGTCGCCGCGGTCCTGGCCCCGGTCTCGCTCACAGCTCCTCGCCCAGCGCGTAGCGGGCGAAGCGGCGGACGCGGATGTTCTCGCCGATCGTGGCGATCGCCGCCGTGACGAGGTCGCGAACGCTCAGGTCGGTGTCACGGAACGGCTGCTCCATGAGGCAGACCTCGGCGTACCACTTCTTGAGCTGGCCCTCGACGATCTGCGGCCGGATGTGCTCGGGCTTCTTCTGGGTCGCCTCGTCCGCCAGGAGGGCGGCGTTCTTCGCCTCCAGGTCCGCGGCGGGGATCCGGTCCACGTCCACCCAGGTTGGGGCGAGGCCGGCGACCTGGACTGCCAGATCGTGGACCAGCTTCTGGAACTGCTCGGTCCGCGCGACGAAGTCCGTCTCGCAGTTGACCTCGATGAGGACACCGACGCGCCCGCCCGGATGGATGTAGCTGGAGATGAGGCCATCGCGCGCCTCGCGGCTGGCCTTCTTGGTGGCCGCGGCCAGGCCGCGCTCGCGGAGGAGGACTACGGCCTTCTCGAGATCGCCGTCCGACTCTTCGAGGGCGTGCTTGCAGTCCATGAAACCGGCGCCGGTGCGCTCGCGAAGCTCCTTGACGTCGCTCGCGGAGAAGTTCGCCATGGGTGGGTGCGTCTCCTGTCAGGTTCGGTTGGTGGCGCGCTCGCCGCCGGCCGGGCTGGGATGCCGGAGGGTCACTCGGACGGGTTGACCAGATCCGTCGTCGCGGCAGCCTCGACCGGGGCGGCGGTTGCCGCTCCGGGCAGGAGCGCCTCCTCCTCGACGTCGGGCTCGAAGGTGAGGGACCCGCCGGCCGCGAGCTGCGCGACGAGATCGTCCGCCGAGGCCAACTCGTCCGCCTCGAAGGCGGCCCCCATCTCCGGCTCCGGTTCAGGCTCGCGGTCGCTCTGGGCGGCGCGCTCGCGGCCTCCCTCGATCGCGGCATCGGCGATCAGCGAGCAGAGCAGCCGGATGGCGCGGATCGCGTCGTCGTTGCCCGGGATGATGTAGTCGAGCTCGTCCGGGTCGACGTTCGTGTCGCCGGTCCCGATGATCGGGATCTCAAGCTTGATGCATTCGGCGACCGCGATCCGCTCCCGGGCCGGATCGATGATGAAGACCGCGCCAGGCAGGCGCCGCATCTTCCGGATTCCGCCGAGCGAGAGCTTCAGCTTGCGCAGCTCCTCGGAGAGGACGGCGGCTTCCTTCTTCGACAGGCGATCGAAGTCGCCATTGATCTGGCGGGCCTCGAGCTGCTCGAGGAGGCCGAGGCGCTTCTTGATCGTCACGAAGTTCGTGAGCATGCCGCCGAGCCAGCGGCTCGTGACGTACGGCTGGCCCGCGCGCTCGGACTCCTGGATGATCGGCTCCTGCGCCTGCTTCTTCGTGCCGACGAAGAGGACCTGCTCGCCGCGGGCGGTGGTCTCGCGGATCGCGTCGAGGGCGAGGTCGAGGCGCTTGACCGTCTGGGCCAGGTCGATGATGTGAATCCCGTTGCGCTCCGCGAAGATGAACGGGCGCATCTTGGGATTCCAGCGGCGGGTCTGGTGGCCGAAGTGAACGCCGGCCTCGAGGAGCTGCCGCATGGAGACGGTGGGCACGGGGATGGACCTCCTGTTCGGTTGTTCCTCCGCGGGCCCTGCTCCGAGACCGGGCGACGCTTCCGCGGCCCGGCACCGACCCGAAAGCGTGGTCTGGCACCGCGTGTGATCTCGCCGGCCATGTTCTCGGCACGGCGGCAATCGCCGGGCGATCCGGCGGCCGGGGCGGAGTCTACCACAGGGTCTGGGCCCGGCCGGGTCGCGGCTCCTCGTTGGGTCGGGTCGCGGCTGCCACCGCGCGACGTGCGATCAACCGATCCCTCGATGGTGGCGGACTTGCGCCGGACCGCCGGGTGGCGACGGTGGCTCCAGGACCACGAGATCCAGTCGGATCGGGAGATCCGGCAGGACCGTCCCATCGGGGAGTCTGCCTGCTTCGAGCAACCGGCCGACGCCGCCCCGGAGATGGGCGAGCTTGCGGTGATCCACCGTCTCCTCGGGCAAGCCGAAGTCGCGACGGCGACGCCAGCGCACCTCGACGATCACGAGAGTCCGCGGAGGGCCGGGATCCACCGCCACGAGGTCCAGCTCCGATCGTCCTGCGCGCACTCGGCGGCCGAGGATCCGCCAGCCCCGCGCGGACAACCGTGCGGCCACATGATCTTCGGCGGCGTCGCCCGCCCGCTGGGCGAGCGTCCGCGGCGAGGGTGGGACGTACGCGGCCATGCCGCACCCTACCCGACAGGGATCACCGCGGACTTACCTGGCCAGGGCAGCCAACGGCTTCGGTTCCGGCTCCGGCACCGCGTCGACCGCTTCGACCGCGTCAAAGCGGAGTTCCAGCTGCTCGATGCCCGCCAGAGCCTCGCGGATGGGCGCGAACGACCGTCGGTGGTATGGCGTGACGCCGAGCGCCCGGAGGGCGGCCCGATGCTCGGCGGTCGCGTAGCCGGCGTTGTGCTCCCAGCCGTAGCCCGGGTACCGCACGGCGAGCAGCGCCATCAGCCGGTCACGAACGACCTTTGCGACGACCGAGGCGCAGGCAATCGAGTAGACGCACGCATCGCCGTCGACGATCGCGTCGTACGGGCCGACGTCGGCCTCGAAGCCGGCGATCGGGAGGCCGTCGACCAGGACGTGGTCGTGGCCTCCAAGCTGGGCGATCGCGCGGCGCATCGCGAGATGCGTGGCGTGGTAGACGTTGAGCTGGTCGATCTCCGCCACGGACGCTGCGCCGACGCCGACCGCCACGGCCCGTCGCCGGATCTCGGGAGCGAGCGCCTCGCGCTGGGACGCGGAAAGCGTCTTCGAATCCCGGACGCCGGTGATCTGCCGGCAGTTCGGCCGGACGATCACGGCCGCGGCGACAACCGGCCCACAGGTGGGCGCGACCCCCACCTCGTCGACCCCAGCGACGCGGGTGGCGCCGGCCTTCCAGAGCAGCCGTTCGCGGCGAAGCGTGGGCACGGGTGGGGCCATCGCCGGACAGCGTAGCCGAGCCATCGCTCCGCCGCGGATCGGGTAGGGGGCGGCGTCACACCGCCCCCTCCCACACCACCGGACGTGCGGGTCCGCATCCGGCGGTTCGCCAGTGCTCCCGGAGGCGACGAGTTC